>Ga0134128_10006464_pt1 | contig 14191 bp, 14 predicted proteins | sample KB31754_FD_96462 | JGI IMG/M metagenome (GOLD analysis project Ga0134128, IMG submission 96462) | Terrestrial soil microbial communities with excess Nitrogen fertilizer from Kellogg Biological Station, Michigan, USA - KB3-175-4 | ecosystem: Environmental > Terrestrial > Soil > Unclassified ... | reverse complement strand
CAGCCGCAGATCCGAGCCCAGCTCTCGCTGGTGCTGGAAGGCATTCTCTGCCAGAGCCTGCTGCAGAAGATGGACGGGCAGGGGCGGGCCATGGCCATGGAAATCATGGTGCCCAATCCCGCCATCCGCAACCTGATTCGCGAGGACAAGATCCACCAGATTTATTCGGCGATGCAGGCGGGACAGGAAAAGTTCGGCATGCAGACGTTCAACCAGGCGCTGGCCACGGCCTATGCCAACCGGCAAATTTCGCTGGAGACCGCGCTGCAGCGTTCCAGCCTGCCGGAGGAGTTGCAGGAAATGATCAACCGTGGAGCGGGGCTGCTGAACCGCGCCACAACGGGAGCGCAGGCGATGAAAGCCACGGCTCCCGGCAAGCACTGAGAAGCAAGGTGAGTAAGCCGGCGCCAACGCGCGGACCGGAACCAGTTTACCGAAGGGAAGAGGGAGATCATGCCAGTCTTTACATTTAGTGGCAAGAACGCCGCGGGTGAAAAAGTAGCCGGCGAGCGGGTGGCGAACAGCAAGGAAATGTTGGCGGCGCAGTTGCGCCGCGAGCGCATCACGCCGCGCGCGATCAAGGAAAAAGGCAAGGAGTTCGCGCTGCCCACCTTCGGCTCGGGCAAGGTGAAGACCAAGGAAATCGCGATTTTCTTCCGCCAGTTCTCGGTCATGATCGATGCCGGACTGCCTCTGGTGCAGTGCCTAGAAATCCTGGCGTCCAACCAGGAAAATCCCGCCTTTCAGAAGGCACTGACTGGAGTGCGGAGCTCAGTAGAAAGCGGGGCCACGCTGGCCAACGCCATGCGCGGTTTCCCCAAGACCTTCGATGACCTGAGCACCAATATGATTGAAGCCGGCGAAACCGGCGGTATTCTCGACACCATTCTGCAACGGCTGGCGTTGTACGTGGAAAAGGCGGTGAAGTTGCGTTCGGCCGTGAAGTCGGCCCTGATTTACCCGGTTTCGGTTATCAGCATCGCCATTCTGATCGTGGCCGCCCTGCTGAAGTGGGTGGTGCCGATTTTCTCCAACTTGTTTGTCGGGTTGGGCGTGGCCCTGCCGCTGCCCACGCGTATCGTCATGGGCCTGAGCGCCTTCGTGGGCCAGTTCTGGTGGGTGTTGATCGGCAGCATCGTGGCCCTGGTGGTCGGGCTCAAGCAGATCAACAAGCACCCCAAGGGCAAATACGCGCTGGATGCCGCGTTGCTCAAAGCCCCGGTCATCGGCAACCTGCTGCGCAAGATTGCGGTGGCGCGCTTCACCCGTACTTTGGGAACGCTGATCACCTCCGGCGTTCCTATTTTGGAAGGCTTATCCATCACCGCCCGCACTTCCGGGAATGCAGTCCTGGAGCAGGCCTTGATGAAGGTGCGCAAGGCCATCGAAGAAGGCCGCACCATCGTGGATCCTTTGAAGGAGTGCGGCGTGTTTCCCAACATGGTGTCGCAGATGATCGGCGTCGGCGAAGCGACGGGCGCCATGGATGCCATGCTGCAGAAAATCGCTGATTTCTATGAGGACGAAGTGGACGCGGCCACCAAAGACATGCTGGCCATGCTGGAGCCCATCATCATCGGCATCCTGGGCGTGGCCGTGGGCGGCATCGTGATCTCGCTCTACATGCCGCTGTTCTCCATGATCGCCAAGCTGGCCGGGTAAGCTCAGGCGGTGCGCTGGCGCGCCGTACAGGATAGCGATGGCTGTGGAAATCACATTCGACGAACGCTCCTGGCTGGGCTGGCTGGTCAAGGTACGCATCCTCATCATCACCTTCCTGGTGGGGATCGAACTGGCTATTACCCGCCTCACCCCTAGCCTGTTGCCGGAGCGGGAGTTCATCAGCTTGATCGTGCTGTGGTACACGCTTTCGGTGTTCCACATCGTGCTGCACTCGTTTTGGCAGGAGCACCGCCCCCAGGCGGCTCTGCAGGTACTCACCGACCTGGCGCTGGCTACCGGCATGGTGTATGTCAGCGGAGGCATTGACAGCTCCTTCAATTTTCTTTACCCGCTGATCATCGTGGTGGCCTGCATCCTGCTGCCCAAACTGTGGGCCTATCTCACGGCGGCGCTGGCCTTCGTGCTCTACGGGGCGGTGGTGGAGCTGGAATTTTTTGGCGTGATCCATTCCTATTCCTCCACTCACGCCGGCTTCAAAACGCTGCTGGCGATTCTGCTCATCAACCTGTTCGCGTTCCTGGCCATCGCCTACCTGGCAAGCCGGCTGGCGGCGCGCCTGCGCCAGGTGGACGTGCAGTTGCACGACACCAGCGGCGCCCTGGAAAGCCTGCAGGCGCTCCATGAAAACGTGATTCGCTCCATCAGCGGCGGGCTGTTGACCACCGACTTGGAAGGGCATATCACTCTTGCCAATCCCGCCAGCCAGACCTTCCTGGAACGCCGGGAAGAAGATCTGCTCAGCCAGCCGGTGGCGCGGCTCTTCCTGGATCCGTTGCCCTCGCCCGCCAGTTCCTCGGCACACGCGGAGGTACGGTACCGCACTGCTACCGGCGAACTCAAAACTTTCAGCATGATCTCTTCGCCCCTGGTGGTGCCGGAGCGCGGCCGGCTGGGCTGGGTGTACAGCTTCGACGACCTGACCGAAATCCGGCGCCTGGAAAGGGAAGTACGCCTGCGCGACCGGCTGGCGGCTGTGGGCCGGCTGGCGGCGGCTATTGCCCACGAGATCCGAAATCCGCTTTCCTCCATTGCCGGCTCGGTGAGCGTGCTCGAGGGCATTTCCAACCTCACCGAAGAACAGCGGGCCCTGGTGCAGATCGTCACTCGCGAATCGGAGCGCCTGGAAAACATCATCTCCGATTTCCTGGCCTATGCCCGGGAGAAGCGCTATGAGTTCCAGCAGCAGGACCTGATTCCACTTCTCGAGGACACGCTCACGCTGCTGGAGAGCAGCACGCCCGCCGAGGGGGTCCGGGTGCAGATTGTTCGCCGCCTCGAGGTGGAGCGGGCCCCGGCCCTGGTGGATGGCGACAAAATCAAGCAGGTGTTCTGGAACCTGTGCAGCAACGCCTTGCGGGCCATGCGCGAGGGTGGATCGCTGCACGTTTCGCTGCGCGGGGTGGGCGAATACTGGGTCATCAGTTTTGCCGACAGCGGGCATGGCTTGAGCCAGCAGCAGATGGAAAAAATCTTCGAGCCTTTCCAGGGGCATTTCGAGGGAGGCACGGGCCTGGGGCTGGCCATCGTCTACCAGATTGTGCAGGCGCACGAGGGCAAGATCATGGTGCGCTCGGTGCCCGGCCAGGGATCGGTGTTCTCCCTGCAATTGCGGCGCCCGGATGGGGAAGCGGAAGGGGCGGAGTTGGAAATGCATCGGGGAACTGCGGACTCGGAGCGGTCGGCAGCTCTGGCAGTGGGCGCCGGAGGAGGACCGAGCCGTGGGTAACATCCTGGTGTGCGACGACGAACGTTCAATCTGTGAAGTGCTGGACATCGCCCTCCGCCGGGAAGGCCACCGGGTGGAGACGGTAAACTCCGGCGAAGCCGCCCAGAAAAAAATTGACGGCGCGCTCTACGACGTAGTGGTCACCGACATCAAGATGCCCAACATTGATGGCATCGAGGTGCTGCGCCATGCTCACCGCGTGTCGCCGGATTCGGCCGTCATTCTCATCACCGCGGTCGACGATTTCGAAGCCGCCATCCAGGCGGTGAAGGCCGGGGGCGCGTTCGACTACATCCGCAAAGGGCCTGGCCTGATGGATGAAGTGCGGCTGGCCATTGCCCAGGCGCTGCAGCAGGTCTCGCTCCGCCGGCAGAACTTTGCTTACCGGCGCGACGCCGCTGCCCGCAACTCCCTGGACAATATCGTCGGGGTCAGCCCGGCGATGGAGAAGCTGAAGCAGACCATCCGGACCGTGGCCTCCACCAGCAGCAGCATCCTCATCCACGGCGAGAGCGGCACGGGCAAGGAACTGGTGGCGCGCGCCGCCCACGTGTGCTCGCCCCGCGCCGGCGAACCCTTCGTATCCGTGAACTGCGGCGCGTTTCCCGAAACCCTGCTGGAGAGCGAGCTTTTCGGCTACGTCAAAGGCGCCTTCACCGGCGCGGCCCAGAACAAGCGCGGGCTCTTCGAGGTGGCCGACGGGGGCACCATCTTCCTCGACGAAATCAGCGAAATGACCGTGGCCATGCAAGTCAAGCTGCTGCGCGTCCTGCAGGAGCGCACCATACGGCCGGTGGGCGGCACGAACGAGATTCCCTTTGACGTGCGCGTCGTCTCCGCCACTAACCGCGACCTGGATAAGCTAGTGAGCGAGAATGCCTTTCGCGAGGACCTTTACTACCGGCTGAGCGTTATTCCGGTGCGCGTGCCGCCCTTGCGCGAGCGCCCCGAAGATATTCCGCTGCTGGCCAATCATTTCCTCAAGAAATATTCGCCGGCGGCGGGGAAGAGCATTTTGCGCATCAATTCCCAGTCATTGGAGGCGCTGGCCGGTTATGAATGGCCGGGGAACGTGCGCCAGCTGGAGAATGCCATAGAGCGCGCGGTGGCGCTGGAAACCGGCAATGAGCTGCGGGTGGAGCTGCCGGTGGAGCGTCCCAAAGCGCGCGCGGTGGCGGCCGCGGCGGGCGCAGGCTCGAGCACCACAGTCGCCGCTAGCGGTGGCAACGGGTACGCCGATTCTTTGCCGGCGGATGGCCTGGATATGGAGAATTACGTAGCCGATATCGAGCGCACGCTTTTGCAGTCGGCCTTGCGCCAGTCCAATGGCGTGCAGACCCGCGCCGCTGAGATGCTCAAGCTTCCCTACCGCTCCTTCCGCCACCTGATGAAGAAGTACGACATCTAGCAGAATGGCTGGCTAGCTGACTGGCTGCCTGTTTCCTGGAACTCAGCCCGCCCATGTCGCGCGGTTTGTTGCTCTCAATCCCTGTTTATGGGAAGGTGTTGGTTTGTTGGACACAAATCCGCAAAGCACTCGCTTTTGCAGACCGGAACCGTTCGCGAAGGAAAACCTGATGACTATTGGTGGTTCCATCAGGGCGGCGGATTGCAAGCCAGACAGCTACCAGCCAGCTGTTTTCTTGAGGCAGAGGCAGCTAGTCAGCCAGACTGCTGCTTTTTCTGCTCCCTCAGTTGGTGCTTCCACCCCAGGATTCGCGCCTTGTTGGCTTCGGCCTCTGCTTCCGGAACCATACCCTTCTTCTGATAGAGGATAGATAGGCTGGTATGCGCGAGCACGTCTTCGGGATCGGTTTCCGGGATGCGCCGGGCTATCGCTATAGCCTCGTCGAGTTGCTCCAGGTCCTGGTAGATGCGGACCAGGCCGTGCATGGCGTCGGTGAATCCGGGATCAGCGGCCAGGCACAGCTGGTACTCGGTGATGGCGCGCTGCTCCTCGCCTGCGGCAAACAGCTCCATGGCAGCAAAAAAATGCTGTTCTGCCGTGTGCCGGCCATTGGCTCTGTCCAAAAGACTCTCCTCAGACGGGGGATTCTAGCATTCGGCCTTCGGTTGAACAGGACTGAGGGAGGAAGCTCAATTGCACTAAGGGGTTAGCATCCTCAAGTTATGCGCGTCCTTCCAACCCAACAGGTGTAGAATCCTACATAGCTGGGGTGCCTTGATGAGTGAGTCGGTGCGGCTCTCGCACACTTCTGCATTGATTCTGCAGAGCGTAGGTGCGGCCCACCATTACGGCTTCGACGTAATGGAGGTCACAGGGTTGCCCAGCGGCACCGTGTACCCCGCCTTGCGCCGCCTGGAGCGCGACCGCCTCATCATCTCCCGCTGGGAGCAACCGGCAGCAGTCCAGCCGCGGCCAGCACGCCGCTACTACAAACTGACTAGGGCGGGCACCACCGCCCTGCAAGACCTTCGAGTACGTTATCCGCTGCTCCGCCACTTCGCCGGGCATGAAAAACCAGCGCGCCGAAAAGGGGTGCCGGCATGAAACGCCCGTCCACCATGCTGCTGTACTCCTGCCGGGGACTGCTGTGGATGGCCAGCTGGCTGGTGCCGGCAGAGGGGCGTCCGGAGTGGCACACCAGGCAAGACAAGGAAGTCTGGCACTGGATCCATTTTCTGGCTGAATCCGACCGGCTGACTCCGCAAAGCCGGCTGGAGGTTTTGCGGCACTGCTGGAGCGCATTCCCGGAGGCCGTATGGCAAAGGTTTGACCGCGAGCGCACCCTGCGGCGCATAGACGCCACCTTGCGCGCACCCGGCTTCTGCCTGGGTGTTCTCACCAGCGTGCTGCTGGCGATCGTACTGCTCACGGGTTTCGCGCCCACCCTTCGTTCCATGGTGCGTTCCCCGTATTCTGACCCGGGCACCTTATTTGCGGTGCGGCCGGCGGGGCGTTTTATGTGGTTCCGCTCTGATCAGTTGCAGCGGGTGACCGGAGCCTGGAGCAGGAGCCCGCAAGTGAGGAGCATTGCGGCTTATTCTTTTCGACGCGGCATTATCAGCGCCCCACCAGGTGAAGACCATGCCTTCAGCGGGCAGATAGCGCCCAATTTTTTTGACGTGTTGGGAGTGCGCGCCGCGCGCGGGCGGACATTCCGCGTTTCCGATCTGCAGGATTGCAAACAGTGCGCCGTGCTGAGCTGGCCGGCCTGGACGGCGAATTACCACAGCGATCCTCAGATCGTAGGCAAGCAGGTGAAGCTGGATGGCCAGCCGCTGACCGTGATTGGAGTTCTGCCCCGGCAGTTCTCGTTCCTGTCCCCGAGGATCGCGGTCTGGTCATTGCTGCAACCCTCCGATGCTTCGGTGGCGAATCTGGTGGACAGAATGGGCGCGGTGGCGCGGTTCGCCAATCCTCTCAGCGAAGAGCAAGCCACGCGCGAGCTGCAGCGCGTCACCGATAACGCCGGATATCATTTTGTGAACACAAGCCTGCAGGTGGTTTCAATGAAAAAGCAGGCGCGCCAGGACCTCGATTCTTATCTGCTGTTCCTGCTGCTGGTGATCCTGGGCGCTCTCCTGGTGGCCTGGGTGGCGGGAGCGCGCGGGCATGTTGCCTCGTCGGCGACGGGAAATAAGTATCGCTGGTGGGGATTTTTCGCCGGCAAGGGGCTGTTGTCGCTGATGATTGCTTTTGTTGCCGCGCTCGCACTCACCCGCTATTTTTCCGTGCTGCTGACCGGTACGGTGCAACCCATGTCCGACATCGCTTCTATGTGGGTGTTCCTGTTACTGGCCAGCGCCGCTTTGTCCTGGACCATATATGACCAGCGGCGGCGCTGCCGCATTTGCCTGCGGCGGCTGGGCCTCTCGGTACACGTAGGCTGCCCCGGCTACACCCTGCTGGATTGCTGGGCGGCCACCGAACTGGTGTGCGCGCAAGGGCATGGCATGCTCCACATGCCTGACACTGACGCCAGTTGGCTTGAAGGCGACCAGTGGAGCAACCTGGATATCTTGCCGTTGACTAACTGAACTGGTCTTCATCGCCCTGACTGTGACTTGAGCCGATGTTTCAGAGGAATCACGTCAGCACTAGCTGGCGCGCGGCATCGGCTTTACTGTTTTTGTCTGCGGCGTGGGTAGCGCCGAATGTTTCTGCTTCGCAGCCTCGTCGATCCAACGGATTTTCCTCATGGCATTCGCCATGCTGGCAAAGCATACGAACGCGCCAACGAGGGCGATGGTTTCAAGAAGAAGCCTGACAGACATACTGACCTCCCAACCGAAGCGGAATGGGCCGCTGGATGATTTGATTTCTCGGCGAAGAAAGGCGCGCGTGTCCCAAACTGCCCGGGACCTTGCGGAAATTATGTGGAGTTTAACACGGTTTCTTCACGCGTGTTTATCTGATCCGCTGAAAAATTCCACCCAGGAACCAAGATCGTCGTGGTCACAAAATTTTAGGGCGGCTGGGCGGCCGCCCTGTTTTCTTTAGCTTAGTAGACTACGCGGCCCGGTCGCGAATATTGTTGCGCACCCGCCGGCGGCTGTCCTCATCGAGGTTATTCATGCCATGCCGCTCGCGCCCGTGGCGCTCGATCTGCGGCATCAACTCATCTTCCGAGCGGCCGCTGACTTCCCAACTGCAGTCCTTGTGGCCCATATCCGAGCACCTGAAGGTTTTATTTCCACTCTTGCTCTCCTCTGCCATGTCCTTTCCTCCATTCTGAGATTGCTAACGAAGTTAGATGGGAACGTCGGCGGAGAGCGATGCCTGAAGTAGAGCAGGTGCGGAGTCAGTATTGGATTACGGCTTTTTCGCCGCCGCGCGCGCTTCCCGCTTCTGGCGAGCCCAGCCTTCTTTGTTGACCTGGCGTCCTCGGCCGATGGCTAGCGCGTCCTGGGGAACATCTTCGGTGATGCAGGAGGATGCGCCCACGTACGCGCCTTTTCCTACCTTGACCGGCGCCACCAGCGTGGCATCGCTGCCGATGAAGGCGCCATTGCCGATCACCGTAGGATATTTGCCAAATCCATCGTAGTTGCAGGTGATGGTTCCTGCGCCCACATTTACGCCTTCGCCCACTTCGGCGTCGCCCAGATAGCTGAGGTGCTGGGCCTTGGAACCCTTGCCCAGCTTCAGCTTCTTGCCTTCCACAAAATTGCCCATGTGCGCACCTTCGGCTATGTCGCAGCCCGCCCGCAGATGAGTGTAGGGGCCCAGCATGGCGCGCGCGCCGATACGGCTTTCATCCATGACGCAGCCGTTGCGGATCAGCACGCCGTCACCGACTTCGCAGTTGATGATCACGCTAAAGGAGCGAATTCGGCATTCGGAGCCGATGTGAGTCGCGCCCAGAAGGTGAACAAAGGGCTCAATCACGGTGTCGGACCCCACCGTAACGTCGCAATCAATCACGCAGGTCTGCGGCAGATAAATGGTCGCTCCCTCCTCCATCAGCTGCAGGCATTTCTTGGTCCGCAGCTCCGCGTCCACTTCCGCCAGCTCGCGCCGCGTGTTGCAACCCAGCACCTCATGCGGCTCAGCCGCCTGTAGGGCCACGACTTTTTCTCCGGCCTTCGCCAGAATCCCGGCCATGTCGGTCAGGTAGTACTCGTGATGTTTGTTCTCGGTGCCCAGATCGTGAATGTGCTCGAACAGCGGCTTGGTAGCGAAAGCATAGAAGCCGGCGTTGATTTCCTTCAGCCCGCGCTGGCTCTCGCTGAGGGATTTTTCTTCGACAATGGATTCCAGTTCCCGCCCTTTGCCGCGGAAGATGATTCGCCCGTAACCGTAGGGCCGCTCCAGAACCGCGCTCAGCAGGGTCATGGCCGCGCCCTGCTGCAAATGAACGTCGCGCAGCTTTTCAATGGTTAGCGGCGAGATGAGGGGTGCATCTCCCGTAAGCACCAAGACGTGCTCGTATTGCGAGAGTATGTCTTCGCCAACCATCACGGCGTGCCCGGTGCCGTGCTGTTCTTTCTGAAGAATGAAGCCGATGCCGCTGCCCGCCATGGCTTCTTTCACGCGTTCCGCGTCGTGGCCGACAATGGCGTAAATATCCTGCGCAGGACAAAACCGAGTGGCGGCCGCCACTACGTGCGCCAGCAGCGATTTGCCGCCTACGTGGTGCAGCACCTTGGGATAGCGCGACTTGAGGCGCGTGCCCTTGCCCGCCGCCATAATCGCAACCGCGAAGCTTCCTTGGCCGCGGGATGCTGCCGTAGCCCCCGGTTGAGCCTGTGAATTCTTTGCATTCGGCATTTAGGCCTCAATATACCTGTTTTATTTAGCGACGAGAACACGACCGGGAGAGGACTTCCATCAGCCGCAAAGCGGCACAAGCAAGAATGTAGCCCCGGGCGTGAGCCGTGGCAAAGCGGGGACAGAAGTCAGCCCCGCGGGGCTAGAGAAAAGTACCTTTCTCGGCCGTCGCGGCGGTGAAGACTAACGGCCCGCGGCTGCTGCCTGAGACGCCAGTCGTAACAGGTCGTGCGCCACGCGATCCGTGGCATGCCGCGCTACCCCCTCAGCGGTCTCCAGGTAGTCGCCCAGGATAACCTTGGCTCCCAGTTTCTCGATGGCGGCAACATCCACGTCAATCTGGGTGCCGCCTTCAGCGGCATACTTGGCCTTGAGGTCTGAAGGAACCGGCGTGCGGTTCACCATGGCATAATCCACCACCCGCACCCGCGCGTGCTCGTGCAGCAAGCGGATGTGGTCGGCGGCGCTTAATCCCAGGCTTTCATTAGCCTCTGTCATCAGGTTGCAAACGAACACCTTCACCGCACGCGAAGCTGCCACCGCTTCGGGAATGCCGCGCACCAGCAAGTTGGGTACCAGGCTGGTGAACAGCGATCCCGGGCCGATGGTGATCAGGTCGGCCTGCACGATCGCCTCCAGGGTCTGGGGCAGCGGTTGCACGTCGGCCGGACGGAGACGAATCTCAACGATCCGCTCCGTGCTGGCGGTGATGTTGGTTTCTCCGGCTACATGCGTTCCATCCGCCATCACCGCCTCTAACTGAACATCGGAAGTAGTAGAGGGATAGATGTGTCCGCGGGTGGCTAGAATTTCGGAGGACTGCTTTACCGCTTCGGCGAAGTCGCCGGTAATGGCGGTAAGCGCGGTCAGGAACAGGTTGCCAAAACTGTGGCCGTTCAGTCCGGCGCCGGCATGGAAGCGGTGCTGAAACAGGCGCGAGAGCAGGGCTTCATCTTCCGAGAGAGCGGCAATGCAGTTGCGAATGTCGCCCGGCGGCAGCACGTTGAATTCCTTGCGCAGCCTGCCGCTGGAGCCGCCATCGTCGGTTACCGTTACCACGGCGCAAAGCTCGCCCACGGACCGCCCGCCCGGTCCCGGCTCATCTCCTGAAACGTACCGCTTTAGGCCCTTCAGCAGGGTGGAAAGCCCGGTGCCGCCCCCCATGGCCACCACCCGCAGCGAGTGAGGTGCCCCGCCCGCCGGCCGGTAACCGGCTGCAGACTGCGATCCTGGTGATTTCATCTGCTCCTCAGTCCCTTTCCGACGCTGTGGGGGAAGGGGAGGGTTCCGTGCCGGTTTCCGGATAGAGCAACTCGGTGAACCGGGGGTCTTCGGCGAGATTCTGGAAATCGGAGTCGTTGCGCGCCTGATACCGCAAATTGGGATTCAGGCGTATAGCATCTAACAGATGGCGCAGGGAGTCCTCAAAACGCGCCGTCAGGCAAGCCAGGGCCGCGAGCCCATAGTGAACATAGTCCGCCTGCGGAGCCTGTTTCGCTAGTTTGTCCAAGTGCTCGCGAGCGGCGATATAGTCGCCGAGGTTTAACAGCGAGATGGCGTAATCGAAGTGCTCCTCAGCGCTCTTAAAGCTTGTATTTGCCGTGCGTTCCAGGTGTTGGTTGCAGGTGTTCAGGTGCACCCCCGCGCGGTCGGCCAGTTCGCGGCTGCCGCTGCCCACAACTTTCTGGAATAAACCTTTTGCTTTCTCAAATTTACGCTCTTGCAGGGCACGCAAGCCGGCTTCGTAGTTTTGCACGCCCTGGACGAAACGAGGATCTTCGGAAAGAGAGCGTTTGGGCTGAGCTGGGGGCGTCATATGCAAGACACGTCCTGAATTGCCTGGAACAGCCTGTCTTTTCTGCGAGTTAGAGTTGCCACCCTTGATCTTGTCCACCGGCTTCTTCTTCATCAGGGCCACCATCGCACGCCCGGGGTGAGGTGGGGGGCGCCTCCCGGCAGCAAAAAAACACTACCAGCGATGGCAGCAGGTTATCCACAACAGCGTTATCCGTCAACATGCAACGGGTGACCAGGCAAGCCCATAGTCACTTCAGTTGATGGAGGCTGCGGTTTGCAGGTTAACCTGTTTCCACTCCCCAGCAATGATGCCTTTACGGATCTGTTTCGCGGTTTTGCCCTTTTTATGCATTGAGTAGCTGTAATAGAGCTCTTTCAGGCATGCCCCGCACTCGGCGGCATGGGTGCCTTCGTAACAGCTGTGCAGGCTCTTGTGGCCCATACGGTCGCAATAGCAGTAACAGGGCTGCTGGTAGATGACGTTCGGGATCTTGGCCGCCAGTTCGTAGGCATGAGCCTGAAATGGATATTGATATTCCGGCCCCAGCAACGCTTCCTTCGGCAACAGCGGGGGCAGTTCCTGACCCTTCTTGGGGGGAAGCGGGTTATAAGCCGGAACGCGGCCCGGCTGGTCCCCTGATTCCTGATAATTCCATTCTGCGGAAAGGCTAAGAGCCACCAGCACTAGAAAAAGCGAGAGCCATACCTGTTTGCGCATACGTACCGCCTGAGGGGCATATTTTACCGTGTTTTTGGGTTGAGGAAAACACACCCTGGTGGCGTCCCTGCAGTGCGGAAGTAAAAAAGCGAGGTTGCCTTGGGCGCATCCCAATCCGTACTAGAATAGAAATCCGGTCATGCCTGCTGAGCTCCCGAGTCTGCAAAACGAACGCGCCATCACACCCGACCTGGGGCCCGCCAGTCCCGGCCCGCAGCGCCCCCGTAGCCTGCCACTACTTTCGGCCTGGGTGCGCGATTTGGTGATTTCCCTGGCCATTTCCGCCTTCATCATTATCTTTCTCTACCAACCGGTGAAAGTGGAGGGCACCAGCATGATGCCTGGCCTGGACGACCAGGAGCGCATCTTCATCAACAAATTCGTCTATCACCTGGAACCGATCGAGCGCGACGATATCGTGGTTTTTCGCTATCCTCGCGACCCCTCCAAGAGCTACATCAAGCGAGTGATTGGACTGGCAGGCGACCACGTGCGCATTGACGACGGCAGGGTATACGTGAACGGCCGGCGTTTGTACGAGCCCTATGTGCCCAGCCTGTATGCCGACCAGCGTTCCTACCCCGAAGTAGTTGTGCCGCCGCATCATTACTTCCTGCTGGGGGACCATCGCACCATGTCCGACGACAGCCGCGATTTCGGCCCCGTGGAGCAACGCTATATTTACGGCAAGGCGGTGTTCGGCTACTGGCCCATCGACAAGATGGGAAGCGTGCGGTAGGGCAAAAAATCGCGGAAATCCACAGCCAGTACTCTTTCTCGCCGCGTCCGCGGCTGATAAAATAGATAAAATCCACCCGCCGGAGTCAGAATGCAAACAATCCTGGCGCTGGAAGATGGGCGCATCTTCCGGGGCAAAGGTTACGGTGCGAAAGCCGAGTGCTACGGCGAAGTCGTTTTTAATACCTCCATTACTGGCTATCAGGAAATTTTCACCGACCCCTCCTACGCTGGGCAGATAGTCGTCCTCACCAACCCGGAAATCGGCAATTACGGAACCAATCCTGAAGACATTGAGGCTAATCGCCCCTACATTGAGGGCCTGGTGGTGCGCGAGTTTTCGCGCGTGGCCTCCAACTGGCGCTCGCAGGAAGTGGCCGAGGAATATCTGGAACGCTTCAAGATTCCAGTTATTTCCGATATCGACAGCCGGGCGCTGGTGCGCCACCTCCGCGACCACGGGGTGATGCGAGGCGTAATTTCGTCGCTGGAGAGCGATACGGAAAAGCTGGTGGCCAAGGCGCGCGCCATTCCCAAAATGGACGGCACCGACCTTGCCAAAGTAGTCACCACCAAGCAGCGCTACATCTGGGATGTGGGTGAGCGCTCGCATGAGCCCACCGAAGTTGTGGGCGTGAAAGACGCTCCGCCACGCTTTGAAGTGGTGGCTTACGATTATGGCATCAAGCACAACATTTTACGCAAGCTGCGGGCGGATGGTTGCCGGGTAACGGTGGTGCCGGCGGAGACCAGTTCGGAAGAGGTGCTGGCGCTAAAGCCGGATGGGATTTTTCTCTCCAACGGGCCTGGCGACCCCGAGCCTTGCCGTTACGCCCAGGAAAACATTCGCCGGCTAATGGGGCGCGTGCCCATCTTTGGAATCTGCCTGGGCCACCAGTTGATCGGGCTGGCGCTGGGCGGCAAGACCTACAAGTTGAAGTTTGGGCACCACGGCGGCAATCATCCCGTGAAGCAGCTCAAGAGCGGCAAGGTGGAGATCACCGCGCACAACCACAACTTCGCGGTGGATCCGGATTCGCTGCCGCAGAGCGAAGTCGAGCTCACGCACATGGATTTGAACGACAACACGCTGGAGGGCTTGCGGCACCGCAACCTGCCGCTGTTCAGCGTACAGTACCACCCAGAGGCTTCTCCTGGTCCGCACGATAGCCATTATCTGTTCAAAGATTTTGTGAAGATGATGGAGGAGTGGAGGGGATAGGGCCCGAGAACTGCTTTCATGCCTAAACGGACAGACATTTCGAAAATTCTGATTATCGGTTCGGGGCCGATT
>Ga0134128_10006463_pt1 | contig 14192 bp, 10 predicted proteins | sample KB31754_FD_96462 | JGI IMG/M metagenome (GOLD analysis project Ga0134128, IMG submission 96462) | Terrestrial soil microbial communities with excess Nitrogen fertilizer from Kellogg Biological Station, Michigan, USA - KB3-175-4 | ecosystem: Environmental > Terrestrial > Soil > Unclassified ... | reverse complement strand
GCGATCCTGAATGCGGTCGATAAGCGTAGACTTCACCTCTTTGCCGCCGTTGGCCAGCATGCAGTAGCCGGTCGCCATTCTCAGCAACGTCGTTTCGCCGGCTCCGAGTGACATCGAAAGAACCGGCAGCAGATCATCGTAAACTCCGAAGCGCTTTGCATACTCGGTGATGATCGGCATGCCGAGGTCTTGCGCCAGCCGCACGGTCATCTGGTTACGTGATTTTTCGATACCGAACCTCAGCGTCTCGGGTCCTGTCGTGTCGTTCTTCTCGTAGTTCTCCGGTTTCCAGATATCTTGTCCCGGACCCTGATCGATCTCGATCGGAGCGTCGAGGACGATCGACGTCGGCTTATAGCCATTGTCTATCGCGGCCGCGTAGACGAAGGGTTTGAACGACGATCCCGGCTGGCGCTTGGCCTGGATCGCGCGATCGAATTGACTCATGTCATAAGAGAACCCACCCGCGACGGCGAGAACGCGACCTGTGTAGGGGTCCATCGCGACAAGACCGCCGCTGATCTCCGGGACCTGCATCAACGACCAGGCGCCTTGAATGTTGTTCGGGTCCATCGGAGCGACGTAAACGACGTCGCCAGTGTTCAGAATGTCGGCCGTCGACTTCGCGTCGATTTTCTTGCCGCCACGTCTTTTGGCCGCCCATTTCATTTCATCGAGTGACACCTCGACCGCCTCGCGGTCTTTGACCAGTGTCGCATCCTGCTGGCGGGCGGGTTTGAAGCCGATGATCGCCTTCGTCTTCTGCGTTTCGAGCACGACGCCGAGCCGCCACGGCAGAATGTCTGCCGGGCTCTGAAGCGCGGCGAGCGCTACACCCCAATCACCGGAGATATCGATTTTGGAGACCGGACCGCGCCAACCCCGCTGGCGATCGTACTTGACGAGCCCATCGGTCAACGCCTTTTTCGCGAACTGTTGCAGACGCGGGTCGAGCGTCGTGCGGACAGACAGACCGCCGTCGTAGAGCTTTGCCTCGCCGTATTTGCCTAACAGCGTGCGCCGGACTTCCTCGGCAAAATACTCAGCGGTCGAAATGTGTGCCCCATTGGGGCGAAGATTGACGACGAGCGGTTTCTGTCTTGCGGCTTCCGCCTCCGCGGTGGTGATGTAACCGTTTTCGGCCATCTGTCCGATGATCCAGTTGCGGCGCTCGGTAGCTTTCTCCTTCTGGCGGAACGGATTGTAGTTGTTCGGAGCTTTTGGCAACGCCGCGAGATAGGCCACCTCCTCGATGTTCAGATCGCTGAGTTCTTTGTTGAAATACGTAAGGGCAGCAGCCGCGACCCCGTACGAGTTCATGCCGAGATAGATTTCATTGAGATACAGTTCGAGAATCTTGTCTTTCGAGTAGGCGCTCTCGATGCGGATGGCCAGAATGGCCTCCTTGATCTTGCGTTCGATCGAACGCTCGTTCGTCAGCAGAAAATTCTTGGCGACCTGCTGCGTAATGGTGGACGCACCCTGCGTCCGCTTGTTGGAGCCGTGGACCTTGGCTTCGACGGCAGCAAATACGGCGCGCAGGATGCCTTGCAGATCGACACCGCCATGTTCGTAGAAGCGCCTGTCTTCGGCTGAAAGGAAGGCGCCGATGACCCGCTTCGGAACCGTATTGATCGGCACGAAGATGCGGCGCTCGCGCGCGAATTCCGCAATTAGCGAACCGTCGTGCGCGTGGATGCGCGACATCACGGGGGGTTCGTATTTCGATAGGCTTTCGTAGTCCGGCAGGTCGCGAGACGCCTGCCAGATCAGGTACCCGGCCCCGGCCGATCCGGCGACGAAGACGAGCACGAAGGTAGCGAAGGAGAAACCAAGGAAACTCAGCAGCAAGCTTTTGCGCCGCTTTTTCCTTCTTCTCGGCGCCGCGGACGGCGGCAGCGTGGGCCCACGCATCAAATTCGAAATTCCGTAATCGCTGACTAGCTTTGGGTGCTTCTGCCCCCAGGTCTATTGCGGCGGCGCAGCAAAGACAACCCGGCGGTTCAGCACATTAACTTTGAATGTGGCAGCACGTCGTCCGCCAGGAGCTTGTTATTCAAGGTCGTTCGGCAGTTCGTTTACTGAAATAAATTTGCACGGCGGCAGCAATGGAGGACGCAACTTTGGACTGCCAAGCCGCGGTGGTCATTTGTTGTTCGTCATTTTGGTTACTGACGTAGCCGAGTTCGATCAGGACCGACGGAGCATGGGACTGTTTCAGCACCTTGAATCCGGCCGACCGTCGCGGGATTCGTGACATTGTGATCGTCTTGCCGAGCCGTTTGGCCAGCACATGGGAAAAATCCGCCGAGAAATTCGAGGTTTCCCGCTTCATGAGATCAAACAGGATGTTCTGAACCTGATCATTAGCACCCTGATTTGCCGAGGCAATACCAGCGATCAGGTCGGATGCGTTTTCCTTTTCCGCCATAAGCCGGGACTGCTCGTCGGAAGCCTTATCGGAAAGCGTGTAGATAGTCGCCCCGCGGACCGACTCCGCGAACTTCTTTCCTTCGATTGAATCGGCATGTAGCGATATGAAGAGATCTGCATCGTCTGCGGCGGAATATTCCAGTCGATCGTCGAGCAAGACGAAGACGTCATCCGTTCGAGTCATTTTGACGTCGTAGCCTCCGATTTTGATCAATGCGGCCTCTAGCTGCTTCGCGACAGCCAGCACGATTGTCTTCTCGAAGACGTTGTTGATGCCGATCGCACCGGGATCGATCCCGCCGTGACCAGGATCTATAACGACGACCGGTTTGCTCCGTTCCCGCGGCGTGGCCTTTTTATCGGCGCGCAGAGAGCGTTTGGCGCCTGCATCGGGCTCCTGAGGGCGCGTCGCCCCCGTGCCGGCGCCGAACGAAGCCGCGTCGATCGGGCTAAGGACAACGGCAAGCCTGACGGACTTCCCCGATCCGACGCGGGTCATGGCGGCTGATGTGATTTTGACCGGCCCTGTCGTGTCGATGACAACCCGCGATTTGTTTTCGGCAAAAAGACCGTAGCGGAAGGCCGTCACGAGCCCTCGCCCCTTCTGACCAACGGCAGGGTCCAATTGAAACGTCAAATCCGGCAGGTCGAGGATCACCCGGTATGGATCGGCCAGGGTGAAGGCTTGCACCATCAACCCTTCGCTCAACGTAAGCTGGAAGGTCGTCGACGCCTTATCCCCGGTCAGCCGCGCGTCCGTGGCTTCGGCCTTGGCCGCGACCTTGCTGGGGGCAGCCGCCAGCCCCATCGTTAACGCTATCGTCATGCCGGCGGTGGCGATGGCCAAAGCTTGGTATCGCCAAAAGCGTTCTCCGAGTCGGACCATCAGCCCTGAGACACCCCCCGAATGCAAAACTCGATCCCGCCGAGACGGCCGTTAAGGCTTTGTTTTCAGAAGCAATATAATGCTTGTATCCGAGCCAGGCGGGCGCACCTCGATGGTCGTTTTATAGCACTTGCCAGCGATCGGGTGACCTCGTAGTCTCTTAGTCGTATTCGGTGGCGCTCAAGACACACCTTTCGAGGGCAAGTTCGGCAAGCGCCTGCGAACCTGGTCGGCCTGCTGCAGAACACGAAAAAACTCTGCTTTCACAGGTAATTGGGCCCGCACGGATCGCATCTGCTCGAGGCGAAGCGTACGGGAGTTTAACGTCGCTCAGTGAGATGCGCAGCTTCGACTTCCAGCCCTCTGATGGCCCTGTCGAAGCTGAGGAGCTTTTGTGCCGGTCGCCCCGATTTCTCAGTCGGGTAAAGGTGCGTATCGTAGGGCGGCCATACTATTGCGAACGCGGCGCCGAAGGCGCTGCCAAACCCTTTTCCCAGCTATCCGTCTCGCAAATGCGGACGAGCAGCCGGGCAGTACACGACAGGCCCATGACGATAACTTGCACCATACACGACGGCACCCGACGGACCCCGGTCCTGACGGCATCCGCGTGGATACCGGCGCGCTGCCTACGCGCCGCCGGGATCACTGTGCTGCAGGGGACGCCGCGGCCGGCCTCCACCACCCAATATTCACCCAACACGACGCGCCGCTGCGCGAGCCTCGCCATCCGCTCCGTTAACCACGGGCCAAGGTGCGAGCAGCCGTCCCGGCGCGCCAAGGATCCAGATCAATGTCCTCCAATACGAAAATGCTTATCGATGCCACGCATCCCGAGGAAACTCGGGTCGTGGTGCAGCGAAATGGCCGGGTAGAAGAGTTCGACTTCGAGAGTGCCGCCCGCAAACTACTGCGGGGCAATATCTATCTTGCGAAAGTGACGCGCGTTGAGCCGTCGTTGCAGGCGGCCTTCGTGGACTACGGCGGCAACCGCCACGGCTTCCTCGCCTTCAACGAAATTCATCCCGACTATTATCAAATTCCGGTCGCCGACCGGCAGGCGCTGCTCGAGGAAGAAGCCGCTGCCGAAGCCGAACTCGAGGCTGCTGCCGACCGCCGCGCCGAGGCGCTGGCTCGCCGAGCCTCCTCAAGAGGTGGGCAGAGCCACCGCCAGCCCAGGGAAGAGACGGGTAGCGAGGATTTCACCGACCTGCCTATGAGCGGGGCCCCGGTCGAGTCATCCCACATCGTCGATGTCGAGGAAGACGAACATATCGAAGAAGTCGGCGGTGGTGAGGAAGGCGAGACGGTCAAGGTCATCGCGGCCGCTGTCGGGCACTCGAGCGACGACGAACGCTCCGAGTTGCCGATGCCGGACCAAAATGCTGAAGAGTCCGACGACGAGGATAGCGGCGACGAAGATGCCGCCGATGAAACTGAAGCCCCCCTTGAATCCGCTTCGGTTTCAGAGGACGCCGACGCTCATGGTCATGGTCATGGTCACGGGCATGAACACGAGCATGAACATGGTCACGAGCACGAGCACGAGCATCAACATGAGCGTGAATCTGAACAGTATGAAAGCGACGAGCAGCCGAGCGACGCCGATCTAGGCAGGCAGGATGCCCGCAACGGCGACGACGTAGCCAGAGGCAACGACGAAGGCTCACCCCGCGAATTCCGCGATGGGCAACAGTCTCGTCAGCGGCGGCGCCCGCGCAGCTACAAGATCCAGGAAGTCATCAAGCGGCGCCAGATCATTCTGGTGCAGGTTGTCAAGGAAGAGCGCGGCAACAAGGGCGCAGCCCTCACGACCTACCTATCGCTCGCCGGCCGCTACACCGTTCTGATGCCGAACACGGCGCGCGGCGGTGGCATTTCGCGCAAGATCACCAATCCTCAGGATCGCCGGCGGCTTAAGTCCATCGCTCAGGAACTCGAAGTTCCGGAGGGCATGGGGCTCATCATCCGCACAGCCGGCGCCGCCCGCACAAAGCAGGAGATCAAGCGCGATTTCGAATATCTTCTGAGACTCTGGGAAAGTGTCCGCGAACTGACGCTGCAATCGACGGCCCCGAGCCTCGTCTATGAGGAAGGCGACCTGATCAAGCGATCGATCCGCGACCTCTATAACAAGGACGTTGAGGAGATCGTGGTCGCCGGCGACGCCAGCTATGAAGAAGCCGCCGCCTTCATGCAGATGCTGATGCCGAGCCACGCCAAGAACGTGTCGCCCTACAAGGAACCGACGCCGCTCTTCACCCGCTACGGCGTCGAACGGCAGCTCAACGCCATGTTCCAACCGCAGGTGACGCTGCGCTCGGGCGGCTACATCGTCATCAATCAGACCGAGGCTCTCGTCGCAATCGATGTGAACTCCGGAAAATCGACGCGCGAATTTTCGATTGAGGAAACGGCCCTCGCGACGAACGCCGAGGCCGCCGATGAGATCGCCCGCCAGTTGAAGCTTCGCGACCTCGCGGGCCTCATCGTCATCGACTTCATCGACATGGAGGAAAAGCGCAACAACCGGACTGTTGAACGGCGCCTCAAAGACGCGCTGCGCTTCGACAGGGCCCGCATTCAGCTCGGCCGGATTTCGCATTTCGGTTTGATGGAAATGTCGCGGCAGCGGCTCCGGACCGGCGTGCTCGAGGGCTCGACGTCGCAATGTCCCCACTGTCAGGGAACGGGCATCATCCGCTCGACGGAGAGCGTCGCACTCGCTGTATTGCGTGGTCTCGAAGATACCATCACGGCCGGGGCCACCGGTTCACTTATCGCAACCACCACGCCGGCGGTGGCGCTTTATATCCTGAACAAGAAGCGCGCCTACATTGCCGACATGGAAACACGGCACGGTCACACCATCACGGTGCTCGGCAGCGAGCGCGTACATGGAGCGAACTTCACCGTCGAGCGGGGCGCCGCGTCAGCGCTTCCCGTACGCCGGGTCGAGCGTGCCGCCGTCAATATGGACTGGGGCTTCGACTCCGATGAGGAAGCGCCATCGGCCGAAACTTCCGATTTGGAAATGGTGCCTGAGGCCGACGACGGCGAGGACGAAGGTACGGAGCGCGAGGCCCGCGACGGCGAGAGCCCTCGCATGGACGGCGACGAGAACGGAGCACGGCGAGGCCGGCGCCGCCGGCGGCGGGGACGCGGTGGACGCGACCGCGGTGAAGGTCGCGAGCGTTACGCGTCGGGACCGCGAGACGGTGACAACGATGCGCCGCCAACTGCATCCGAGCACCCCCAGTCGGGCGAAGATTTTGAGGAAGAGACGGCAACTGACGACGGGGCGGGCGAACCGCCCATCGACAGCGCCGCCGACCGGCCGGAAGATAGTCGTGATGACAGGCCAGGCCGGCGCCGCAGGCGCGGCCGTCGCGGCGGCCGTCGCGGGCGCGATCGTGGACCGAATGACGTTGGACCGAACGACGTTGCGGCCGATGCTGGCGATACCGGTAACGCCGGCGACGCCGAGCAGCCGGAAATCGACGATGATCAGTCCGATGTTGCGGACTCGACCAGCCCACCGGCGCTGCCGCGTAGGACGGGCCGCCCCACGTCGGTACGTGCCGCTAACGACGCGGATGCCGATGCTGACGCAAGCCCCAAGGTTCAACGGCAGCCCCGGATCTGGGATGTGCCTTCGGCTGCCAATGGCTCCGATGTCGGGCCGTCCGCTCCGCCAGCCGCTGAGATCGCAAAGCCGCAGGAAACAGCGGCCGAGCCAGAAGCCAATCCGCCTCGGCCGATTCGCCGCCGCCACGAAATCGGCTCCAGCGAGCCGCGCATCGAGCGCGTGGTCGTGAAGGCTGGGGAGAACACCGCCGAAAGCGGCGCTCCCGACACCGAGGCGGCGCCACAGCGTAAAGGCTGGTGGCAACGCAAGTTCGGCGGCGAATAGCCGTTTAGCGGTTTAAATCAACAGCGGGCCGGAGCGCGAGCACCGGCCCGTTTCGTATCTGCGGTCGTCCCGAAGGCTCACGTCGTATGATCACGACCAGAGAGCTGTCGATCATCGGCCCCCAGACGCTTCTCGAACCGCCAAGTCCCCCCTATAAGGCGCTTGCCATAAAAGTGTCATACGGAGCCATCGCGGCTCCACGCGTTGGGAGGGGGTCTTTTGCGGAAAGCACCGGGTACAGTCGCGCGGCTCTTCGGCCCTTCGCACAACGAAGAGTTTGTCGGGTTGCTAATCCGGCTCGCGGATGTCGGAGTCGAATGCGCGGCGCACTTCCGCGCCACGGACGGCCAGGATTTGCCGGGCATCATCGCCTTCGAGCGGCGCGCCGATAAACTCGTCGACCAAATTCACGAACTTCTCGACAACTCGTTCATCATGCGGTTCGACATCCCGGACGCGATGCGTCTAACCGATGAGATCGACGACGTTATCGACGGAATGCGCGGCGCGGCGGCTCATATCGACATCTACAAACACTTCCTATCGGATCTGCGCCCCGAGGCTCGCGAACTGATCGTGACGGGCGAACGCTCCCTTCAGGCGCTGCGCAATCTGATCGTCATGCTGAAAGATCCGAAGCTGTCGCTGCCCCTGACGCGCGATTTGGCGCGCGCCATAAACGACGCGGAATCGGAAGCCGACAACATCATAGCGCGGGCCGAGCGCGGTCTCGTCAGCGAATTCTCCGGCCCGTCGGCCGACACGCTCGAATTCATCGCACTCGAAAAGCTTTACGCGATGCTCGAGGAAATGACGGACGACGCCAAGCGCTGTGGCAAGCTCATCGTGTCGCTGGCCCGCAAGGAGGCGTGAATGAGCGCCGTTTCGTTTGCGCTCATTCTCGCGCTTACAACTGTCTTGATGGCCGAATTCGTCAACGGCTGGACGGATGCGCCGAACGTCATCGCAACCGTCGTATCCACTGGCGTGATGTCGCCCAGAGCCGCCATCCTGATGGCGGTCATCATGAATACGGCCGGCGCCATGTCGGGCACGGCGGTCGCGGCAACGGTCGGCAAAGGCATCATCGACCCGGCCGCGCTCACGCTTCCCTCGATCACTTCGGCGATGCTCAGTATCGTGGCCTGGGGCACTTTCGCGGCGCGAGCTGGTCTGCCAATCAGCAAGTCGCATGCCCTTCTCGCGGGCCTCGCAGGTGCTGCGTTTGCAGGCGGCGGACTGCAGGCGCTGCAATGGGACGGCTGGGAAAAAGTCGTGATCGGCATGGTCCTGTCGGTCATTCTCGGCGGCGTTGCCGCATTCGCCATCGGATTGGTGATCGTTTTCTTTGCCGGCGATTCCAAACCAGCACGCTCAAAAAGACTTTTCGATCGCCTGTCGCTCGTGGCGGCGTGCTTCATGGCCTTCAATCACGGACTCAACGACGGCCAGAAATTCATGGGCGTGTTCGCGACGACCCTGCTGACCGGCGGCGTGGTCTCGACCTTCGAGATTCCGTTCTGGGTCATCCTGATCTGCGCGCTGACGATGGCGCTCGGAACATCGGCCGGCGGCTGGCGCATCATCAAGACGATCGGCTCGCGCATGACGAGGCTGCAATCGTGGCAGGGTTTTGCCGCTCAGGCCGCCGCAAGCTGCACGATCTTCGGCGCTTCCGCTTTCGGCATTCCGCTCTCGACAACACACACGATCACGAGTGGCATCGTCGGCGCTGCCGCCAGCCGGCGCGTATCGGACGTGCGCTGGACCGTATTGAAACGAATCGTACAGGCTTGGCTGATTACGTTTCCAGTGTGCTTCACTGCGGCGTACATCGCGGCGCGTGCCGTAAACTCGTTGTTTTAGATCCCAGCGCTCGACGCCTTCGGCTGCTCTGCAACGTCAAGTCGCAGATCGCGAGCCGACAACGCCGTCCTGCCATGCTGACGCCAAAATATCGTCGACTGATCCCTGCGCCCGAGGCGGAGCATATTTGACCCAAACGGCCTTGCCGCATACCCTGAACAAGCACGGTGTCTCGAGACACGCATCGAGATTGAGGCACATCCTATGCCCACGACAAAAGAAGCCGTCCCGGTATGGTCAAACTTTCGCCGCGGCGTCTTAGCTCTCGGCGTGCTGCTGACATCGCTCCCGGCGTTCGTGGCAGGGGCACGCGCGCAGGGCCTGCCGCTCATTCGCGATGCCGAGATCGAGGCATTGCTGCAGGACTACTCGAAGCCGATTTTCGCCGCGGCAGGATTCGGCGGCGGCCGCGTCACAGTTCGCATCGTCCGCAACGACGCCTTCAACGCTTTCGTGGTCGACGGCGCTAACGTTTTCATAAACACAGGCACGCTGCTGCAGGCTAAAACGCCGAACGAAGTCATCGGCGTCATTGCGCATGAGAGCGGACACATCGCCGGCGGCCATATGGCGGCCCTTCGGGCGCGCGTTGCTAAGGACCAGACTCGGGCTCTCTTGACCCAGATCCTGGGCATCGGCGCGATGGTTGCAGGCGGCGTCGCGGGAGGCGACTCGGGACGCGACACGATGGCCGGCGGACAAGCCATCATGCAGGGTGGCACTCAAGTCATCATGCGCGGCCTCTTATCCGAGCGCCGCTCTCAGGAATCCGCCGCCGATCAGGCCGGGGTGAAGTTCCTGACGGAAACCAAGCAGTCGGGACGCGGCATGCTCGCTACGTTCGAGCGGTTCAAGGAGCAAGAATACCTCTCCGAGCAGTTTCAGGATCCTTTCGTCAGAAGCCATCCCGTCGCCGGCGATAGGCTCGCGCATCTCAGCTCCATTGTTGCGGCAAGCCCCTACGCCAATCAAAAAGACCCTGCACCTTTGCAGCTTCGCCACGACCTGATGCGCGCCAAGCTGTCGGGGTACCTTGAGACACCGACGATCGTCTTCAATCGCTATCCTGAGACCGATAAATCGCTGCCGGCGCGCTACGCGCGTGCCATCGCCAGATTCTTCCGAGGCGGCACCGGCGCCCTCGAGGCTTCGGTGCAGGAAATTGATGGTATGATCCGCGAGAACCCGTCATATCCTTATTTCTACGAACTCAAGGCCGATCTGCTGATGCGCTCCGGGCGAATGGCTCAGGCGATCCCCGACCTGCGTAAGGCATTGAAGCTGGCCCCCGACGCATCGCTCATCCGCGTCGAACTGGCGTCGGCATTGCAAAGTAGTGGTGAAACCGGTGCGGAAACGGAATCGATTAGTCTGCTGCGCAAATCCTTGGTCATTGACGACGAGAATGCCCACGCCTACCGCCTGCTGGCGAACGCCTATTACAAAGCGGGCAAGGGGCCGGAGGCAGATGCCATGACGGCGCAGGCCTATTTTTGCGAAGGTGACGTAATACAGGCGCAAACTTTTGCCAAACGCGCCCAAAGGCAACTTCATGCCGGGTCACCCGAGTGGCTGAAGAACGACGACATCATCAACTACAAGCCGCAGACGTGAGCGGCCTTCAATCCTGATCAGCGAGATGAGACCGATGATTCCGAAGAACACCATTTGGCAGACCGTAAATTCGGCGCGAGCTAGAAAATGGGCGGCCTGCGCCATCGCCGCCAGCGGCTTGGCGTTGTTGCCGCTTGGCGCGGCCGGTTGGCCCGGCGGTCTTACGGACCCGTCCGCACACGCCGAGACGATTACGCCAACGGCCGGCGGATCGGCTTTTTCCGACGAGCAGAAGAAAGCGCTCGGCGAGATCATCAAAGACTATCTCGTCAAGAATCCCGAAGTGATGATCGAAGTGCAGAACGCACTCGATGAAAAGGTCGAAAAGCTGCAGAGCGCCAAGCTCAAGTCATTCATGGCCGAGAATGGCAAGACTATCTATCGTAGCCCCAACAGCTCCGTCGCGGGCGACCCGGATGGCGACATAACCGTCGTCGAATTCTTCGATTTCAACTGTGGCTACTGCAAGCGCGGATTGCCCGAAGTGCAGAAGCTTATTCAAAACGACAAGAAAGTGCGCGTCGTCTTCAAGGAGCTGCCGATCCTGTCGAAGGGCTCGGAGGAAGCCGCAAAGGTCGCCTTGGCCGCCAAGCGTCAGGGCAAGTACTGGGAATTCCACCAGGCTATGCTCGGCTCCAAAGGCCAAGCCAACGAGGCGTCCGCTCTCAAAGTCGCAGACGGTCTCGGGCTCGATATGGGAAAGCTCAAAACCGACATGGCAAGCGACGCCATCAAAACTGAGCTGGATGACATGAAAGCTCTCGCCACCAAGATGGGCATCAACGGCACGCCGCATTTTCTCGTCGGCGACAAGTCGATCCCCGGGGCGCCGGAAGACTTGCATGACCAGCTTGAGAAGCTCGTTACGGAATTCCGCAAGGACGGTTGCCCGGCCTGCTAGCTGAAAACCCAAACAATGCGGCCCTACGTCGAAGCCGTTAATGAACTCTGCGCCGAAAGTACGCGCCCGCCGGCGCGTACTTTGCGCATGCCTGGAAAGCTGTTAGACCCTGGACTCCGCAATTGCCTCGGGTGGTAGCCCGAAGCTCGAACGGTCTCCAACCATGACCCGCCTCATCTACGTCCTTAACGGTCCTAACCTTAATATGCTCGGAGTTCGCGAGCCCGAAATCTATGGGACCGAGACGCTTGCCGACCTCCGTTCGCGGACTGAAAAGGCGGCCGCCGCAAACGGCCTCACGATCGAATTCCGTCAATCCAATGTCGAAGGCGAACTCGTCAACTGGGTGCAGGAGGCGCGCGGCAAGGCCAAGGGCATCATCATCAATGCCGGCGCCTATACCCACACGTCCGTGGCTGTCCTCGATGCCTTGCAGGCGGTCGGGTTGCCGGTCATCGAAGTCCATCTGTCCAATATTTTCCGCCGCGACCAGTTCCGCCAGCACTCCTACGTTTCGCTTGCCGCCACCGGGATAATCTGCGGTCTTGGCGGCAAGGGCTATGAACTCGCAATCGAAGCCATGACGGATATCCTAAGCAAGGGCGGCAACAAGGCGTGACGGTGGCAGCTTCGTTTGGGCTATAGATGCACGCTAACTAGAGATCCGAGGACACGGAACGTATGACCGCGAAGGAACAAGGGGCGAAGTTGGTAAGTGCGGAGGGTCAGATGATCCGCGAACTTGCGGAACTTCTGAACGATACCGGCCTCACCGAAATAGAAATCGAGAAGAGTGGCCTCAAGATTCGCGTTGCGAAGAAAATTTCAGTTAACGTTGCACCTCAAACTTACCCCGCCGCCACGGCCCCGATAGGGCCAGCCGACAGCAAACAGACGACCCTAGCGCCGGGCGATCTTTCGAAACATCCCGGCGCCGTAAAATCGCCGATGGTCGGTACGGCCTATCGTTCACCCGAACCGGGTTCTGCGACGTTCTGCGAAGTCGGCAGCAAAGTTAATCAGGGCGACACGCTACTTATCATCGAAGCCATGAAAACGATGAACCAGATCCCGGCCCCGCGCGCCGGGACCGTCAAGGCAATCCTGGTCGAAAACGCCCAGCCGGTCGAATATGGCGAACCTCTGATCATTATCGAATAGGCGCCGCAGCCGATTGATGCGCTGATGCAGACGCCTGGAGAGCTTCCCCATGTTCGATAAAATTCTGATTGCCAACAGAGGAGAGATTGCGCTGCGCGTCCAGCGCGCCTGCCGTGAGCTTGGCATCGCGACCGTCGCCGTACACTCGACCGCCGACGCCGACGCCATGCATGTGCGCCTCGCTGACGAAAGCGTCTGCATCGGTCCGCCGGCCGCGCGCGACAGCTATCTCAACATCCCGGCTCTCGTCACGGCGTGCGAGATTACAGGCGCCGATGCCGTGCATCCGGGCTATGGTTTTCTGTCCGAAAACGCCCGCTTCGCTGAGATTCTGGAAGAACACAAGATAACGTTTATCGGCCCGACGTCGGAACACATCCGCATCATGGGCGACAAGATCGAGGCCAAGGAAACAGCCAAGCGCCTCGGCATTCCGGTTGTGCCGGGCTCGGCTGGCGCTATCACAAGCGAAACCGAGGCGATGAAAGTCGCCAAGGAAATGGGCTTCCCCGTCTTGATTAAAGCGGCCGCCGGCGGCGGCGGACGCGGCATGAAGGTCGCGACGAGCGCAGCCGACCTCGGCGAAGCCCTTTCCACGGCGCGCTCGGAAGCCAAGGCGGCGTTCAACGACGATGCGGTCTATATCGAAAAGTATCTGCAGAAGCCCCGCCACATCGAAATCCAGGTGTTCGGCGACGGCAAGGGCGACGCCGTCCACCTCGGCGAGCGCGACTGCTCGCTGCAGCGCCGGCACCAGAAGGTGCTGGAAGAATCTCCCTCTCCCGCGCTCAATGCTGCCCAGCGCAAGAAAATCGGCGCCACCGTCGCCGACGCCATGCGCAAACTCAAATACCGCGGCGCCGGCACCGTCGAGTTTTTATATGAGGAAGGCGAGTTTTATTTCATCGAGATGAATACGCGGCTGCAGGTCGAGCATCCGGTGACCGAAATGGTCACGGGCATTGACCTCGTTCTCGAGCAGATCCGCGTTGCGGCCGGCCTGCCGTTGAGCTTTAAGCAGGAAGAAGTTGAACTCAGAGGGCACGCTATCGAGTGCCGCATCTGCGCCGAGAACCCCAAGGATTTCCGCCCTTCGCCCGGGCAGATCACATATTGGCACCCACCCGGCGGTCTAGGCGTGCGCGTCGACAGCGGTGTATACCAGGGCTACCGAATTCCGCCGTACTACGATAGCTTGATCGGTAAGCTCATCGTGTTCGGCAAGACGCGCAACGACTGCCTGATGCGTTTGCGCCGCGCCCTCTCAGAGTTCGTCATCGACGGCATTGAAACGACGATCCCGTTGTTTCAGGATCTGGTCAAGTCTCCCGACATCGCTGACGGCCTGTATGATATTCATTGGCTCGAAAAACATCTGGGGATGAAGTAGACTTTGCCACTGCGCGACATGTTCCGCG
>Ga0134128_10006461_pt1 | contig 14193 bp, 10 predicted proteins | sample KB31754_FD_96462 | JGI IMG/M metagenome (GOLD analysis project Ga0134128, IMG submission 96462) | Terrestrial soil microbial communities with excess Nitrogen fertilizer from Kellogg Biological Station, Michigan, USA - KB3-175-4 | ecosystem: Environmental > Terrestrial > Soil > Unclassified ... | reverse complement strand
GGCGAAAACGGCGCGGGGCGCGAAGCAGAGCGAGGCGGATATCGGGAATATGCGCGAGCGATGCGACAAAGCACCGCGGCGTTTCTCGCCACTTTTGTGCAAGGTATTTCCGGGACGGGACACCAGCAGTGTGCTTGTGGACGACGCTTCGCCGGCGTATGGTGTGGCCGACGCGCAAGGCTTGATCAACCAGCAGTCGACTGAAGGAGCATGCGATGACGATGTCGCGATGGCCGGCACTCGGCGTCTTTTCCGCGGTCGCGATCGTCTTCGTCGCGAACGCGCTCGCGTCCGAACCCAGGGTGATTACGACCGAGCCGCAAAAACTCGGCAACGGATCGGCGCGCGTTTACGTCGCGTTGAACGGCGACGGATCCCCGCTTGCGATCGGCGTTCGCCTCGACAAGGATGCGCTCGCAGGGTTGCCGAAAGAGCCGAACGCGACGAGCCGCTGCTTCGACCGCAACGGCGACGGCAAGATCCAGCCGGACGAGTGCGTCGGCGACTACGCGTTCGTGTTCACGATTCCCGGCGAGGCCGGGCAGGCGGTCGCGCCGTTCAAGTGGGTGGCAATGAACTGGAATCCGCACGGTCACGGCTCGCCGGCGCCGCCGCCGTGGGCCGCGCCGCACTTCGACTTCCATTTCTATCTCGTTTCGCGCGACGTCGTGCAGCGTCTTCGTACCGGCAAATGCGGCGAGATGATCGATTGCGAGGACTTCAAGGTTGCGACGAAGCCGGTGCCGGCGAAGTACGTTCACGCCGACCACATCGACGTCGGGGCGGCAGTGCCCGACATGGGCAACCATCTGATCGATTCGAAGTCGCCGGAACTCGCGAAGGGCGGCCCGCCGTTCACGCACACGTTCATCTTCGGCGCCTACGATGGCAAGATCACGTTCCTCGAGCCGATGGTCACACTCGCGTTCATTGCGAGCAAGCCCAGCATGTGCGCGAAGATCAACCAGCCCGAGGCGTTCGAGGTGGCGGGCGCGTATCCGACGCGCTACTGCGTCCGCTATCTGCCCGGCGAGGACGCGTACGCCATTTCGATCGAGGATTTCGTGCGGAGGCCGGCGGGTTAGAGCAAACGTTCACGCGCGCCGCGCAACGTTCGCACGATTGCATCGCGTTGCTCGGCAGCAATGCTCACTCCATCGCGGCGCAAGAACGCGCGCCGCTCATGCAGAAAGGCGAACGCCCCGGCAGGACGCCGAGGCGTTCGGAGACGTCGCACTTACCGAAGACGCAATCCGTTTACCCATGTCTTCGGGACGTACACTGCGTTCTGGAGTAGCGAGCGAGGGACTCGAACCCCCGACCAAAGGATTATGATTCCTCTGCTCTAACCAACTGAGCTAGCTCGCCTTTGTGGCCGCTATTATAGCGGCAACACTTCTGCAGCCCGCTCCCACCGCGCCGCCAAAACACCAACGCGACGCGACGTCGATCGTGCATCCTCGCATCGAACGTCTTGCCCATTTTGCCGGGGCTCTGTCCCGTGTTCAGCCTTCGGGCGCGCGCTCGGCGAGCAGCCGCTCGACCAGGTGCACGAGCTTCGCGTCGTTCGGCCTCGTCTCGCTCGGGAACGCGGCGACCGCATGGCCGCGGCGGTCGACGACGTACTTGTAGAAATTCCACTCCGGCGCGACGCCGGTGCTCGCGCTCAGCGCCGCGAACAGCGGATTCGAGGCGACACCCGTCACGCTCGATTTCTCGAACATCGGGAACTGCACGCCATAGGTGAGCCGGCAGAACTCGGCGATCTCGTGGTTCGTTCCAGGCTCCTGACCGCCGAAGTCGTTCGACGGAAAACCGACCACGGCGAGGCCGCGCCCCTTGTAGCGCCGGTAGAGCGCCTCGAGTCCCTCGTATTGGTCGGTGTAGCCGCAGTAGCTCGCCGTGTTGACGACGAGCAGCACCTTGCCGCGGAACTGGCAGAGCGACTGCGCCTCGCCGGTCTGCAAGCGGTTGAAGTCGTATCGCAGCAACTCGGGACAGTCGGCCGGCTGCTCGGGCTTCGCTTCGGCAAGCCGCTCGGACTGCGATGCCGGCAGCGGCGTCAGCGGCGCGAGCGCCGCGGCGAGCAGTGGTCCCCTGCTTTCGCGATCGGCGGGCCACGAAGCGAGCGGCGCAGCGAGAGGATCGGCGTCGGCGTTCGCGTCGCTGGGTCGCTCGTCGGGCGGATCGTCGCGACGACACGAAAGCCTCGCAAGCGGCGCCATCGCATCGACGACGCGTGAATCGTCGAGTGGCTGGGGCACGGGGAGCGACGCGTTGTCGCCTCGGCCCAAGCCGTGTCGTCGCGGGCTTTCAGCTTCGGCATCGCTCTTGTCGATCGTCGCGATCGGCGCGACGGCGTCGGCGAAGACGCGGCCCGGATGCCCGCGCAGCAAGCGACCGCCGGCGAGCAGCATCACGACGACGATTGCGATCGCCATCGCCGCAAGCGCGATGCGCTTCCCGTCCATCGGTGTCCTTACGACGCGTGAGGCAGTACGATACCGCTGCCGCTACAACCCGGCAATCGGACGCTCGCTGACACGCATGCAGTCGGAATTGACCGAGCTCGCCCAGAACATCAGCGCCGTCGAGCGGGAAACCGGCCTCTCGAAGGACGTTCTGCGCATGTGGGAGCGCCGCTACGGCTTTCCGAAGCCCGCGCGCGACGACAACGGCGAACGTCAATACACGGTTGCCGAAACCGCGAAGCTACGCGCGATCAAGCGGCTGATGGACATCGGCGCGCGGCCGGGCAAGATCATCGGCCTGTCGCTCGAGGAGCTGAACGCACTCGCCGACGCGCGCGCGCCGCTGCGGCGCGAACCGGCGTCGCCGGCCGTCGAGCGCGACGCCGTCGCGCTGCTCGGCGCCCACGATGCCGCTGCGCTCCAGCAGTCGCTCGCGCAATGGCTGATGCGCGAAGGCTTGCAGCGCTTCGTCGTCGACACGCTGGCACCGCTCAACCGCGTCGTCGGCGAGGCGTGGATGCGCGGCGAGTTGCGCGTTTTCGAGGAGCACCTTTACACCGAGCTCGTGCAGGCTACGCTCCGCAGCGCGATCAACACGTTCCCGCGGCACGGCGGCCGCCCGCGCGTGCTGCTGACGACGCTGCCGAGCGAGCAGCACAGCCTCGGCTTGCTGATGGTCGAGGCGCTGCTCGCGCCGGAAGGCGTGCTCTGCACGTCGCTCGGACCGCAGACACCGCTCGCCGACATCCGTCTTGCCGTCGACGCGTATGGGATCGACATCGTCGCGCTGTCGTTCTCGAGCGCATTCCCGGTTCGGCAGGCGGCCGAGAGCCTCGCGCGGCTGCGCCGGCATCTGCCGGCGACGGTCGCCTTGTGGGCCGGCGGCGACATGACGCGGCGCGTGCGCAAGACGCTGCCCGGGATCGTGTTGCTCCCGGACCTCGGTGGCTGCGTCGCCGCATTGCGAAACTGGCGCGCCAACGTCGCGAGCGCGGTGACGGGCTGAACGGCGAAGCCGCCGTATCATCGGCGGATGTGGACGGCGGTCTCGCTTTGGCTAACGACGCTCGGGCTCGGCGCCGCATACGCCGCCTTGGCCGTGCGCGGCGTCATGCACGGCGGCCGCGTCGCTCCCTGGATCGTCGCGCCGGTCGTGCTCTACTTCGGCGCGATCCTGCTACTTTGCGTGAGCTACTTCACGATTTCGTGGATCTGGCGCGCGCGGCGACCCCACGACGTCCGCCTCGGCGTGCGCGCGACGCTGCGGCTGTGGTGGGATGAATACGCGACGCTCGCCGGGTCGCCGCCGCGGCTCATGCTGTATGGATTGCTGGTCCCCGACCCCGATCCCGAGCCCGTGCAGGTGCCCGTTCTGCTCGTGCACGGCGTGCTCTGCAACGCGGGCGTCTGGGTTCGCCTCGCGCGCCACCTCGATCGAAACGGCGTGCGCGGCCTCTACAGCCTTTCGTATGGTCCGCCGCTCGCATCGATCGAACGCTTCGCGGAACAGCTCGACCGCAAGATCGAGTCGGTCGTCGCCGCGACCGGCGCGCCACGCGTGATCGTCGTCGCGCACAGCATGGGCGGCCTCGTCGCGCGCGCCTATCTGCGGCGATACGGAAGCGCGCGCATCGCTCGTGTCGTGACGATCGGCACGCCGCATCACGGCAGCATGATGGCGTGGTTCTTCCCGGGCGCTTCACTCGAGCAGATGCGGCCGGGCAACGCGTGGCTCGCCGCGCTGAACGGCACGCGTCTCGATCCGGCGCTGCGCTTCGTATCGCTATGGTCATGGCACGACTCGATGGTCGCGCCGCAGACATCCTCCGAATTGCCGGGCGCCGTCGACGCCGCGATCGTCGGCGTCGGTCACAACGCGCTGCTCGGCGACGCCGATGTCTTCGCGTTCGTGAAAAGCGAGATCGAAGACGAACGGCGCACGGTTGCGAAGCCGGCGCCGGCCGCGACTACGGCCAGGCCGGATAGGTGTTCGGTATGACGAACGCTTCCTTCAGGTACTGGTTCATCGGGACGGTCAGTTCCCGCGTCGCGAACCAGCGCGCATAGATGCGCTTCACCTCGCCGCTCTGGAAGAGGTCGTTCAGCGTCTTGTCGACGAGGCGCTCGAAGACCGGATCGTCCTTGCGCAGCATGATCCCGTACGGCTCGACCGACAGGTAGCGGCCGACGACGGCGAAGTCGTCGGGCTTCGACGCCTTCGAGATCAGGCCGTAGAGCAGGATGTCGTCCATCGGAAACGCGACGGCGCGACCGTCGGCGACCGCGGCGAACGACTCGTTGTGATCGTTCGTCTCGAGGATCGTGAGCTTGAGCACGCGGTCCTCGTTCATCTGCTTCAGCATCTTCTCGCTCGTCGTTCCCTTCGTCACAACGACGGTCTTGCCGCGCAGGTCCTCGATGCTCGTGACGTTCGACGACTTCTTCGCGAGCATCTTGATGCCGGCGACGAACGTCGTGTAGGCGAACGCGACGTCCTTCTGGCGGTCGCGCGTGTTCGTCGTCGATCCGCATTCGAGGTCGACCTTGCCGTCCTTCACCATCGGGATGCGGTTGGCCGACGTCACCGGAAGGAAGCGCACGTCGAGCCGTGGCATCTTGAGCTCGTTCTTGACGGCGTCGGCGATGCGCAGGCACAGGTCGATCGAGTAGCCCTGCGGCTGCTTTTGCGCATCGACGAAGGAGAACGGCACGCTCGCCTCGCGGACACCGATCATGATGGCGCCGGTGTCCTTGATCCGCTTGAGCGTGTCGATCGGGTCGGCGGGTTTCGACGCGTCCTGCGCGAGCGCGAGCGCCGGCGGAACGGTGAGAGCGGCGCAGACGGCGAGCGCCGCCGCGAGCATGCGGGCGGTGGTCATGGCGCGGCACCATGCAAGATCGACGCCAGCCTTGCAGGGCGCGGGAGCGGTCCGGGCTAGACTGATACGCGTGCACGACGAAGCCGACGACGACCCGCGTCCGGTCGCGCCGCGGCGCCCCGGGAACGACGAATGCTGCGGCGGCGGCTGCACGCCGTGCGTCTTCGATCTCTACGAGGAAGCGCGCGAGCGTTACGAACGCGCGCTCGCGGCATGGCGCGCCCGGCATCGGGATCGCGCGCCGGACTGATGCCGGCACGTCTGCCGCCACGCGGCGGGAATTGCCGCGCGTACGCACGCTGGCCGGCGACATCTACGCCCGGCGCGAGTCTCCTTCGAGCGCGTCGAGGTGCGCGTTCATCTGCCGCTCGATGGCGGGCCTGAGCGGCGAAAGCAGCAATCCGAGCCGGACCTCGAGCACGAGGCTCGTCGCGCTCACGCGCATGAAGCCCGACGCGCCCGGGCGCGTGAAGTGAACCTCGTCGCCGTCCCAGGACCAGCGGAGGTCGAAGCGTTTTTCGAGGTCGCGCGCGACGCGCTCGACAAGCGCCTTCGCGTCGTCGTGCGAAAGACGGTGAGGCCGCTCGATCCGGATCGTCGCCATCGCGGGCATCGTACGCGTCCGTGCGCGCGCAGCTTGACGCCGGTGTCGGACAGTCGTACGATTCAAACAAACGTTTGACTGGCAACGATGAAGCCGCAGTCCACCGTCGCACCCGCAACCCGCAACCGACCGCCCGCCGCGAACGGCGACGCCCGCGCGACGGGTTCCGCCGGCGCGACGAAGGAGCGCATCCTCGATGCGGCCGAATCGCTGTTCATGGCGCACGGTTTCGAGGCGACGAGCCTGCGCGCAATCACGGCGAGCGCCGACGTCAACCTCGCGGCCGTCCACTATCACTTCGGCTCGAAGGAAGAGCTGTTCCAGTCGGTGCTTGCGCGTCGGCTCGATCCGATGAACCGGAAGCGGCTCGAGCTCCTGTCGCGCCTCGAGGCGCAATGCGCGCCGGCGGCGCTGCCGTGCGAGCGGATTCTCACGGCGTTCCTGATCCCCGCGCTGTCGCTCGCGCGCGACCCGAAGCGAGGCGGCAAGGACTTCCTGCGCCTGCTCGGACGCGCTTACGCCGACCCGGCGCCGTTCATCCGCCACTTCCTCTCGCAGCAATACGGCGAGACGATCGCGCGCTTCAAGGCCGCGTTCGCGCGTGCGCTCCCGCATCTGCCGGCGCGCGAGCTGTCCTGGCGTCTGCACTTCATCATGGGCGCGCTGTCGTACACGCTCGCCGGCACCGACGCGCTCAAGCTGATCGCCGAGCTCAATCCGCACGCGACCGCGAACGACGAAGTGCTGCTGCGCAGGCTCGCGCCCTTCCTGCTGGCCGGCCTGACCGCCCCGCTACCCGACGCGGACGGCGTGCTGCGACCGCTCGACTCGAAACCAGGTCCCGCCCGGCGTCGCGGGTCGAAGCAACCGAGAGCGCGATGACGCTCGCACTTGCCTGGCTCGCCGCGCTCGTTGCGCTCGTCGCGTTTCTCGCCGCACCGGTCGTCGTCGCGCCGCTGCGCCGTGCGCTCGTCAGCAAGCCGCTGCTGCTGCGCTTCCGGCAGGTGATGCCACGGATGTCGCAGACGGAGCGCGAGGCGCTCGAAGCCGGCACGGTGAGCTTCGACGGCGAGCTCTTTCGCGGCCGGCCCGACTGGCATTCGCTCCTCGCGATCGAGCGGTCGACGCTCACCGCAGAGGAGCGCGACTTCCTCGATCACGAAGTCGAGACGCTTTGCGCGATGGTCTCCGACTGGGAGACGACGAACGTGCACAAGGATCTGCCGCCGCAGGTGTGGCAGTACATCCGCGAGCACGGCTTCCTCGGCATGATCATTCCGAAGGCGTACGGCGGTCTCGGTTTTTCCGCGTACGCGCACTCCGAGATCGTCACCAAGCTGTCGACGCGCTGCGCGAGCGTCGCCGTCACCGTGCTGGTTCCGAACTCGCTCGGTCCCGGCGAGCTCCTGCTGCACTACGGCACCGATGCGCAGAAGCGGCACCATCTGCCTCGCCTCGCGCAAGGGCTCGACATTCCTTGCTTCGCGCTCACGAATCCGCAGGCCGGGTCCGATGCGGCGTCGATTCCGGATTTCGGCATCGTCTGTCATGGCGAGCACGAGGGTCGGCGCGTGCTCGGGCTGCGGGTCACGTGGGACAAGCGCTACATCACGCTCGGGCCGGTCGCGACACTCCTCGGCCTCGCCTTCCACGCGTACGATCCGGACCACCTCGTCGGCGATCGCGACGACGTCGGCATCACGTGCGCGCTGATTCCGACGTCGCATCCGGGTGTCGAGATCGGCCGGCGACACATGCCGCTCAACGCGGTGTTCCAGAACGGTCCCAACTCCGGCCGCGACGTGTTCATTCCGATGGACTGGGTGATCGGCGGCGCGCCGATGCTCGGCAAGGGCTGGCGGATGTTGATGGAGTGCCTGGCGGCAGGCCGCGGCATCTCGCTGCCGTCGTCGAACACCGGGATGGCGAAGCTCGCCGTGCGCGCGACCGGCGCCTACGCGCGCGTTCGCCGGCAGTTCAAGACGCCGATCGGCCGCTTCGAAGGCATTGAGGAAGCGTTGACGCGAATGGGCGGCAATCTCTACGCGATGGACGCGACGCGTGCGCTGACGGCGACGCTCGTCGAGCGCGGCGAGAAGCCGTCGGTGCTGTCCGGCATCGCCAAGCTCCACATCACCGAGCGCGCGCGGCAGGTCGTGAACGACGCGATGGACGTCGTGGGCGGCAAGGGCATCTGCATGGGGCCGTCGAATTTCCTCGGCGCCGCGTACATGCAGATGCCCGTTTCGATCACGGTCGAAGGCGCCAACATCCTGACGCGCAGCCTGATCGTCTTCGGGCAGGGCGCCGTGCGCTGCCATCCGTTCGTGCTGCGCGAAATGGCGGCGACGCAGGAGCGCAGCCGCCGGCGCGCATTGCGCGAATTCGACGCCGCGCTCTACGGCCACCTGCGCTTCGCGATGCGCAATTTCATGCGCACGCTCGTCCTCGGCGTCACCGGCTCGCATTTCGTCCGCGTGCCGGACGACGTTGCGCCCGAGACGCGGCGCTACTATCAGCAGGCGACCCGCGTTTCGTCGTCGCTCGCGCTGATCGCCGACGTTGCGATGGCGACGCTCGGCGGCGCGCTCAAGCGCAAGGAAAAAATTTCTGCGCGCCTCGGCGACGTGCTGTCGCAGCTCTATCTCTGCTCGGCGACGCTCTGGCGCTACGAGCAGGAGGGCCGGCACGCCGACGACGCGCCGCTGATGCATTGGGCGATCCGCGACGCGATGTTCAAGGCGCAAGCCGCGCTCGACGGCGTGCTCGACAATTTTCCCAACCCCTTGCTCGGCGCACTGATGCGCCGTGTCGTTTTTCCGCTCGGACATCCGTACATCGTGCCAAGCGACGCGCTCGGCCACGAGGTGGCGAAGCGGCTGATCGAGCCGTCGGCGACGCGCGAGCGGCTGACGGCCGGCATGTTCATCGGCTCGCCCGACGAGCCGGTGGGCGTGCTCGAACGCGCGCTCGCGGCGACGATCGCGGCCGAGCCCGTCGAGCGCCGGATAGCGGATGCGGTGCGGGCCGGCGTGCTTGCGTCGGCCACCGCGGCCGGCGGCGGCGACGCGGATCTCGCGCGCCGCGCAGTCGCGTCGGGCGTCATTTCGGAAGCCGATGCCGCGCTGCTCGCACGCCAACGCGAGCTTGCGGCGGCGGTCGTGCGCGTCGACGATTTCGGGCCGGATCTCGGCACGTCGCTGCTCGTGCAAAGCGGCGATGCCGGGCGCGGCGTGTCGACGCAACCGCACTCGACACGGCGGGCCGTTGCCTGAGAACATCGAACGCGACATGAACACACCGCTCTACATCGTCGACGCGGCCCGCACGCCGTTCCTCAAGTCGCGCAACCGGCCGGGCCCGTTCGCCGCGTCGGATCTCGCGACCGACGCCGGCCGTGCGTTGCTGCTGCGCCAGCCGTTCCTGCCGACCGACATCGGCGAAGTGATCCTGGGCTGCGCGGCGCCATCGGTCGACGAAGTGAACATCGGCCGCGTCGCGGCGCTGCGCATGGGCTGCGGCCACAACGTGCAGGCGTGGACGGTGATGCGCAATTGCGCGTCGGGCATGCAGGCGCTCGACTCGGCGATCGATTCGATGCGCGTCGGCCGCTCGTCGCTCGTCCTTGCGGGCGGCGTCGATGCGCTGTCCCGCGCGCCGCTCTTGTTCTCGGACGCGATGACCGCGTGGCTTGCAGGCTGGTACGGCGCGAAAAGCCTCGGCGCGCGCGCGGCCGCGCTCGCGCAATTCAGGCTGCGTTACCTGGCACCCGTCATCGGGCTGATGAAGGGTCTTACCGATCCCGTCGTCGGCTTGCTGATGGGCCAGACCGCCGAGAACCTCGCGTACCGGTTCGGCATTACGCGCAGCGACATGGATGCGTTCGCCGCGGAGAGCCACGCGCGCGCCCTCGCCGCGCAGCGCGACGGTCGCCTCGCGCGCGAGATCGTGCCGATCTACGACCGGGCCGGCCATCTGTACGCGAAGGACGACGGCGTGCGCGACGATTCGACGCCGGCGAACCTCGCGAAGCTGAAGCCGTTCTTCGATCGCAAGTACGGCAACGTGACGGCCGGCAACAGCTCGCAGATCACCGACGGCGCCGCGTGGCTGCTGCTCGCGACCGAGGAGGCGCTCGCGCGGCATCGGCTGACGCCGCTCGGCCGCATCGTCGACTCGCAATGGGCGGCGCTCGATCCGGCGCAAATGGGACTCGGGCCGGTCTACGCGGCAACGCCGATGCTCGCGCGTCACGGGCTCGGCGTCGCCGACATCGACGCGTGGGAGATCAACGAGGCGTTCGCCGCGCAGGTGCTCGCATGCCTTCACGCGTGGCAGGATGAAGCATTCTGTCGCGACGAGCTCGGCCTGCCCGGTGCGTTCGGCGCGATCGATCCGGCGAAGCTCAACGTCGACGGCGGCGCGATCGCGCTCGGGCACCCGGTCGGCGCGTCGGGCGCCCGGATCGTCATGCACGTGCTCGATGTCCTCGCGCGCACCGGCGGGCGCCGCGGCGTCGCGGCGATCTGCATCGGCGGCGGGCAAGGGGGCGCGATGCTCGTGGAGCGGGTATGAACGCAACAGAACAGGTGCCTCATCCCCCTCACCCCAACCCTCTCCCTCTCGGGGTGAGGGAGCCGAGCGCAAGCGAGGCAGGTGAGGGGTTCGGCAATGCGTCAATCGAGAACTGGCGTCTCGAGCGCGATCGCGACGGCATCGCATGGCTCACGTTCGACAAGCCCGGCGCATCGACGAACACGCTGTCGAAAGCGGCGCTCGCCGAGCTCGTCGCCATGCTCGATCGCCTCGACGCGCACCCGCCGATCGGCCTCGTCATCCGCTCGGGAAAAAGCGGCGGATTCATCGCCGGCGCCGACGTCGACGAGTTCGACGAGGTTCACGACGCCGCGGGCGTGCGCGCGATCCTCGCGCGCGGACTCGACGCGTTCGAGCGACTCGCGCACGTCGGCTATCCGACGCTCGCGCTGATCCGCGGCTACTGCCTCGGCGGCGGGTTGGAGCTCGCGCTTGCGTGCCGCTATCGCATCGTCGTCGACGAGCCGTCGACGCGCCTCGGCCTGCCCGAAGTGATGCTCGGCATCCTCCCGGGATGGGGCGGTGTCGCGCGGTTGCCGCGTCTCGTCGGTGCGCCGGTCGCGCTCGACATGATGCTGACCGGAAGAACCGTCGACGCGCGCCGCGCGAAGCGCATCGGCCTCGCCGACGAATGCGTGCCTCCGCGCATCATGGACAGCACGGCGCGTGGCGTGTTGCTCGCGAAGCCGCCGCCGCGCGCGCTGCGCTGGCCGCTGTCGCTGACGCTGGTCTCGCTCGCGCGCCGCTACATCGCGGCATCCGCGCGCAAGCGCGTCGCGAAGCGCGCACGGCCCGAACACTATCCGGCGCCGTACGCGATCCTCGAGCTCTGGGAGCGCTTCGACGGCGATCCGCTGGCAGCCCCCGCCGGCGATCCCGCGTCGGTCGAATCCCTGTTCGCGACGCCGACGGCGGCGAACCTGATTCGGGTGTTCCATTTGCAGGAGCGTTTGAAGTCGCTCGGCAAGGAAGCCCTGGCCCACGTCGCGCGCGTGCACGTCGTCGGCGCCGGCACGATGGGCGGCGACATCGCCGCGTGGTGCGCCTCGCGCGGATTCATCGTCACGCTGCAGGACCAGAACGCGCAGCGGATCGCCCCGGCGATCAAGCGAGCGGCGGCGCTCTTCCGCGACCGGCTCAGGGATCCGCGCCGCGTCCGCGACGCACTCGACCGGCTGATCCCCGACGTGCGCGGCAACGGCATCGTGCACGCGGACGTGATCATCGAGGCGATCTTCGAGAATGCCGATGCGAAGCGCGCACTCTTCGCCGACGTCGAGGCGCGCGCGAAGCCCGATGCGATCCTCGCGACGAACACGTCGTCGATCCCGCTCGAAACGATCGCGACGGTGCTGCATGCCCCCTCGCGGCTGATCGGCCTGCACTTCTTCAATCCGGTCGCGAAGATGATGCTCGTCGAAGTCGTCGCGGGCCGCGACAGCGATCCGGCGCTCGTCGCGCGCGGCGCCGCATTCGTGCGCGCGATCGACAAGCTGCCGCTGCCGGTGAAGAGCGCGCCGGGATTCCTCGTCAATCGCGTGCTCGCGCCGTACCTGATGACCGCGATGCGCTGCGTCGACGAAGGCGTCGCGCCGGAGGCGATCGACGAGGCGGCCGTCGCGTTCGGCATGCCGATGGGGCCGATCGAGCTCGCCGACACGGTTGGCCTCGACATCTGTCTTGCCGTCGGCCGCCTGCTCGACCCGCAGGCGCAGCCGCCGCGCGCGCTCGCCGCGCACGTCGGCGCGGGCGAGCTTGGCAGGAAAACGGGGCGCGGGTTCTATGCATGGGCGAACGGCCGTCCGCAGAAGCAAGCGCCGGCCAGCGTGCCGGCCGGCCTCGGCCGTCGTCTCGTCGATCCGCTCGTCACGGAGGCGAAATCGGCGCTCGACGAAGGCATCGTCGACGACGCCGACCTGGTCGACGCCGGTGCGATTTTCGGCGCGGGGTTCGCGCCGTTTCGCGGCGGGCCGATCCATTACGCGCGCTCGCTTTCCGCCGCATAGAAGAGCGCAACCGTGCAACGCGTGTGGCTCGCACAGTACCCACCCGGCGTTCCTGCGGAAATCGACGGCGGCGAATACGAGTCGCTGCGCGAGGTGCTCGAGGAGAGCTGCCGCAAGTACGCGACGCGCCCCGCGTTCACGTGCATGGGGCGCACGCTCACGTTCGCCGATTTGGATGCGCTGTCGGCGACGTTCGCCGGCTTCCTGCAGTCGGTCGGCGCGACGCGCGGCACCCGCGTCGCGCTGATGATGCCGAACATCCTGCAGTACCCGATCTGCGTGTTCGGAACGCTTCGCGCCGGCTGCACCGTCGTCAACGTGAACCCGCTGTACACGGCGCGCGAGCTCGAGCACCAGCTCGTCGACTCCGGCGCCGAGGTGATTGTGGTCGTCGAGAATTTCGCGCGCACGCTGTCGCAGGCGATCGCGAGCACGCGTATCCGCCACGTGATCGTCACGTCGATCGGCGAGCTTCTGGCGGTCAAGGGCCGCGCCGTCGACCTGATGCTGCGCCGGGTGAAGCGGGTCATCCCCGAATGGTCGCTGCCCGGCGCGATCCGCTTCACCGACGCGATGAAGGCGGGACGCAAGCGGACGATGACGCGGATGCCGATCGGGCACGACGACATCGCGTTCCTGCAGTACACGGGCGGCACGACCGGTGTGGCGAAGGGCGCGATGCTTCTGCACCGGAACATCGTCGCGAACCTGCTGCAGGCGCGCGCTTGGCTGCGGCCGTTTCTCGACGAAAGCCGTCGCGAGGTGATCCTCACGCCGCTGCCGCTCTACCACATCTTCTCGCTCACCGCGAACTGCCTCGTGTTCATGTCGATCGGCGGCGAGAATGTGCTGATCACCAATCCGCGCGACATCCGAAGCTTCGTGCGGGCGATGCGCCGCTACCGCTTCACCGCAATGACCGGTGTCAACACGCTCTTCAACGCGCTGCTCAACAACGAGCGCTTCCGCCGCCTCGATTTCAGCGCGTTCCGGCTCACGCTCGGCGGCGGCATGGCGGTGCAACAGGCGGTCGCGAAGCGCTGGAAGGCGGTGACCGGCGTGCCGCTCGTCGAGGCGTATGGCCTCACCGAAACGTCGCCCGCAGCGACGATGAACCCGCTCGACCAGGCCGAATTCAGCGGCGCGATCGGCCTGCCGATCTCGTCGACCGACGTCGTGCTGCGCGACGATGCGGGGCGCGACGTGGCGTTCGGACAGCCGGGCGAGATCTGCATCAAGGGGCCACAGGTGATGGCCGGCTACTGGCAGCGGCCCGACGAGACGGCGAAGGCGATGACGGCCGACGGCTATTTCATGACCGGCGACATCGGCACGATGGATGCGCGCGGTTACATCAGGATCGTCGATCGCAAGAAGGACATGATCCTCGTCTCGGGCTTCAACGTGTATCCGAACGAGGTGGAGGGCATCGTCGCGATGCACGAGGGCGTGCTCGAGTGCGCAGCCGTCGGCGTGCCGGACCGCAAGTCGGGCGAGGCGGTGAAGCTCTACGTCGTCGCCAGGGACAGCGGGCTCACCGCGCAAGCGCTGATGTCGCACTGCCGCGCGCACCTCGCCGGCTACAAATGCCCGCGCGACGTCGAGTTTCGCGCCGAGCTGCCAAAATCGAACGTCGG
>Ga0134128_10006460_pt1 | contig 14195 bp, 14 predicted proteins | sample KB31754_FD_96462 | JGI IMG/M metagenome (GOLD analysis project Ga0134128, IMG submission 96462) | Terrestrial soil microbial communities with excess Nitrogen fertilizer from Kellogg Biological Station, Michigan, USA - KB3-175-4 | ecosystem: Environmental > Terrestrial > Soil > Unclassified ... | reverse complement strand
TGCACGCTGACCGCGCAGCCGATCAGGTCGGTGCGGTGCTTGGGGAACAGCACCCCCCGCGAGACCTCGCCGACCTGATGCCCGGCCCGGCCGATGCGTTGCAGCCCGCTGGCCACCGACGGCGGCGCCTCGACCTGGATCACCAGATCGACCGCACCCATGTCGATGCCCAGCTCCAGGCTGGAGGTGGCCACCACCGCCTTGAGCAGCCCGCGTTTGAGGTCCTCTTCGACCAGGGCGCGTTGTTCCTTGCTGACCGAACCGTGGTGGGCGCGCGCCAGTATCGCGTCGGCGCCGTAGGTCTGGCCCGAGCCCATGATGTGCGCCGGGGCCCCGCCCGCCACCGCGGGGTTGGCCGCCACAAAATCTGGGGACAACCCGATGCCGCTGCGTTCGGCGTGAATCTCGTTGAGGCGAGCGGTAAGTCGTTCGGCCAGCCGCCGCGAATTGGCGAACACGATGGTCGAATTGTGCGCCTCGATCAGGTCGACCAGGCGGTTTTCGACATCGGGCCAGATGGAGTTGTTCGCCAGGTTGGCCATGTCGGGCACCGGCACAGCCACGGTGAGCTCGACCGTCTTGGCCGACGGCGGAGCCACGATGGTGGTCGGTGCCTGGCCGGACAGGAAGCGGGCGAGCTCCTCGGGTGGTCGCACCGTCGCCGACAGCCCGATGCGCTGGGCGGGTTTGTCCTCCCGCAGCGCGTCCAGGCGCTCCAGCGACACCGCCAGGTGCGCGCCGCGCTTGCCGGCGGCGATGGCGTGGATCTCGTCGACGATCACCGTCTGCACCCCGGCCAGCGTTTCGCGCGCCGCGGAGGTGAGCATCAGAAACAGCGACTCCGGCGTGGTGATCAACACGTCGGGGGGCCGGTTGATGAGTTGGCGACGGGTGGCGGGCGGGGTGTCGCCGGAGCGCACCCCCACGCTGATGTCCGGTGGCGGCAGGCCCCGCCGTTCGGCGATGCGGGTGAGCCCGGCCAGGGGGGTGCGCAGGTTGCGCTCGACGTCGACGGCCAGCGCCTTGAGCGGGGACACGTAGAGCACGCGCGTGCCTGACGGGCGGTCGGCCGAGCCGGCCAGAGTGTCCAGCGCCCACAGAAACGCCGCCAGCGTCTTGCCGGACCCGGTCGGGGCGATCACCAGGGTGTTGTGGCCGTCGGCGATGGCGTTCCAGGCGTCGGCCTGCGCGGCGGTCGGCGCGGCGAAGGTGCTGGTGAACCATTCGCGGGTGACCGCGCTGAACCGGCCCAGGGGGTCGGAGGGGCCGGGCGGCCCGGCCTCAGCGCGAGTGCTCACCCATCCATGGTGCCAACGGGGACCGACATGATGTCGCCGCGCTCAGAGCCGCGAGGTGGACATCGCCTCGCCGAGCTCCTCCGGAATCTCCGGCACCCGCGCGATCGCGTCCAGCAGCGAGTGCGCGCAGGCGTCGGCGAGCTTGTCGGCGTCGGTGGCGGGGTCGATGATCCGCTGCCGGCAGATCTCGAAGGTCAGCGCCAGCCAGCCGTTCAGGATCACCCGCAGGTGGCGCTCGACGTCGGGTTCCATGGCGGCCGCGGGGAGCTCGGCGATCAGCCGGTTGATCCGGGACATGATGTGTTCCATCTGGCGGTTCTTCGCGTCGTCCTCGACGCCCAGCAGAACCGGGTCGGACCGGCCCAGGCCGACGTACGCGGCCCACGCGGCTTCCGGGTTCTGTTCGTGGTAGGCCATGTAGGCCAGCACACCGATCCGGATCTCCTCGTACATGGTCAGACCGGTGGCGTCGTCCATGTTGGTGTTCTCGTAGAGGCGGTCGGCCTCGTCCTTGACCACCGCTGCGAAAAACGCTCGCTTGTCGGGGAAGTAGTGGTACATCAGGGCCCGCGACACCCCGGCGCGCTCCGCGATCTCATCGATGCGGACCTCGTCGTACGGTCGTTTCCCAAAAACCTCTGCCCCTAAAGCGAGCAGCTCAGCGCGCCGATCCTCGGGGGACAGACGCCTTCGGGCCGTTGGCATGTGTCAGATAGTACTCATACGAGATGAGAGACCGGCCACAACGGATTCATCCGAACTCCACCCCCTGGGCCAGCGGCAACTCGCCGGAATAATTGACGGTATTGGTACTTTGGCGCATGTAGGCCCTCCACGAGTCCGTGCCGGACTCCCGTCCGCCGCCGGTTTCCTTCTCGCCGCCGAACGCGCCGCCGATCTCCGCCCCGGACGTGCCGATGTTGACATTGGCGATTCCGCAGTCGGATTCGGCCAGGAATCGTTCGGCCTCGCGCAGGTCCGTAGTGAAAATGGACGACGAAAGGCCCTGTGGCACAGCGTTATTAAGCGCTATCGCGTCGTCCAGCTCGTCGTAGGTCAGCACGTAGAGGATGGGTGCGAACGTCTCGCTCGCCACGATGGAGGTCTGTGCGGGCATGCGCACCACGGCCGGCGCGACGTAGTAGGAGCTCGGCCGTTCGGGAACCTCGGGGTGCCTGCGGTCGCCGTCGATGACCTCCCCGCCGTCGGCGCGCGCCTGTTCCAGCGCCCCCACCATGTCCCGGTAGGCGGTCTCGTGAATCAGCGGCCCGACGAGCGTGCCCGGCGCGCACGGGTCGCCGATCCGCAGTTGCCGGAAGGCGGACACGACGCGGGAGACCACCTCGTCGGCCACCGAATGGTGGACGATCAGCCGGCGCAGGCTGGTGCAGCGTTGACCGGCGGTGCCGGCGGCGGCGAACACCACGGCCCGCACGGCGAGGTCCAGGTCGGCCGACGGCGTCACGATGGCGGCGTTGTTGCCGCCCAATTCCAGCAGCACCCGGCCGAAGCGCGCGGCGACGCGCGGGCCGACGTCCCGGCCCATCCGAACCGAACCCGTCGCGGACAACAGGGCGATGCGGGGATCGTCCACCAGTAGCCCGCCGAGGTCACGGTCGCCCAGCACCAGCGAGCTCACCGCGGGCGGGGCGCCGACGTCGGCCGCGGCGCGGGCGATCAGCCCCTGGGCGGCCAGCGCCGTCAACGGCGTCAGCTCCGAGGGCTTCCATACCACCGGGTCCCCACACACCAGGGCCAGCGCGGCGTTCCAGGCCCACACGGCGACCGGGAAGTTGAACGCGGTGATCACTCCCACCACACCGAGCGGGTGCCAGGTCTCCAGCAGCCGGTGCCCGGGGCGTTCCGATGCGATGGTGCGGCCGTAGAGCTGACGCGACAGGCCGACGGCGAACTGGCAGACGTCGATCATCTCCTGCACCTCGCCCGCCGCCTCGGAGGCGATCTTGCCGACCTCGACGGTCACCAGGGTGGCCAGCTCGTCCTTGTGCGTCCTCAGCAGCTCGCCCAGTCGCGCCACCAGCGCGCCGCGCACTGGCGCGGGCGTGCTTCGCCATACCGAAAATGCTTGGGCCGCTTCGGTGATCGTTCGCTCGGCCCGCTCGGGCGTGGTGGGCGCGATGGTGAACAGCACCTCGCCGGTGATCGGTGTGCTGGCGGGCAGCCCCGGCCCGTCCGGCTCGCCGAGGCCGGTGGCGACGCCGATGGCGTCGAAGGCCTTGCGCACCCGGGCGCGTAACTGTTCGGTGGTCATGAGCATGCCTCCTCATAGAGGGCGTATGGGTCACCGATGTCGCGGCCGAGGGCACCGGCCAGCCACAGCGCGTCGTAGCCGGATTCGTCTGGTGCGTCGGCGGTTTCGCCGTCGGAGTCCAGGTTGGACCGGAAGATGCCCGCCGCCGAAGCGGGCAGGAAGTCCTCGTAAACGATCGGCGCCGACGGGTCACCGCCCCGGTAATAGCCGAGCCCCTGGGCGGCCATCTGCTCATCGGTGGGCGGAAAGTGATCCGCCCACACCGCGGCCGGATCGGCGGCGCTCATCGCGGCGTCGTATCGCTCACGGCCCTTCGGCGTCAGCGCGACGCCCCGAGCCTCCACTTCGCCGAAGCGCACCCGCAGCGCCCCTTCGGTGATCCGGCCGTCCTCGCCGCGGAACCGGCGGGGTTCGGCCAGGGCGCGAAAAGAGGTCTGGCGCAACAACACCGCCGGGCCGCCGGTGGCCGGCGGTCCCTGGATGGCATCGATCATGGTGATGCCGCGCCCGGTCATCCGCCGGTACAGGTCGTCGATGTCGAGGACGCGGGGCGTCAGGTGGTTGAGGTGGGTGGAGCCGACGCCGGCGATGTCGGCGGCCACCGCGGACACCCGCGACAGCTCGTCGTACCACGACTTGTCGATCGGCTCGCCGGACAAAGCGAATGCCGCCACCGCCGCCGCGACGAACTCCTGCGCCTGGTCGCCGGCGCAGCCACCCGCGGCGGTGACCAGGCGCGCGCGGTCGAGCAATGCGGGATCGAACAGCCGGCGGCGCCCCAGGAAGGTGTCGACGCGGGCGCGCAGGTCACGATCGAAAAAGCGCGCGTCGCGGGTGGCCAGCATCGAGGTGAACATTCGAAAGGGGTTGAGCGACAGCTCGTTTGCATCGACAGGGCGGAAGGCGGTCGATACCACCGGGACCGGAGAGGCCGCGCAGCGCAGGTCGTAGTAACCGACCGGCAGCATGCCGAACGCGGCGAAAAGGTCGGCGACGGCGGCCAGTTCGGCCGGGCTGCCCACCCGGATGGCGCCGTGCCGCTCGGCGGTGACGCGCTGCAGCGAGCCGAACCGTTCGGCATGCCGGTCGCGCGCCACGTGATCGGCGTTGACCTGCTCGCTCACCTGCACCAGGGTGCCGTAGGCGGGCACCTCGGCGGTGTACATCGCCGAGAGGCCCGCGGCGAACCGCGCGCGAAGCTGCGACGTCTCCAGCCATTTCGCCCGGGTCACGGCGCGCCGTTCCTGCGATAGTCTCCGGCCATGAGTGAGACGCTCGACGATGTCGACCGGATTCTGGTGCGCGAGCTGGTCGCCGACGGACGCGCGACGTTGGCGGAGTTGGCGGCCAGCGCCCGGCTGTCGGTCTCGGCGGTCCAGTCGAGGGTGCGCAGGCTCGAGGCCCGCGGCGTCATCGCGGGATACGCGGCGCGCATCGACCCGGAGGCGGTCGGGCACCCACTGTCGGCGTTCGTGGCCATCACTCCTCTGGATCCCTCTCAACCCGATGATGCGCCCGCCCGCCTGGAACACATCGAGGAGATCGAATCGTGTCACTCGGTGGCCGGCGAAGAAAGCTACGTCCTGCTGGTGCGCGCCGCGTCCGCCCGGGCGCTCGAGGATCTGCTGCAGCGGATCCGGACGGCCGCGAACGTCAAGACGCGAAGCACCATCATCCTGAATACCTTTTACGATGGTCGTCAACATATACCGTAAATTATCCTGTAATGACGTCATAATACCGTAAATAACACGTATTATGGGCGTCATGACGGCCGCCATGGAACGCTTCGCTAGCGCCGATCGGCGCACGGATCCCGACCGTGTCCACGAGGTGCTGGCGCGCAGCATGCTGGTCGACGGCTTCGACTTCGTGCTCGATCTGGCCCGCTCGGCCGGGTCCTACCTCTACGACGCCCGGGACGGCCGGCGCTACCTCGACATGTTCACGTTCTTTGCCTCCTCGGCGCTGGGGATGAACCACCCGGCGCTGGCCGACGACGAAGAATTCCGGGTGGAGCTGCTGACGGCCGCGCTGAACAAGCCCAGCAATTCCGACGTGTACTCGGTGGCGATGACCCGTTTCGTCGAGACGTTCGCGCGGGTGCTGGGCGACCCGACTCTGCCGCATCTGTTTTTCGTCGACGGCGGGGCGCTCGCGGTGGAGAACGCGCTCAAGGTGGCGTTCGACTGGAAGAGCAGGTTCAACGAGGCGCACGGTATCGACCCCGCGCTGGGCACCCAGGTGCTGCACCTGCGCGGCGCATTCCACGGCCGCAGTGGCTACACCCTGTCACTGACCAACACCAATCCGGTCACCGTGGATCGCTTCCCCACGTTCGACTGGCCGCGCATCGACGCCCCCTACCTCCGGCCGGGAGCCGATGTGGCGGCGCTCGAGGCCGCGTCGCTGGTCCAGGCCCGGGCGGCCTTCGACGCCCATCCGCACGACATCGCCTGCTTTGTGGCCGAACCCATCCAGGGGGAAGGCGGTGACCGGCACTTCCGGCCCGAGTTCTTCGCGGCGATGCGCGCGCTGTGCGACGAACACGACGCACTGCTGATCTTCGACGAGGTGCAGACCGGCTGCGGCTTGACCGGGACCGCGTGGGCCTACCGGCAATTCGGCGTGCAACCCGACGTGGTCGCGTTCGGCAAGAAGACCCAGGTGTGCGGCATCATGGCGGGCCGCCGGGTCGACGAGGTCGCCGACAACGTGTTCGCGGTGCCCGCCCGGCTGAACTCGACGTGGGGCGGCAACCTCGCCGACATGGTGCGCGCCCGCCGCATCCTGGAAGTGATCGAGACCGACGAACTGTTCGACCATGCCGCCGCGCAGGGCGCCTACCTGCTGGGCTGCCTCGACGAACTCGCCGGCGAGTTCCCCGGCGTCGTCCTGCATCCCCGCGGTCGCGGCCTGATGTGTGCGTTCAGCCTGCCCGCCACCGCCGACCGCGACGAGCTGATCCGCCGGCTATGGCAACGCGCGGTGATCGTGCTGCCCTCGGGTCACGACGGCGTCCGGTTCCGTCCGGCGCTGACCGTCTCGCGCGGGGAGATCGACGCGGCGATGCGGGCGATTCGCGGCGCTCTGAGGGCCCTGCCCTAGCGCCATGGCCTGATGCCGAACCCGTTTGCCAGGGTCTGTCAGGGGGTATTTCTTAGAGCCGCCTGCCGCGCGAGGCGTCGAACAACGCCATAGCGTAACCAAAGCGACGCCGCGAGCGATGAACTACAAGCGGGGCCAGGCGGGCCGGAATCCCGGGGAGGTGAGGGACGATGCAGAAAGCAGGCGAGCGACCAGGCGGTGATCGCCTGGGGCAGGAAGACCGCGAGGTGCTCGCCGCTGTCCGGTTTGCCGTCGCGGCGACGGCCGCCGCCGTAGGTTTCCTGGTGATCGCCGCGGTGTGGGTGAGCACCTGCCCGGGAGTGGGCGTCGACACGGTGGCCTGTGGCGCGCCGCAGCGCACCCTGTTGGCGTTCGGGGGCCCGATGATCGCGCTGGCCGCCGGGCTCTGGGCGTTCGTGCGCACCTACCGCGTGTGGAAGGCGCGGGGGACCTGGTGGGGATGGCAGGGCGCGGGCTGGTTTTTGCTGACCGTCATGGCGCTGATGGTCGCCATCGGCGTTGCCCCGATCGCCGGTCCGGTACTGGCCCTTTAGGTTTGCCTCCCCGCGATCTAACGTTGATGGTGCGGTGAGGAGCAGCCATGGGAGACACCTTTCACGACCCCGTCGACCATCTGAGGACAACGCGGCCGCTCGCCGGCGAGTCGCTGATCGACGTCTTGCACTGGCCGGGTTACCTGTTGGTGGTCGCGGGCGTGATCGGCTCCTGCGGGAGCCTTGCGGCCTTCGCGACCGGCCACCACCACGAGGGCATGACCGCGGGCGTCACCGCCGTCATCGCCGCGGTGCTGGGGCTGGTCTGGCTGGCGGTGGAGCACCGCCGGGTACGCAGGATCGCGGATCGCTGGTACTCCGAACATCCCGAGGTGCACCGACAACGGCCCGCCAGTTAGGGCCCTGCCCCCGGAACACCGTTCAATCTCCGCTTTTTCCCGGGTGACCTGCCACGACGTAGCCCGCTGTGAGATTTGGCCGGAACCCGAATGCGAGGTTACGGGCGGCGTCGAGTGGGTATCAGGTGTGCACCATGATGAGTGCCGGAACGGTTGCGTTTACGTGGTCATCCCGTCATGGGGGACAGAATCACGAACACACCGACATAAGTGCCTACTGCGACGACCAGCAAAAGGATCAGCGTGACCCCGGCGATTACCGCGATGCGCCTAAGCCGGCGCGTCCGGTATGTATCGGTCGTGTCAGGCCCGTCCACAGCGGGCCGAATACCCGGCGGCGATCATGACTAACCGGCTCGAGCGCACGGTCCATGACGGGCTGCGGAGCAGTAGTAGTGTCAGTCAAACATTGCCGGGAGACCATATGAACGATGCTGGATTGCACGCTAACAAACGTCCGCGCGGCCATCGCGCCGTCGAACTTCACGTCGCGGCGCGGCTGGAGAACCTCGCGATGCTGCGCACCCTGGTCGGTGCGATCGGCACCTTCGAGGACCTGGATTTCGACGCGGTCGCGGACCTGCGGCTCGCGGTCGATGAAGTGTGCACCCGCTTGATTCGCTCGTCCACCCCCGACGCGACGCTGAGCGTCGTGGTCGATCCGCAGGACGACCAATTGGTGGTGGAGGCCTCCGCGGCATGCGACACCCACGACGTGGTGGCGCCCGGCAGCTTCAGTTGGCATGTCCTGACGTCTTTGGCCGACGACGTCCAGACTTTTCACGATGGTCGCGAACCCAATGAAACCGGCAGTGTTTTCGGCATCACACTGACGGCACGACGGGCGGCCTCCAGCAGGTGACACGGCGAGCCGCCGGCGGTTCGGTCTCGCGTCCGAACGAATACGCCGATGTTCCGGACATGTTCCGTGAGTTGGCCACCGCCGCGCCCGACTCCATCGAAGTCCAGCGCCAACGGGACAAGATCGTCGAGCGCTGCCTGCCGCTGGCCGACCACATCGCGCGTCGCTTCGAGGGCCGCGGGGAACCACGTGACGACCTCGTCCAGGTGGCGCGCGTCGGGTTGGTCAACGCGGTGGTCCGCTTCGACGTCGACGCCGGCTCCGACTTCGTTTCCTTCGCGGTGCCCACGATCATGGGCGAGGTCCGCCGGCACTTCCGCGACAACAGCTGGTCGGTCAAGGTGCCGCGGCGCCTGAAGGAACTGCACCTGCGGCTCGGCACCGCGACCGCCGACTTGTCGCAACGGTTGGGACGCGCACCCACCGCGACCGAACTCGCCGCGGAGCTCGAGATGGACCGCGAAGAGGTGGTCGAGGGTCTGGTCGCCGGCAGCTCCTACAACACCCTGTCGATCGACAGCGGCGGCGGGGGCGAGGAGGAGGAAGCTCGCGCGATCGCCGACACCCTGGGCGATGTGGACACCGGCCTGGACCGGATCGAGGATCAGGAATCGCTACGCCCGTTGCTCGAGGCGCTGCCCGAGCGGGAACGAACGGTGTTGGTGCTGAGGTTCTTCGAGTCGATGACGCAAACGCAGATCGCCGAGCGGGTCGGCATCTCACAGATGCACGTGTCGCGACTGCTGGCGAAGTCGCTAACGCGGCTGCGGGACCAGTTGCAGTAACGGCCGGGGGGTTTGGCCTTCGTCGACCCACAGCGGCTCCAGCAGCGGCTCGGCCTTTTGCGTCGTCACCGGCAGCGTGCCGTCCGGGTCGCAGACACGCAGCAACCTGGCCACCGCCGGGCTCGGCGCCATGGCCCACGACAGCTGGGCGGCCGAGCACACCACGTTGATCCGGTGCAGCACCGAAAAGCCAGCGGTGCCAATGAATTTCAGGCCGCGCAGGTCGAGGATCACCCGCCGGGAGCGGTGGATGCTCTGTTGCACGTACGCGGCGAGCTGATCGGCGTTGGCCGCGTCGAGCTCACCGTCGACGGTGATCAGGGTGCCCGCCGGGCCCCACCGGGCGGTGAACTGCGCCGTGCGGCTTTGTTGCCAAGATTGGGCCACAGACATTGCTGACTCCATCCTGTTGAGGAGGTTGCTGCTGTGGAATACGTCAGCCGACTGGAAAAAGTTCGAAGAAGCGGGGAATTTCGCCTACCCCCACGTCATCGACGTATCCCGGGCGGCTGTGAACTCAACCTTGCCCGTCACCCTACCCGCGGTCGCCAGGGGCGACAGCGTCGTCTGTGAACTCCCGGGGGCCGCTATTTGATCTCGGCCAGCACCGTGCCCTGCGTGATGGCCGCGCCGGCCTCGACCGCGAGCCCGGTGATCACCCCGTCCTTGTGCGCGGTGACCGGGTTCTCCATCTTCATCGCCTCGAGGACCACCACCAGGTCGCCCGTGGCAACCTCCTGGCCCTCCTCGACCGCGACCTTGACCACGGTGCCCTGCATGGGCGCGGTGACCGCGTCGCCGGAGGCGGCCGCACCCGCGTGTGCCCCACGCTTGCGCGCCTTGGGCTTCTTGCGGATGACCCCCGCCTCGCCGCCGCCGGCACCGTTTGCCAGCGCCAGATCACCGGGCAGCGACACCTCGAGCCGGCGGCCGCCGACCTCCACGACCACCTTCTGGCGGGGCCGGGCATCGTCTTCGTCGAGCGGCTCGCCGCCGGTGAACGGTTCGATGGTGTTGTCCCACTCGGTCTCGATCCAGCGGGTGTGCACCGAGAAGCCGTCGGCGTCCCCGATGAACGCCGGGTCACTCACCACGGCGCGGTGGAACGGGATGACCGTGGCGAGCCCCTCGACGTGGAATTCGTCCAGGGCCCGGCGGGAGCGGGCCAGCGCCTCCTCACGGGTGGCGCCGTACACGATCAGCTTGGACAGCATGGAGTCGAACTGGCCGCCGATCACCGAACCGGCCTCGACGCCGGAGTCCAGCCGGACACCGGGCCCGGTGGGGATGTCGTAACGGGTGACCGGGCCGGGTGCGGGTAAAAAGCCGCGCCCGGCGTCCTCGCCGTTGATCCGGAACTCGATGGCGTGCCCACGCGGGGTGGGGTCCTCGGTGATGTCCAGCTTCTCGCCGTTGGCGATCTTGAACTGCTGCAGGACCAGGTCGATGCCGGCGGTCTCCTCGGTGACCGGGTGCTCGACCTGAAGCCGCGTGTTGACCTCCAGGAACGAGATCAGGCCGTCCTGACCGACCAGGTATTCGACCGTCCCGGCGCCGTGGTAGTGGGCCTCTTTGCAGATCCGCTTGGCCGACTCGTGGATCTCTTTGCGCTGCGCGTCGCTCAGGAACGGCGCCGGCGCCTCTTCCACCAGCTTCTGGAACCGGCGCTGCAGCGAGCAGTCGCGGGTGCCGGCGACGATGACGTTGCCGTGCTCGTCGGCGATGACCTGCGCCTCCACGTGGCGCGGCTTGTCCAGGTAGCGCTCGACGAAGCACTCGCCGCGGCCGAACGCCGCGACTGCCTCACGGGTGGCCGACTCGAACAGCTCGGGAATCTCTTCGATGGTGCGGGCCACCTTCATGCCCCGGCCGCCGCCGCCGAAGGCCGCCTTGATCGCGATCGGCACGCCGTACTCCTTGGCGAAGGCCACCACCTCGTCGGCGTCCTTGACCGGGTCGGGGGTGCCGGGCACCAGCGGGGCCTGGGCGCGGGCGGCGATGTGGCGGGCGGTGACCTTGTCACCGAGGTCGCGGATGGACTGCGGGCTGGGGCCGATCCAGATCAGGCCCGCGTCGAGGACCGCCTGGGCGAAATCGGCGTTCTCCGACAAGAATCCGTAACCGGGGTGGATCGCGTTGGCACCGGACTTGGCCGCCGCGTCGAGGAGCTTGCCGAAGTCCAGGTAAGACTCCGCGGAGGTCTGACCGCCCAAGGCGAACGCCTCGTCGGCCAGACGCACGTGGGGCGCCTCGGCGTCGGGCTCGGCGTACACCGCCACGCTGGACAGGCCCGCATCGCGGGCCGCGCGGATCACCCGAACAGCGATCTCGCCGCGGTTGGCGACGAGCACTTTGGAGATCCTCGAGCTGGCGTGAGTGGCCACTGCGCCTCCTGTATGGCATCGGTCGCAGACGTATTTCTGCGTGCTTCTCTAAGAGAATTTCTTACAACGAGTTCTCGGGAAGTCTAAGCGCCGCGCCGTGGGGACGACGAGGCGGTCCGGGTTTATCCGGACGACTCGCGCAGCCTGCGCTTGATGCGGGCGAGCATCGCCGAGAGGCCGCGCAACCGCAGCGGGCTGATCAGTGCGGCCAGCCCGAGGTCGTCGTAAAAATCCTCGGGGACCGCCAGGATGTCGGCGGCGGGCTGCTCGTCGAGACCGATCGCCAGGATCGACGCGAACCCCCGGGTGGTCGGCGATTCGGCGGGCGCGCTGAAGTGCAACCGCACCCGATTCGGGTCGCTGGCGTCGACGTGCAGGAACAGCGGGGTCTGGCACTCGGGCACCGGCTCCATGGCCCGCTGTTCCAACTCGGGCGGCAGGTCCGGCAGCTCGTCGGCGAATTCCAGCAGCAGCCTCAGCTTGTCCTGGCCCTCGACCTCGGCGAAGTCGGACACCACCTCGGCCAGGGGAGTGGGCAGGCTGACAGTCATCGCGCAGCCATCAGACGGAAACGGCCCTCGGCGCCTGCCCGGGCTCTGAGCCCGCGACGATCGGTGTGCGCACGGTATTGCCCCACTCGGTCCACGATCCGTCGTAATTGCGCACGCCGGGCTTGCCCAGCAGATGCGTCAGGACGAACCACGTGTGGCTGGACCGCTCGCCGATGCGGCAGTACACGACCGTCTTGTCGTCGGGCTCGAGGAAGCCGTAGAGCTCTTCGAGCTCCTCGCGGCTGCGGAATCGGCCGCTCTCGTCGGCCGCCTTGGCCCACGGGATCGATCGGGCGGTGGGAATGTGTCCGCCGCGCAGCACGCCCTCCTCGGGGTACTCGGGCATGTGGGTGCGCTTGCCCGTGTACTCGTCCGGCGAGCGCACGTCGATCAGCGGTTGGCTGCCGAGAATCCCCAGCACGTCGTCTTTGAAGGCGCGGATGGGCTCGTCGTTGCGCGTGACCACGGGGTAGCCGGTGGACGTCTTGGTGGGGACGTCCAACGTGGTCTCCCGGCGTTCGGCCAGCCACAGGTCACGACCGCCGTTGAGCAGGCGCACATCCGGGTGGCCGAACAACGTGAACACCCACAGCGCGTAGGCCGCCCACCAGTTGCTCTTGTCGCCGTAGATCACCACGGTGTCGTCGCGGGCGATGCCCTTGCGGTCCATCAACTCGGCGAACTCCGCACCGTTGATGTAGTCGCGGACCCGGGGGTCGTTGAGATCGGTGTGCCAGTCGATTTTCACCGCGCCGGGGATGTGACCCACGTCGTAGAGCAACACGTCCTCGTCGGATTCGACGATCACCAGGCCGGGCGCGCCCTGGTGGGCGGAGAGCCAGTCGGCGGTGACCAGTCGCTCGGGGTGGGCGTAGGACGACAATGTCGGGCTTGGATCGGGGGGTAATGCCACGCTGTCGAGCCTACTCATCCCGACATTTCGTCACCAACGTCGACGTGTTGTCGTGACTTCGGCCGGATTGGCCCAACAAGTCGACGCTCGGGGTTAGTGGCCCGCCCACAGCGCGGCCACCGACAGCCCGGCCCGCCCCAACAGGCGCCGCAGCAGCGGCAGGCTCACGCCGATCACGTTCGACGGGTCCCCGTCGATTCCGTCGACGAACCAGCCGCCCAGGCCGTCGAGGGTGAAACCGCCCGCCACGTGCCACGGTTCGCCGTCGGCGACATAGGCGCGCAGGTCCTCATCCGTCGGTTCGGCGAAATGAACTGTGGTGCAAGACGATTCGACTTCACGATGGGTTATCGCGCCGTCGCTGACGCGCAGCAGGCAGTGCCCGGTGTAAAGCCCGCCGGACCGCCCGGCCATCAGGCGCCACTGGCGCAGCGCGGCGTCGGGCGACCCGGGCTTGCCGCAGAGCCGGTCGTCGATGAACAGCATCGAATCACAGCCAACGACAACGCAATCGGCCGCGACGCCGCCGTCCAGCCCGCCGGCCACCTGTTCGGCCTTGGCTTGGGCGAGCGCACACACCACATCAGGCGGCGACGCATCGGGCCCCAGCGCGGCCGCGACCGCATCCTCGTCGACGCCGGAGACCACGACCAGCGGATCGACCCCCGCCTGGCGCAGCACCTTGAGCCGGCCGGTGGAGGCCGACGCCAGCACCAGGCGGGTCAATGCCTCATGTGGGTCATTTGCTGCATGGTCAGCCGCTGGTAGTTGGACATCGCGAAACGCAGCCGGTCGACCGGCAGACCCCAGCGGGTCTGCTCGGGCTGTTCGGGCGCCGGCGCGCCGCCGGCGCAACCCAACACCGCGACCAGCGCGGCCACCTCCTCGACGGTGGGTTCACCCTTGAGGATCTGGATGTGCGGCTCGTGCGGCTGCTGGGTTTCTTCGGTCACCGCGTCCTCACTCACTGCGTCCTGATCGTTCGTCTCGACTCACAGCGGAATGTTCCCGTGCTTCTTGGGGGGCAGGTGGGCGATCTTTCGTTCCAGCAGGCGCAGCGCCGTGGCGATGTAACCGCGGGTGTGCGACGGCGGGATGACCGCGTCGAC
>Ga0134128_10006457_pt1 | contig 14199 bp, 13 predicted proteins | sample KB31754_FD_96462 | JGI IMG/M metagenome (GOLD analysis project Ga0134128, IMG submission 96462) | Terrestrial soil microbial communities with excess Nitrogen fertilizer from Kellogg Biological Station, Michigan, USA - KB3-175-4 | ecosystem: Environmental > Terrestrial > Soil > Unclassified ... | reverse complement strand
GCCTGGCCGGCGCAGCGCTTCCATTGGCGCCGAGGCGCGCGAGCAACGCGCCGGCCGGTTCTCGTCGCTGGAGTCCTGCGGCACCAGGCGTCCCTCGAAGGCAGCCTTGAGAATGGACTGCTTTAGCCGCGCGGCGTCGGCGGCTTCCGCATCGAGCATGGCGTGATGTATCGACGGTAACCGAGAATGCGTTCGTAACGCGGCGGAGGATTTTCTGCAGCTTCAGCCAAGGGTGGAAGAGGAACTGCAGTCTTGCGGATATTCTCTTGAGAGATATTTCGCATGGAAAGCTGCGCGCCAGTCGCGAGCGCTTCGATTTGTTCTCGCCCATAGGCCGACTTTAAGAAAATCTCAATCCAAGCGCCTTGCGCTCAGTCCGGCGAGCCGTCGGGGTCGGCCGGCGACGGCTTCTTGATCGGTTCAAGGATCACTTTGTCGCCGACCTTGCTGATCTGCACCTCGTCGCCCTCAAAGCGAAACTCGTCGGGCAGACACACGGCCTGGTCTTCGCCGTCGATAAACAGTTTTGCGATTACACTCATACAGCTACATTCCCCTCTCGATTGCGTCCAGCAATTGTCCGCGCATATCGAGGCCACCAACTTCTTTTTCTATCACGGCGAAGAGGCCTTCGCCTGCGGAAGCTTTTTCCCACAGTGCGCCAATCTGCCGTTTCTCGTTCGTGTCATCGTTGCCGGAACCAGCGAGGAGTTCGCCTTTATATTCTACCACGAAAATACGCCCGTCTTTCAACTTTGCGACAAAGTCGGGATAGAAAAAGCCGGATGCCGCGATCGCCAACGCCGAGTTCGGGTACGTCCTCCAGAAGGCGATACGGAACCTCGTTAACGATAGAGAGGTCCTGATCGCGTGTGAGCCACTGTAGCGTTGGCATGGATGCGAAGAACTTTCGGCTGCAAGAAGATGAATATCCCTCATAAAGAAGGCATTGCCCCTTGCCAACCGCAGCAGGCCAGGCTGATGGGCACGAAAGAAACAGCAGGCTCATTTTGAGCTCGCTGATTCCCCTTGTTGAGGGTCAGGCTCCCGCCGGTCCCTGTGACACATCGATCACGTGCCGCTCGGTGCCGACCGTGATCACGATCGTGTACGTTTTCGCTCCACCGCCTTGATCCGTCGGCGGCGCCACGTGGAGCTGGCCGCCGTACCATTCGCCCGGTATCAACGTGTTGTCCTTGATCACCGACTGTTCGAGCACAGCCATGTTGCGCTGACCATTCTCGACCGTCGCGGCGATCATGGCTTCGTTCTGATAAGCGGCATTGTTCTGCGCAATCACATTTGCGGTGGGGCTGTAGAAGGTTCCAGTGCGGCCACTCGGAGTCGTATAGCTGCCGTATCCTGTCCGCGACGCGCTGTAGGCGTTTCCGGCCACGGCAACGCCAGTGAGAAGTGCCGCAGCAACCTGCCGGTTCTTTTCCTCCTGAACGAGCATGTCATAAGTGACGATCTTCATCTCATAGTCGGACGCGCCGACGTGCTGGACCGCCTCGACCTGGGCGACGCGAAAATCGACAGGCTGACGCCCCAGATTGTTGATGCCGACGACAAACACCGGCCGCCCGTTGGCCTGAAGCTGGCGAGCCGCCGGCCTGACGAGGACCAGCGAGTTCTTCTGATGGGACACCAGAGCCGGCTGTCCGTCGCGCATCATGGCTTGTTGCTGCGGATTTGAAGCCTTGAAAGCAACCGTTTCACCGGCGGTGACACAGCCGCCCAATGTCGCGCAAAGCGCGACTGCCATAAATTTATGCATGAAAATTCCCCCAGACCCGAGAGCATCCAAGCGCAACCTTTAGGCGAGATCAATGGGAACTCGCGTTAGTCCATCATCATTTTGGACGACGACTTATGGCCGGGGACGTGAACCTGCGGCCAACCCAGAGGGACGACCTTCGGCATCGGGCGGCAAATTACAACCCGGGCGCTATCCGCACGCTCCTCACTCTTGCGCGGTGAGGCATAGAGTGGTACATTAGGTCACGTGAGGCCGCAACATGATCGTGAGCTTCCGGGATGACTGGTTGCGCGAATTCTTCATCAACGACGCCGGATCGAAGAAAATCCCGGCCGACCTGAAAGATCGCCTGTTCCGCAAGCTCCAGATGATCGACGATGCGACGGCGGACCGCGATTTGAGATCGCCGCCCAGTAACCATTTCGAGAAGCTGCGCGGCCATCTCGATGGCCTCCACTCGATCCGGGTCAACCAGCGATGGCGGCTGGTGTTTCGATGGGATAGCGGCCGGGGCGAGGCGAACGATCTCTATCTGGACGACCACAGCTACAGGTGAGGCAAGCCATGTTGATGACAAAACGCAAACCGGCAACGATCGGCGAAATCCTCGTTGAGGAATTCATGAAGCCGATCGGCCTGACGCAGGGCGCGCTGGCCGACGCCATGGGCGTGCAACGCAAGCACGTCAATGAGTTGTGCAACGACCGTCGCAATGTGACCGCGGCAACCGCACTCATTCTCGCCCGCGTGTTCGGCAACAGCCCGGATTTCTGGCTGAATGTGCAGCGGCGGAGCGAACTTTGGGAAGCCATGCATTCACCGCGTGACCGCAGGCGGATTGAACGCGCGCGACCGCTGACATCAGCCGCATAAGCTGCGGCGGCTCGCGCACGGCAGGATATGCGGCGGACGTCGAAGCTGAAGATGCCTTCCGTCGAAGTCCTGGCGGAACTCGCGTTAATCGATCATCATCTCGGACGGCGACTTATGGCCGGGGACGTGAACCTGCCATCCATTCAGCCGGACCTATTGTCCCTTGGCCCCCTTGCCCGCCATCTGGTATCGGGTAGGTCAGGAAAACCCGACGGATTTCAGATGAAGCTTTTCAGGGCGTCCCGCCTTCCCCGCACCCTCCCGGCGCTTGCCGCCACGCTCCTCGCCCTCTCCGCCCCCGCCCTCGCCGCCGAGGAAGCCGACGCGCCGCGCGGGCCGGCGGTCACGGTGCTCAAGGCCGCGAAATCGTGCTTTGCCAATATCGTCGAGGTGTCGGGCATCATCATGCCGCGGGAGGAGACCGCGGTGCGGCCGGAGCGGCTGGGGCTGAAGGTCGCCGACGTGCTGGCGGAGGCCGGCGACAACGTCAATGCCGGCCAGACGCTGGCGCGGCTGAACCTGCCGGAGGGCGGGTCGATCAACGTGCAGGCGCCGGTGGCCGGCACGATCTCCGTCTCCAACGCCACGATCGGCGCGATGGCCTCGGGCAAGGGCGAGCCGCTGTTCAACATCATCGCGCGCAACGAATACGACCTCGTCGGCCTGGTGCCGATCGGCGACCTCGCCAAGCTCACGGTCAACCAGCCGGCCGCCGTCCGCGTCATCGGCGCGACCGCCGACATCGAGGCGAAAGTCCGCCGCATCGCGCCAACCGTCGAGCCCGCCGTGCAGCTTGGACAAGCCTTCATCGGCATCACCTCCAACCGGCGCGTGCTGGTCAATTCCGCGGCGCGGGCGCTGATCAAGGTCGGCCAGAGCTGCAACGTCGCCGTGCCGCTCACGGCCGTGCAATATGGCAGCGCCGGCACCGTGGTGCAGGTGGTGAAGCGGCAGCGGATCGAAACCAAGCGCGTGGAGACCGGGCTGATGAGCGGCGGCCAGATCGAAATCCGCGACGGGCTTACCGAAGGCGAGGAAGTCGTTGCGCGGGCCGGCGCACTGCTGCGCGAAGGCGATCCGGTGCGGCCGGTGCAGGCTGCGGCGAATACGGGCGGGAAGTGACGGCTGTTCCTTCTCCCCTTGTGGGAGAAGGTGGCGCGGACAAAGTCCGCGACGGATGAGGGGTTCTCTCCACGAGCGAGCGTGTGGAGAGAACCCCTCACCCGCGCTCGCTTCGCGAGCACGACCTCTCCCACAAGGGGAGAGGTGAAGCGAGTTCGGCGATGACGAGTGAAAATACGGGATAGGCTCGCGAGCCGCTCAGCCGCCCGTGGCGTCGGCAGTGGCGAAGCGGATGTCTTCCAGAAGCGAGGACGACACCGACGGCACCTGCTCGCCTGCGCTGGTGCGCGAGATCGCGACGCGGGTGTTGCGGAACACGGCATCGGCGCCGAGGCCCTTCACGGTGAGGTTACGCAACAGCTCGGCCACCAGCACGCTGTGGGAGCCCTTGGAATCCTCGGCGACCTTGCCTGGCGTGGCCGACGAGAGGATCAGCGCGTTGTCGGGAGCGATGATCGGCGCCAGACCATGCGAATAGGAGCGGAAGCGGCGCTCATAGGGATTGCGGCGGGAGGCGTCGATCACGACGAGCTTGGCGCGCGCGCCCTGCGACTTCATCACCTCGAGCACGGATTCGACGCTGACGCCTTCGCGCTTGACGTCTTGCTCCTTCCAGATCGTGGCGTCGACCGGGATCATGTAGCTCTCGCGGCCGACCTGCACGCCGTAGCCGCCGAAGAACAGCATCACGATGGAATCGGAACGGATGCGGCCACGCAGGCGGTCGAGCGCGCGGGTCATGTCGTCCTTGTGGGCGTCCTCGACCACGTCGACGTCGAAGCCGTCGCGGCGGAGCGAGGCGGTCAGCGCGCGCGCATCGTTGATCGGCTGCGTCAGGGGAGCGCTGGCGTCGGGATAATGGCCGTTGCCGATCACGAGCGCCACGCGCGAGGCCTTGCGCACGGCTTCACCGCCCTGCTCGGTGGACACGGCCTTGGCGGCATCGAGCGCGCGCAGGTTCAGCGCGGCATGGGCGCCGATCGCCAGCCCCACCGTGGCCACGAAGGCGGCGACGATCGCGATCGTCCGGCGGGAAATGTGAAGCTGCGTCACTTTCATCACGTTCATTCCTGCTCGTTGCCGAAGACGCGCACGGGTGAAGTGGCGTCAAAGCTTCTGAGGTTTGTGGGGTTGCCCGAGCGTGTGCCGTTCGATTGCGCTCATTTTGCGGCGCCGCAACAAACAAACCCTTAACCGCTCCCGTCCGGCGAGGCAACCCACAAGCTCGCCGCTCCAGCAAAGCATTGAAAAATTTGATTTATTTTCGTGTGTTTAGAAAAAATTAGTCATCTTGACAACGTCTTGCGGCCATCCTCGCGTCAGATTGCCGACCAGCGCTGTGATTTTAGTCACATTTGTATTTCCGGGACCTTCATGCCAGTTTTCACGTTCTTCCCGGGATTTGGGGCGGATCGTCCGCGGTGGGGCCGCGCCGAACCATTTTGCCGCATCCAGCGACGGCAGCGCGCGAAAGAGATTGCATGGGTTTTCAGTATTTCGCCGGGGCCGCCTGCCGCGCGTTGACGGCCCGGAAGGACGGCCCGTCGCTGTACGATCTCTGCGATGACGTGCTGCTCAACGGGCACCTGTTCAAAGATCCTGGCGGCGACGCCCATCTCGCCAAATTCTACAAGACCGCGCTCGGCAACCCGGCGCTGCGGCCCCTGTTGCGCCGGGCCGGCCTGCCGGAACTGACGGATGCCTCAAGATTTGCCGCCCTGCGCGAGGCGCTGACGCGCGCCCGCGACGACGAGACGCCGGACTGGGACGCGATCGGCCGGCCGGTCGGCGACCTCCTCGACACCATCACCCTGTCGCATCCGAAGCCGGCCAGAGCCAAGCCGAACGGCGCCGCGCCCGCGCTTTCCGAGATCGAGGGCGTGATCCGCATCTCGGCCGCGCATCTGTTGGGCTCGTTCCGGAAGAACGGCTTCATCCCGACCTATGCCGCCTTCAACCTGATCGGCGACCCCGATGTGCGCGGCCGCGAGTTTCGGATGGCGCTGACGGGGCTGAACGCGCGCGGCTACAAGAATTCGACGCTGCTGTTCAGCCTCGCCCGCGTCTTCATCGCGCGCTCGAAGGCGCGTGAGCTGATCAACCCGCCATGGATCGGCATCGCCGAGCCGATGTGGCAGCCGATGCAGATCCGGCATCGCTCCGCCTATTACGACGCCTTCTTCACCGAGGCGCTGCTCGGCTATCTCGAGACGGGACTGGCGTCGCCCGCCGAAACCGCCACGGCGCGAAAAGCCATCGACGCGATGGTCGATTTCTGCATCTCGACCAGCCGCGAGGAAGTGCGCTCGCATGACGGCTCGACCGTCAACGTGATCACGGCGCTGGCGCCGGCGCCGCATCCGCGCTTCTCCCGCTTCTTCACCCAGATCAAGCAGGACCTCGGCTTCGGCATCTATGTGCCGGATTGCGACACCACGGCGTGCTCGTTCTCGGCGGCGACGCAGGCCGGCTCCGCCGATCCGATCCTCGATCAGCCGCTGCTCGACTTCTACGCCGGCTACCAGGTGCGCGAGGGCGCCAACGAGCCGCTGGTCACCGTCCCGCTCAACGACAACATCGATTTCGAGGGCGGCGTCGCGACCTGGATCGACAATCTCGCCGGCGAGCGGCCTTACGGCAACGACCTCGACCCCACGCTCAATCTCGACATCCTCGAGGTTTCCTTCCGCAATCTGGCGCGCTGGAAGATCCTGGAGACGCCGGCGCGGCTGGAGACGGTGCATCGCATCATCGGATTCCAGCAGAGGCTGGTCGAAAGCGGCGCCTTCGCCAATCCGCGCTCGCATATCTATTATCTGCCCGAGCTCTATTGCGCCTATTTCGGCCGCTGCTACGCCGCGTTCCTCGCGCTGCCGCAGCCGGCGCGCTCCGCGATCGACCCGTCGGGCGCGTTCGAGCTCATTCGGGCGCGCGTGCTCGGCTATGTGCAGGGGGAATTGATCGCGGGCGAGATGAACGCGTTCGACGCGGCGCTCGCGCTGATCGCGCTCGGGCATCTCCGCGCCGACGTCGCGAGCTTCACGCCGGCGCTGCATTGCATCATCGGCACGCTCGGCGAAGGCGGCCGCCACGGGCCCTACCGCGCCTATGAGTGGAACAAGATGAAGACGCCGACGCGCATCCTGGTGGGCGGACCCGAAGTCACCTCGGCCTTCGTGCTGATGGGACTTGCGCTGGCGCGGCGGGCGATGACGGCGGGGCGGGCCTGAACCGTTCTATCGTCATTGCGAGCCAACGGGTCGCGCGAATGACGATAGCGCAAAGTTGACGGTGCGCAGTGTGTCAAAATGCTGGTTCGCGTCGAAATTTCCCCCCACAATCGCAAACGTTGATCGACTCATCCCAGTTGGCCCTTGCATGATCCGGACATTCATCGCCACAGCCCTTCTCCTTGCGCTGCCGTCGCTGGCCATTGCTGCCGACATCAGCGGCGTGCCGAAAATCCGCGAGGGCGACCAGGTGCAGATCGGCTCGGCCCGCATCCGCCTCGGCGGCATCGACGCGCCCTCGACCGACCAGCTCTGCCTCAACACCAAGGGCGAGCGCTGGACCTGCGGGGCCGCCGCGCGCGACGAGCTGATCAAGCATGCCGGGGCCAAGAGCTGGACCTGCCACACCCGCACCACCGACCGCCGCGGCCGGGTGGTGGCGCGCTGCGAGGTCGAGGGCGAGGACATCCAGAAATGGCTGGTGACGAGCGGCTGGGCGCTCGCCTACACCCGCGTCTCGAAGGACTACGAAGCCGACGAGAAGGCCGCGCGCGAGGCCAAGGCCGGCATGTGGCAGGGCGCCTTCATCGCGCCCTGGGACTGGCGCGTGCGCAACAAGAAGACGCCAGTCCTGGGCGCGACAAAGCCGTCGGAGAACGCGCATGCGATCCTGCTGGCGTCGGCTTCGGGGCCGGTCGCGCCCTCGCCCGACTGCACCATCAAGGGCAATGTCAACTCTGCCGGCGAATGCATCTATCACCAGCCGACCAGCCGCTGGTACGCGCAGATCAAGATGAAGATCAGCAAAGGCACGCGCTGGTTCTGCTCGGTGGAAGAGGCCGAAGCCGCCGGCTGCCGCGAGACGAAGCGATAAAAGTCACCTCGCCCCGCTTCCGCCTTCGCTAAAGCTTCGGCGGACAAGCGCGGGGAGAGGGGGTAGAAAGCGGGGTGACCGATCATCCCGCCGATCCGCATCCCCCTGCCCGCCACCGCGCGAAGCTGGAGCGCGTGCTGCTCTCCCTGCTCGCGATCGTGCTTGCCTACACGGTTGCCGCCTATCTCGTGCTGCCGGCGCTCTGGACTCACTATGAGCACCAGAGGGGACTGGCTACGCTGCCGATGGTGACGCGCACCGCGCAGGACATTCCGGGCGACGCCATCAATATCGGCCTGATCGGCAACGAGAAGGAAGTGCTGTGCGCGATGAACGCGGCCAAATGGTTTCCCGCCGATCCCGTGACGTTTCGTTCCTCGATCGAAATAGTGGGCAGCGTGCTGCTCGACCGCGCCTATCCTGACGCGCCCGTCAGTCCCCTGTTCTATCTCGGAAGGCGCGAGGACCTCGCCTTCGAAAAGCCCGCGGGCAAAAGCGCCGACCGCCGCCATCACGTCCGCTTCTGGAAGGTGCTGGACAAGGGCGAGGAGCAGCGCCCGGTGTGGCTCGGCGCGGTCACCTTCGACAAGGGCGTCGGCGTCAGCCATTTCACCGGCGCCATCACCCACCACATCGATGCGGACATCGATGCCGAGCGCGACGGGCTCGCAACCGACATCGAGGAGGCCGGCATGGCGACCGCCAAATACCAGGTGACCGGCGTCGGCCCGACCCTGACGGGCCGCAATGGCGGCGGCGATCTTTATTACACCGACGGCGAAGTCTGGATCCTGCGCCTCGTCGAGGACTGCCGGAAGCAGACCGGCCCAGTCGCCACGCTGCCGAGCCCGCCCGCGACCGAGCTGAAGGATCAGATCTGGCATGCGATAGCAGGGTCGTTACCCAAATAGGCCCGGCGCGAGCTTGAAATTCGGGGCAATAGGCTGCATCCATGACGGCTGAAATGCGCAAGGACAAACAACAATGACCGTTCGCGCGGGCCGTGAAATCCTGGCCCTCCCCGGCCCCACCAACATGCCCGACGAAGTGCTGCAGGCGATGCATCGCCCGGCGCTCGACATCTACTCCCGCGAGATGGTCGATCTCTCGGACGGGCTGCATCGCGACCTCAGCAATTTGTTCGCGACTAGGAACAAATCCTACATCTACATCTCCAACGGCCACGGCGCCTGGGAGGGCGCGCTCTCCAACGTGCTGTCGCGCGGCGACAAGGTGCTGGTGCTGGAGAGCGGCCGCTTTGCGGTCGGCTGGGGCCATGCCGCGAAGCTGATGGGCGCAGAGGTCGAGACCCTCAAGGGCGACTGGCGGCGCGCGGTGCGGCCGGAGGAGGTCGAAGAACGGCTCAAGAAAGACAAGGCGCACGAGATCAAGGCCATCCTGGTGGCGCAGGTCGACACCGCCTCGGGCGTGTTCAACGACATCGAAGCGATCGGCAAGGTCATTCAGGCGACCGGGCATCCGGCGCTCTACATGGTCGACGCCGTGGCGTCGCTCGGCTGCATGCCGTTCGAGATGGACGGGTGGGGCATCGACGTTGCCATGTCAGGCTCGCAGAAAGGCCTGATGACGCCGCCGGGCCTCGGCTTTGTCGCGGCGAGCGATCGTGCCTATGCCGTGCACAAGAACGCCAATATGCGCATGCCCTATTGGGACTGGACCGAGCGCGAGGGCACCGAGCATTACCGCCGCTATGCCGGCACCGCGCCGGTGCATCTGTTGTTCGCGCTCCGCAAGGCGATCGACATGCTGCTCGACGAGGGGCTCGAGCATGTGTTCCTGCGCCATCGGCTGCTCGCGGAATCGGTCCGCCGCGCGGTCGCCGTCTGGGCCGAAGGCCAGGTGCTCGGCTTCAACATCGACGAAGCATCCGAGCGCTCGGACACGGTGACGACCGTGACGGTCGCCGCCGGCCATGATCCACAGAAGTTGCAGCGCTATTGCACCGAAAAATGCGGTGTGGTGCTCGGCACCGGCATCGGCGACCTGCAGGGCAAGGCGTTCCGCATCGCCCATATGGGCCATATCAACGCCGCGATGATCCTCGGCACACTCGGCGTCGTCGAGGTCGGCCTCAACGCGTTGAGCATGCCGCACGGCAAGGGCGGGATGGAGGCGGCGGTGTCCTATCTCGGCGAGACCGTCGCCGCCTGAGGTTCACGTTAAAACCTCTTCCTCACGCCTACCGAAGCGACCAGCGTCAGTGCGGAGAGCACGATGCAGAGCGCCAGCGCCAGATTGTAATTGCCGAAATGATCCCGCAGCATTCCGGCGGCGGTCGGCCCGAGCAGGCCCGCCAGCGCGAAGGCCGTATAGACGGTGCCGATGATCCGCGATATTTCCTTGTTGCCAAAACTGTCGGCAATCACCGTGGGCAGCAGCGCGATGCAGAGGCCGTAGGTGATTCCGAACAGGCCGGCGACGACGAAATAGATGCTCGCGCCCCAAAAATTTGAAAGAGAGTTTCCCACCCACAGGATGGATGTGATCAACATCAGGAACAGCGCGACGCGCACCATGGCCACGCGGCCGAAATTGTCCGCCCACGACCCTCCGCCGAGCCGCGCGGCGAGGCTCGCAAGGCCGATCACCGAGATGATGGCGGCCGCATACATTTTTTCGCCGCTGGCTTCAGCCATGTGCTGGGGCAGATGCACGAACGCCATGAACGAGAGCACCGCGGCGCCGAAGCTGCAGAAGTAGAGTTGATAGAACTGCCGGTCGCGCAGGGCCTCGGCGAGACTCATGCCCGACGCCGCTGCCTCGCCCGGGCGCAGCGCCGTCACATCGAGATCGCCGTCCGGATGCAAGCCTCGCTCGGCCGGAGAGGCGACCAGGACATAAGCGGCGAGCAGGCCGACGGCGAGGCAGGCGATCGCGAAACCGACATAGAGGGATCGCCAGCCGAAGGCATCGGCGGCGCCGGCGGCGACGATCGGAAAGGTCAGCGTGCCGATGCTGACGCCGGTGGTGGCGATGCCGGATGCAAGGCCCCGGCGCCGGTAGAACCAGCGCTGGATCAGCCCGAGCAGCGGAACATAGATCGCGCCGCTTCCGAAGCCGACCGCCACGCCATAACAAACGACCATCGGCAGGTAGGAACCGGCCAACGACGCGCCGACCAGTCCTGCCGCCAGCAAGAAGACGCCCCCGCCAACGACCACGCGCGGTCCGCGCTTCTCCGCCAGCGAGCCCGCGATCGGTCCGATCACGAATGCCATGACCTGGCTCAGCGAAAAGATGAAAGCGGCCCGGCCCCTGCCGATCGCGAAATCCGCCTCGAAGAAGCGGAACAGCACCGGCGTCGAATAGGTGATGCCTGCCGACATCGTCAAAAGAACAAAGGCCGCGCCGACGATGACCCAGCCATAGAAGACGCCGGATCCACGCATTTCGATCGAAACGGATCTTGCCTGTTCGCTCAGCTCACTCACCGTCACCTCCCATGCCCTGGATACATATCGGAAGTAGAACACTCGGAAACCTGCGGTCCTGGACAGGAGCGCAGGCCCCTCGGTCTGTAGCGATCGAGCCGCCAAATCGCGTCCTCCGAACAGAGGAAGCTCAACCTTTTGACGCCTTTCCTCAGCCCGGTTTTTAGGGCTTACTGCGCCGCCCAAGGCTGGGTGGAATACTCATAAGAATGATCCGGAGGATGTGAGTGGCGTCGGTTGAATTGCGCGGCCTGACCAAGCGGTTCGGATCGCTTGCCGTGGTCGATGACGTCTCCTTGCGGATCGATCATGGCCAACTGGTCTGCCTGCTCGGCCCATCCGGCTGCGGCAAGACCACGACCTTGCGGCTGATCGCGGGCTTCCTCGAGCCGACATCGGGCGAGATCCATGTCGGCGACCGCGTGGTGTCGACATCGGCCAGAACCGTGCAGCCCGAGAACCGGAAGATGTCCATGATCTTCCAGAGCTACGCGCTGTGGCCGCACATGACGGTTACGGAAAACATCATCTACGGGCTGCGCCTGCGCAAGCTCGACCGCGATACCATCGCAAAGAAGCTCGCAGCGATCCTGGCGACAGCCAAGCTCGAGCCGCTGGCGCAGCGCTACCCCGGCGAGCTCTCCGGCGGCCAGCAACAGCGCGTGGCGCTGGCGCGCGCGCTGATCGTCGAACCCGAGACGCTGCTGCTCGACGAGCCGCTTTCCAATCTCGACGCGAATCTGCGCGAGGAGATGCGTTTCGAGATCCGAAGGCTGCACGACCAATACCGCTACACGACCGTCTATGTGACCCACGACCAGTCGGAGGCGATGACCACCGCCGACCTGATCGCGGTCATGAACGCCGGCAGGATCGACCAGCTCGGGAGCCCCGAAGACATCTATGACCGGCCGCAATCGGAATTCGTGGCGCGCTTCATCGGCGCCAGCAACGTCATCAAGGGCATCGCGCGCGACGAGAACCACGTCGCCTTTGCCGGCACGACCTTGCAGGTGGTCGGCGCGAAACTCACAGCGGGCGCGACCGCCCCGGTCGCAATCCGCCAGCACGACATCCAGCTTTCGACACAGGTGCCGGGCGGCCAGCAGAATGCGCTGAAAGCGCGCGTGACACGGCAGGTGTTCCTCGGTGCTACCCGCGACTATCTGGTCGAAGCCGCCGACGGCTCGGCGCTCCGCGCGGTGACATCGCCCGACAATATCGTGGCCGAAGGAGCCGAGGTCTGGCTCACGCTGCCGCCCGATCGCTGCCGGGCTTTGAGCCGATAGAAAGGAGCGCGCGATGAAGAAACCTCCGCTTTCACGGCGTGACGTTCTCAAGGGCACCAGCGCGCTGGCGCTCGGCGCCGTATTCGCGTCGCCTGCCCGCGCCGCCGCCCCGCCGGCCGAAGCGATCACGCCGCAACTGATCGAGGCCGCGAAGAAAGAGGGCAAGGTCGTCTACTATTCCTCGATGGACCTGCCGGTCGGGGAAAAGCTCGGCAAGGCTTTTGAGGCGGCCTTTCCCGGCATCCAGATCCAGATCGAGCGTTCCGGCTCGGAGCGGCTGTTCCAGCGCATCGCGCAGGAGTTCTCCTCCAACATCCATGCCGCCGACGTCATCAACTCCTCCGATGCCGCGCATTTCATCCCCTGGAAGAAAAGCGGCTGGCTGATGCCGTTCGTCTCCGAGGACATCGCCAAATATTTCCCGGAGGCCTATCGCGATCCCGACGGGACGTTCGCGGTTTCACGCATCTGGCTGTCGTCGATCGCCATCAACACCAACCTGGTGAAGCCGGAGGATGCGCCGAAGAGCTTTGCCGACCTGCTCGATCCCAAATGGGCCAGCAAGATGGTGAAGGGCCATCCCGCCTACAGCGGCACCATCATGACCGCGACCTTCCAGCTCGTGCGCGAGCTCGGCTGGGGATATTACGAGAAGCTTGCGAAGCAACGCGTGATGCAGGTGCAATCCTCGACCGATCCGCCGAAGAAGCTCTCGCTCGGCGAACGCGCGGTGATGGCCGACGGCAATGAATATGGCGTCGTGCTGCTCAAGGAAGCCGGACAGCCAGTCGAACCGATCTATCCGGCCGAAGGCACGCCGACGATCTCGGGGCCGACGGGCATTTTCGCCAGCGCACCGCACCCGAACGCCGCAAAGCTGTTCCAAGCCTGGCTGCACACCCGCGAGACCCAGCAATTCTTCATGGACTTCACCGCGCAATATTCTGCGCATCCGCAGGTCACTTCGAAGCCGGGACGGCGGAAGCTCTCCGACATCAAGCTGATGAAGGAGGATCCGGCCGGCGTGGAAGCCCAGAGCGAAGAGATCAAGACGCGCTATGCCAAGCTATTTCGGGTGTGACGGTGGAAGATACCAACCACCGTCATTCCGGGATGGTCCGAAGGACCAGACCCGGAATCTCGAGATTCTCAGGTGCGCAATTGCGCACCATAGTTCGCGCTGCGCGTGCCCCGGAATGACGAAGATAAATTTGGCGAGCAGATGACGACCACCACAATCACAACCACCACCGCCCCCAACTCCCGCATCGACTGGACCAAGCCGGTGCTGTGGCTGTTTGCACTGGTGCTGGTGGCGCTGATCCTGCTGCCGCTGACGTGGCTCGCGGTCTATAGCTTCACCGACAAGGCGCGGCATCCGACGCTGCAGAACTTCGTTACGCTGTTTTCCGATCCCGACTTCCTCGATCCGCTCCTGACCACCGCGATCATCGCCGTCAGCTCGGCCGCGATCTGCTGCGTCGTCGCCGCTCCGATCAGCTGGCTGGTGTCGCGCACGGACATGCCGGGCCGGCAGACCATCCGCGCGCTGGTGACGGCGTCCTTCGTGACGCCGCCCTTCCTCGGCGCGGTCGCGTGG
>Ga0134128_10006454_pt1 | contig 14207 bp, 13 predicted proteins | sample KB31754_FD_96462 | JGI IMG/M metagenome (GOLD analysis project Ga0134128, IMG submission 96462) | Terrestrial soil microbial communities with excess Nitrogen fertilizer from Kellogg Biological Station, Michigan, USA - KB3-175-4 | ecosystem: Environmental > Terrestrial > Soil > Unclassified ... | reverse complement strand
TCGGCATCGGATCGAACGCCGCGGTGCTGAGTTGGACAGAGGGAATCGTCCGTCATCCATTCCCGGCTGTACGCGACCAGGATCGACTGGTGGCTGTGGCCAGCACGGCCAAGGGCGCGTCGGGCTACGACGAAATGTCATGGCCGGACTTCATGGACGTTGCGAAGGGCGCGAAGGAGTTCGAGACGTTTTTCGTCAGCAAGATCACCGGTGCGACGCTCACCGGAGGGGATCGCGCCGAACGGCTCGTCGGGCAGCTGGTGACGGCCAACTTCTTCGATGCGGTGGGAGTTCGTCCGATGCTGGGCCGCGGCTTCCTGCCGGGCGAAGACGTGGGTCGCGGCGGACACCCGGTGACCGTGATCAGTTATCGCCTCTGGCAAGACCGATTCGGCGGCAACCAGTCGATAGTCGGCACGACGATCAACTACAACGGCCAGCCCCATACCATCATCGGTGTCGCGCCGAAAGAATTCCTCGGCACGTTCGTGGGATACGCGATGCAGTTCTGGCTGCCGGCGTCGCAACAAGCCGTGGTCGACGCGTCCGGCTACAAGCTCGACGATCGTTCGGCACGATGGGTCGAGGGGTTCGGGCGGCTGGCGCCGGGTGTATCGGTGGAGGCGGGCCAGGCGCAGATGAACGCCGCGGCTCGCGGGCTCGAGTCCGACGATCCGAACGACGACCGTGGGCGCGGCATTCGGATCTTCCCGCTGCGGGACAATCCATTCGACAACGCGCAGGAGCTCAAGCCGATGCTGCGCGTCGGCGCGTTCGTTTCGGCGCTCGTGCTGCTGATCGTCTGTGCGAACATCGCCAACCTCCTCCTCGTGCGCGCCATGGGGCGAAGGGCCGAGCTCACCGTCCGCCGCGCAATCGGGGCGGGACGGGGCCGTCTGATGCGCCAACTCATCACGGAAGGGCTCATCCTCGCGGCGGCCGGCACGGCGCTCGGCGTGCTCTTGGCGTTCGCATCGCGGAACGCGCTCGGGCTCTTCTTTGCGCCGCGCGGCGGTGCGAATCTCGTATTCGGTTCGGACTTCAACTGGCGCGTGCTGGGCGTGACGGTGCTGATTGGTGCGGCATCGACGTTGGTGTTCGCCCTCGTCCCCGCGGTCCAGATGGCCCGCGTGGATCTCGCGAGCGCGATGCGCGCGGCTGCACCGGGCGCGATGGGGCGAGCCGGAGCAGCCCGTCTGCGCAGCTCCCTTGTCCTGGTCCAAGTGAGTCTGAGCGTGGTCTTGCTCGTAGGCGCAGGCCTCGTCGTTCGCAGCCTGGGCCGTTTGTTGACGTCGGACCCTGGATTCGAAACGGCGCATGTGACGACGACTACGATCAACCTGTTCGCCTCGGGCTACGATACTGCGCGGGCGCACCGGTTCGAGGACGACTTGCTCACCCGCGCCAACACAATCGCCGGCGTCTCGTCCATCGCGTTCTCGCGAAGTTTGCCGTTCTCGACGCGGCCGTACGACAACGCTCCGATTCTCGTCGACGGCTATACGCCGGCGAAGGACGAGCAACCAACGGCGGACTATAACGCGGTCACGCCAGGCTACTTCTCGACGCTTGGGATTCCGCTCATTGGGGGCCGCGATTTTGGCATTGCGGACGCCGATACATCACTGCCGGTCGCGATAGTTTCGCAAACGATGGCAGAGCGGTACTGGCCAAACACGTCGGCGATCGGCAAACGGCTCAAGGTGCGCGAGAAGTGGATGCAGGTGGTGGGTGTCGTGGGCGACATCAAATACCGCTCGCTGACGCAGGCGCCGAGCATGTTGTTCTACGTGCCGCTGCCTCAGTGGCGGCCGACGTCGGTCTCCATTTATCTTCGCACGGCGGCGGCGAACCCAATCGGCCTCGCGCCGGATATGGTGGCTGCGATCCACGCCATCGACCCGAACGTGTCGCCGTACGACTTCGTTTCGCTTCGCGAGCAGGTGAACCGTTCGACCGCCGGACAGCGGATCACGGCGACGATCCTCATGCTGTTCGGAAGCGTGGCACTGTTCCTGGCTGCCGTGGGACTCTACGGCCTCATCTCGTACATGGTGTCTCAAAGGACACAGGAGCTGGGTCTACGGCTGGCATTGGGCGCGACGCCGCCAGCGCTCGTCGCGCTGGTGATGTCGTCGGGGCTGCGACTCACACTCACGGGGATCGCCCTTGGCGTGGCGTTCGCACTTGGAACCACACGCATACTGGGAACCATGCTCTTCCGCGTCGGGCCGCGCGACCCGATGGTCTTCGGCGGCGTCATCGTGCTGATGGTCTGTGCGTCGGCGGTTGCCTGTCTGCTCCCGGCGTGGCGGGGAGCGCATCTGGACCCCATGCGGGCGTTGCGGCTCTGATGCGCTCGTGGCGCGGTTCTCCGCGAGACGACACTTTCCGCACTTGAGGACCACCTCGATGGCCGCCAAGAGATCACGTGCACAGGCGAAAGCCGCTCGCGCGACCACCGTGGCCGCATATCTCGCCTCGCTCACTCCGGACCGACGAGCGGTAATCGAAGAAGCGCGGGCCTTCGTCCGCAGTCACCTCCCTGAAGGATATGAGGAGTTCATGAACTGGGGCGTGATCAACTGGGGAATTCCGCTCGAACAGTTCTCGAACACGCACAACGGACAGCCGCTGTCCTACGTGGGGCTCGGCGCGCAGAAGAGCTACAACTCGCTCTACCTGATGGGAGCGTACGACAGCGCGAGCGGTGAGTATACCTCGCCGTTCCCCGAGAAGCTGCTTACCGACGCATTCAAGAAGGCCGGCAAACGGCTGAACATGGGGAAGTGTTGTCTCCACTTCAAGCAGCTCGACGATCTCGAGCTCACCTCCGTGGCGCGGGTAATCGCGATGTCGACGCCGAAGGAGTACCTCGCGTACTACCAACGCGTGAAAGGACGCGCCTAGCGCGTCGTGTCCGGCTCGGCGATGCGGCGCGTCAGGGCGCTCTCACCTGTTGCGACTCAGCCTCCCAACGCGCGGCGTAGCGTCGCCGCGATACGCCGAGGGCGACGACGAGAGCGATGAGGCCGACGGCGAGCCCGAGACGCGTCGGACGCCGGCGACGCCAGAGATGTTGCGGCAATCCGATGCGCGCGCATTCTGCGACGAGCAGCAGTCGAGGCCAGCGCCCGCGTCGCGTGGTCTCTTCGTCGAGGAGAAGGTCGGCGAGTGCAGGTTCGAAGACGCGTTCCCGAAACTCACGTGGAAGGAGGCGCGACAGCAGACGCACGCCGCGGTCGGACCGCCCGGCGTCAAGCATTGGCGAGCCCGGTCCGCGGGGCGCCGCGCCGGTAGAAGGCGCGGGACTCGTCGACGGCACGCAGGCCCGCCGCGAGGATTTTGTAATGGCGCTCGCGGATGATCTGGCCGTCGACGACCTGTTGCTCGTACCAGCCGGAGACGAGACCGCCGTCCTCGAGGCCGGCCATGAGCTGGTAGAAGGCGGGCCCGCTCTGGCGCACGCCGGCGGCGCGCAGATGGTCGCGGACGACACGGCCGGACGCGGCGCGGCGCGCGAGGCTGCTGACGACGAGGTATTGCAGGTGCGTGAGGCGCGGAATCGGCATTGACAGGTGATATAATGCAGGCTTATGTTGGGCGAGCCGACACGTCACAATCTACGCGACCGCTGCGTCCAGGCAAGATATGGTGATGCCGACGACGATCCCGACGACCAGGTCCACGCGCTGGCACCGGGCAGGCACCGTTGCCCTGTGGACGGCGACCGTGATTCCAGCGCTGTCGCTCGGACTCGCGGGAGTGGCCAAGCTGTCGACGCACGGCGAATGGGACCGGCTGTTCGTCTCGTGGGGATATCCGATCTGGTTCATGTTCCTGATCGGCGTGGTCGAGGTGTTGGGCGCGGCCGGGTTGTTCGTGCGGCGGACGGCGTGGCTGAGCGCGTACCTGCTGGCCGCGGTGATGCTCGGCGCATTCGCGACGCTCGCCAGCCATCCGGGGACGCACTTGTTGCGCGGCCGCCAGGCGCCGATGGGATCGACGACGCCGGCGGTGATGTTCGTGCTGCTGACGATCGTGGGAACGGTGCGGTGGCGGCAGAGGCGTGTGCAGGCGCGGCCGAGGCAGGGCGCGAGCGCGGACGGGTCGCTGCGCCGGTATTGGTTCCCGGCGAGCCAGGGCCAGGGCGTCGGCGTCACGGCGCCTGATGCGGGCACCGCTTGGTTCGCCGCGAAGGCCGCGGTGCATCGCTTGCCCCCAGGGGCCACCGTGTCGCGTCGGTACGTGGAAGACGTCGGCCTTGGTACGCTCGGGCTAGCAGACTTCGAAGCGGCGAGCAAGCAGCCGGGCGTCTGGTTTCCAGCCGGAACGGTGCGTCCCGTTCATCTGCAAGCAGCGCCAACACCGGAAATTGCGCGCGCGACGTTCGTGCGCGTCGACGAGGATGGTTCGGCCCACGCCCTCACCGCGGCGGAGGCTGAATGTCTGGCGACCAGCTTCGACGCGACGGATGGTGCACGTCCTGCCATCAAACGGCATTACGATTCTCGATGGCCGAGTGGCCGGCTCGAAGGCTTCCTGCCCCGAAGCGAGCTCCCGGCGCACATTCCGATTCAACCAGGCGCGTCGAGCAAAACGTAGGGCGGCCCCAGTGGGCGCCGTGACCCCGACGCCGGCTCTACAGTCTGACCGCCATGAATCCGAGACGTGCGAGTCTTGCATTGGCGGCGGCTGCGGGATTCGTCGTCGGGTGCCGCGCCAAGCCGGTGGCGCGCGCCGACACGTCTCGTGTCGCCGTCCGGCAAATGCCGTCGGCGACCAGTGCCGGCGACAGCTCGCTCGCCGCCGTGCGGAAGGCGTGCGACGAGGTTGTGCGCAGTTGGAGCACGACACATCGGGGAGAGCTTCGCCTGACCGCGGATTCGGTGATGGACGTGTGGGCGGGCGCCACGGACACCGCGGACACCACGCCGGTGCGCGGATGCTACGTGGCGGCGGAGGACTCGACGGCGTTCGCGACGTCGGGCAGCAGCCACGCGCCGACTGGCCCGCACGTCGCCAATCCATATTGGACAGACGCCGAGCAGCGCGGCTGGGTACGTCTCGCGCGGACCATGGCCGACGGGCCGGATGGATCGAGCTCGGCGTACCAGCGGGAGCTCGTCCGATGCTACGTCGCCGAGACTTGGGATGGCGGCGACGACGCAGACAGCACGTACGTGCCGGGGACGTGGTATCGCCAGGAGACGTGGTGTTGGCGCCGGAGGAGCGCGGTCACGGCGGCGGATACGGCGAGCGAGTGACCGCGGGCGGGATGCGACGGAATCCTGTCGTCATTGCGAAGCGGCCGAGTCGGTGACGGAGGGCACACCTGGCAGTGACTCCCGGACATGAGAGGCGGTTAGGCTCTCATGCGACCCATTCATCGTTTCCTCATCGGCGGTGCCCTGGCGATCGCGGCCTGCTCGAGGAACTCGAGCCGACTCGCCGGTCCCGTTCCCCCTCCGCCCGACGACGCCATCGCGGGCTCGTGGGGGCTGGATCCATCGGTACTCTCCCCGGGGACGGGGTTTCTCATGAGCCTCCGCGATTCCGCGGGTGTCGTGAGTGGCGTTGGCACCTTCGCGGGCGAGGCGGGCCCGCAAGGCGCGCTCAAGTTGTCGGGGGTGGTGCAAAACGATTCAGTCCATCTGCAGGTCGTCTACGTGCTCGATCCACAGTTTGGTCAGGCACAACCGGATACGGGAACGTTGGCGGGGCAGCTCGTCGCGACTGACTCGATGGACGCCGCGATCATGAACGCGGGGTCGAGGTGGAAGGTCCGGCTGGTGCGGCTCAGGATCGGCGATCCACCGGGATGAGCATTCTCAATCGAACGCAGTGAGATGGTCGGCAAGTTCAGGGGGAGGCGACCGATGGGCTGGCGCGTGCCCGCAGTGTTAGCTGTGGCAGGACTTGTCTGTTCTTGCGGCGGAGACATCGCGGGGCCGAATGGCGCGATGCCGGCGCACGGGGTGCTCGTTGCCTCGACCGTACCGGGCACCTGCTTGGTCGGCGGCTGTGATCCGGCAAATGGCGAGGCGACGACCCTCGGCCTGGTGAGAATCGTAAACACGGGCGCCGCTCAGGCGTTCGTGGAAGCGTGCAGCTCGCTGCCGGCCGTGAACGAACAGGTATTAGTGAACGGTCAATGGCAGGCGGCCGGGCCGCCTGCCGAGTGTCCGGTCGGCCCACGGTCGATTGCCATCGCGGCCGGCGACAGCATCCGATTCAATCGATTCCTCGCGCCCGGGACGCGCCGCCTCGTCCTTGGCGTCGGCACCGACGCGAATCTGGCAAGCGAAGCGCTGAGCATCTCGGCGTCGTTCAGAGTGCAATAATGATGAGCGAGCGCCGGCATTGGGCTACTCGAGGCGCATGGCGCGCACCGGGTCCAATGTGAGCGCGCGCCGAGCGGGAATCACACACGCCGCGAGCGCCGCCAGGATCATGGCCGCGGCGGCCGCGGCGAACGCCGGGATGTCGGTTCGCGTGACGCCGTACAAGAAGCTGTCCATCGCGCGGCTTGCCAACGACGCCGCGACCAGTCCGACGAGCACACCCGCGCCAACGGCCAAGGCGATTCGCACCGCGACGAGCTCGATCACCTGGCCGGGCCGGGCGCCGAGTGCGATGCGAATGCCGATCTCTCGCTGCTGCTTCGCGACGATGTACGCCACCAGCCCATACACGCCGACCGACGCGATCAACAGCGCCAGCAGCGAGTAGGTGCCAACCAGCGTCGCGCCGAACCGCTGCGGCTCGAGCGTCAGGTTGACCTGATCGGCCACGAGCCGGGCCTCCCGGATGGGCGGATGCGGCGGCACGGCCGTGAGAGCGTGACGCAACTGTTCGAGCGCAGCCGCGGGCCGCGTGCTCCGTACGATGAAGTGCACATCGTCGCTGAAGTCCGGCGTGATCGGTGTGAAGACCATCGGTACGTTGCGGTCCTGCACTGACGCGTACTTGGTGTCTCGCACCACGCCAACGATGGTGAAGCGCATCGAGCCGGCATGCACCATCTGCCGTCCGACGGCATGGCCGTCCGGGAACAGCGCCCTGGCCGCCGCCTGGTTGACGATCGCCGTGCTGAGCGCGCGAGCCGTGTCACCCGGCGTGAACGCTCGGCCCTCGACGATCGGCACACGGAGCACGTCGAAATAATTCGGGCTGATGTACACCCAGCCGGCGTTCACCTGATCGTCGACCGAGGCCTCCGACGTCGCCGCCTTGTCGCCGGCGACGAACGGCAACGTGCCGAAGCCGGCAAGCGGCACATGGGTCGCGAGGGCGACTCCGCTCACGCCCGGAAGCTGCGCCGCGCGCTCCGTAGCGAACCGATAGTAGTTCGACAATTCGAGCCCTTTGAACCCTCCCAGCGCTGGGTTGACCCGGACCGCGGCGAGCGGAGCCGGGTCGAAGCCGAGGTCGCTCCGCAGGCCCGCCTGTACCGTTCGAACGAAGAGTCCCGCTCCGACGAGTAGGATGATCGAGAGCGCGACCTCGCCTCCCAAGAGCAGGGTTCGGGTGTCCACTCCGGACCTCGGCTGCGTGTCGCGAAGCGATGCGATGAGGCTGGTTCTGGACGTTCGAATGGCCGGCCACAGCCCGAAGACGACCGCCGTAAGGATGCCGAGGGCCATGGTGGCCACCAGCACGCGCGCGTTCAGGTTGAAGGGGATGTCGGCCAGACTGATTGCGCCAGGCAAGGTGAACGACGCCAGCAGGTGCACGCCCGCCTGTCCCACGAACAGACCACCAACGGCACCGGCCAGGCCAAGCAGGAGGACCTCGACGCCGAGCTGTTGAGCGATGCGCGCCCGCGACGCGCCGAGCGATGACCGGAGACCGATCTCGAGGCTGCGCTCACCCGCGCGAATGAGGAAGAGGTTGGCCACGTTCAAGCACGCGATCAAGAGTGTCAACGCGACGACGCCGGCGAGGATCGAGACGAACCGGACCAGCGCCGCGCGATCGCTCAATCCGGCTGCCTCGTTCACCGGCATCAACCCGACGGGGTCGCGCACAGGCCGGCCGGCAAATCCCATCGACGAAGCGGACTTCGCCGGCGCCTTCGCCTTCTCCTGCGCGAAGATCGAATTCAACTCTGCGGCCGCCCTCGCGGAGGCGCGCTCGTCGCGCAATCGACCGACGACACGCCAATAGTGGAAGTACCGGAGACCAAAGAGTCGGGGGCGATTCGCCGCCGAAAGGAATCCGCCCAGACCGATGTCGGCGAGCATGGTGGCCGGCACCCAGAGTCGAGGCGCCTGGGTCAACAGCGTGCCGCGAAATCCGCGTGGCGCAACGCCGACGACCGTATACGGGTTGTTGCCGATCTTGATCGTCGCGCCAACGGCGGATGTGCTGCGGTGGAATGCACTCGCCCACAACGCGTCGCTGAGCACCACGACGGGGTGGGCGCCGGGCACGTCGTCGTCACTCGGGGCGAGCAGCCGCCCGACTTGCGCGTGTAAGCCGAGCACGGGAAAGTAGCTTCCCGATACCGCGGCGGTCTGAAGCTGCTCGGCTGCGCCCGTCGTCGTCGCAACGATGGCGTCCTGGGTCGCGAATGCCGCAATGCCCGAGAACGACCGAGCACGCTCGGCGAATGCGCGGTAGGTCGGGTACGCCAAGGGTTGTAGCGGCAGCTGATCGGTGATTGCTTCGGTGATGGAAACCAGCCCCGCGGGGTGAGCGACCGGCAGCGGATGCAGCAGCACCGCGTCGATCATCGAGAACACCGCCGTGTTCGCCCCGATGCCGAGTGCCAGCGTGACGACGACGACCACGGTGAAGGCCGGCGCTCGACGAAGACTGCGCAGGGCAAATCGGACGTCTCGCACGAGACCGTCGACCACCCGCGTCCCGCGCGCGTCGCGCGCGTAGTCCTTGTGGAGCTCGACGCTGCCGAAATCGCGGAGGGCCCCCCTTCGTGCAGCAGCCGGAGTCTCGCCACGCTCGACGCGGAACGCGGCCTCGCTCTCGAGATGATAGCGCATCTCGTCATCCAGGTCGCGCTCGACGGATTGTCGGCGCAGCAGCGCGCGAAGACGGAGTCGGGCGACCTGCCAGAAGCGATCGATTGCCATCTCACACCTCGCTGAGCCGAAGTACCGCGGTGATCGCGCTCGACAACCGCACCCAATCGACGGTTTCCGACCGCAGATAGCTGCGCCCCGACCGGGACAGCGAATAGAACTTGGCGCGGCGATTGTTCTCGGTGGTTCGCCACTCCGCGGAGATCAAGCCGTCGTGCTCGAGTTTGTGGAGGGCCGGGTAGAGCGAACCGTGGCTGACCTGAAGCGCGTCCGCGGAGACTTGGCGCAACCGGTGGCTGATCGACCAGCCGTTCATCGACTCCAAGGCCAGCATCTTGAGGATGAGGATGCCGAGGGTGCCCTGAACGAGATCGTTTGGTTTGCTCACGGAACACTCATGTCGGTGACCGACATGAGTGTACGGTCGACCGTCGAACTACGCAAGAGCGTGTTCACCAGCGCTGGGTCAATGCCGCGTCTCGGATCCAGCCGCATGCTCGCGGGCATTCAAGGGATGGGCCGGGCGCTGGCCGGGACCCGAGCGCTTCAGTCTCGTCTCAGGAGGCTGCGCCGCGGGCCCGCGCGCCGCGCAATTGTTTGACGGCGCCGCCGCACACGCTCAGAAAGGCGATGGCGAGGAACGCGGCACAGATGCCGAAGGCGATGCGACCCGCCCGTTCGCTGTCGTTGCCGCGCAATCGCGCGCCGGGGAATGACAGCCGGGAGACGAAGTGACGTTCCCCTGGGCCGACGGCGATCCAAGCGAACACGGTGAACATCGCGCCGACGGTTGCGAGGCGGAGCACGTAGTGGAGGACGGTTACGGCGCGAGACGCCGGGTTGGATAGCGAGCCGTCCGGCCGCAAGCCGCCGCCCAGCGCATAGCTGTTCACGATGGACAGCCCCGCGAAGACGAAGATCGCGCCGGCGACCGCGACGATCCAGCGTTGGATGCCAGGCGGGAGCTGGACCCGTATTGCGCCGACTCCGACGAGGATGGGGACGACGCCGGCGAGAATGAACGCAGCGCCGAACGCCATCGCGCCACGTGGAGTTAGTTGAGTGTAGGTGCGCATTGGCCAAGCTCGGCGAAGACGTCGGGAACGAACCTGCCACGCTGGATCGTCGTTCCCAGTGATTGCGGACAAGACTCTCACGACCACCGACGATGAACGACGACGGTCCCGAGCCGAGGCTACGGCGAGCAGTGGTGCTGGCGCCGCTGGCCGCACCGCTCACGATCGTGCTCGGCGCAATGATCCGGACGCTGGCAAAGAGCGGTCTTCACTTCGACGGACCGACTTCGGTCGCCGGTGCGACATTGGTGACGCTCATCGTGGCGGTGTACGGCGCCCCGCTCGCCTACGGTGCGACGGTGCTCATTCTCTGGCCGGCGGCCGCGGTGTTGCGCGACGCGGGAGCCTTGCGTTGGTGGGGACTGACGCTCATTGGCGGAGTGGGAGGAGCGGTGCTGTTTCCGATGTACCTGCGCGCGCTTGATTCGCGCGGGACATGGGACTTTTTTCCCGGTGCAGGCTTTGCCGCGGGAGCGGCGGTCGGCTGTGCGTTCTGGTTCATCGCGACGCGGCGGCGACATGTGCCCTGAGGCGCTCACCCAGCGTGTCGAACTCCGCGAATCCGTATGAGACATCGACTGGCCGCATGGCTGGCTGCGTTCGCTGCATTTGCCGCGCTGAACGGTGCTGCGGCCGGCGCGCAGCAAGATTCGGTCGGCGCCGCGCGCCGCGCCGTGGAGCGCGATCTGGCTCCGTTGGACTCGAGCCGCCGAGCGATCGCACAGCGGTTGGCGCGCGAACACGGTGCGGTGAGCAGCGATTCCACGTTCTGGATCTGGTATAGCGGATACCGTGGGCTCGTCGACTCGCTGACGAAGCAGTTGAACAGCCCGATGCTGGAGGTGCTGATCGATCCACTGGACGCAACCGGGCAGATGATCCTCCGCCAGCGCCAACAGCCGGTGCCGTCGTCCCCGAGCGCGCGGCAGCTCGCCGTGATGGACTCGATGCAGTCGCTGTTCGAGGCGCACGGCGTACACGTGGCGGAGTCCGAGGGAGAGGTGGAGTACTCGCCCGCGCAGGCGCTCATCCGATCGGAGGACGGACGGTTTCTCAGCGAGCTCTCGCAGCGTGTGCTCGATCTCCTCGTGCTCGAGGAGCGGAAGCCGGTCGGCGGCGACGCGGCAGTCGGCATTTCGTGGACCGAGCTGGCGAACCGATTGGCGACGGCCGACGAACTGCACGCGCGCCATCCGTTGGCCGCGGCCGATTCGCTCGTCGACGGCTATTACCGCAGCTACCTCACCGCCTATCTGGGCGACTGGGACAATACCCCGGGTTTCGCGTTCCGTCCGCCGCACACGCTGTTGCCGGCGCTGCGGTCGAGCTACGATCGGTACCTGCGCGACCACTCGCGCAGCCGATCGGGGCAGATCATTGCGGCCTATGTGGCTCTGCTTCGAGCGAACGGATGGAAACGGGGCCGCGCCGTGGATGCGTTCATTCGAAGCGCCGTGCCGTGAACGGGGAAGTGTTCGGACTCGGTAAAGCGGCTTGCCGAGCGTCCGCGGCGACCAGAGACTAGTAGTACCTGGTAACTGGAAGGCGTTGATGGCGGACGATGGCATGGATCTGCTTCAGGGGACGCTCGACGTGCTGGTGCTGCGGGCGCTGGTGTGGGGACCGATGCACGGCTACGCCGTGTCCCGCTGGATTCACGATCGCACGCGCGGCGACCTCGCGGTCGAATACGCGCCGCTCTACAAGGCGCTTCATCGGCTGGAGACGGCGGGATGCGTCGCCGGCGACTGGGGCATCTCGGATAACGGCAGGCGCGCGCGGTATTACCGGCTGACGACGCGCGGGCGCGCCCGGCTCAAGTCGGGAGACGCGCATTGGCGCCGATACGCGAGCGCGGTCTTTCGTGTGCTGGACGCGACATGAGGCCGGGCGAGAACGAGCCGCGTCCGGCGCCGGCGTTCCGCTTTCCCTGGCGATCCGCGGGCCAGAGCGAGCGCGACTTCGCGGAGGAGCTGGCATTCCACCGCGAGATGAGATTCGCCGAGCTCACACGGAACGGCATGTCGCCCGACGACGCACACGCGACGATCGATCGTGAAACCGGCGACGTCGACGGCGCACGTAGTGCGATCGCGATCGCCGATCGAACCACACACTCCATTCAGCAACGGCGACACGTCATGGGACAGCTCGGCCAGGAGGTCACGCACGTCGTTCGGCGCCTGCGGCGCGCGCGCGGCTTCGCCTTCGTCGCGACGCTGACGCTCGCCCTGGGGATCGGCGCGTCGGTGTTGATGTTCAACGTCGTCGCGGCGGTGTTGCTCGCGCCGCTGCCCTACGCCGACGCGGGGCGGGTGATGATGGTGTGGCAGTTCATCCCGTCGCTGCCGGTCGGCGATCGGCTGGAGCCAATTGGAGGACGTCAATTCAAGGAGATGCAGCAGAGTGTTCGCTCGTTCGAGTCGGTGACGGGGTTTCGGGCGCGGGCGTTGAACCTGGGAGCTGGCGCCGACGTCGAACGCGTGAACGGCATCGAGGCAACCGGGGATTTCTTCACGACGCTCGGAGTACGACCGGAGCTCGGCCGCTACTTCACGCGAGCGGACGAGACACCTCAGACCACGCGTGCCGTCGTGATCTCCGACGGATTGTGGCGTCGCCGCTTCGGCGCCGATCGCGGCGTCATCGGCCGAGTCATCGACCTGAACGCGGAGCCGTTCGTCGTGGCGGCGGTAGCGCCGCCAGGGTTCGCGTTTCCGCGCGGCGCCGAGATGCCGGCGTCGTTCGCGTTCCCGGAGCGTGCGGACGCATGGATTCCGATCGCGCCGCCGATCGGTGGTCCGGACGACCTCGCGATCGCGGCGCGGTTGAGGCGCGGCGCGACGATCGGTGCAGCGCGCGCCGAGCTCGATGGCGTGCGCGACGCGATGCTGCGACTCTATCCGCAGGCGAAGGGGTTCTTCGGCATGCTCGCCGTGCCGCTCAGAACGCAGCTCGTCGGTCAATCGGAGCGGCTGCTGTTGAGTCTCTTGGGCGCCGTGGCGCTGCTGCTCGTGATCAGCTGCGTGAATGCCGCGCAGCTGCAACTGGCGCAGCTGCAACGCCGGCGGCGCGATCTTGCCGTGCGTGCGGCGCTCGGCGCGCCGTCGTGGCGCGTGATGGGCGGCTGCGTGCTCGAGGTATCGGCGTTGGCGATCGTCGCGGCGGCGGTCGGGACCGGGCTGGCGGTGGTGGGGTTCGACATGGTGCGAGCAGAGTTCGCGGACAAGTTCCCGCTGCTTGGCAACGCGACGTTCGAGTTTCGGTCGGTCGGCGTCGCGTTCGCAGCCACGATGCTCGTGGGACTGGTCGCGGGATTGGGGCCGGCGTTGTCGGGCGCGAGCGTCCCGCTCATCGAGACGCTGCGGCGGGGGAGTCGCGGGGGCGGCGGCGGCCACGGCACTGAACGCGCCCGACGGGTGCTGATCGTCGTCGAGGTGACGCTGGCCGTCGTGCTCGTGGCGCTCGCCGGCTTGTTGGGCAAGAGTCTCACGCGACAGTTGACCACCGACCTGGGGTTCACGGCGCCAGAGGGACTGACGTTCGAGGTGACGCTGCCGACCAATCGGTATCCCGAGCGACAGGGGCCGACGTACATGGAGCATCCGGCGGGAGTGGCGTTCATCACCGGCGTGCTCGATCGAATTCGCGCGATTCCCGGCGTCGAGGCGGCGGCGATGGGCAAGCCGCTGCCGCTGAGCGGCTCGCAGGAGTGGACGGTGCTCTGGGCGGAAGGCGTACCGCCCTCGACGTCCGCATCGTTGCAAGGCGCCGACTACACGTTCGCGAGCGGCGACATGTTCCGCGCGCTGGGCACGACGCTGGTCGCCGGGCGCGACTTCGCGTCGAGCGATCGGGTGGACGGGCCGCAAGTGGTGATCGTGAATCGGGCGATGGCGCAGTGGCTCTGGCCGGGTCAATCGGCGCTCGACAAGCGAATCAAGCTCGGCGGCCCGCGGAGCACCGCGCCCTGGATGACGGTGATCGGCGTGGCGAACGATCTCAGGCGGTACGCGCTCACCGACACGACTCGGCCGGAGATGATCGTTCCATATACTCAGAAACCTTATCCGACATTCAGCACGCT
>Ga0134128_10006453_pt1 | contig 14209 bp, 8 predicted proteins | sample KB31754_FD_96462 | JGI IMG/M metagenome (GOLD analysis project Ga0134128, IMG submission 96462) | Terrestrial soil microbial communities with excess Nitrogen fertilizer from Kellogg Biological Station, Michigan, USA - KB3-175-4 | ecosystem: Environmental > Terrestrial > Soil > Unclassified ... | reverse complement strand
CCAAACGTGACGATCTGTTCGGGCGGAATGCTCAGAAGCCTGGACAGGGTGGCCACGACCGCTCCTTTATTCGCCTGCGGGTGGGTGACGTCGAGGTAGTAGGGCTGCGAGCGCGCAGCACTCGCTTTTTCACCCAAAGTTTTTTGCGCCAGCGTCTCGCAGGCGGTGACCAGGGCGAGATCGTCGGAGATGCCAACGATCTTTACCGCGTGTGCGAGGTGCTCCTCGGTGAACGCTGCCACGACCGTAGGGTCAAACTTCACTGTCCATGCCTCTCGCGCCACATGCGGCGCGTCCCGCTTACGGACCAACCATTCATTGGCCGTGTAGACCCAGACGTCCAACCCCTGGCCGAGGATGAGCCCGACGGTCTGCTTGGCTGTCGCCGGATCGAGGGTGCGGCTTCCGATCAAAGAGAGGTCGGGATGGACAAAGACGCCACCATTAAAGCCCGCGATCGGCGTCCGCAGAGCCAACGGAGCTATCAACATCGCCATGCCGCGCGGCGGCCTGCCGCTGGTGATCGCAAAGGCGATGCCGGCAACGGCGAGCGACTTCACGGCGTCCGCCGCACGCGAGGTCAGCACTTTGTCCCTAGTGAGAAGCGTGCCATCGACATCGGCGAGCACAAGTGAAATTTTTGATGCAGTGAGATCTGGCCTCATCATGCGCGGCCTGCTGCGCGAACGATCGTAACTTGCTCGTTCGACCGATCGTTGCCAAAGACGAACCGTTCGACCGCATTCGCGAAGCCATCGTCGCAGTTGCTGTCGGTCACGAAGTTCGCGGCCCGCTTTACCGCAGGACTGGCGTTGCCCATAGCAATGCTGAGACCGCTTCGCTCGAACATCGAGACGTCATTGCCGCCGTCGCCAATGACGGCGATCTCCGGCAACGGAACCATCAACAGCCTCGCGATTTCCAACAACGCGACGCCCTTATTGGCGAGCGGGTGAGTGATATCGAGATAGTAAGACTGCGAGCGCGCCACGGTCGCCTGATCGGCAAGCGCGGCACGCACATCGCGCTCACGCTGTGCGAGAATCTCGAATTCCTTGCTGACGCCTACGATCTTATTGGCGGCATCGAGGCTTTGTCCGAAATTGTCGACCAATGTCGGTTGAAATCCAACGGTGTGCTCCTCGAACCCGACATATGGCCCGTCGGAATCGCGCACCAACCAATCCTGCCCACTAAAAACCCAGACCTGCACATCGCGCGTATCGAGCAGACTGACGGCGCGCCGAGCGACCTCCGCTGACAGCAGATGCTCGGTAATGACCGCTAGATCGCGCGTCGCTATCACCCCGCCATTAAAGCCACACACCGGCGTCGTGATTCCCAAAGGCCGGAGCAGCATACCCAAGCCGCGAGGTGGTCTACTGCTGATGATTGCAAAATTGATACCGCATGCGTGGAGCTTTGCCACCGCTGCCTGGGCGCGCACCGTCAAAATCTTGTCGTCGGTGACTAAGGTACCGTCGATATCCGAGACGAGGGTCGAGATTCTCGGTGAAGAAATTCGAGGGGGCGGTGTCATAGCGATTTCTCGGCGCCGGTGCCGTTGACCGCGCGCCAGTGTCGGCGATCACGTGCCAAAAGCGCGGCCGCTTCACTCGGTCCTGAGCCTCCCGACGGATAAATCGGCAGATCTTTGGCACCCGTCTTGGCCCAAGCATCGAGAACCGGCTGCACGATGCGCCAAGTCTGCTCGACCATGTCGGCGCGCATGAATAGTGTCGGATCGCCAATCATAACATCATAGAGCAGGGTCTCGTATCCGACATTAGGCTCCTTCGGAAACCAGTCATCGTAGCGGAAGTCCATTTTGACGGCGGCGAGATCTACCACTGGCCCGGGCCGCTTGACCTCGAACTGCAGGGATATCCCCTCATCTGGCGCAATTCGCAACACCAGCCAGTTGGGGCGCAGGGTGTCGACGGGCGTGTCCTGGAACGCCGTATGGGGCGCCTGCTTGAAACGGATCGCGATCTCGGTATTTCGCTGCGACATGTGCTTGCCGGTACGGACATAGAAAGGCACGCCGGCCCAGCGCCAGTTGTCAATTTCAAGTCGCATCGCGATGTAGGTCTCAATGTTTGAATCCGAGGCCACATTGGGCTCTTGCCGATAGGCTTTCACCGTCTTGCCCAGCACCGTGCCAGCGCCGTACTGGCCGCGCACCGCTTGCGCCGGTTTAATGGCGGGCATCGCGGCCAGCACTTCGGCTTTCTTCGAACGGATCGCAGCGGCATCGAAAGCGGTCGGCGGCTCCATCGCCACCATCGAGACTAATGTGAACAGGTGATTCGGAACCATGTCGCGCAGTGCGCCGGTCGCCTCGTAAAACCTGCCGCGGCGTTCCACGCCGACCGTCTCCGCCACGGTGATCTGCACGTGATCGATCCGATCGCGATTCCAGATCGGTTCGAACAGCCCATTGGCGAAGCGGAATGCCATGATGCTTTGAACCGTGTCTTTTCCCAAAAAGTGATCGATGCGGAATATCTGGTCCTCGTGCAGAGTGCGCAGGATGCTGGCATTCAATTCGCGCGCCGACTCGAGGCTATGCCCGAACGGCTTCTCGATCACCACGCGACGCCAGAACCGAGGCTTGCCGTCCTCGTCCTCGTTCTGATCGGTGAGCTTCGCTTTGCCAAGCTGCTCCACCACGGTGCCAAAGAATCGGTCGGCGACGGCGAGGTAGAAAATGACGTTGCCCTGCGTGCCGTGGGTCTTCTCTGCCTCGGCCAACGCGACGCCGATCTTCTCGTACAGTTCTGGCTTGGTGAAGTCGCCTTGCACGTACGATATTTTTGCCGCCAGCCGCTTCCACGCCGCCTCGTCGATCACGTTGACATCGAACTCCGCCGCCACGTTCCCAATGAAGCTTTTCAGCATGTCGTGAAGATGGTTGCGCAAGCTCTCGACAGTCCCCTCGCCATGGTCCACACCAATAAAAGCGAATTTCTCCGGCAGCACCTTGGTGCGCGAAAGGTTGTAGAGAGCCGGCGTTACTAGGCGTTTTGTCAGATCGCCGCCGGCACCGAAGATGACGATGGCGCACGGATCGGCCGGTTTGCCCTGACGTCGTGGCGGACATTCGACCAGTTGGGCGGTCGGAGAGGCTCCAGACTGCTTGTCGAGCATGGTGCTACTCCGCGGCATTCGGCGCGGCTGAGTGACCTTGCGATTTTTTCGACTTTGGTTGGGGGTCGATAGATTCTTGGCCCTCGACATGTCCGCCGAAACCGAAGCGCATCGCCGAGAGCATCTTTTCGCCGAAGGTGTGCTCCTGCCGCGAGCGGAAACGGGCGTACAGCGCCGACGAGAGCACATCGGCCGGGACCGCTTCCTCAATTGCGGCCTCGACGGTCCAGCGGCCCTCGCCGGAATCCTGGACAAAACCAGCGAAATCCTTCAGCTGCGGGTCTTTCGCCAGCGCAGCAGCACCGAGATCTAGCAACCAGGATGAGATAACGCTGCCTCGCCTCCATACCTCCGCGATATCCGGGAGGTTCAGTGTGAAGCGCTCGTCCTCGGGCAGATCCTTCGAACCTTTGTTGCGCAGGATATCGAAGCCCTCGGCGTAGGCCTGCATCAATCCATACTCGATGCCGTTATGCACCATCTTGACGAAGTGGCCGGCGCCGGACGGTCCGGCATGAATGTAGCCACGCTCGGCACGGGTATCACCTTTGGCACGGTCCGGTGTCCTTGGGATATCGCCCAACCCGGGAGCGAGTGCGGCGAAGATTGGATCGAGGCGATCCACTGCTTCCTTCGGGCCGCCGATCATCATGCAATAGCCGCGCTCAATACCCCAGACGCCGCCGGAGGTGCCGCAATCGACGTAGCGAATGCGCTTCTCGATCAGTTTCTTGCCGCGGCGGATGTCGTCTTTGTAGAACGAATTGCCGCCATCGATAATAATATCGTCCGTCCCAAGCAGGCCGCCGAGACCCTCGACTGTCTCTTCGGTGATCCGGCCCGCGGGCAACATCACCCAGACGGCGCGCGGTTTTTCCTTCAGCGCCTTAACCAGATCCTCCAGCGATTGCACCGCCGTGGCGCCCTCCTTCGCCAACGCTTCGCGCGCCTTGGCATTGGCGTCGAACACGACGCAGTGATGTCCAGCCTTCATCAGGCGGCGAGAAATGTTGCCGCCCATGCGGCCCAGGCCGACCACCCCGATCTGCATTTGCTTCACTCCCTATCAAAAAAGCGTCCTATTCGAGCGCTGAATCCAATGCGCGGGTAAGCTCTGCCAAACCCGCATCGACATCTTTGAAGTGGATACGCAGCGCGCGACGACCGCGCTCCACCAGCACCTCGAGGTCGCCGCTGGCCTGCGCTGCTTTCACGACGCCGAAGCTGTAGGAATGGCCGGGCACGTCGATATCCACCGGATCGTCGCAGGTGATCTGCAGGAACACGCCGGAATTCGGCCCGCCTTTGTAGGCCTGCCCGGTCGAATGCTGGAAGCGGGGTCCGAAGCCGAGGCAGGTGGCGGCGTGGGTCCGGTCGCGGATGCGCGTGCGCATCGCGGTCAAAGCCTGCGTGTGCCGCTCGTTGCGCTCGATATAGGCCAGCAGCGCGACGTAGTCGCCCGACTTTGCGCCGGCGTGCACGCGGCCGAAATGGCATTTCAGATAGCCGGTCAACGTGTTGTGCCGACCGAGCTCGGCGGCGTTGCGCGGGTCGGCATAGAGAGCCAGCCCGTTCTCGCGGAATACCGGCGTCTCTTCCGTTAAGCGACGTGACTTCTCATAATCGTCCGTCAGCGCGCGCGTCTTGTCCTTGCTCGCCTCTACATCCGGCTGATTGAACGGATCAATGCTGATGATTGCGCCGGCTACCGCAGTGGCTAGTTCCCAGCGGAAGAATTCCTGACCGACGTGCCAGATATCCTTCACGCTGATCCGTGCGACCGGATGGCCTGCCTGTTCCAGCGCCGCCATTGCCTGGCGCTGTGACGGATCGTGTTGCCCTTCCAGTTCCAGATAGACGAAGAATCGGTCGTTGCCATAGCGTTCGGGTGTGGCGAGCGGCTCATTAGCCAGTGGGATCAGCCCGCGCCCGCGCTTGCCTGTGCTCTCCGCCAAAAGCTGTTCCAGCCAAGCGCCAAGATCGGCGATTCCCGGCGACGTAATGATCGTGACCTTGTCGCGGCCGAAGCGCTTGGCCGTAATACCCAGAGCGATACCGAGTTGCACGCCTGGATTCTCCGCCGGTGGTACGTCGGGGCCACACGCTCGCTCCATCGTTTGCGCCGCCTCAAGGAGACGTTTGATGTCAAGACCCATCGTCGCTGCCGGCACCAGACCGAACTTCGACAGCACGGAATAGCGCCCGCCGATCGAGGGCACGCCATAGAAAAAATGGGCAAAACCGAGCTGCTTGGCGCGTCGCTCCAGCGACGAGCCAGGATCCGTGACCGCGACAAAATGTTGCCCCACCTTATCCTTGCCGCGCACCGCGCTGACTCGGTCAAGAAAATAGTCCATGAAAATGTTGGGCTCGAGCGTGCTGCCGGATTTGGAAGAGACGATGAACAACGTCTTGCCGAGATCGACCTCGCGTTCGATCCCTTTAATTTGAGCGGAATCTGTGCTGTCCAGCATGTGAAAGCGTGGCCAGCCGGGCTGTCGTCCGAACGTTTTGCCGAACACCTCAGGCCCTAGGCTCGATCCTCCCATTCCCAGCAGGACAAGGTCGCTGAATCCGCGTTGTTTCACTTCCTGCGCAAAGCCCAGCAGACGGTCAATATCGACCAACTCCTGCTCTACGATGTGCAGCCAGCCGACCCATTTGTCCTCGTCGGTCCCGGTCCACAGTGACTTGTCGCCGGCCCAAAGCCTGCGAATTCGCCCGTTCTTGCGCCAGACCTCCATCTCCGCATCGAATGCGGTCTTCATCTCCGGAGAGCCTGGGCCAATTTTCAGACGGACGTGATCGCCCTCAAGTAGCGTACGGCGCCGCCGCGCAATGGCGCCGAACAACTTGTCGAATGCGTCCGCAAACTGCTGAATGCCCTCCGTAACCAGTTCGTCGGTGACCTCTTTCATCGAGACACCGTGCTGCTCCAACTCGGCGAGCGTCGCGCGGGCACCCGCTATGTCCTGCTCGATGGCGTCGGGCGTCACCCCACCGTGATTGCGAAACGCGTCCATCGTCGCCGGCGGGATGGTGTCCACAGTGTCGCGCCCGATCAGTGCCTCGACATACATCGTGTCCTTGTAGGCCGGACTTTTGGTGCTGGTGGAGGCCCAGAGCAGGCGTTGTGTCTTTGCGCCCGCCGTGGCCAGACTCTGCCAGCGGCGTCCGGAGAAGAGCGCTTTGTAGCGAACGTAAGCGAGTTTGGCGTTCGTGATTGCTGCTTTGCCGCGCAGTCGGTCCGCCACCCGTTTGTCGCCGAGCTTGTCCAGTCGCTTGTCGACCGCAACATCGATGCGGCTGACGAAGATGCTGGCGACGCTGCCGATCTTGGAGATGTCGCCGCCGGTCCGTTTCAGATCCTCAAGCCCGGAAATATAAGCGTCGACGACCTGCTCGTAGACTGTCACGGAAAACAGCAGCGTGATGTTAATGTTCAGCCCACGACCGGTCAGTTGGCGGATCGCCGGAATCCCGGCCGGCGTCGCCGGCACCTTCACCATCAGATTGGGCCGCTGCACCGCCGCCCACAGCCGGAGAGCTTCGCCTATCGTCGCTTCGGTATCGTTGGCCAAATAGGGCGAGCACTCCAGACTGATATAGCCGTCGCGGCCTTGCGTCTTGTCGTAAACCGGACGCAGCATATCGGCGGCGGCACGAATATCGGCAATCGCCAAATGCTCGTAGATTTCGGAAATGCTGTGGTCGGCCTGCGCTTGGAACTGCTTCAGCGCATCGGCATATTCGTCGCTCTCGCCAATCGCCTTCTCGAAGATCGACGGGTTCGAGGTTATTCCTTTCAGTCCGTCGCGTTCGATCAGAGTACGCAGCTCGCCTTTTTCGATCAGGCTGCGCTTGAGATAGTCGAGCCAAGGCGACTGACCGCATGCTTCGAGTTGCCTCAGCGGGTTCATATTGTCTGCCTCTCAGATTTCGCAATCTGCTCCTTGGCCGCGGCGAGCACCTTCTCCGGCGTGAAACCGAATTTCTTCATGAGATCCTTGATCGGCGCCGATGATCCGAAACTGTGCATGCCGATCCTGGCACCGTTCATGCCGGTGTAACGATCCCAGCCGATCACCGCCCCCGCCTCCACAGAAACGCGCGCCGTGATGTCCGGCGGCAGCACGCTGTCGCGATAGGCCTGATCTTGTTGTTCGAACAACTCCCACGACGGCATGCTCACGACACGTGCTGGAATCCGCTCCTGCTTGAGCGACTCATAGGCCTCGGCACACAGTGCAACTTCGCTCCCGGTACCGATTAGGATCACTGCTGGCTTGCCGCTTTCAGCATCAGCCATGACATAGCCGCCACGCGCGAGGCCTGAGGCCGAGGCGTAGCGCGTGCGGTCGAAAGTTGAGAGCGGCTGGCGGCTTAATACTAGGCAGGCAGGCTGACGTTTCAGCCCGATAATTACGCGCCACGCTTCGACTACCTCGTTGCCGTCAGCAGGCCGTAGCGTGATGAGGCCTGGAATTGCGCGTAGCGCGATGAGTTGCTCGACCGGTTGGTGCGTTGGACCGTCCTGACCGAGGCCGATTGAATCATGCGTGAATATGTAAACGACCGGGAGCTCCATCAATGCGGCCAAACGGATGGGCGGCTTCATATAGTCGGAGAAGATGAGAAAGCTCGAGCCGTAAACGCGAATTTTGGACAATGCGAGCCCATTCAGAATCGCGCCCATCGCGTGCTCGCGAATGCCGAAGTGCAGATTGCGGCCGCCGTAAGTGTCAGACTCAAAATCTCCGGCTGCCTCAAAGGTAAGACGCGTCTTCGTCGAAGGCGCGAGATCCGCAGCGCCGCCGATCAGCCAAGGATAATGCGAGGCGATGGCATTTTGCACCTTGGCGGATGAATCACGGCTCGCAAGACCTTTGGAATCGGCCGGGAAGCTCGGCAGGTCGACGTTCCAGCCGTCGGGGAGCTCGCGCTTCTGCATTCGCTCGACCTGGCCGGCCAGGTTCGGGTGCTTGGCGCGATACCCATCGAAGCGTGCCATCCAGGCTGCCCGGAGGCGCTGGCCACGTTGGCCGATGCCTGCGCGGAAGTGCTCGCGCACGCCATCCGGCACGAGAAACTTGGCGTCCTCCGGCCAGCCATAGCTGCGCTTGGCCAAACGGATCTCTTCAACTCCTAGCGGCTCGCCATGGGCGGCGCTGGTATCGTGCTTATGCGGTGCGCCGTAGCCGATATGGCTCTCGACAATGATCAGAGTGGGTGTGTCTTGGGTGTTTCGAAAGGTCTCGATCGCTTGTGAGATCCGCTCCGTGTCGTTCGCGTCGCCGACCAGCAGCACGTTCCAGCCGTAGGCAAGGAAGCGAGCCGGAACATCATCGCTAAAGGCGAGATCGGTGTGCCCTTCGATCGTTACGCGGTTGCTGTCGTAGAGCCAGCATAGGTTCCCGAGCATTAGGTGGCCCGCAAGCGAGGCGGCTTCACTCGTGACCCCCTCCATCATGTCGCCGTCGCCGCACATCGCGTAAATATCGTAGTCAAAGACGGTAAAATCGGGCCGATTGAAGTGTTTTGCCAGCCAGCGCTCAGCAATGGCCATGCCGACGCTCGTCGCACAGCCCTGCCCTAGCGGCCCGGTTGTCGTCTCGACACCCGTGGTCAGATGGTATTCAGGATGACCCGGACACTTGCTGTTGATTTCACGGAAATGCTTGATGTCATCGAGCGTGACTGCAAGTTCGCTGAGACGCTCGTACTTGTCGTCAACCGCCTTTACGCCAGTCAGATGCAGCATTGCATAAAGGAGCATTGAGGCGTGTCCATTTGACAATACGAAGCGGTCGCGATTGGGCCAGATTGGATCCTTCGGATCGAAACGCAGGAAACGCTGCCACAGTGTATAAATCACCGGCGCCAACGCCATCGGCGTACCAGGATGGCCGGATTCGGCCTGCTGCACGGCATCCATCGACAGAGTACGAATGGCGTTAATGCAGGACCGCTCAAGGATTGCATCCGATCCGCTGCCGCAATCTGACAGATCGGGTGAACCGTTAGTCGCTAGAATGGCTTTTGTTGTCATAAAGAGGCTTCTGGAAATCTTTGGCCGCAATTTGTTGCGGGCTTAGAAGCCACCCCAATCGTACAAGCTTTGCCTGAACCGAAGGTTCCACGAATTGCGACCAACACCGCTTAAAAAATCGTTTTGCCGATACTCGCGCCGCGCGCATGTTGCCTGATCTAGCGCCTGGCTTTTCGGTGCGCCCGCCATTGGGATAGGGAAAGAACCTCATTATGGCTCTCGAAATCACTGTAGGGCCTTCGCAGCTTGCTTTGCATCAGGGACAAAGCGTGCTGATCACCGATCGGGACGGCCAAATTCCTTGGCCGAGTGATAAAGGTCTCTACTTTTTCGATACCCGATTGATCAGCAGTTGGAGCATCTATGCAAATGGAGAGAATTGGGACCTGCTCAACGCAGGTAAGATCACTTATTACGCGGCGCGCATATTCCTGACTAATCGTACAATTCTCACTGAAGACGGCGAAATCCCGCCGCGGACGCTTGGATTGGTGCTCAGCCGCTCGATCGGTGGTGGTGTTCACGAGGATCTGGACATCGTGAATCACGGTGTGAACCCGGTGCGCTTCAATCTAGAGATTGCAGTTCGCAGCGACTTTGCGGATTTATTTGAAGTGAAGTCGAAGCATATCTTGCGTCGTGGCCGGATCGCCACCGAATGGTCCGATGACAAATCGGAGCTAAGGACCATCTATCGGAACCAAGATTTCTGCCGCGAGGTGACAGTCCAAACGCGTCGAAGCGATTCGCGTCCGGTATATGCCAATGGCCGCATCAGCTTCGCTATTGATCTTCAGCCTGGGGCCGTTTGGCATAGCTGCCTGCTCTATGAGGTTGGTGACGGAAAAGCTCGTTTGGAGGGGCCAGAGGGCTGCATAGCGGACTGCAAACAGTCCAAAGTTGGGCAGAGGCTCGAGGATTGGCAGCAAGCCGTTCTCAAGATCCGTACCACCAATGAAGAATTTTACCGCCTCTTTCGTCAGGCCGTCGAAGATATGGCCGCGCTCCGTCTTCCGATTGAAGGCACGGACCACTTGCGATTTCTGCCGGCTGCAGGGGTGCCGTGGTTCGTTGCGCCCTTCGGCCGTGACAGCCTGATCGCATCTCTTCAGAGCGCGCTTGTCTATCCAAGTTTCGCTCGTGGATCCCTTGACGTCCTAGGATCGCTGCAAGCCACTGAACGGGACGATTATCGAGATGCAGAGCCTGGCAAGATCATGCATGAGTTGCGTCTTGGCGAGCTTGCACATTTCAAACTCGTGCCGCACACGCCCTATTACGGCACTGCCGACGCGACATTGCTCTACCTAATCGTGCTTCATGTTGCGTGGCGCTGCACGGGGGATGCCGGACTCCTGGAGCATCATCTCAAGACCGCAGAGGCATGCCTTGAATGGATCGATAACTACGGCGACCGGGATGGGGACGGCTTTCAAGAATATGCAACGCGTTCACCGGTAGGTTACGAAAACCAGGGCTGGAAGGATTCGGGTGATTCCGTCGTTTATCCCGATGGATCGCTGGTGAAGGGTCCCAAGGCGCTTTGTGAGCTTCAAGGATATGCGTACGACGCCTGGATCCGCATGGCGGAGATTTTCGACGAATTGGGCAAAGCCGATCGCGCACGCGATCTTCGGACGAAGGCTACGTCACTATTTCTTCGATTCAACGAAGTATTTTGGGACGAGGCGTCTGGTTTTTACGCATTCTGCCTGGATGGTGAGAAAAAGAAGGTTCTCACGGTCGCGTCAAACCCTGGTCATTGTCTCTGGTCTGGCATCGTCCCAATCGAAAGAGCCGGTCGTGTGGTACGGCGGTTGATGGAGCCGGACATGTGGAGTGGCTGGGGCATTCGAACCCTTTCTGCCAACCATCCAGCTTATAATCCCTACTCTTATCAGAACGGCTCAGTTTGGCCGCACGATAACGGCATCATTGCACAGGGTTTTCGGCGATACGGATATGCCGAGGAGGCTGCACGTATTGCCCGCGACGTCAGCCGCGCTGCAAGTTATTTCACGCAGCATCAGGTGCCGGAACTCTACTCAGGTATTCAGCGTGACCCAACAAACTTTCCCGTTCAATATCTCGGCGCCAATGTACCCCAGGCTTGGGCTGCCGGTTCGGCCTTCGCCTTTTTGCAGACGATCCTTGGCTTCCAACCCGATGCCCCAAGGGAGCGGATTTATATAGACCCCGCGTTGCCGACATGGCTGCCCGACCTCACACTTATTGATCTTCAGATCGGAAAGCAGAATTTCGATTTGCACTTTTGGCGTGACAACGACAAGACCCAGTGGGAGGTGCTCAAGGGCGATCGCAGTGCGGTGGTCGGACGCAGTTGTGCCAGTGGAAGCAGTTTTTACATTCACGATGACGCAGTCTTTGGCGTCAGTCGTCGATAGAGAGTTGCGGTATTCGGTATTCGACATTGATCGCGGACGAATGCGCGTCCGCTTTGTGCCAATTGAACGCATTCCGCCAATCCGTTTTATCTGCGCTGCAGTTTATGTCACGGTCGAAAATTAGATACGCATCGAGGAATGGAGAATGTGCCCTATATGACGACCACTCATCTTGCCGTGCACGACCCCCTAAAAACGAGACTCAGCCCGGCAGACGATCGGATTCTCCTGAACGACTGGCTGCCGCCACAGGCTGGCGTGGCTCCAACGATCAGGATTGGGCGGTATTGGCTCAACGTGTTGTGGGTCTTGCCATTTGGCTTTGTGATCGGCGTCATCGCTATAGCCATAGCTCAGGCATTGAGGGAGCTGCCCGTGGTGCAGGAGTTCCTCTTGCGCTATCCCGGCCAGCCGCCATCGGCATGGGCCGTGACCACTGGCTTTCCCGTGTGGCTACGGGTGCAACACTTTCTGAACCTGCTCTTTCTGGCGTTCATTATCCGCGCAGGCATCCAGATTCTCGCTGATCACCCGCGCCTGTACTGGAAACGCGATTGCACGCCCGGCACCGAGTGGTTCCGTTTTCAGAAAGCCGTTCCAACAGGGAGGGTATGGACCGCCAAGGACGACTCGGTGACCATCCCGGCGTGGCTGGGCATTCCCGGCATTCGGCACTCCATCGGACTTGCACGCTGGTGGCATTTCTCGTTCGGCCTCCTTTGGATTATCAACGGCATCGTCGTGTATTCGCTGTTATTCTGGACCGGTCAGTGGCAACGGTTAGTGCCAAACACCTGGGAAGTGTTCCCGAACGCGGTCTCAACAGCGCTGCAATACCTGTCGCTCTCCTTCCCCGTCGATGAAAGCTGGACGCGCTACAATAGTCTCCAGCAGCTCGCCTACTTCATCACCGTTTTTGTTGCCGCGCCCGTGTCTATCTTCACGGGATTCATGCAAGGCCCGGCGATCTCCAATCGGCTAGGTTGGTTCGGGAGAGTGCTGAACCGCCAACGAGCTCGATCGATCCACTTTCTCGCAATGTGGTGGTTTCTTTTCTTCATCTTTATCCACATCACATTGGTGTTCATTACCGGCGCACGGGTCAATCTGAACATGATGTTCGCCGGGGTGCACGATGAGTCTTGGAGCGGTTTTAAGATTTTTGTCCCGGCTATGGCACTGGTGGCCGTGGCCTGGTGGCTGGCCTCACCATTTACCATCCGACACGCGCGCCTCGTTCAGACAATCGGCGAGTATATGATGTGGCCATTCAACGCTCTGACCGAGTGGTGGGATCCGAACAGTCAACTAACCGAAAAGGACATCTCACCTTACTTCTGGCCCAACGGCACTATGCCGAACTCGGCGGAATTCGATGCGCTAGTGGCCGATGAATTTAAGAGTTTCGCTCTGCGGGTTAGTGGTTTGGTGGAAGAGCCCAGAGTGTTCTCCTATGCCGAGTTGAAGGCCATGCGGATGCAGGAGCAGATCACAACCCATTTTTGTATTCAGGGATGGTCCGGCGTCGCAAAGTGGGGCGGCGTTCCCATGCGACACATCCTCAAACTGGTGCGCCCTACATCTGATGCCCGTTACGCCGTGTTCTATTCATGGGCCGAAGGCAGCGACGTCGGGCGTTACTATGACGTGCACAAAATATCCAACATGCACCATGAATTGACCATCCTTGCCTACGAAATGAACGGAGCACCGCTCAGCGTTCTGCACGGCGCACCATTGCGGCTGCGTTGTGAAAACGAGCTTGGTTTCAAGATGGTGAAGTGGATAGCAGCGATCGAGTTCGTTCATGATTTCGCGGACCTTGGCGCTGGTCAGGGCGGGTACAACGAAGATCACGAATTCTACGGATACCGGATGCCAATCTGAGCGCTTCGCTGAGGCGTCGAACATTTGATAGGAACTTCCCTGCTTTCAGGAACAAGCAATGGTCAAGACGTTCAAAGTTGGTGATCGGGTGAGCTGGAATTCGGAAGCTGGGCGGGTGCGAGGAAAAATCGTCAAAGTTCATCGGCGCAACGTCAATTACAAAGGTTATGTCCACCATGCCTCTCGAGACGAACCGCAGTATGAAATAAAGAGCGACAAAACCGATCACGTCGCCGTACACAAAGCCACCGCGTTGAGACACCTCGGCTGACTGCCGAACGCAAATACGAATCTGCAGTAGCAAACATGGCTATTCCGTTCTTCACCATTGGCCATTCCACGCGCCCGATCGGCGAATTCATCGACTTGCTCGCCGCGTCCCAGGTTAGCCTCGTCGTCGATGTGCGCACCGTTCCGCGCTCGCGAACAAATCCACAATACAATCGAGACGTACTTCCCGTATCGCTGTCGAATTTTCAGATCGCTTATGAACATATCGCGGAGCTTAGCGGCCTCCGCCCGCGAGCGCACGATATTGCACCCAGCATCAACGGCCTTTGGAAAAATCAGAGTTTTCATAACTACTCAGACTACGCAATGGGCGCCGGCTTCCAGTTTGGCTTCACCCGGTTGCGGGAACTGGGTAGCGTCCGGCGCTGCGCCGTCATGTGCGCTGAGGCCGTCTGGTGGCGGTGTCACCGTCGGATTATTGCCGACT
>Ga0134128_10006452_pt1 | contig 14209 bp, 9 predicted proteins | sample KB31754_FD_96462 | JGI IMG/M metagenome (GOLD analysis project Ga0134128, IMG submission 96462) | Terrestrial soil microbial communities with excess Nitrogen fertilizer from Kellogg Biological Station, Michigan, USA - KB3-175-4 | ecosystem: Environmental > Terrestrial > Soil > Unclassified ... | reverse complement strand
CGGGAGGCCTAGGCTTTCGGTGGGTTCAAGACGCGGAGTGAATCCGGGTTCGGACAACGTTGACAAGGGAGCGTCAAATTCGATGCAGTCGTTGTCCTGCGCTTTTGGCGAACCCTGCTACTCTTATGGTGGTGGCTTAGGAGTGTGCCGGTAACCATGCGGCAAATTGCGGAACGGGCTGATGTTTCCATCGGTACGGTGTCACACGTCATCAATGGGACCGCTAAAGTAAGGGAGAAACTGCGTATTCGAGTAGTCGAAGCGATTCGAAGTCTCGGGTACCAACCAAGCCAACTGGCACGCGGTCTCCGGCGAAATCAAACCAACATGCTGGGGATGATCATCCCCGACGTGACCAATCCTTTTTTCCCGGCCGTCGTTCGCGGCGTCGAAGACGTTGCTTACAAGCGCTCGTACCGCCTTATTTTGTGTAATACCGACAATCATCCAGACAAAGAGACTTCTTACTTAAACGAATTGCGTTCTTATCGTCCCGCGGGGCTGCTGGTAATTCCTGCCGCGGAGAGCCATATTGCAGCACAACTGCGTGCTCTGGCCAGCTCCGGACCACCGGTCGTGTGCATCGACCGTCGTCCGACCGGGTGGGACGGAGATGTGGTGGTCGTGGCCAATGATGCAGGTGCCTATGCTGCCACGCGCCATCTTCTGCGCATGGGTCACCGAAATCTCGCGGTCATTACTGGACCGCTTCACCTGACAAACGCAGCGGAGCGCTTGAAGGGGTTTCGCCGCGCACTTGACGAAGCACGCATCTCGATTGAACCGGAGTATATCCAGGAAGCGCGCTTCGACCGCCAAAGCGGGCACCAGGCAGCACTCCGGCTGCTGCGTATGCTGCCCAGACCTACCGCTATCTTTGCGTGCAATGACCTGATGGCCCTTGGAGTTCTGTTGGCTGCTCGAGAATTGGACGTGTCCTGCCCGGAAGAGTTGTCAGTCGTCGGCTTCGACAATCTGGACTTCACTGAGTTCACTGCGCCGGGGCTTACAACGGTGCACCAATCCGGCTATCAGCTTGGAGCAACAGCGGCGCGCCTCTTATTGGAACGAATTGATGGTTCGAAACAGCGCATCAAAAAGGTGGTCTTGCCTACAGAGTTGAAGATCCGGCACTCGGCGACACCTCCCCGCGGAAGAGCCCCGGCAGCGGGACGAAAACGGACGTACGACGAGACCGTCTCCTTGAGCTGACCTTCCCCTTTTCTCTTGTTTTCCATTCCGTGAAAGTCCTTCCGCGTCAACGGTCATTGCTCCATTGCATCCTGATTTTGAGCTTTGAGAGTTTAGGAAAACGGGAACAAATTACCGCGACCGGGCGCCGGATTGATTCCCCAAAACTGTCTTGCCTCCCAAAAAAATGTGCTTGACAAAGTATTTTGAAACGATTTAAGTTGCACCCCGAAGTTGGTTCAATAGGTTTCCAGGAAACCATTTTTGTGGATCGTGGTTAACAGTTCCGTCGGGTCGCGGGCCCTGCAGTCTCTCGAGAATCAGATGGCCAGGAACTCAATTCACTTCGGACGCCAGATCCTCAGGCTATTCCATTGCGGCAAGCTCGTATCTATTGGACTGTCTCTGGCTCTCTTGGGTTCGCTTCCCCTTTACGCGCAGCCCGCTCCGCTGCCCTCGGCTTCCCCCGAGTCCGCGGCTGCGCAGGCATACCAGATGGGTATGAGCCTTGTCAGAGAGCGACGCCTCGACGAGGCGATATCAACTTTCAAGAACGGCCTCGCTCGTGATCCCCAAAGCACCGTCCTTCTGAACGTAATCGGGGCTACCTACAGCTTGAAGGGTGATTTCGAGCAGGCCGACGAATATTTGCTCAAGAGCTTGCAAATCGACCCGGGATTTGTACCTGCCCGTAAGAACCTCGCGATCAGTTATTTCAACCTGGGTAAGTACGATTTGGCCGCTACGGAATTTCGCCGGCTGATCAATGAGCCGGGTGACTCGCGTTTGATAGCATCGCTCTTTCTAGGAATTATTGCTGAAGAGGAACATGACTTCAGCAAGTCGGCGTCCCTCTTGGGACAATCGGGGGACATTGTCTATAAGTATCCTCAGGCGCTGCTATCGTTTGCCCACTCTCTTCTTGAATTGAACGAGGCACAGAAGGCAGATGCGCTCTTAAACCGCCTGCAGAAGATGCCAGGCGTCAAGGCCTCCGAATACTTTAAGGCAGGTCTCCTGTTTTCTCGACAGAAGCAATACCAACAGGCCCTCGCCGAATTCGAACGGGCCAGCAACATCGATTCCGGGCTATCCGGGCTCAGCTATCAGCGGGCAGCTGTTCTAAACCGGTTGGGCCGGCCCGAAGAGGCGCTAAAAGTACTCAAAGAACTCACGAGCACCAGGCCCGATCCCCCCTCCCTGAATCTACTGGCCAACCTCGCCCGAAGCACCGGTGACCTCAGCCTGGCGATCCAATCGTTGCGTCAGGCCGCGTTGCTCGAACCGAAAAATGAGGTGAACTATCTAGACTTCAGCACCCTCTGCATGGATTATGAAAATTATCCTCTGGCGCTGGAAGCCGCCGATATCGGACTTGCGCATATCCCAGGGTCCTATCGTTTGCAGGTACAGAAGGGCGCCATCCTCGAGAAACTCGGCCGCCTCGGCGAAGCAGAAAAGATCGTGCAGAAAGCCAGCAGGCTCCAGGCGGACAATAGTGTCGCTCTCCTAAGCCTTGGCATCATCCAGACGCATGCAGGCGAGTTACAAGACGCGATTAACACACTCTCTTCGGCAATCAATAAATTTCCTTCCAATTCCCAGATGCATTACTACCTTGGCGTGGCTCTCGAACAGACGCTGAAGCACGATACGAAAGCGGCAGGTGCATTCAAAGAAGCCATCCGGCTCGATCCCTCTTTTGCCGACTCTTACTACCACTTAGCGAAGCTGTATTTGGACCAGGACCCAAAGCTCGCCGAGCAGAACTTGCTGGCCTGTCTGCGACTGGACCCGCATCACCTGTCGGCGCAGTACAGCTTGGGCCGCCTTTATCTGAAGACCGGAAGGCAAGCGAAAGGGCGAGCTTTAATTGACGCGTTCGAACGCCAGCAGCAAGCCGAGAAGCTCAAAGTTCGACAAAAGCCCAGTCTCGAATTGGCTCAGAGATGAGCAGGACCTCAAGAGAAGGAAAGGACACCATGAAGACATCACGTCTAGTAGCGACGACCATCACACTTGTTTTCTTGTTCATGGTTCTTAACGCGCCGGCCCACGCGCAGTTTACCAGTGGACTGACAGGAACGGTGGTGGACCAGACTGGCGCCGCAATCTCGGGGGCTAAAATCGTTGTTACCAATCAAGATACTCACGTCACTCGATATACGAATACCTCGGAAAACGGTGACTTCCGCATCACGTCGTTGCCCGGGGCGACCTATACCGTTGAGGTCGAGCAAGCGGGATTCAAGACATGGGTGCAGAAGGATCTGCAGTTGGAATCCAACCAGGTAAAGAGCCTTCACCCTGTCCTTGCCCTGCCCAACGAGACAGTTTCTGTAGATGTGACCTCAGAGCTGGCGGCGGTCGAGTCGGACAGAGTCAACACGTCGCGAGAAATTTCTGAGTCCGTTGTGCGTGATGCACCGTTGCTTGGAAGAAATGTCTACACCAGCATGATCGAATTAGCGCCAGGTGTAACAGGTTCAGGACTGCCGTCCGGCGGAGCACTGGGTTCCGGTTCAGCGAATAACGATAGTTTTGAACAGGAAGCGGGTTACCAGCTCAATGCAGCCGGGCAGCGGCAGGAGAACAACCAGTACGATGTCGACGGCAGCATTGCTGTGAGCGCCTCGCGCGATGGAGTGGTAAACCTTTCCCCCGAGCCGGATTTTATTCAGGCCGTGCGTATCTCAGGAGCGACAATTGACGCAGCCAAGGGGCGCTACAGCGGGGCATACGTGCAGGTCTTCACGAAACCAGGAACCAACGAATTACACGGGTCGTTGTCGGAGTACCACACGAATAACGCGTTGACGGCTCGAACTGAATTCGAGTTCTGTCCCCCGGGGTCGGCAGGGTGCCGCGCAATACCGGCCTTTCGAAGAAACGAATTCGGCGGAACCCTGGGCGGCCCGATTATCAAAAACAAACTGTTCGCGTTTGGCGGTCTCTTCGTATTGCGATCCTCCAATGCAACAACCTTGGTCTCGACCGTCGAGACACCCCAGTTCGCCCAATTTGTCGCGCAGAATTTCCCGAATAATCTCTCGACGACATTCTTCAAGCAAGGCCCCCCGGGGTCCGCGCCGACTACTGGTATTGTCACCGTGGGACAGCTTCAGGCGACCCAGCCCGGTTCCTATCCCGAATCCCCTGCATTTCAAAACAATCCCGATTTGCCCGCTTTTGGGACAGCGACATTTCCGCTCAGCCTGACCCATAACGCGTATCAGTGGCATGTCCGGCTCGACTACAATGCTAATGAATCGAAAGATCGCTTCTTCTTCGATTGGTTCCGGACTTACTCCAACCAGCTGCAAGCCGATCCACGTCCCATCTATCGGGTGAAGATTCCCAACAATGGGTTTATGAGCAAACTCGACTGGACGCACGTGTTCTCTCCCAGACTTTTGAACGACGCCGGTTTCACCTGGATCGATGCCGACGGATTCAATCCCAGCGCTGTGGGCAATCAGAGTCTCCCCAATGTCAACATCACCGGTGTGGCGGGGTACAACCAGTGGGGACCGGCGGGCTGGGTGCATCAGAACTACAGCTGGCATGACGTGCTGACCTGGACGCATGGCAGTCACACCATCAACGCGGGCGTTGATATCGATCGACATCACGACGACGACCAATTTACCAGCCCGCAGCTCCGGCCTACTTTCGGCTTTACCAATCTTCTTGACTTCGCCCAGGATCAGCCCTTTTCGCAGTTTGGTCCCGCGCTGGAAGTGGCCAACTCTGCCTTGGCCAGCAACTTGTATGAGATCCTGCGGTGGCTTTATGCAGGGGCATTCGTACAGGACGACTGGAAGGTGACGCACCGGTTCACACTCAATTTGGGTCTTCGGTACGACTACTTCGGCCACTGGGGAACCTACTTTAATTCACACACCCCATTTCCTTTCTTCTCTGTGGGTTCGGGTAGCGATTTTGCTTCTCAAGTTGCCAGCGGGGTAATGTCCGTCCGGGGCGGGAACAATGCGTATGTAACGAATAATCGACCCCAGGGATGGGGTCCCCGAATCGGATTTGCCTGGGATATTTTTGGCAACGGAAAAACTTCGTTGCGGGGCGGATACGGCCTGTTCTTTAATAACGTGGCTGACGGATCGTGGTCATTCCCCGCGCGCGCCAACCCGCCGGTCTGGGCGGTCCCCGATTTCAATGCCGATAGTCCGACTCATCCGTTCAGCTACGCGTTGGGAGACTCCACGGGCAATATCTGGCCGACCCCCCCCGGAATCACCTTTCAAACCAATGCGGCGGGCGGAATCGCAGGCTTACCGGTCCAAACATCGGGTTTAGTGTCCAACCTGGATCAGCCTCGTACGCATGTCTTCATGGTCTCGCTCCAGCGCGATCTTGGCCACGGTCTGACGGCTGAGGCGGACTACAACGGCTCCCATAGTACGAATCTGTACGTCCAGACCGACGTAAATCGTTTCCCGGGGGACCTCATCGTCAACAAGGGAACGCAAACGCGGTTGAATCCCAACTTCGGCAGCATTATCTTCGGCCGCACCATCGGAATCGCTGATGGCCATTACGGCTCCCTTATGTTGAGCAAACGCTTCACTCATTCCTGGCAGCTGAGGGGTATCTACACCTTCGGTAAAGCCACCGACGACACGAGCAGCAACGACAATGGGACTAACAACGGCGAGGCGATCTTCAACCCGCTGGATATTCCGTTCCAACACGGTAGGGCGGACTATAGCGTATCCAAGCGCCTAACCATCGATAGCGTGGTGGAGGTTCCGTCAGGGTTCTTCAAGAGCGGCTTGGCGAAGAAGGTCCTCGGCGGTTGGCGCATGTCCAACATCGTGGTGCTGCAGAGTGGCTTGCCCTTCTCCGTATTTACTTCGGCCTCCTTCAATCCGATCCTGGATGCGGGCGGAAACGTCATCGGTTTGCAGCCCGGGAGCGGCGACTTCAACGCCGACGGCTATGGTTATGATCTGCCGAACGCAGCGGCCGCTGGCACCGTGCACACGGGCAACCGGAGCAATTTCCTTACCGGTTTTGCTCCGGCGTCCGCTTTCCCCACCCCAGCACTAGGACAACAGGGCAACGTGGGCCGGAACACGTTTACGGGCCCGGGTTTGGCTAACGTTAATACAGAATTCGCGAAGGCGGTGAAATGGGAACGCTTTTCTCTCGAATTTAGAGCAGATGTTTTCAACCTCTTCAACCGCGTGAATCTGACTCAGCCAGATAGTGATTTGTCGAGCAGCCTTTTCGGTAAATCAACCAGCCAGAACCTACCTCGTTCGGTGCAGTTTGGGCTTCGCCTGGATTTCTAGGGCCGAGAGGAAGTGGACGCGTCGAGGTACTGCAGAAGCTGAAAGAGCTGGAGAACTGTGCTCGCGAGGGGACTTGATCCGAGCCGGGAGGGCCATGTATCAACCAGAAGCCTATGGGATCGCGCTGTTATTCATGATCGGTAGCATGCTGTGTTGGGGGTCCTGGGCCAACACCATGAAACTTACTCCGGGTTGGGCCTTTCAGCTCTTTTATTGGGACTACGTCCTCGGCATCGTTGCCGCGAGCCTTCTGTGGGGTCTCACGCTCGGCAGTGCGGGCGGGGGAGAACTCTCCTTCCCTAGGAATATCGCCAGCGCGGACGCAACTCATGTCATCTTCGCTCTCCTCGGCGGAGTGGTCTTCAACGTAGCAAACCTTCTGCTGGTTGCCTCAATTGATATCGCCGGGCTTGCCGTTGCGTTTCCAATCGGAATTGGACTAGCCCTTGTTGTGGGCGTATTGCTGAATTACTTCATCTCTCCGCAGGGAAGCCCCCTCTTGCTGTCTGGCGGTGTGCTTCTGGTCGTCCTCGCCATTGTCGTGGATGCGATGGCCTATCGCAGACGCGAGGCCATACGAAAGACACCGAGCACACGCGGCATTCAGATCAGCCTCGCATGTGGCGTGCTGATGGGCGTCTTCTATCCCCTGGTCGCGAAAGCGATCACGGGTGACCACGCGCTCGGTCCCTATACCGTGGCGTTCTTCTTCGCTATCGGTACTGCCCTGTGTGCAGTACCGGTCAACTACTTTTTCATGCGGAGGCCATTAACAGGGGGCCAGCCGGTGAGCATGGCCGACTACTGGAAAGGGCGTGCCGCCTGGCATTGGTGGGGAGTTCTTGGCGGAATGATCTGGTGCACAGGCGCGGTCCTGAACTTTGTTGCTTCGCACGGACACGTCATCGGTCCGGCGATTTCGTACGCGATTGGGCAGGGAGCAACCATGGTTTCCGCCATCTGGGGAGTGTTTATCTGGAAGGAATTTGCCAGTGCGCCTCCGAGCGCGCGAAGGCTAGTACCACTGATGTTCATCTTTTTCGTCGTCGGGTTGGGCGCAGTCGCGGTGGCCCCGGTATTTCCGAGGTGACGGCGCCGTGGGCCCTTCCGGCTAGCTGGGATCAATGGTGTTGACGGGAAAAACTGAGCTGGGCGTCCTTATATGGCCAAGCCGATCGTAGTCGTGGGAAGCATCAATCTTGACCTGGTCGGCGCCACTCAGCGAATTCCGATTGCCGGCGAAACCGTTGCCGGACTCAGTTTCCAGACGTTCCCTGGTGGTAAAGGCGCGAATCAAGCGGTGGCGGCTGCGCGTCTCGGCGGCTCGGTGAGCATGCTGGGAAAGCTCGGAACCGATATCTTCGGCGTGCAGTTGAGAGAAAGTCTCGAAGCGTCAAAGGTAAACACCGACGGAATTGAAATCGTTCCGGGATCCTCCGGCGTGGCTCTGATTACCACCGATGCGAAGGGAGCGAACGCGATCACCGTCGTTGCTGGAGCGAATGCACATCTCTCTCCGGCAGACCTCGATACGCACATCGCTCTTATCCGCAGCGCTGGCATCTTACTCACCCAGTTGGAAATCCCGCTTGAGACTGTGGAGTACTTGGCTGCCATTGCCATTCAAGAGCGAATCCCCCTGGTATTGGATCCCGCGCCCGCACGCCCGCTGCCCGCGTCACTCTTGAAATGTGTCGACTGGCTGACGCCGAACGAGACCGAGGCCTGTTTCCTCTTAGAGTGCGCACCGGGAGAGCTATTTGAAGAGGTGCTCAGCGATGCGGCGAATGCCCTGCTCGCGCTGGGAAGCCGAAATGTCATCCTCAAGCTTGGAGAACGGGGCTGCTACGTAGCGCTATCAGACGGAACCCGACAGCTATCGCCAGCGTATAGTGTGCACGCTGTCGATACCACGGCGGCGGGCGACGCTTTCAACGGGGCCCTCGCTGTTGCACTACTGAACGGGCAAGATCCGCTCAGCAGCGTATCGTGGGCATCTGCTGTGGCCGCACTCTCGGTTACTCGAACTGGCGCCCAACCGTCGATGCCAACTTCCTTAGAGGTGGATCGTTTCCTCGAGGACAGTCAGAGCCTCGGGTTGAACAGGTGATTCCGGCGATGCCGGCTTCACGAGCAACCGCGAGCAGGCGTCTGCACACTGTCTCCAATTTCGAAAGTTAGAAACGGCTCCTCCCAAGTGCAACGCTCGAGACCTCAGCGGAACAGAGCATGAAGAAACGGATAGGATCCCTGCTGTGCGTTGCAGTTGTTTTCGCATGCTCTGCGTATTCGCAGGCCGCGCCGCAGGCGGAGTCCACCGAACGGTCATCGAGGTGGCTCATCTTGTCGCACGCGGAATATCTTGATCGCGTCCGCGCAATTTGGACGGCACAGATGATTGCTCAGATGACCGGAGTTCGTTTCGAACATCAGCCCGCTTCGACCATGCCCGCAACCCCGATGACACAGCTCCCCGGATACGCTCCTGTCGATGACGACTACTACTACGAGATGGTCGCGCTCCGGGCGTTCGAGAAATATGGAATCGAGCTTACAGTGCAAGAGCTTGGGCAACAGTGGCTGGAAAACAACGCCGGTTCTTGGGGCTCCAGCGAACAGGCTTTGTTGCTGTTGAAACGGGGACTCAAGCCACCCGACACGGGTCATCCAAAGTACAACAAACTGTGGTGGACGATTGGACCCCAGTTCAGCAGCGATATCTACGGAGCACTAGCGCCGGGCATGCCGAATGTCGCCGGTGAAATGGCGCGACGGCTCGGTCATATCAACGGCTATGCAGAAGGCACGGACGGGGCGGTTTTCGTGTCTGGGATGGTCAGTCTGGCATTTGTAGAGGAAGATTCGCGCTCCATTGTCCTGAAAGCTGCGAGGCTGATCCATCCCGATTCGCCATATCGAAAGTGTCTGGATATGGTCATCGCCATGGCAGAGTCAGGAAGCAAGCCGGACCAGATCTTTCAGGCCATCGACCAGCGCTGGGGAATCGAGTATCCGGCGACGAATAACGCGGTGCTAAATGGCGGGATTGTGGCCGCCAGCGTGTGGTTTGGTGAGGGCGACTTCAGCAAGACATTGCAACTGGCGGTTCACGCGGCAGATTTTGCCGACACCGACTGCAATGCGGCGAACTCAGAATCGGTTGTTGCCGCCATGCATGGGACCAAGGCCTTGCCTCCCGAGCAGGTCTCTCAACTTCACGATCGGATTGTTGGGGATAAAATGGGCGCCCTGCAACTCACGCCTCCAGTTGACGAGAGTATTTCAGAGTTGGCTTCGAGAACGGCTGGAATCGGCGAGTCAATCCTCGTGGCGCACGGAGCCATCGTGGGTCGGAACGGCATTGATATTCCGGTCCAAACCCCCATCAGCCAGCCGGCTGAACTGTTTGTTCTGGCCGATCTTATGCAGTATTGGAATTCCGAGTGGACGTTGCAACGCGCTGGGTTCGGTGGCGCTGGTGGCGGTATGCCCGGAATACGCGGCATCACGTACCTGGACGGCGACGTCCTTGCCACCTATCCCAGAGACGAAGTGCGCGGAACAGTTCTGAGGCGCGGGTTGCGTCTGGGACCCGATCCTTTCTTGAAGTTTCAGGTAGCGGCTGACGCAGGCCGGGCCTGGCAGCTGCAGGTCTACGTGAACGATGAGAAGGTGCTGGATAAGCTTATCGAGGGGGTATCCGAAGGCCGAAATTGGCAGGAAATCGACCTTGATCTTTCGAAGTACAAAACTCAGGAGGTTGTAGTGCGGCTCTACCAAAGGGTGTTGATTTCGCATCGTGAGAGCGGGAACGCGTACTGGCGTCATTTGACCATCAACTAGCGCTCTTTTATGAGGAAGCTCCTTTTCAGAGGACAGCACGCCCAGATACGACGGGCCCTTCGGAAAGACCCGAAAACGGCACTACCAATAATGATGAAGCTGGTTAACGCTGGGTGGCTGATTCGATCCAGATCGCGAGGGCGATGGGCGTGCGCGTGGTGCTACTTCCGTTTTTCGGCAAAGGCGCGTTCGAGACAATGGTGGAAATGGATAAGGTTGGCGACGCTCTCAAGGGGATCGGCCCCAGCCGCGGAGCAAGCAGGCGTCATCCTCGGCCTCGAGGACACGAACTCAGCCCGGGACAACGTGCGGATCATGGATCGAACCAAGTCCAGTGCCGTCCTCTCCTACTACGACGTGGGTAACTCGACGAAGGGCGGATTCGATGTTGTAGAGGAGATCCGTTGGTTGGTAGTGCGCACATCTGCGAGGTCCACCTGAAGGACAACCCTCACTACCTGGGCGAAGGCAAGATCGAGTCAGAGCAGCGGTCGACGCGCTGGCCGACGTCGGCTTCGACGGGTGGGCCCAACTCGAAACCGACTGCCCGACGTCGGTGGAGGACGACATGCGCCGGAATCTGAAGTCTATCCGGAGCTTGATCGCCTCCGGCAACGGCGCCTAAGAGCCAAACTCGAATCTTAAATATTCGATGCCTCGAGACCAACTGAAGCCGTGTCATCAATAGAATTTCATGAAAGACTAGCAACCTGAAAGGCGACAGCCTATGCGAACAGCTTCCTTGGCCATTATCATGCTCGGTTTGTTAGCGTCGGGTCATGCTGTCACCCCTGACTGGAATAAACAATTAGTTGAGACCATTCCATTACTTGGTCACCGTAACTGGATACTTATTGTCGACTCGGCATATCCTCTGCAAACTTCTCCCGGGGTAAAGACGAGTGAGACCAATGCGACGCAGCTTGAGGTCGTGCGGACGGTTTTGAGTGAAATTGAAAACTCCGCTCACGTGCGCCCGGTTGTGTTCATGGATGCCGAGTTGCCCTTCATTTCGGATGCTGATGCACCTGGTGTGTCGGCATACCGTAGTGAGATTGGAAAGCTTCTGCGCAAATCTTCAGTGCAATCTCGACCGCACGAAACACTTATTTCCGACATTGCAGAGGCCGGCAAGACTTTTCACGTGCTGGTGCTGAAGACGAATATGACCATTCCCTACACGTCGGTCTTTATACGTCTTGATTGCAAATACTGGAGTGCCGACCAAGAGAAAAATCTCCGCCTCAGGATGGGCGCAGCCCAGCAGAAGTAGCCCTTCTTCGAGCCCCGGTTTATCTGCTTTGCTGCACTCGCCTTTGCGGTGAACGCGGATGGCGCTGGTGTCGTAAACGAACTTGTTCGATCAACTACTAAGAGAACAAGCGAAAGGAGATTCGAATGAACAGTTCAAGCAACCTGCTTGTGTTGGGTGCAACAGGACAAGTAGGAAAACTTGTTGCAAAAAACCATACCGGCGACGAATGGAAATGCGAAGCCTCGGTTCCTCAACGGGAGTGACGAGCGAATTTCCCCGTGGACGGTGAGCATTCGTTCCGCCGGCATTGGCGTCCGCCTGGACACCAGGCACCATGGCAGCCAACAAGAGCACCGAAAGAAACAACTTGATTTTCATTGCCAAACTACTCTTCTGCTTTTGCACCTCCCGCAGTCGTTTGCAATATTTCGTCGTTACTGCTGCCATCCGCCGCCGAGAGCCTGATACAGCTGAACCAGAGCGAGGCGTTCGTTTAGTTGAGCCTGCACCAGATTCAATTCTGCTGAGAAGTAATTCGTTTCGTTGGTCAACACTTGGAGATAACTCGCGCTGCCATGCTGATAAAGCACCTGCGAGAGTTGATCGGATCGTTGCGCCGCTTGCGTCAGGAGTTCCTGCTGTTCACGAAACTCGCGATTTTTTTGAGAAGCGACAAGCGAGTCGGAAACTTGTCCGAGCGCGTTCTGAACGGTTTGCCGGTAGGAAAGCATGGCTTCCTGCCATTGCGCCCGGGCGAGTCTCAGTCCAGAGCGAAGTGCTCCGCCTTGGAAGACTGGCTGACTAACGCTCAAGGCTCCGTACCAGGTCTCCGATGGCTCATTGATAAACCGGTGCAAGGCGTTGCTCTCAAGCCCGCCCAACCCAGTGAGGGATAGGCTCGGAAAAAATGAGGCTTTGGCAACGCCGATCTGGGCGTTGGCCGCGACCACGATCTCTTCCGCCTGACGGACGTCCGGTCGGCGCCGCAACAAATCGGAGGGAAGGCCGGCCGGAACATTTTGGGGGAGGGGTTGATCCGTCAAGGCGCGTCCACGCGCGATGGGCCTGGGGTTTTCTCCGAGCAAAATGCTCAGCAAGTTTTCTTGCTGCTGAATTTGTCGCTCGAGGTCGGGGATCGTTTCCGAGGCCGTATAAACGAGTTGCTCCGCCTGGCTTACGTCAAGTCCGGAGCCAGAACCGTGGGTCTCGAGCACGTGAGTGAGCTTCAGCGATTGTTGCCGCGATGCCAGCGTGCGCTCCGAGATGTCGAGCTGGCTGTCGAGAGCACGAAGCTGGAAATACGCAGTTGCGATGTTAGCAACTAGCGACGAAATCACCGCTCGCTGTCCCCATTCAGTCGCGAGTACTTCGGCCCGGGCCGCCTCGGTTTGCCGACGGTATTTTCCCCAGAAGTCCAGGTTCCAGATCACTCCTAGATTGATTTCGCCCGCATTGACCTGGTAAGCGGGAAAGACCTTTGAGACCTTGGCGTTTTGCTGGCTGTAAATGTCCGCACCAATACTTGCGGAGGGATATTGGTTGGAGCGAGTGATCCCGAGTTGCGCTTGAGCTTCTAGCACTCGCGTAGCCGCGATCCGTACGTCATAGTTTTGCGCGAGGGCGCTGTGGATCAGTTGGGCGAGCACCGGATCCTGGTACACCTGCCACCATTGTTCATTACCCAGTGACAACGCAGTCTGTTCCGTAGGCGCGGCGCGATAGGTTGGAGGGACGTTGACGGTGGGCCGTTTGTATTTCGGTCCCATCGTGCAGCCGGCTTCTAGAACCAGCACGGCTAGAATTCCTAAGAGTGCAGTGTTCTTCATAATTCAATCCCCCAGACTGGGCGCCTCGCCGGGAGCGAGTGGCAATGCTTTCCGTTTCTCAGCGCCTGAGAATTTCTCAACGACGTAGAAGATCGCCGGAACAAAGAACCTGCCGATAAACGTCTCCGCCAGCATGCCTCCGATCACGGTCGTTCCGATAATCTGGCGCGCGACTGAGCCAGCGCCGGACGCTATCCATAGCGGCACGCACCCGACAATAAAGGCGAGCGCGGTCATCATCAGAGGCCGGAACCGAAGCCTCGCCGCCGAAAGTGCGGCATCGACGAGGGACATACCGCGGTCGTAGTCCTCTTTGGCGAACGCGACGATAAGGATGGAATTCTTGGCGCCTAAGCCGATGAGCATTACCAGACCTATCTGGGTGTAAACATCGTTCTCCATCTGGACCATGTACGGCGGCATGTAAAGGCCGACTATAAAGCGACGAAGCCACAGAGCTGCGAGAGCGCCGAATACCGCCACGGGAGTACTCAGCAGGACGCTTACGGGCAATGTCCAGCTTTCGTAGAGCGCCGCAAGAATCAGGAAGACGAAGAGAAGTGAAAGCGCGAAAATGGCCCAGGCTGGAACACCCTGCCGTGCTTTCTGCTCCTGATAAGACATGCCCATGTAGTCGAAGCCCATTTCGTGGGGCATAATTTGATGGAAAACATCTTCGAGGGCTGCTGTCGCCTGCTGCGAGCTATAACCGGGTGCAGCGCTGCCGATGATCTGTGCGCCGCGATACTCGTTGTAACGCAGGGTGAATTCCGGGCCGT
>Ga0134128_10006451_pt1 | contig 14210 bp, 9 predicted proteins | sample KB31754_FD_96462 | JGI IMG/M metagenome (GOLD analysis project Ga0134128, IMG submission 96462) | Terrestrial soil microbial communities with excess Nitrogen fertilizer from Kellogg Biological Station, Michigan, USA - KB3-175-4 | ecosystem: Environmental > Terrestrial > Soil > Unclassified ... | reverse complement strand
TGGCTGCTGGGAACCTGGCGCATCCGGGAGTTCAAACTGCCGATTCGCGTCCTGTTGATCATCGCCATTTTGCTGGCAAACGTCGGCGCCGGTTACGAACGCCCGAAAATGTGGGGACTTCTCAAGGAATACCAGCAGAAGCGCCTGACCAGCTTTCTCAACCCGTACATCGACCCGCGCGGCTCCGGCTATCACATTTTACAGAGCCTGATTGCCATAGGCAGTGGTGGCATGCAGGGCACCGGTCTGGGTAAGGGCAACCAGAGCCAGGGAGCGTTTATTCCTGAAAGACACACCGACTTCATTTTCTCTGTGGTCGGAGAAGAGCTCGGCTTCCGCTTTTCGGCGCTGGTGATTTTCTCCTACGCAATCATCTGCCTGCGCGCCATCGCCATTGCCTACCAGAGTCGAGAAGAGCCTTGCGGAAGCCTGATGGCGATTGGGTTCATGTGTATGTACCTGTTTCACGTCTTCCTCAACATAGGAATGACCATGGGCATTATGCCGGTGGCCGGCGTCCCGCTGCCTTTTCTTAGCTACGGCGGTACGGCCCTTATCATCGACATGATTGGCATCGGCATTCTAAACAGCATTCGCCTGATCAACCCGCCGCCCAGAAAAGACATCTGGAAATAGATTAACAACTGACTTTCGCTGTCCAAAAGTTCCGGCGACGGGATAGACCTTCTGCGTGGGACATCGTGTCGTTACTAGCAGGGCTATGGAGAGGCTATCTGATGACAGCCAAGCAAGACTATTTTTCGAAGATGCTGAGCATCCTAAATCCTGACGTTATGCCGCATGAACTGGAGGTCCTGGCTTCGGCCGTACCGGCGCACATGCAAGCGCGCATTGCTTTACATACAAAGACCCCCGTCCATATCCTTGTGAAACTTGCCGCTAGTTCGTGTCCGGAAGTGCGCTGTGCAGTAGGAGAGAATGCCAGCACACCGATGGAAGTACTGCGTCGCCTTGCTCAAGATGAGAACCCGGATGTCCGCTACTCACTGGCGGAAAACCACAACTTGTCCGCAGAAATCCTAACAATCCTGGTATCCGACGATAACCCGTATGTTGCTTCACGTGCAGAAAAAACGGTGGCGCGCCTCATGCCTGGCATGAGCGCGCGTCCCAAAAGCGCACCCATCTCCGCACAGAGCTTGATGGCGTACGTTGCCTGCGCATAGGCACCATATGTGGTGTTCACCCAGCCGCGACTGCAACGCTCACGTAGTCGAATAATCCCCCCAGCCGATGTCGGCTGCGTGAGCGTGCGGCTCGGTCGGGTGGCCGCCCTGGCGTTGGCGGGTTACTATCCTGTCAGGCGCAGCCTGACTCTACATGTCACTGCGCGGCGGCGAGTTGGTGACGAGATTGCCGGCTTCGCTCTGTTCGAATTTCTCAAGATCCGCACTGGAAATCGACATCGCGGATAGGCGGCCCGATTGGCCCAGGGTCACCATGCGATCAAGCACGGCGAAAACATCTTCCACGTGACGCGCCAGTGCGCGTCCCTGCGGGGTGATATGCTCGACCGGCACATCCATAAAGAAGTGGGCTTCGATGCTGTTGATGACTTGTTCGTCGTCAACCTCGAGCCCGACTTGCGAGCCCTTCCATCTGCACTTGAAATTCATGCGTAAGGGAGCGCCCGGTTTGCAGAACAGCGTGACCGTTCGTTCAAACCCCTGACTAATTTGAGTTATTTCGCCAACCAGCTCTTCAAACGACGTCCCGCTCGGGAGCAGTCCCTGAATTTTGCCGGGCGTGGTTCCGAGTTCTTGCGCCACCAGTTCAACCAAACCCACGAAAGCTGCGACGCCTTGCAGGTCGATGGTCTTGCCGGGAGTCGTGGGAGTTTTTTGCCCGTTCTGATTAATTTTGTCTTCTTTTGAAGTCATGTTCTCGAACCTCTTTGCTCCCGGGACGCCTTCAATGTATGCATACCATCGATCGTGTTCAATGCCGCTGATCATCCCAGCTTCAATAAGAAGTTTCAAGGCTGGGTTTCCGCGCTGTCACTACATCTAGAATATTGTAATTCCCGCGCTAATGTCACGGTAAACGAAAGCTGAGCATGAAAAGTTCCCTGCAAGACACGTGTCCCAACGCAGCAAAGCCCGGTGCTGCCCTCGATTCGGGCGATGCCGTCCGTACGGGCGCCGCCACAGCAACTGTCGTTCGGCGCAGTGCTTACGCAACCATTCGAGAATGGGCGGAGATGATCAAGCTTGAACACACTGTGTTTGCTTTGCCGTTCGCTCTATCCGGATTGTTACTGGCAACGCCGAGGCTGCCCTCGCTTGGCACCTGGTGTTGGACTGTGCTTGCCTTCACGGGCGCACGCGCGGCGGCGATGACGCTCAATCGTCTCATCGATGCGCGCATCGACGCGCGCAATCCGCGCACCAGTTCGCGAGCATTGCCTGCCGGACGCATCAAAGGAGCATCAGCAGGCTTGTTTGTGCTGGCTTCTTTCGCGTTGATGTTGTTCTGCGCTGCTAAGCTTCCGCCTTTGTGTCTCTGGCTTTCGCCGATTGCCGTCGCTTGGTTGAGTTTTTACTCGTATACAAAACGCTTCACCTGGCTGTGCCATATTGTGCTCGGCATCTCGCTTGGTGGCGCCGCACTCGGCGGATGGGTGGCTGCAGGAGGCTTGCTGAACAGCTATGCGCCGTGGCTGCTCGCCGCTGCCGTAAGCGCATGGGTAGCGGGTTTTGACATTATCTATGCGTGCCAAGATATTGACGTGGATGCGCGCGAGAATTTGTTCAGCATGCCATCAAAGTTTGGCGTGCGCAAAGCGCTCAACGTTTCTCGCCTGCTGCATCTGATCACATCGGCTTGTCTTGTATTACTGGGATGCGCACTTCAGCTGGGTCCTGCATACTGGGTGGGTGCTACATTGGTGATGGGCATGCTGGTGTACGAACAACGTCTCGTCAGCGAAGACGATCTCTCGAAAATCGACGCCGCATTTTTCACCACCAATGGTGTCGTCAGCATCGCCGCATTCGTGGCCATTCTCATCGACAAATTGCTGCGCATTAGTCCTTGAACGATCAACAATTCTGACTGTACGCATATCGCAAAAAAATGACCCTCCCCCTTTGCGATATACGCAATTTTGCGATTTACGCAAAGAATCAGCGGTCGAACTTTGCGATTTTCGCAACGCCTATCTCCGCGTGTATTGCGTCCGAGTCGTTGGCGTCAGTCGTGGCTGGGCAACGCCGTGTGAGACTATGTCACCTGCCTGACCGACAGCAAGGAAGCGTGCCTGAGTCCAACGTGACGGTCAAACTCGAACAAAACGATCGCCAGTCAGTTTAACCTACGCAGGCAGGTTGTACGCCGTTATTTCGCCGGATACCGTGCCCAGGTAGAGTGTTTTGCCGGACACCACAGGCGGTGACTCCAGGCGCGCACGGCAATCCATTTGCCACTGCAGATTACCGTTCTTCAAGCTGAAGCACTGTAGCCAGCCTTCGCGGTTGGCGATATACAAGTTGCCGGCATTGCTGGTGAGGCTGGCCATCACCGCGCTATGCAGCTTCGACTTCCACATGAGCACACCCGTGTATTTCTCGATGCAATGCACCCACTTGTTTTCGCTGCACACGGTTATCGATGTAAATTCCAGCGTTCCTTTGGACACAATTGGGGTCTCGGTGGAATAACGCCAAATCATTTTGCCGCTTTCCGCTTCCAAGGCGTACATGTGTCCGTCGGTGGAACCAATATACACGCTGTCTGTGGAAACCAGCGGACTGGAAACAATCGGCGCTTCTGTGGCGAAGGTCCACTGTCGCCAGCCTTTGTCCAGCGATACAGCATGCAGAGCTTTGTCTTTGCTCGCAACAAAAACCAGAGTCTCAAGCACTTGCGGCGGCGAAACGAGCGGACCATCGGTGCGATAGGTCCATTTGAAGCTACCGTCCTTACCATTGACGTACTTCAAGGCGCCGTCCATGGAGGCAATCAGTACGTCATTGCCGGTGACCACCGGTGTTGCCACCAGGGGCGATGTCACCGAGACTTCCCAGAGCTTCTCACCTTTTGCCGTGACGGCAAACAACGTTCCATTAGTGCTGGCCACGAAGATAGTTGAACTTTCCGCAATTACGGGGCTGGCGATAATAGCCGCTCCCGTATCCATGCGCCACTGAACGTTGCCCTTCGTAGAGTCGATCGCGTAGAGGAAGCCATCGGCCGAGCCGACGTAGATGGTTTTGCGATCTTTGCTAATCACAGGCGCTGACGACCAGCCGATTGGACCCTTTGTCTTAAATGTCCAGATAACCTCCGGTGCTTTTGTCTTCGCACCGGAGCCCGGAGCGGCCGCTCTTACGCCGCTGGTGGCAGGCGATGCCGAAGCCGCGGCTTCGCTTGCCGGACCTGGCACGGTTTTGCCGACTTCGGCCGCTTCGCGAGCCTGCCGAGCAGCTTCAGCCATGGCAGCTGCCTCGGCGCGTACGCGACTCTGAAACACGGCGTCGATGTCGGTAGTGACGTCCGTATGGAAAGTGGCCTGGGCGCGGGCCGCACGATTCTCTGCAGCCGAAGCCGCAGCAGGCTCTTGTTTAGGCGGCTGCTTGGGCTGTGCCGCCTTCTCTTTCTCTTTCTCTTTTTCTTTTTCGTTTTCTTTCTTCGATTCGATTGTGTGCTGCTCAGCCAGCAACGTATCAAGCAAATCGTCGAGTGGATCTATTGCAGGCTCCGCTTTCTTATTCGCTTCCTTAGCCGAGCTCGACTTCACAGGCTCGCCTTTGGGCTTCGATTTCGAAGGCTTATCGGAAATAAAATGGTCGAAATCGTCGCTGTACGAACTCTTGTCCGCAGCAGGCTCGGCAGCGGATTTGTTTGCCGCTGGTGTCGCCTGTGGTGCCTCGCCCTTCGCCTCGACCGCCTTCTTCGCCTCGGCAGCCGGTTTCTTTTCCTCCGTCTTACTTTCCGGCTCTGCCTTCACTTCGGCAGGCGCCTGCACGCCCACGGGCGTCGGTTGAGCCGCGGTAGTCGTGGTGCCGTCCGAGCGCTTGATGCGCATCGGCTCGCCGGGCGGCGGCACTGCGCTCAAGGGCGGTCCCGTTTGCATACCAAGACGTGCCACTTGCATTTCCAGCAACATCTTTTCCAGGATCGTGAGCACTTCAGCCAGCGATTGATACCTGTCCTCAGCCGCCTTGGCCATCATCTTTTGCACGACGCGATCGAGCACGTCCGGCAGCTCCGGATTCATCTTTTTGGCTGAAGGGACGGGAGCCGTCGCGTGCTTCATAGCCATTTCAATCATGCCGGAAGCCTTGTACGGCTTCTCGCGCGTCAGCAACTCAAAGAAAACCGCGCCCAGCGAATAAATATCTGAGCGGTGGTCTTGCGGGTCGCCGCGGCACAGCTCAGGCGACATGTAGGCAGGCGTGCCTTTGCCCTGAACCGCCCGTTCGATGGCGACGCCGGTGGCAATAAGCGCCAAACCGAAGTCACCTATCTTCAAGTTGCCTTCATGCGTGATGAATACGTTGTCCGGCTTGATGTCCTGGTGCACGACGCCGCGTTTATGCGCGTAATTCAGCCCGATCGTCATTTGTTTCATCCACTCGAGACATTGCTCGAGAGGGATGTACTGATCGCGATCGATTCTCTGTTTGAGACTGCCTCCGGGCAAATACTCCATCGCAATGTAATGGTGCGTTTTGCCTTCTTTGTTCTCGATTCCGATATTGTGAATGGTGACGATATTCGGATGTTCGAGCTGCGCCGCCAGTCGCGCCTCTTGACGAAATACTTCCACGGTATCGTCGTCAGCCATAAGTTCGGGCAGCAGCATTTTAATAGCTATTTCACGCTGCAAAAATTCATCTCGGCAATGATAAACAACACCCATACCGCCGGCGCCCAATTCGCGCAGAACGGTGTAGTGTCCATATTCGAGTTTGTCGCCAGGTGCAAACATCGTATCTACATATATTAGCCGAGTCTCAGCTGGTTCAGCTTCTTCTAAAGTTAGTTCAAGAATACAAGCGGTAAAGCTTGTAAAATTAGCCGGCTACTTGATATGTGCCCATCCAAGACAGACAATACCATGGCTCAAACGTCTGATAGCATGCCGATTCAGACAGAAAGTTCGACTTTCGTCAGTCCCGGAAACGCCCACAGGGCGGCTGATTCCCAACCGCTGCGCCAGGCGCGGCAGGTCTTGCGCGAGGAAGCCGACGCCATTCTGGCGGTGCGCGAGCGTCTCGACGAAAGCTTTGACAAAGCGGTGGAACTCATCCTCAAGTGCACGGGCAAAGTCGTGGTCACCGGAATGGGCAAATCGGGGCACATCGGCTCCAAAATCGCCGCCACTTTGGCGTCCACAGGCACCCCGGCATTCTTTGTTCACCCGGCCGAATTGCATCACGGCGACTTCGGTATGTTGGACAAACGCGATGTGGTGCTCGCCCTTTCCTTCACCGGCGAAACGCAAGAAATTAAACTGGCGCTCGAACCAATCAAACGGCTGGGCTTGCCGCTTATCGCTCTCACCGGCGACCGATCCTCCACTCTGGCTCGCTACGGTGATGTGACCATTGATGTGGCTGTTGAACGCGAAGCCTGTCCACTTAACTTGGCCCCCACTTCATCCACAACCGTGAGTCTGGCCGTCGGCGACGCACTGGCGATTGTAATTATGACCAGGCGCGGGTTCAAAGCCGAGGACTTCGCGCGCTCGCATCCGGGCGGCAGCCTCGGCAAAAAGCTCGTGACTATCGACAACATAATGCGTAGCGGTGTGGCCGTCCCGCAGGTCGAGCTGGGTGCACCATATGCGGTTGTGCTCAAAGAGATTTCCGAAAAGCGATTGGGCTTCACCTGTGTCTGCGATCCCGACAGCGTGCTCGAAGGCATCATCACTGACGGGGATTTGCGGCGAGCGCAGGTCAAGTTCGGAGCCGAAGCATTCGATAAGATCGCAAGAGAAATCATGACCGTCAATCCCAAGACGATTTCATCGAGTTCCTTAGCTGTTGAGGCGCTACAACTGATGGAACGCCATCAGATTTCGGATTTGATGATTGTAGATGAATTGAAACGACCGCAAGGTGTGATTCACCTGAAGGACCTGCTGCGCGCCGGAATTGTGTAGAAAGCGGGCTTACCCCGCCGCTACCAGGCTCGCCGCGCTACCGTGCTCAGGCGCTCATCATCTGTTCGCTCGCAAGTTCAATACCGAGCAGCTCGGCGAGCCTGTCTTCGATTAATTGGGCGAGGCGGCGCGCGGTTTCATGATGATTGCTTCGATACGCAACCACCCACTCTCTGATATCGATGGGGTTACCGACGTGGACCTGCACGCGCCGATGGCCTTTCTGCGTAACGCGGGTGTAGAGAGCGCGTTCAATGAGATCCACGCCCGCTGCCAGCGTTTCCCAAGTGTGAACCTCGTATTCGGCGAAAGAAGCCAGCGCGCGCGCCCGCCTGTGTTCGCGCATGCGAGGAGACAACTGTTTCAAAACCAGCCACCGAGCGCGCTCGAATCTTTCCTCTAGCGTCCCGCTATGATCGTTTATCTGCAGAGTTAATTCGATGCGTATAAGCGCATTGTGCAGATTTTTGGAAATATCCTGAACGTAGCGATAGACAAGAGCGATTGGCACCACATATAGTGGCTCGCCCGGCGAGACAACCTGCAAGGCGGCCGCAGAACGCAAAAACAAAGCAGCCAGTCCATGCTCCACCGGCAGCAAGCTGTCATTGCGGTAGGAAATATCACCTTCGGGAAAAATCACCAACTTCCGTTGTCCTGAGACGATCAAACGCTGCATGGACGACACCATCGCCCTGTCGGCTGTCGACCGTTTCACGGAAAAAGCGCCCAGTCTCTGAATCAGCCAGCCAAGCATTCCGTGCCACCAGTCGAAGATCTCGCGAGCGGCGACGAAGCAAAACCGCTCGTCCAGCCGGTGCTCAAGGAAGTAGACGAAGCCGGGGTCGTGCCCACTGCTGTGATTGGGACATAGAATTGCTCGCTTGCCGCGCAACATCTCCAGCACGCTCAAGCTACGCTCATCCACATCGATTCCGTCGTAGTACCCCCACCACAAAGCGAAATACAGAAACAAGTCCGCGAAGCCTGTAACTGCAGGGCTGGTCATCGGTGGTCGAAAATCTTGCATCTTTCGTGCAGACGCGCAACAAGAAAACACGGTTCCGGGGTTTGCTTGGCATAAATGAGGGGCAGAAATTCAGTAGACAAACGGCTACAGGAAGAGATGAAATGCCAAGCTGGGATAACCAACGGGAGCAAATCCGCGCGCAACTGTCGGAGTTGGAGAGCGCACTTTCGGAAAGCGAAAAAATGGCTGACCACCAGCGGGTCGCGCTGCATGAAGCCAAGCACAAGCTCGAAGAGCTGTTGCTGAGGCCGCCAAATGCGCGGGACGCATTATTTCAACTGCCGGTGGTTTTGCAGGCTTTGACGGAGCAAAAGCTTTTTGGGGCGGCCATGCTGGGACCAGACGGCAAAGTGGTGATGCACCACGCTCGCCTCTTCGGCGTCAATCCACTGACGAGCACATTTTGGGATGAATGCTTCTTCGATGCCGACAGCGGCGACGTTTTATCACCCGACGAGCTACCGTGGCAGCGCTGTTTGCGCGGCGAGCAGGTTGAAGGCATGACGCGCATCAAAATCCGCACTCCGGAAATGCAAGGCGACATTTATTCGGACGTCAGCGTGATTCCCTTCCGATGTGGTGATGAGGTGAGCGGACTGGTCGCGTTATTTCACGACGTCTCGGAAACGATCCAAGCGGACAAGTACATGCGCACTCTGTCGCACAGGCTCGAGCAGCAACTGCAATCGGTGGAAGGAGCGCAAAGAGAGCTCAGCAAATTGGCCGAAGCGCTCGGCAAGAAAACTTGGCAAGGTCCGGAGCACGGTGTCGCGGCCGCGGCACCCGGCGCTGGTAAACAGGCTGAAACCAATATTGCCCCCGTTGCCCAGAAAGTGCTCATCGTTGACGATATTCCGGTTAACCAGCAGCTTCTCAGCATGCAGCTCAAGAAGTTAGGCATAAATGCCGACCTGGCAAACAACGGCTCGGAGGCAGTCATCCTTTGCGGTAAGAACCGATATTCCCTGGTATTTATGGATCTGGACATGCCGATCATGAACGGATTGGAAGCTACATCCCAAATTCGCCACAACGAAGCAGCACTGTCCATGCACACACCCATTGTGGCGATGACCTCGTACGATCGCGAAGGCGACAGAGAGAAATGTCTGCGTTCGGGCATGGATGATTATTTGCCGAAGAGCGTCAATAAGGCTCGCCTGCAGGCGATAGTTCATCAGTATTTGAAAACGCCTAATCAAACCAAACCCGCCGACGGCCCATCGGCGGTGCTGCCTCTGGCGGACGCTGACGGAGCGAAACTCGACTTGAAAATGCTCGAGGAAGAGCTCGGCAGCGAGTTCAAGCCGGTAGTTTTGCTGTTTGTCGCATCAGTCTCAAGTCTGCTTAATTGCCTGCAATTTGCCCTAGAGGAACATGATGCTGAATCAGTAAACCACTTTGCGTACTCTCTCAAGGGTCCTTGTGCCACCGTTGGACTCACCGGGTTGGCGCAGTTGGCGGCCAATGTCACAAAGTGGGCTGAAAGCGGACATTGGGATTACGCGCAGCAAAGCTACAAGAGCCTGCGCAGAATGTTTTCCGGCGTGCAACAGCAAGTGGCACCGTTTGCCGAGATTCAGCTTGGTTCTGTGACGCCGGCGAACTAGAGAATCGCAGACAGCAGTTTTTGATAGTCGGTTTTCGCGGCTGCGACGACTGGATTGTTTTCGCCCAACACGCGACCGCGGATAACCATCGATTCCTCGAGCAGCGGCTTGGCTCTCTGGTAGTCGCCCTGGCGCGCGTACAATGAACCGAGTTCATACAATGTGTCGGCAGTGTCGAGGTGGCTGTCGCCGAGAACTTTGCGTCGGGTCTCCAGCGCTTCCAGCAACAGCGACTCGGCCTCATCACCACGTCCATGCACGCCCAACCAGGTTCCATAGCTGTTTTTGCTTTGCGCCGTTTCAGGGTGAATATCGCCCAAAACGGTTTCGCGAATCTCCAACGCCTTTTCGAGCAGCGGTCCGGCTTCCTGGAAATGCTCAGCGGCTTTCGCTTCGTCACCGACTGATGCCATACCCTGCTTGGCGCATAACCAGCCGACGTTGTGCATGCTCTGAGCCGTTTCCGGATGGCTCTCACCAAATACGGTGCGGCGAATGAAGTGCGCCTGCACGAAGTACTGGCGAGCTTCGGTAAATTTGCCCTGAGCCAGCATGAGCATGCCCAAATCATTCATTGTTTGAGCCGTGTCTGGATGCCTGTCGCCCAGAATCTTGCGGCGGATAGCCAGTGCCTGGTCCAGATAGGCTTTAGCCTGCCCGTACTTGCCCATTCGCGTGTACAGCATGCCTAACATATTCATGCCGTAAGCGATTTCGGGGTGATCTTCTCCGGTAATCGCTTTCCGAGCAGCCAGAGCCTGTTTGAGCAACGGCTCTGCTTGCAGCAGATTATCTTCGCGGATGGATAGGATTCCGAGTTCCATTGTGCTCTGGATAGTGTCACTATGGTCGTCACCGAGTCCCTGCCTGCGCATGGCGGCAGCGCGCTCCATGTGCGTGCGGGCTTCATGATAGTTGCCCTGCGATGCATATAGAAGACCGAGATCGTGCTCAGTCTGCGCAGTAAACTTGTGTCCGGAGCCGTGTACGCGCTGGCGAATCGACAGGGCTTGTTCGAGCAAGTCTTTCGCTTCCTTATAATTGCCGCGGCGAACATATAGTTGTCCGAGATCGTTCAACGTCTGCGCGGTATCCGAGTGCTCCGCACCGAGCTGTTTGACACGACGCGCGAGAACTTGCTGGAAGTTGTCTTCAGCATCTGCAAACTTGCCTCGCTTGGCGGCAATAATCCCCAACTTGTGAATCATCTCAACGACGGCGAGGTGATCGCGACCAATCACTTCTTCGAGCGTGGGCAAAGCTTTTCGATAATGCTTTTCGGCTTCCGCGTACTTGCCTTGAGCAAACAATGCATCGCCTTCCGTAACGAACGCTTCGGAAAACGGCTGCTCGACAGTGGCGTGGAGGTGTCCAGTAAAGGCGGGAGCCGGCGCCTCCTCCAGCTCTTTTTCTTTGGCCAGCAATTCATCGAAAGACATGCCGATGGTTTGCGAAAGCAAGTGTTTTGCTTCTTGCTCGCGCTTGGCTTCCAATTCGGCGGCCTTCTTTTTCATCTCGGTGTCGGCAGCGACCTGCTCGGCGGAGCGCAAAGCTTCTGCTTCCTTGGCAGCGCGACGGGCTTCGGCTTTTTCCAACAGCTTGCGCTGCAAATCTTCTTGTGAGCGCTGGCGTTCCGGAGAATTAGCCGGCACTTGCGCGGACATCTGTTCTGCCGCTTTGCGCTCGGCTGCGGCAAGATCGGCGACTGCTTTTTCGTCTGCGGCTTTTTGTTCTGCTAAGGCACGCTCGGAAGCAGCCTTTTCCTCGGCGGCTTTTTGCTCGGCGGCAGCACGTTCAGCAGCAGCCTTTTGTTCGGCCGCTGCTTGTTCAGCAGCCGCCTTCTGTTCAGCAGCCGCCTTCTGTTCAGCAGCCGCCTTCTGTTCAGCAGCGGCTTTCTGTTCAGCAGCGGCACGCTCGGCGGCGGCCTTCTGTTCAGCAGCGGCACGCTCGGCGGCGGCCTTCTGTTCAGCAGCGGCCTTTTCTTCTGCAGCTTTCTGTTCGGCGGCAGCTTTCTGTTCGGCGGCATCGCGTTCTTCGGACAACTTGCGTTCCGCTTGCTGCCGGGAGTGCTTCTCAGATTCAGCCTGCTTGCGCATCTGATCTTCTTGTTCTTTAGCGGCGTTTACCTGACGCAGCGCTTCGTCGATTTCGGACTGACGCTCGTCTTCCTTCTGTTTGACGTAACCATCTTGATCCTGGCGAAACTTGTCTTGATCGGCACGTCGCTTCGCCAATGCATTGTCTAACTCGCTGGCCGCTTGCGCACCAGGTTTCGGCATCGGAATCGGCTCTGCAGCAAGAGCAGTGAGCAGAAGATCGCCAAAGCGTTTTGTGTTGCCGGACGGCGGCATCACTGACAGTGCCAGCTGCACTCCGTCCTTCAAGGTGGCAGGGTTGTTCAAGAGTTTGCAGAGCGTGGCAATCACCTGCGCCTCATGGAAGCGGGTTGCTTGCTCGTTTTGCGTGCGCAGCAATTCCACCTGGATGTCGAGCTGTAGCTCGGACAAAGCCTTCTGCATTTGCAGCTGTTGCTCTAATTGCTTCTGGCTGACGTTTTGTTCTTCCGCATGAAAGCGCGACTGAGCACTGCTCAATTGGTCGTACTGATTCCGCGAAAATTCCAGCTGTCTGTCGACGAGCTGTTTCATCAGCTCGAGATGTTCTTTGTGCTGAGTTTCCAACGCCTTGCTTTGCTGCTGGCTGACAAACCAGACCATTCCGCAAACTGCACCGGCTGCAGCCAAGATAGCAACCAGCATCATAATTTCCATAACCGTTCTCCGCGGACGGGTACCGTTGAGTAATTACCCGGACTGAAGCTACGTTAATCCTTATCGTGAAGCCTGTTCCTGAGCCCTGCGCTGGAGAATATCGTGCCTTGACTGCCTGAAAGCCGGATCCCTAAATGGCACGCTGGACGCTGTATACAAGCGCTTGACTTCCTCATCGGACAACGAGTCTACAGGCGCCTGGGCGAGGTATGTCCCATCCGTCGTGGCAAGCGTCCCGCCGGTCTTTCCACCGAGCGCCGCAGTGCGAAATATTTTAAAACCGGCTTCCCGTAATCCGCCGCGCACGGCGCCGGCGGAGCTATACGTGAGCACTCGGCCCCGACCGGGCGCCAGCGCCTGATAATATTTGACGAAAATATCCACAATCCACAGCTCCGGCACCTTTCGCGGCGAAAACGGATCGTGAAAAACGACGTCATAGGTGCCCCTCAGATCACGCGCAAACAAACGCAAATCTTGCTCGATGACGTCGATACACACATTCAATTCGCCGGTGCTCAATTGAAAACTGCCGAATCCGGCAAGTTCGGCGCCGATAAAGGACTGCGCCACGGTTTGCAATCGATCATCGCCAAGCACTTGTGGTATTGCCGACAAAATTTGCGCATCGGTTTCCACAGCGTGTACGACGATTTTTCCTTTGCAGCCGGCGTTGACTAATTCCGCCAGTAGCACGAAGGTGTTGTAACCAAGCCCAAAGCAAGCATCGAGCAACCGCAACTCGCCCGTGCGTTGCAAGCGATCATTCGCGTCGCTCGCTTCGTAATAGTTGCGCAATGCTTCGGTGTAGGCGCCGGCACGGTTGTGGTAAAGCTCGCCTGTCTCCTCGTCAAAACGGCTAAGAGAGCCGTCTTCCGTGCGCACGAGCTCGATCATACTTCGAGAACGACCTTGCCGAAGTTCTTATTCTGTTCGACATACGCATGCGCGTCGGCCGCTTGATCTAAGGGAAACGTTTTATCGACGATCGGCTTCAAACGATCATTAGCAAATAGGGGCGCCAAATGACGTGCCAATAATTGCGCAGCTTCCAGCTTCTCTTCCAAAGGACGCCTGCGCAAAGTCGTACCGCGAACGGTCAAGCGTTTCGCAAGCAATGCACCGAGATCAAATTCCAATTTTGCGCCTGCCAGGAGTCCGACCACACTGATGCGCCCCTTCGTCGCCATGCACTGTAAATCCTCGCCGACAAAACGTCCGCCCACCAATTCCAGCACAAGATGCACGCCATCGCCCCCGGTGGCATCCATGACTTGCCGGGCGTACGTCTGATTACCGCCCGATAGAAATCCGCGCACCATTCCCAGCGCTTCGGCACGTTTAAGCTTGTCGTCCGTCCTCGCCGTGCCGTATGGAATAGCACCAATGGCGGAGGCAATTTGCACGGCGGCAGTCCCTACACCGCTGCCGACGGCAGTAATGAGCACGCGCTCGCCGGCTTGCAAGCCGCACTGCGTAACCATGGCATCATATGCGGTGATAAACGCCTCGGGCACAGCGGCCGCTTGAGCAAAACTGAGATTGGACGGTACAGGAGCCAGCGCGCGGCCGTGCGCCACCAAATATTCGGCATACGTGCCGCCGCCGGCAAGACCGAACACGCGGTCGCCTACTTTCCAGCCACCTGCGTGCTCACCGACAGCGGCGAC
>Ga0134128_10006449_pt1 | contig 14213 bp, 10 predicted proteins | sample KB31754_FD_96462 | JGI IMG/M metagenome (GOLD analysis project Ga0134128, IMG submission 96462) | Terrestrial soil microbial communities with excess Nitrogen fertilizer from Kellogg Biological Station, Michigan, USA - KB3-175-4 | ecosystem: Environmental > Terrestrial > Soil > Unclassified ... | reverse complement strand
TCGCAGTGGTGGGCGGCGGCATGGTCGGCGCGAGTTTCGCGCTCGCCCTGGCACCTACCCCGCTCAAAGTCCTGCTGATCGAGAGCATCGCGCCCGCCTCCCGGGAGCATCCGAGCTTCGATGAGCGCACGACGGCACTCGGCAACGCGAGCCGGCGCATCTTCCAGGGGCTCGGTGTTTGGGATCAAATCGCACCGCACGCATCCTCGATTGGCGCGATTCATGTCTCGAATGCGGGCCGGTTCGGCTTCGCGCGCCTCGAGGCTCGCGCGCAGGGCGTCGAGGCATTCGGCTACGTCGCCCCGAATCGTGTGATCGGCGCTGCGCTCTGGGATCGGCTTGCCGAGTTCCCGCACATCGAGCGGCGGGTGCCCGCCCGGCTCGACGCGATCGACATCGGCGCCGAGCGCGTCGATCTCACACTGCACGCGGAGGGCCGCGAGCTCGAGCGGCTCTCGGCGCGCCTCGTCGTCGCCGCCGATGGTGCGGAATCGCAAGTGCGTCGGGCTGCCGGAATCGACGCGCGCGTCAAGGACTATGACCAGGTGGCGATCGTTGCAAATGTGAGCGCCGATCGGCCGCACGACGGGACGGCTTACGAGCGCTTCACCAACGCCGGCCCCATCGCTCTGCTGCCGCTCGCCGGCGGCAGCTATACGGCCGTCTGGGCGCGCTCGCCGGAGCGGGCGGAGGAGACGCTGAGGCTCGGCGATGGGGCATTCATCGATGAGCTGCAGAGACAGTTCGGCTGGCGGGCAGGCCGCTTCGTACGCGCGGGCCGGCGCGGCTCCTACCGCCTGAAGCTCACGCGCGCCGATGCGATCGCAGGCACGAGATCGGTACTCATCGGCAATGCCGCGCAGGCGCTGCATCCGGTCGCGGGTCAGGGATTCAATCTCGGTTTGAGAGATGCAGCCGTGCTCGCCGAGGTACTCGCGGATGCGCGCTCGGCGGACCCCGGCTCGCCGCAGGTGCTCGCGCGCTTCGCACGCGAGCGTGCCGTCGATCGCCGCGGCGTCGTGGGGTTCACCGATGGGCTCGTGCGCCTTTTCGGCGACTCGCGGCAAGCGGTGGGGTTTGCGCGCAATGTCGGCTTGCTGCTGTTCGATCTCGCGCCGCCGGCCAAGAGCGCGCTCGCGCGCGTGAGCACCGGATTCGGTGGACGCACGCCGCGGCTTGCACGGGGATTGAAGCTCACGTGACCGAGACGCGCTTCGACGTGCTGGTGATCGGAGGCGGACTTGCGGGCGGCTGCGCCGGCGCGCTCTTGCAGAGAGCAGCGTCGAACGGCCGCCAGCCGCTCGACATCGCGATCCTGGAGCACGGCTACCCGCGCGCGCCGCTGCCCGGCACACCCTTCGAAGCGCGCGTCTCGGCGCTCTCCCGCGCGAGCGAGCGCATTCTCGCAAGCGCCGGCGCCTGGGGACGCATCGCTGGCCCACGCGTGCAGCCCTACGAGCGCATGCGCGTGTGGCACCACACAGTTCCGCCGGCGAGCCCGGATGTTCTCGTGTTCGATGCCGCGGATGCGGGCGAGCCGAATCTCGGCTGGATCGCCGAGAACCGGCTCGTGCAGGCAGCCGTCGTCGAAGCCTTCGAGGCGGCCGGGGGACGTCTCATCCTCGGGGAGCTCAGCGGACTCACTGTACGCGACCGGCACATCGAGGCGCTGACGAGCGCCGGCACATTCTCCGCGCGGCTGATCGTGGGTGCCGATGGAGCGCGCTCTGCAGTGCGGGAAGCGATCGGCCTCACCGCCGAGAGCTCGAGCTACGGACAGAGGGCGATCGTCGCAAACGTCGCGACCGAGCGGCCGCACGAGAGCACGGCGTGGCAACGGTTCCTGCGTGCAGGCACTCTCGCTTTCCTGCCGCTCGCCGACGGCTCGAGCTCGATCGTCTGGTCGGCGGATGCCGAGAGCGCCGCCGCGCTCGAGGCGCAATCGGATGCAGAATTCGGGCGCGATCTCGAGAGGCAGTCGGACGGCGCCCTCGGCGCGACGCGGCTCATCACGGAGCGCGTCTCCTTCCCGCTCGGGAGGCTCGCGGCTCATCGCTACACCGCGCATCGCTGCGCGCTCATCGGCGATGCGGCGCATGTCGTGCATCCCCTGGCCGGACAAGGCGCCAATCTCGGGCTGCTCGATGCGGCAGCGCTTGCCGAGGTGCTGATCGCGGCGAGCCGCGAGGGCGAGGACCCGGGGGCCGAGCGCGTGCTGCGCCGCTACGAGCGCTGGCGAAAGAGTGAAACGCAGATCATGGCGACCGCGATCGAGGCATTCGACCGGCTGCTCGCGCATGGGGCGGGACCGCTCGCGCGGCTCGCGCAGCGCGGGCTCGGCTGGGTGAACCGCAGCCCGGAGATGAAGCGTCTCTTCATCGGCCGCGCGCTCGGCCTCACGGGGGAGCTGCCGCAGGCGGCGCGAGCCGTTTGAGACGTGCGCCGGCGCGACACGCGCCGCTCAGGCGAGCGGAATCGAATCGATCTTCGCCGCGCAGATGAAATCGTTCTCCGAGAGGCCACGGATCGCGTGCGTGCTGAACTCGATCCGGCAGACGCCGTAGCCCACTTCGAGGTCGGGATGATGGTCCTCGATGTTCGCAACATGCGCGACGGCGTTGACGAAGCTCATCGTCCGGTAGAAATCCTTGAATTTGAATTCGCGGCGGATGCGCTGTGCATCCTCCGACAGGCGCCAGTCGGAGGAGACCTGTTTCATCAGGTCCTGAGCCTGGGCACGACTCAAGGGTGCGACACCGCCTTCGCACGGCTTGCAACGCTTCTGGGTGAGCTGGGACATGACGTCGATCTCCTCTGCGATGCGCCCTCGATGCGGCCGCGCGGGCGCGCGGGCGCGGCCGGGCTCACGCGCTCGCACGCGGCGGATATTTCCGCGCGACGTACTGCTCGACGAGCTCCTGGAATTCCTCGGCGATCCGCTCGCCCTTCAGCGTCACGGTTTTCTCGCCGTCCTCGTAGACCGGTGCCACCGGGCGCTCGCCGGTGCCAGGCAGGCTGATGCCGATGTTCGCGTGCTTGCTCTCGCCGGGGCCGTTGACGACACAGCCCATGACCGCGACGCTCATATCCTCGACGCCTTCGAAGCGCCGGCGCCACTCGGGCATGCGGTGGCGGATGTGCGATTGGATGCGCTGCGCGAGCTCCTGGAAATACGTGCTCGTCGTGCGGCCGCAGCCGGGACAGGCGGTCACCATCGGGGTGAAGGAGCGCAGTCCCATCGTCTGCAGGATCTCCTGCGCGACGATGACTTCCTGAGTGCGATCGCCGCCGGGCTCCGGGGTGAGCGAGACGCGGATCGTATCGCCGATTCCTTGCTGCAGCAGCACGGACATACCCGCGGTCGAGGCGACGATGCCTTTGGACCCCATGCCCGCTTCGGTGAGCCCGAGGTGCAGCGGATAGTCGCAGCGCGAGGCGAGATCGCGATAGATGGCGATGAGGTCCTGTACCCCACTCACCTTGGCCGAGAGAATGATACGGTCCCGGGGCAGCCCGAGCTCCACGGCTCGCTCGGCGCTCTTCAGCGCAGAGAGCACGACGGCGTTGCGCATGACCTCGCGCGCATCGAGCGGCTCGGGGCGTGTCGAGTTCTCATCCATGAGTCTCGTGAGAAGGTCCTGATCGAGGCTTCCCCAGTTCACGCCGATGCGCACCGGCTTGCCGTACCGGCAGGCGACCTCGATCATCTCCGCGAACTGCGGGTCGCGTTTGCTGCCGCGCCCGACGTTGCCGGGATTGATGCGGTATTTCGAGAGCGCCTCGGCGCAGGATGGATGCTCGCGCAGCAGCTTGTGGCCGTTGAAGTGGAAATCGCCGATCAGCGGCACGCCGATTCCCATCTGCTCGAGGCGATCCCGAATACCCGCCACGGCGGCGGCGGCCTCGCTGGTGTTCACGGTGATCCGGACGAGCTCGGAGCCGGCGCGGGCGAGCGACTTCACCTGCTGTGCAGTCGATTCCACATCGGCGGTGTCGGTGTTCGTCATCGACTGCACGACGACGGGTAAGCTCCCGCCCACACGAACGGGACCGATGGCAACCGTCAGGCTAGGACGGCGCGGGAGCGACGTTGACATGGGGGCATTCTAACCCGGCGGGACGGGCTTCGGCCCGGCTGCTATCATGCGCCCGCTCGTCGATCCGTCTCCCCGGAGAGAGTCCGGCCGTGCAGTCCTCATCGGAGTGCGCACCGGAACGCCGAAGGCGCAAGTCCCGCCCGGAAACGCTCAGGCACACGTACGGAAGGCGGAGGATCGGCCGCGCGGCCGCAACGCGGTTGTGAGGCCGCGGCCACGGCGAGCTCTGGAGAGCGGTGGACTCCGGCGCAGAGCGGCGTGCTCTCGGCTCGAGTCTCCCCACCGAAGGGGTGCGGCGCCTGCCGGCGCCTGATCTCTCAGGTCGCAGGACAGAGGGGCGGCGGTTCTCGCGGCGCGCGGCGCGGCGCGAGGAGCCGCACTCGTGCTCGGCCGGAGGGCTCATGGGACGACGAACACCGCTCTACGAGCTGCACCGTTCCCTCGGTGCACGGCTCATCGATTTCGGCGGCTGGGATCTGCCGCTCACCTACGGCTCGCAGCTCGACGAGCACCACGCCGTGCGCAAGGCCGCAGGACTCTTCGACGTCTCCCACATGGGCATTTTCGATGTGCGCGGACGCGACGCCCGGGCGCTCCTCGAGCGTTTGATCGCGAACGATGTCGGGAAGCTTCAGGCGCCGGGCAAGGCGCTCTACGGTTGCATGCTCAACGAGTCCGGCGGCGTGGTGGACGATTTGATCGTGTATTACCTCGACGCCCCGGGCGAGGCGCATGACGGCTTACGGGACGGCGAGCGCTTCCGCGTCGTCGTGAACGGCGCGACGCGGGAGACGGATCTCACCTGGATACGCTCGCAGGCGCGGGGACTCGACGCCGAGATCATCGAGCGCGTGGACCTCGCCCTGATTGCCGTGCAGGGACCGGAAGCGCGCGCACAGGTGGCGCGGGTGCTGGCGCCAGGCGAGGCGGCCGCATCGCTCGCGCTCGGCCGGTACCGCGCGGCGCAGATCGGTGACCTCTATATCGCCCGCACGGGCTACACGGGCGAGGACGGCTTCGAGGTGATGCTGCCCGCCGCGCAAGCGCAAGACGTCTGGCAGCGACTGAATGCGCTCGGGGTCGTGTCCTGCGGTCTCGGGGCGCGCGATACGCTGCGCCTCGAGGCGGGACTCAATCTGTACGGCCATGACATGGACGCGAGTACGCATCCCTTCGAATCGCGCCTCGGCTGGACGGTGGCGCTCGAGCCGCGCGCGCGCCGCTTCATCGGCCGGGAGGCGCTCGAGGCGGTGCTGGCGCGCGGCATCGACCGCAAGCTCATCGGACTCGAGCTCGACGGTCGCGGGGTGCTGCGCGCCGGTCAGCGCGTGATCGCGGCGGACGCCGGCCCACGCGCTGGATCGGGCCACGGGCAGGGCATCGTCACGAGCGGCACCTTCTCCCCGACGCTGCAGCGCTCGATCGCACTCGCGCGCGTTCCGGCGGCGACGGCCGGCACCGTCCGAGTCGACGTCCGCGGCAAGCTCCTCGAGGCGAGCGTGGTGGAGCCGCCGTTCGTACATCTTTCAACGAAAGGATCGCCATGAGCCAGGTTCCAAGCGGTCTCCGCTACTCCAAGACTCACGAATGGGTACGCGTCATGCCCGACGGGCTCCTCGAGATCGGGATTACGGATCACGCGCAGCGTGCGCTCGGCGATCTCGTATTCGTCGAGACACCCGAGCCCGGACGGCGCGTGAGCGCCGGTGAGCCGTACGCCGTCGTCGAGTCGGTGAAGGCCGCCTCGGATGTGTATTGCCCCGTGGCCGGGGAGATCGCCGCCGCGAACACGGAGCTCGCCTCGGCGCCCGAGCGGATCAATCAATCGCCGTACGAGGCGGGCTGGATCGCGCGCATCCGTCCGGACGATGCGGCAGCCGTCGCGAAACTGCTGACGCCCGAGCAGTACTCGAAGCTCATCGAGGCGGAGGGGGACTGATGGCGTTCATTCCGCATACGCCGGCCGACATCGAGGAAATGCTCGCGGCAATAGGTGCGGCGAGCATCGAGGAGCTCTTCGATGAGATTCCCGCCTCCATCCGCGCGCGCCCGCTCACGGGCGTCCCGGAGGCGTTCGGGGAGATGCAGATCGGCCGGCTGATGCGCGAGCGCGCCGCCTGCGATGGGTTACCGCTCTCGTTTCTGGGGGCCGGCGCGTACGAGCACCACATTCCGGCGGCGGTCTGGGCAATCGCAACGCGCGGGGAGTTCTACAGCTCCTACACCCCGTATCAGGCCGAGGCGAGCCAGGGGACGCTGCAGACGATCTACGAATTTCAAACGATGATCGCGAGCCTCACTGGAATGCAGGTCGCGAACGCCTCGCTCTACGACGGCGCCTCCGCGTTCGCCGAAGCCCTGCTCATGGCGATGCGCATCAATCGCCGCTCGAAGTCGCTCAAGGCGCTCGTGCCGAGCACGGTGCACCCGCATTACCGCGCAGTTGCGCGCGCCATTACGAGCCATCAGAGCGTGAAGCTCGAGGAGATACCCTACTGCACGGAGACGGGTCGCATCGTGCCCGAGGCGCTGGTGCGCTACGAAGGCGAGGACGTGGCGGCGCTCGCGATTCAACAGCCGAACTTCTTCGGGGTGCTCGAGGATGCGGATGCGCTCAGCGACTGGGCGCGCAGGCGCGGCATCCCGGTCGTCGCGATCGTGAATCCCACCTCGCTCGCGCTGCTTCAGCCGCCCGGTGCCTGGCGCGGCGGCGCCGATGTGGTGGTGGGAGAGGGTCAGCCGCTCGGGGTCCCGCTTTCCTCCGGCGGCCCGTACTTCGGGTTCATGGCCACTCGCATGGAGCACGTGCGGCAGATGCCTGGCCGTATCGTCGGACGCACACTCGATACCACGGGGCACCCCGGCTTCACACTCACGCTGCAGGCGCGCGAGCAGCACATCCGCCGCGGGCGTGCGACATCGAACATCTGCACCAATCAGGGTCTGATGGTGACCGCTGCGACCGTCTACCTCTCACTCATGGGCCCGCAGGGACTGCAACGCGTCGCGACCGCCTGCCACGCACGGACGGCGGAGCTCCTCGAGGCGCTGACGCGCGTACCGGGCGTGCGGTCAGCGTTCTCCAGCCCTTTCTTTCACGAGGTGGTGCTGCGGCTCGACCGGCCGGCAGCCCCGGTGCTCGCCGCGCTCGCGCGCCAGGACATCCTCGGGGGGATCGATCTTGCGCCGTATTATCCGGAGCTCGGAGCGGCGTTTCTCGCCTGCGCGACGGAGACGAAGACGACGGCCGACATCGAGGCCTTCGCCTCAGCCGTGGGCGCGGCGTTGACGAGTCAACACGCCGCGTAAGCGGCACGGGTGGGGGAAGGATGCAAGCGCGCGGCGAGAAGCTGATATTCGAGTATTCACGACCGGGGCGCGGCGCCTCCGATCAATGGCCACCGGATCCGCAGCGCCCCTCGGGTGCGCCCGCGACCGGGGCGGACGTTCCCGTCGAGCTCCTTCGCACCGAGCCACCGCTCCTTCCCGAGGTGAGCGAGCTCGATGCGGTGCGGCACTTTACGCGCCTGTCGCAGCTCAACTTCTCGATCGACACGCATTTCTATCCGCTCGGCTCGTGCACGATGAAGTACAACCCCAAGGCGTGCAACGCGCTCGCGCAGCTGCCGCAGTTTCTCGCGCGCCATCCGCTCGCGCCGGAATCGCATGGCCAGGGCCTGCTCGCCTGCCTGTACGAGCTGCAAGAGATGTTGAAGGCGGTGATCGGGATGCAAGCGGTGTCACTTACCCCGATGGCGGGCGCGCAGGGCGAGCTCGCCGGGGTTGCGATGATCCGCGCCTATCACCGCGCGCGGGGCGATCTCGCGCGCCGCGAGATCATCGTGCCGGAGGCGGCGCACGGGACCAATCCGGCGAGCGCGACGATGTGCGGCTGCATCGTGCGCGAAATCCCCGTCGATGCCGATGGGGATGTGAGCCTCGAGGCGCTCCGGGCGGTGGTGGGTCCGGCGACGGCCGGCATCATGCTGACCAATCCCTCGACGCTCGGGGTGTTCGAGCGCCGCATTCTCGAGGTCGCCGAGCTCGTGCACGGCGCGGGGGGCCTTCTCTACTACGACGGCGCGAATCTCAACGCGATCCTCGGCAAGGTCCGCCCGGCCGACATGGGCTTCGATGTGGTCCACCTGAATCTGCACAAGACCTTCTCCACGCCGCATGGGGGAGGCGGCCCGGGCGCGGGCGCCGTCGGTGTCGGTGAGCGGCTCATGCCATACCTCCCGATTCCGATCGTGGGACGCGACGGAGATCGGTATCGCTGGCTCGCCGAGCGCGACTTTCCCCAGTCGATCGGCAGACTTTCGGCTTTCATGGGGAACACGGGCGTGCTCTTACGTGCCTATGTCTACATGCGCCTGCTCGGCCGCTCCGGTCTCTCTCGGGTCGCCGAGCACGCGACGCTGAATGCGAATTATCTGCTCGCGAGGCTCACGCAGGCCGGATTCGTGGCGGCCTATCCGGAGCGCCGCGCGAGCCACGAGCTCATCGTGACGCTCAAGCGCGAGGCGCGCGAGCTCGAGGTGACGGCGATGGATTTTGCGAAGCGACTATTGGATTATGGGATGCACGCGCCCACGACGTACTTCCCGCTGCTCGTTCCGGAGTGCCTGCTCATCGAGCCGACCGAGACGGAGAGCAAGGAGACGCTCGATGCCTTCGTCGAGGCTATGGTGAGCATCGAGCGTGAGGCGCGCGAGGACCCCGAGCGCGTCCGCGGGGCGCCGTACACACTGCCCGTGCGCCGCCTGGACGACGTGCGGGCCGCCAAGCATCTCGACCTCACCTTCAAGCCGACGGCGCCTGCCGAGAGTCTTGCATGAGAGTTTCTGTTCCCGTTTTGCTCGCTGCGCTGCTCACCCTGCCGTTCGCGGCGCTCGGACAGCAGCCGAGTCCTCCGCACGCGGCCCCGAACGCCGTCGAAGTCAACGGCCCTCCGCCCTCGGGGCGCTCGGGCCCGCGCGCGCCCGCTCACGGTGCCACGCGGCAGACGCAGGAGCTCGTCCGCCAGGCCGCCGCCGTCGAGGAAAACCCCGACTGGGCGGTCACGCTCGAGCGCATCGCCGGCAGTGTCGTCGCGATCGATGTGAACTCGACGCGCGCCTTCGACACCGAGTGGAACTCGACAGCGCAGGCAACGGGGTTCGTCGTCGATGCGGCGCGCGGCCTCGTGCTCACCAACCGCCACGTCGTCACGCCCGGTCCCGTGACCGCCGAGGCGACGTTCCTCGATCGCGAGGAGGTACAGCTCTATCCCGTGTACCGCGACCCGGTGCACGACTTCGGCTTCTACCGCTACGACCCGAAGAAGCTGCGCTTCATCCATCCGAAGGCGCTGCAGCTGTATCCGCAGGGAGCCGTGGTGGGACGCGAGATCCGCGTCGTCGGCAACAACGCGGGCGAGCAGCTCTCCATCCTCGCCGGCACGCTCGCGCGGATCGACCGGGAGGCGCCGGAATACGGGATCGAGCATTACAACGACTTCAATACCTTCTATCTGCAAGCCGCCTCGGGTACCTCGGGCGGCTCCTCCGGCTCGCCGGTGATCGACATCCGCGGGCGAGTCGTCGCGCTGAATGCGGGCGGCGCGACGGGCGCCGCATCGAGCTTTTATCTGCCACTCGGCCGCGTCGAACGGGCTTTGAAGCTGATCCAGGAGGACAAGCCGATCACTCGCGGCACCCTTGAAACCGTGTTCGTCTACACGCCCTACGACGAGCTCGAGCGGCTCGGATTGAGACCGGCGACGGAGGCGGCGGCGCGCCAGGCCTTTCCGAAGCTCACGGGTATGCTCGTGGTGAGCGATGTGCTGCCCGGCTCGCGCAGCCACGGCGTGCTGCAGCCGGGCGACATTCTGGTGCGATTGAACGGCAAGCTCGTCACACAGTTCGAGCCGCTCGAGGACATCCTCGATTCCTCGGTGGGCGAGACCGTGCGTGTCGAGGTGGAGCGAGGCGGCAAGTCGGTCACGGCAACGCTGCCCGTGAGCGACCTCAACCGGATCACGCCCGACTCGTATCTGGAGTTCGGGGATGCCGTGATGAACACGCTCTCGTACGAGCAAGCGCGCGATTTCAACGTTCCGGCGCACGGCGTATACGTCGCCAATCCCGGGTACGCGTTCGCCGCGGCCGGCATTCAGCGCGGTGCCGTGATTACGGCCATCGACTCGACCCCGGTTGCAACCGTCGAGGACATGGAGAAGGTCGTCGCACGCCTCGGCAACCGCCAGGAGGCGACCGTCCGGTACTTCACCATCGAGGAGCCGAACGGCAGCGAGCTGCGCTCGTTCCGAATGGATCGCAGCTGGTTCCCGGCCCGCTACTGTCAGCGCAACGACGTGGAGGGGCTCTGGGATTGCCACAATCTGCCGGCCGCTCCGGCCGCGCCGGCGGCCAAGCCTGGCACGACGGAGTTCCCGCATTATTCCGATCCGCGCCTCGCGCGCCTCGCACCATCACTGGTTCTGGTGAGCTACGACATGCCGTACTCGGTGTCGGGCGTCACGGAGCACTACTACCACGGCACGGGGCTAGTCGTGGACGCGCAGCGCGGCCTCATCGTCGTCGATCGCAACACGGTGCCGGTGTCGGTCGGAGATGTGCGCATCACCTTCGCGGGCACCCTGGAGGTCCCGGGGCGGGTCGTGTATGTGCATCCGGTACACAACCTGGCCGTTGTCGCCTACGACCCCAAGCTCATCGGCTCGACGCCGGTACGCTCGGCGAAGCTCGCGCCGCGCAATCTGCAGCCCGGCCAGAACGTCTGGGTCGTCGGACTCTCGGGCGACAGCCAGCTGCACAGCCGCGCCACGCAGATCGCGAGCGTCGGGCCGATCGAGCTGCCGCTCTCGCGGACGATGCGCTTCCGCGACACGAACGATGAGGTGGCCGATCTCGTCAACCCACCGACCGACTACGACGGCGTGCTCGCGAACGAGCGCGGGGAAGTGGTGGGCATGTGGTCGAGCTTCGCGTACGAGAACGGTCGCGATCTCACCCAGGAAGAGAAGGGCGTCTCGATCGATCTGGTCTCGGCGATGCTCGATCGCATCCGCACCGGCCGGCCGCTGCATTCACTCGATGTGGAGTTCGCGCCGATGCCGCTCGCGAGCGCGCGGCAATTCGGCCTCTCGGACAGTTGGATGAAGAAGCTCGAGCAGGCGAGCTCGGTCGAGCGCCAGGCGCTCACGGCCGTGCGGCTCGTCGCAGGCGCGCCCGCCGCTCACCTGCTGCAGCAGGGCGACATTCTGCTCGCCATCGACGGCAAGGTCGTCACGCGCTTCAGCGACGTCGAGCGCGCGGTCGGCGATCGCGACCACGTCGAAGTCACGGTCTGGCGCTCGAATGCGGCACGGACGATCGAGGTCCCGACGGCTGTTTTGCCGGGGGCCGATGTCGAGCGGCTCGTCGAGTGGGCTGGCGCGACTCTCCAGGCTCCCCACAGGCCGATGAGCGCCCAGCGCGGCATTCCCCCGGTCGGCGTGTACGTGGCGTATTTCGCGTACGGCTCCCCGGCCACCCGCTATGGGCTGTATCCCGGTCGACGCATATTGCAAGTGGACGACACACCGACTCCGAACCTCGACGCGTTCCTCGCCGCCGTCGCGGGCCGCCCCGACCGCTCCTCGGTGCGCCTGAAGACGGTCACTTGGAACAATGCGACCGAGGTGATCACCCTCAAGCTCGACAAGCACTACTGGCCAGGCTACGAGCTGCGGCATACGCCTCAGGGCTGGGTGCGCACCCCGCTCGGCTGAGGCGGAATGCGAAACGCGTCGCACCGGGTCCGACCGGGCGGCGGGGAAGGGGTGTGGGCTTGGTAGAATCGCGCGCATGGTGCGGGTGGTGAGAGCGAGCCAGGTAGAGATCGATGCCGCCGTGCAGGCGCTGCGCGATGGCGAGCTCGTCGCCTTTCCGACGGAGACCGTCTACGGTCTCGGGGCGAACGCGCAGAACCCGGCCGCAGTACGCAAAATATTCGCGGCGAAGCGGCGTCCCGAAAATCATCCCGTCATCGTTCATCTCGACAGCCCGCGCTTTCTGCACCGCTGGGTCAAACAGGTTCCCGAGACCGCGGCGCGGCTCGCGGAGCGGTTCTGGCCCGGTCCGCTCACGATCGTCATGCCGCGCGGTCCGAACGTGCATGACATCGTGACCGGGGGTCAGGATACGATCGCCGTGCGCGTGCCTTCCCATCCGATGGCGCAGCAGCTGCTCACCGCGTTCGGAGGCGGCATCGCAGCGCCATCGGCAAACCGTTACGGGCGGCTGAGCCCCACGCGACCGGAGCACGTGCGCGATGAGCTCGGAGATACGGTGCGCATCGTGCTCGACGGCGGTGAATGCCAGATCGGCCTCGAATCGACGATCGTCGCGTGCGAGGGTCCGCGAGTGCGGCTGCTGCGGCCCGGTGCTGTCACGGCCTCGCAGCTGCGCGATGCGCTCGGCGACCTGCTCCTCGGACCGGACGGCGACTCACCGCGCGTGCCCGGCAGCTCCCCTTCGCACTACGCGCCCGCGACCCGCATGATGATCGTGCCGGCGGGCGAGATCGACGCGCAGGCCGCGGCGCTTTCCCAGGGCGGCAAGCGCATCGCGGTCCTTGCGCAGCGTCTGCCGCTCAAGGCGCACAAGTACGTCACCTGGATCAATGCGGGTCGCAGGCCCGAGCAGTATGCGCAGGACCTGTACGCGAATCTGCGCACGCTCGATAAGGCCGGCTGCCAGCAGATTCTGGTGCAGGACGTCCCGCACGATGAGCGCTGGGATGCCGTGCGCGACCGGCTAACGCGCGCTGCAAGCCAGGTGGCGGACAGCGACGATACCGGCGCGCTGGCCGTGCTGCCGTGACTCTCACGCCTTGAGCCGCGCCTCGCGACGATCGCGCTTCATCGATCCCTTCCAGCCGGCAGAAATCGAGCGGCTGGTCCGGGAGTTCGGCTCCCCGCTGCTGATCGTCGACTGCGCGCGCGTGCGCGAGCAGCTCGCGAAGCTCAAGCGCGCCTTGCCGCGCGTCGACCTTCACTATGCGCTGAAGCCCCTGCCGCATCCGGCGGTCGTGCAGACGGTGATCGAGGAGGGCGGGTTTCTCGATCTTGCGACGACGGGCGAGGTGCAGCTCGCCGGACGCCTCGGCATCGATCCTCGCCGCTGCATCCACACCCATCCGATCAAACGCGACGAGGACATCGCGAACGCGCTCGAGCTCGGCGTGCGCACGTTCGTCGCGGACAATCCCGATGAGGTCCGCAAGTTCGAGCGCCTTCGCGGGCGCGCGGAGCTGCTGCTCCGCGTCTCGTTCCGCAGTCCGGGCGCGGTCTGCGACCTCTCGCGCAAATTCGGCTGCGACCCGGAGGACGCCCTCGCGCTTGCGCGCGTCGCGGCGGAGATCGGCATCGATGTACGCGGGCTGTCTTTCCATGTCGGATCGCAGGCGGCCGACTCCGGCAAGCACGTCGAGGCGATCGAGGCGTGCGCGCGGCTCATCGCCGCGGGACGCCGCGCGAAGCTCGGCACGCTGGACACTCTCGACATCGGCGGCGGCTTTCCGATCGACTACATGCAGCCGGCGGCGGATATCGGACGTTTCTGCGCGCCGATTCGTGCCGTACTTGCGAAGCTTCCGCGGCGGCTGCGGATCATCGCAGAGCCCGGCCGCTACATCGTCGGCCCCGCGGCGATCGGCGTCGCCTCCGTGATGGGGCGCGCTCAGCGCGAGGGGCACTGGTGGTATTACCTCGACGATGGGCTGTACGGCTCCTACAGCGGTCAGCTCTACGATCACGCGCGCTATCCGGTCGAGCCGCTGCGCAATGGCGGTGAGCGCCTGCCCGCGGTGCTCGCCGGCCCCACGTGCGATAGCATCGATGTGATCGCGGAGAATCTGATGCTACCGAGGCTCGCGCCCGGCGACCTCATCATCGGGCGCGCCATGGGCGCGTACACGTGGGCGAGTGCCTCCGACTTCAATTTCTTCCCGAAGGCCACGGTCGTTTCCGTGAACTCGAAGCCCGGCGATGCGGGCAGTGTAGTATCGGTGCCTCTCGGGCCCTGAGGTCCCGGTGAGCCGCGCATGATGAACGACAAACACGAGCCGCAG
>Ga0134128_10006448_pt1 | contig 14213 bp, 11 predicted proteins | sample KB31754_FD_96462 | JGI IMG/M metagenome (GOLD analysis project Ga0134128, IMG submission 96462) | Terrestrial soil microbial communities with excess Nitrogen fertilizer from Kellogg Biological Station, Michigan, USA - KB3-175-4 | ecosystem: Environmental > Terrestrial > Soil > Unclassified ... | reverse complement strand
GATCTGCACGTTGCTGCCCGTGGCAATCTGGCGCACCCACACGCTGTCGCGTCCCTCCGCCGACGTCTGCACGTACGCCACGAACTTGCCGTCGGGCGAGAGGACGGCCCTGCCGGCGGTGACGCCGGAGGTCAGGCGCGTCATCGCGGTCGCGGGGACCGTCGGGACTGCCGGCGGGGCCGCGCGGCGGATGAGCAGTGCGCTCGCGACGATCGCCGAGAGGACGGCCACGATCGCGAGGGCCTGCCAGATCCGGACGCTGCGGCGGTGGGCGCCAGGCCCGTTCGCCGCGGCGTCGACCGTGAGCTCGCCCGACTCGAGCGACGCCCTGAGCTCGCGGAGATCGTTCCTGAGATCCTTGGCGGTCTGATAGCGCGCCTCGGGGTCCTTCGCCAGCGCGCGGCGGACGATCCGCGCGAAGTCGCGCGGCAGCGCGGGATTCAACTCGGAGACCGACGCCGGCGTGTCCTTCACGATCGAGGCGAGGATCGACACGCTCGTCTCGCCGGTGAACGGCCGGCGACCCGTGGCCATCTCGTAGAGGATGATGCCGAGCGAAAAGAGATCGGACCGGGCGTCGACGGCCTTGCCTTCGGCCTGCTCCGGCGACATGTAGGCGACCGTCCCGAGAATCCGTCCTTCGCCGGTCTGCAGCGCGGTCGCGACGTCCGCCTGGCCGCTCGCGCGCGCCGCTTCCTCGAGCTTCGCGAGGCCGAAGTCGAGCACCTTGATCCGATCCGCGTGATCGCCGTCGCCGATCATGATGTTGGCCGGCTTCAGGTCGCGGTGTGTGATGCCCTTCTGATGAGCGGCCGCGATCGCGTCCGCGATGTCGACGCCGATCCTCGCGAGCCGCGCCAGCGGCAGCGGGCCCTTCGCCAGCAGCTCCGACAGCGGGCTCCCCTCGACCAGCTCCATCGTGAGGAAGGTCGTGCCGGCATCCTCCTCGATCGAGTAGATCGTGACGATGCCGGGATGGTTCAGCGCGGCGATCGTCTGCGCCTCGCGTTCGAAGCGCTCGCGCCGTTCGGCGTCCAGCCTGGCGCCGGCGGGCAGGATCTTGAGGGCGACCGATCGATTCAACCGCGGGTCGCGGGCCCGATAGACCTCGCCCATCCCTCCTGAGCCGAGGTGCCCGAGAATTTCGTACGGACCGAGTCGGTCGCCGACTCTGACTGGCATGCCGGAGCCGGAATCATATCGCGCGCGAGCGTGGAGGCCGTGGCCCGCGGCGGTCTGGCGCGGGTCAGCCGCGCGGACGAACAGGCACGCCGGGCGTGACGGCGCGCTCGTACCATCCAACGTCCCAGAATTGACCGAACTTCCGGCCCACGCGGTGGAAGACGCCGACCTCGACGAAGCCGAAGGCCTCGTGCAGCCGCCGCGATGCGTCGTTCGGCAGCGTCATCCCCGCGACGACGCAGTGGACGTCCTCGTGGGCGATGACGTCGAAGAGAGCGCCATACAGCGCGCGGCCCAGACCCCGGCCGGTCGCCGCGGCGTCGCAGTAGATGCTGGTTTCCACCGTGGCGTCATACGCGGCCTTCGGCCGCCACGCGCTCGTCGTCGCGTAGCCCAGCGGCCGATCGGCGTCGTCGACCGCGACGAGCAGCCGATGCCGGCCCGTCGTGCGATGCGCGTCGAACCAGGACTGACGGTCCGCGGGCGTCAGCGGCGTCAGATCGAACGTGACGGCCGTGTGCGCGATGTAGTGGTTGTAGATGGCGACGAGCGCCGGCAGGTCGGCCGGCACGGCCGCGCGGATCCGTGGAGCGGCGGTCATCCGCCCATTGTCGGCGCAGTCCGTTCATCGGCGCGCGGCCAGACGTCGATTGGACTGCGAAGGACCCTCGGCGGGCTCCGTGCCCTCCGTCGCCTGCCGCCCTACCCGAACAGGTTCTTGACGACGAACCAGACGTTCGCGGGGCGCTCGCCGAGCCGGCGCATGTACCAGGGAAACCAGTACTCGCCGTAGCTGATGAGACAGCGGACCGAGGCACCGGCCTTCGCGAGCTCGTCCTGCCGCGCCGACTGGATGCCGTACAGCATCGCGAACTCGTAGCGGCTCTGGGCCACTTTCCGCTCGGCAATCACCTGCTGCAGCCGCTGCTGCAGGCCGATGTCGTGCGTCGCGATGTGGAGCAGCGCGCCCGGCTTGTTGGCGTCGTCCTGGAGCAGGCGCGACGCGAGCGTGAAGTAGTTCGCGTCGACGTCGGGTTTGTTCGGCAGGGCGACGTTGGGGGGCTCGAGGTACGCGCCCTTGACCAGCCGAATCGCCGCACCCATGGCCACGAGCGGCTCGAGGTCGGCCGCGGTCCGATGCAGGTACGCCTGAATGGCGACGCCGACCTTCGGCGTGCGCTCGCGCAGGCGCTTGTAGAGCGCGAGCGTGCCGTCGACGTACGGCGAGCTCTCCATGTCGAGCCACATGAAGTTGCCGGCGGCGACCGCGGCGTCGGTCAGCGCCGCCAGATGCCGGAAGCAGACTTCCTTGTCCTGATCGAAGCCGAGCTGCGTCGGTTTGACGGAGATCTGCGCGTCGAGGCCGGCGGCCTTCACGAGCGCGATCACCTTCGTGTAGTGCGCCGCGACCTCGTCGGCTTCCTTGATGTGCGTGATGTTCTCGCCCAGCCGCGTGAGGATCGTGTTGATGCGCCGCGGCTGGATCGCTTTCGCCGCCGCGATCGCGTCCTCGACGGTCTCGCCCGGCATGAACTTCACGACCGACCGGCGGACGAACTTCTTCTTCGTGGCGTGCTCGCGCAGCCACACGTTCGTCGAGGCCCAGAGGAACACGGAGCGCATCACAGACATAAGAGACGGTCAGTCAGAAAGGTGATCGCGCTCCGCACGTCGTCGAACGCTAGAAGCCTCCGCCTGCCGGCGCCGCCGTGAGCGGCTTCTCGGTCCCGCGATGGCACGTGTAGCAGGTCACCTTGTTCTGACCCGCCGGCGCGGGCTCGCCCACGTCCTTCAGGAACTGGTCGTTGATCGCCATCTGCATCGTCAGCATCTTGCGCGCGACGCCCTTGTGCGGGTTCTCATCGGACGACCGATCGGCGACATGGCAGTAGGTGCACTGCACGCCGAGGCCTGCGGTGAACGTCCGCATGATCGCCGTCACCTGCTGATTGGTGTAGTCCTTCGGCAGGACCTGAAGATTCTTCGGAGCTGGCTGCTGCGCCGCCGAAGGCTGCGCCACCGCGAATACCAGCGCCAGAATAAAGATGGCAAACGAACTCAAGAACACCCGAACTCGCATGCAAACCTCCCCGGGGAGACCGGATGCGCACATGGTAATCGAAGACGACAGCTGCCGCCTATCGGGTGAATCGCCGACTTACTCCCTGGGGGCCGGGAGCTCGGGGGTTTGGGGCACGACCCGGACGAACTCGCCGCGCTGGAGGAGCTCGCGGCCCTTGCCGCCGCGGCCCGTCGTGCCGTATTTCGTCGTCGAAATCGTCTGTTCCGCCCCGCGCGTCGTCTCGACCGTGAGCAGGTCGCGGTCGCCGCTCGACGCGATGAATCCCAGCAGCCGGTCGTCTTCTTTCTGGAGCTTGATGAGGATGACGCCGCGGCCGGGACCCGACAGGAAGTTGACCTCGTCGGCCTTGCAGAGCATGGCGCGGGCCTGACGCGTCGCCGCGATCAGAATCTCCCCCCCAGTAATCTTTGCAACACCAACGACTTCAGCGCCTTCGCCGACGCGCGCGTAGCGGCGCCCGGCCCGCGTGCTCGGCTCGACGAAACCCTCGAGCGAGAACCGAAGGCTGTAGCCGTCGCTCGTCACCGCCACGGCGTGGACGGGTGGCGCGACCTCGGGCTTCGGCGACTTGATGTCCCCTGCCACGCGCGGGTCCAGACTGAGCGCGCCCACGACCTTTTCGCCGTCCTTGAACTTGAAGAGGCTTTGAATCGGCTCGCCGTAGCCGGTCGAGGCCGGCAGGTCGACGAGCCGGGACGTGTAGGCCCCCCCGAAGTTCGTGAAGAAGACGGCCGTCGCCCGGGTGCTGCCCGGCACCACGGCCAGGACGCTGTCCCCCTCGCGCAGGCGCGTGGTCGCCAGATCCTTCACTTCCTTCTGGCGCTTCACCCACCCGTCGCGCGTGACGATGACGACGTTGTCTTCGTCGATGATGAAGTCGTCGGCGGTGTACTCCTCTTCGGGCGCCTCGCCCGTGATCTCGGAGCGCCTCGCGTCGCCGTACTTTTTCATCACGTCTTCGAGTTCGCTGCGGACGAGCTTCCACAAGTCCGCTTCGCGCTTCAGCAATCCGCCGATCTCCTTCGCGCGCTTCCGCTTCTCGGCGAGCTCGTTCTGGATGACGAGGATCTCGAGGCGGGCGAGGCGGTAGATCTTGAGTTCGAGGATCGCGTCGGTCTGCTCGGCGTCGAGCTTGAACCGCGCCATGATCTTCTCGGCCGCGTCCGCCTTGCCTTCCGACTTGCGGACGATCCGGATGATCTCGTCGAGGGCGTCGAAGACGGTCTCGAAGCCTTCGAGGATGTGGATGCGCTTCTTCAGCGCGTCGAGCTCGAACTTCAGCCGGTTCTGGACCACCTCGAGGCGGAAGTGGAGGAAGTGCCAGAGGATGTCGTGGAGACTGAGCCGCTCGGGCCGGCCGGCCAGGGGATTCTCGGTCGGCACGAGGCACGTCAGGTTCACGGGGAACGTCGACTGCAGCGGCGTGTGCTTGTAGAGATACGCCATCACGAGGCGCTTGTCCGCGTCGCCCTTCAGCTCGAGCGCGATCTGCACGTCGTCGGTCGACAGGTCCTTCACGTCGACGAGGTGCGGCAGCTTGCGCGAGAGCGCGACCTCGGCGATGCGCTCGACGAGCGCGGCCTTGTTCACGGTATACGGGATGCTCGTGATGTAGATCGTCTTGCCGCCGCGCGTGGCCGGCCCTTCCTGCCAGGTCGATCGAATGCGAATCGAGCCGGAGCCGGTCTTGTAGATCTCCCGGATCTCCTGCTGCGTGTTCATGATCTGCCCGCCGGTCGGAAAGTCGGGGCCTTTCACGTGCTTCGTGAGCTGCGCGATGGTCAGGGGCTGCCCGTCGGCGTCGATCATCTCGAGGCACGCCTTGCAGATCTCGCCGAGGTTGTGCGGCGGGATGTTCGTCGCCATGCCCACGGCGATGCCGGTCGCGCCGTTCACGAGCATGTTGGGAATCCGCGCGGGCAGGACGGACGGCTCCTCACGCGTGCCGTCGTAGTTCGGCCGGAACGTGACGGTCGCCTGATCGATCTCGCTGAGCAGTTCGTCGCTGAGGCGCGCGAGGCGGCATTCCGTGTAGCGCATCGCGGCCGCGCTGTCGCCGTCGAGCGATCCGAAGTTGCCGGACCCGTCGACGAGCGGATAGCGCAGCGAGAACGGCTGCGCCATGCGGACGAGCGTCTCGTAGAGCGCGGCGTCGCCGTGCGGATGGTAGTTGCCCATCACGTCGCCGACGACCTTGGCGCACTTGCGGTGCTTGGCGTCGGCCGTCAGGTTCTGCTGCCACATCGTGTAGAGGATGCGGCGCTGGACGGGCTTGAGGCCGTCGCGCACGTCGGGCAGCGCGCGCGACGTGATGACGGAGAGCGCGTAGTTGAGATAGCGGGTTTCGGCGGCCTCGTGGAGCGCGACGATTTCTTCGCCCCCAGGGCCGCCGCCGGCCCCGCTGCCGCCGCTCCCACCCGACCCGCCGCCCCAGCCCCCAGGCGGCCGCGCGATGACGTTGGCGTCGTCATCCATGCGGTCGAAGAGGGAGTCGGACTTCGGGCGGCGTTTCGGCATGCGGGGATCTTAGTACCAAGTGCCTCGTGGGTACGACGGGTACGTCAGGTACGACGGGTCCGACGGGTCCGAGGTGGCGGCCGGGGAACCTGGGGCCGCGTCCTTAAGATGTTGGTGCATCGGAGGATTCGGCTCCGCCGGTGAACCGAGGTGTCTCGAGGGGGCCTAGAAATAATGAAGCGGCCCAGGTTCCCGGCCGCCCCCTTGGACCCGTCGTACCCGGCGAACCTGACGTACCCGTCGTACCCGACGCACCCGGCCTCCCGATCTATGCTTCTGTCCATGAAGATCCTCGTCATCGACGTCGGCGGCACTCATGTCAAGGTTCTCGCGTCCGGGCAGAAAACGCCCATCAAGATTCCATCCGGGCCGAAGATGACCGCGAAGGCGATGGTGAAGCTCGTCCGCGGTGCCACGTCGAAGTGGCGCTACGACGTCGTGTCGATCGGATATCCGGGCCCGGTCATCGCCAACAAGCCGATGCGCGAGCCGCACAACCTCGGCAAGGGGTGGGTGCACTTCGACTTCAAGCGCGCGTTCGGCCGCCCGGCCAAGGTCATCAACGACGCCGCGATGCAGGCCCTCGGCTCGTATACCAAGGGCCGGATGCTCTTTCTCGGCCTCGGCACCGGCCTCGGCTCGGCGCTCGTCTTCGACGGCGTCGTCGAGCCCATGGAGCTGGCGCACCTGCCCTACAAGAAGAAGCGCACGTACGAGGACTACGTCGGCCAGCGCGGGCTCGACCGCTCAGGCAAGAAGAAGTGGCGCAAGCACGTCTGGGACGTCGTCGAGCGGCTGCAGTCGGCGTTCGACGCCGACGAGGTCGTGATCGGCGGCGGCAACTCGCGCCTCCTCAAGGACCTGCCCAAGCGCGTCCGAATCGGCGACAACAACAACGCCTTCATCGGCGGCTTCCGGCTCTGGGACAAGGACAAGCGCCTCGGGCGCTGACTCGGTCGATTCGGGCAGTGCGCGAGTGTGAGACTGTGCGAATGCGCGAATAGATTGGCGAATCTGCGAATGGGTGAATGGTTGCGTGACTGCGAGAATCGGCCATACATCCAGTCGCCCAGCCACTGACGCATTCGCTCATTCGCCCACCTGTTCGCCCCCTCGCCCAATCGCTCATTCGCCCATTGCCCCAGCCCTCCACCCCAAGTGTGATTATTTTGATTACAATCGCACCAACCTGATCGTGCCCGGTCTCGTCTGAGAGGAAGGACCCGAATGCCGCCGCGTGCCGAGATCGAAGCCCTGCTGCCGCTGAAGCCCGTCGCGCTCCAGATCCTGCTCTCGCTCGCCGAGGGCGAGCGCCACGGCTACGCCATCACCATGGACATCCAGGGCCGCACGTCCGCGCGGATGCGGATCGAGCCGGGCAATCTCTATCGCGCGCTGAAGACGATGCTCGATGACGGGCTCATCGAGGAATCCGAGCGCCGGCCGGCGCCGGATCTGGACGACGAGCGGCGGCGCTACTACCGCATCACGCCGCGCGGCCGGCGCGCCGCGGCCGCGGAAATCGCGCGCCTCGAAGCCGTCGTCGCCGAAGCGAAGGCCAGGAAATGGATCCGCGCGCGGTAGGCCTCTATCGGCGGCTGCTGCGGCTCTTCCCCGCGGCGTTTCGGCATCGCTTCGGCGACGACATGGCCGACCTCTTCGCGGACCGGCTGCGCGAAGCGGAAACCCGCGGCCGCCTCGCGACCGCCGGGTTCTGGGCGTGGACGCTCGCTGACGTCTCCGCGCAGGCCTGGCTCGAGCGCCGCGCCGATCCCCATCGCCCGTTGTCCAGGAGACTTCGCATGCGCCACGTCTGGGACGACGTTCTCGCCGCCGTCCGGGCACACGTTCGCCGCCCGGGATTCGCGTCCGCCGCCGTCGTGATGCTCGCGCTCGGCCTCGGCTTCAACACGGCGCTCTTCGCCGTCGTCAAGATCGTGCTGCTCACGCCGCTGCCGTTCCCCAATCCCGACCGCCTCGTGATGCTGTGGACGGGACGCAACCCGGATGGCACGGGCGGCGTGAACTCCTACGCCGATCTGGTGACATGGCGCGAGCGGTCGCAGAGCTTCGACGCGCTCGCCACCTACAACATCTCGTTCATGACGCTCGTCCGCGACGGCGACGCGGAGGAAATCCACGGCTCCGTGGTGTCGCCGGAGTTCTTTCGCGTGCTCGGCGCCCGGTTCGCGTACGGCCGCGGCATCGAGGCGGGCGACGAGAACATCACCTTCGAACAGGGCCGGCCGATCGTGCTGTCGTACGCGCTCTGGACGCGCCGCTTCAACGCCGACCCCGCGCTTCTCAACCACACGATCATGCTCGGCGCCCGGCTCCGACGCGTCGTCGGCATCACGAGTCCCGGCTTCATCCATCCGGAGCCGTTCTGGGACGCCGACGCGCAGTACTGGGTGCCGATGCCGGTGACCGACCAGATGCGGACCGCGCACGGAAATCGTTACCTGCGCGTGATCGGCCGGCTGAAGGCGGGCGTGCCGATCGCGCGCGCCCGCACCGAGATGGATGGGATCGGGCATCAGCTGATGACCGAGCATCCCGATTCGAATCGCGCCAGCGTCGTCGTGGACCGGCTGCAGGACGACCTCGTGGGCGACACGAAGTCGATCGCGCTCCTGTTTCTCGGCGCCTCGTCGCTCGTCCTGTGTCTCGGCATCGCCAACATCGTCAATCTGCTCCTCGCGCAGGTCAGCCGGCGCCGCGCCGAGTTCGCGATTCGATCGGCGCTGGGCGCGTCGCACCTGCGCGTCACCTCGCAGATCGTCATCGAGAGCACGCTCGTGGCCATCGTCGGCGGCCTGGTCGGGCTCGGCCTCGCCCGGCTCATGATTCAGGCGATCGTGGCCGAGGCGCCGTCCAACATCCTCGGCCTGACCCGCACCGCGATCGACGGCGGCGTCATCGCGTTCACGATCGCGCTGTCGACCGCGACGGGCCTGCTCTGCGGCATGCTGCCCGCGTGGCGCGTCGCGCGCGCCAGGCTCGGCACGTCGCTCGGCGGCACGCGAATGTCCGCCGGACTCGAGGTCTCCCGGACGCGCACGTGGCTCGTGGCCGCCGAGCTCGCGCTGGCGCTGCCGCTCCTCGTCGGGACGGGACTCCTGGCAGAGTCGCTCGTGCACCTGCAGCGGGTCGACCTGGGCTTCGATCCGTCTCACGCGATCCAGTTCCGCGTCACCGTGGACGGCGACCGGTACGCAACGAGCGAGGCGGACATCGCGTTCTTCGACGAGCTCGCGCGGCGACTGCGCGCGATCCCGGGCGTGACGAGCGCGGGCGCCGTCTCGAGCCTTCCGCTCGGCGGCCTCAACAACACCGGCGGCTCGATCGTCTACCGGCAGCCGGATGGCAGCGAAGCGACGCTTTCGGTCGGGATGCGATCGACGACCGCGGGCTATTTCCCGTCGCTGGGCATTCCGGTTCGCCGCGGCCGGCTCTTCTCGATGGCGGCCGACGACACGAACACGATCGTGATCAACGACGCCGCGGCCGCGCGGATGTTCGGCGAGCTCGACCCGCTCGGCCGGCAGATTCGGTTCGGACAAGCGGGTGTGGCCGACAAGAAGTCGCCATGGCTGACCGTCATCGGCGTCGTCGGCAGCGACCGGCACGAGCGCGTCTCGACGCCGCCCAATCCCGAAGTGTTTCAACCGTATCAATCCAACACATGGGGCACGATGACCGTCGTCGCCGGAACGGACGGCGATCCGGCGACGCTCGCGCCGGCCGTGCGGCGGACGATGCACGATCTGGATCCGCGGCTGGCGGTCGTGAATCTCGCCCCCGTGTCGACGTTCTTCGAGGGTCAGCTGGAGCGGCCGAAGTTCGGCGCCGAGGCGGCGGCGCTGCTGGCGGGCGTCGGTCTGGTGCTGGCCGCGTTCGGGATCTTCGCCGTGCTCTCGCTGCTGGTCACGCAGCGGACGCGCGAAATCGGGATTCGCATGGCGCTCGGATCGACGAGGGCGCGCATCGGCGCGCTGCTCGTCCGTGAGTCGATGTGGCCGGTGGCCGCGGGCTGTCTCGTCGGCGGCCTCGGCGCCGCGGCGCTCGCGCGCGCGCTGGGCAGCGAGCTCTTCGGCGTGACGGCGACCGACCCGATGACGTTCGCCGCGGCGATCGCGACGCTGGTCGTCACCGCCATGCTTGCCGTGTGGCGGCCGGCGCGGCGGGCGATGGGCGTCAACCCGATCGCGGCGCTGCGCGCCGAGTAGATCCCGCCGGCACGGGGCCGGACCGCCTCGGGGCGCCGCGGGCTACTTCGGGCGGCGGGTAATCACGACGAGTTCGCTCCCGCCGAATGCGGTCTGGGCCACGGTCAGGCCCAGCGCCTCGAAGCCCTGATCGCCGAGGGTCTGCAATTCCTTCTGCAAGGTCGACGTCTTGCTCGTCGCCACCAGCTGGTACTCGGACGCCGCCGACACCGGCCGCTCGTCGTCGCGCTCCAGGATGCAGACGACCTCCTTACCGCCGAACGTGGACGCGAACACGGTCTGGCCACGGAACTCGAAGCCCGATTCGGCCGCCTTCTGCAACTCGGCCTGCATGGTCGACGTCTTGTTCGTGGCGAGGAGCCGGTACTGGTAGTGTCGCGCCGCGCCGGCGGCACGCGACGTAATGGCGACGGCTTCGGATCCACCGAACGCGGTTTCGCCGCCCATGACAGCCTGAAACCGGAAACCCGCCTCGCCGACCTCGTTCAACTCCTTCTCCATCGTCGAGGTCTTGCTGGTCGCGAGCACGCGGTACTCGATCGGCGCCGCGGGGACTCGGTTCTGCGCGCCCGTCACCGCGCCGCCGGTCAGCAGCGCGGCAACCGTTGCGACACTCAAGCGTCGTCGTCCATGGTGCGTCACAGTCCCTCCAGGGTTGTCGGCCGTCTTCGGTGCGAGTGGGGCGATCCTGCTACCAGACCCAATCGGCCATGAAGAGATTCGTCTCGTGCGGCTTCGCGTCGTGCCGGTTCGACGCGAAGACGAGCTTCGTGCCGTCGGGCGAGAACATCGGGAAGCCGTCGAATTCCGGACTGAAGGTGACCTGCTCGAGCCCGGTGCCGTCGATGTTGATCAGATAGAGATCGAAGTTGGGCCCGGTCGGGTCCTTCATGTTCGACGCGAAGATGATCTTCTTCCCGTCGGGCGAGAAGTACGGCGCCCAGTTCGCGGCGGGGTAATCCGTCACCTGCTTCAGGCCGCTGCCGTCGCGATTCATCGTGTAGACCTGCAGCTGCGTCGGACGCCAGAGCGCCTTCTTCAGGAGCGCGAGGTAGTCGTCGAGGTCGGCGCCCGGCTGCGGATGGTGACCGCGGAAGACGATCTTCGTTCCGTCAGCCGAGAAGAACGCGCCGCCGTCGGGACCGGGCAGGTTCGTCAGCCGGCGCACGTCCGATCCGTCGCCGTTCATCGAGTAGATGTCCATGTCGCCGTCGCGGACGCTCGTGAAGACGACGCGTCCGTCGCGCGCGATCGTGGCCTCTGCGTCGTAACCGGGGGTGTTCGTCAGCCGAATCGGATTGCTGCCGTCGGCGTCGGTCCGGAAGATGTCGTACGTGTCGTAGACCGCCCAGACGTACCCCTGCGACTGATCCGGATTCGGCGGGCAGGCGGAGGACGCCAGATGCGTGGACGCGTAGATCAGATGCTTGCCGTCCGGGTAATAGAAGCTGCACGTCGTGCGGCCCTTGTCGCCGCTGACGAGGCGGACGTCGGTGCCGTCGACCTGCATCGTGTAGATCTGGTCGCAGCCGTGCGATCCGCGGGTGCTCTGGAAACTCAGGCGCTTGCCGTCGAAAGAAAAATACGCCTCGGCATTTTCGCCGCCGTCGGTGAGCTGGCGGAGATTCCTGAGATGCCGCTCCTGGGGAAACGTCATCGGCGTGCGCTGCGGAGGCGTGCCGGCCTGGGGCGGCGGCGGACTGAACCGGGCGGCCGGGACGACGCCCGCGACGAGCACCGCGCCAAGCCAGATCGCTGAGGGGAATCGCATGGCGGCATGGTACGCGCGGGGCCGCGTGGCGTGACATTCGCTTTTTCTTTGCCATGTGCCCCCCGCACATTTATTCTTAGGCTCGCGAGCGGGAGCGAGCCCGCGCGAACGAAGCATGCGACGCATCATCCACGTCGACATGGACGCGTTCTATGCGTCGGTCGAGCAGCGCGACCAGCCCGAGTTGCGCGGGCGCCCGGTCGCCGTCGGCGGCCGGCCGGAGTCGCGAGGGGTCGTCGCCGCGGCGAGCTATGAGGCGCGGAAGTTCGGCGTCCGGTCGGCGATTCCGATGTCGCGCGCCGTGCGGCTCTGCCCCCATCTCGTCGTCGTGCCGCCGTCCTTTGCGAAGTACCGCGCGGTTTCGCAGCAGGTCTTCGAGATCTTCCGGTCCGTGACGCCGCTCGTCGAGCCGCTGTCGCTCGACGAGGCGTATCTCGACGTCACTGAAAACGCGTTTGGCGAGCCGCTGGGCATGACGGTGGCCACGCGAATCAAGACGCTCATCCGCGAGACGACGGGCCTCACGGCGTCGGCTGGCGTCGCCCCGAACAAGTTCCTCGCGAAGATCGCGTCGGCCTGGCGCAAGCCGGATGGCCTCACGGTGATCGCGCCCGAGCGCGTCGAGTCGTTTCTGCAGCAGCTGCCGGTCGACGCGCTGTGGGGCGTGGGACCGGTGACGGCGGCGCGGCTGCGCGAGCGCGGCATCACGCGGCTCGTGGATGTGCGCACGGCCGATCCGTCGGCGCTGCGCGAGGCCGTCGGCAGCCTCGCGGACTGGCTCCTCAAGCTCTCGCGCGGCGAGGATGACCGCCTCGTCACGCCGAACCGCGCGTCGAAGTCCTCGTCGAGCGAGTGCACGTACTCGCACGACCTCGTGGATCTCGATCGGATGCGGGAAGAGATTGCGGGCATGGCGCGCGAGAACGCGGAGTGGCTCTCGAAGAAGTCGCTCGTCGCGCGCACCGTCACCATCAAGGTGCGCTACAGCGACTTCACGACCGTCACCCGCAGCGACACGCGGGCCGCGACGAACGATGCCGACGAGATCCAGGAGCGCGCCGTGCGGCTGCTGGACAAGACGGAGGCGGCAACGCGCCCCGTCCGGCTCCTCGGCGCGGGCGTGCACAACATCGGCAGGGCGCAGGAAGACGATGGGTTGCCATTCGAAAGAGCTTTAGGCACGAAGGACACGAAGGGCCACGAAGGTTAGGCCTTCACGAATAATCTTCGTGGTCTTCGTGCCCTTCGTGTCTAATCCTTCTTGACCGAGGCCCGAGTCACCTCGATCTTCTCTTTCGGCGTTTCGCCGTCCACCGGTACGTTCCCGATCGCCGTCAGCACGTCCATGCCCTCCACGACCTTCGCGAACGCCGTGTACCTGCCGTCGAGCGCGTGGCATTCGCCGATGCAGATGAAGAAGGACGTGTTGCCGCTCGCCGGGTCGTCGCCGTGCGCCATGGAGACAATGCCGGGGACGTTCGGCGTGTCGGTGAACTCGGGCGCGAGGTTGTGCACGAGCTGCTGCTGACGGATCGTCAGCGGCGCGCGGAACGCCAGCGCGCCGGTCTGGATCACGAAGTTCGGCACCACGCGATGAATGCCCACGCCGTCATAGATCCCGGCGGCGGTCAGGCGCAGAAACGCCCGCACGGTTTCCGGGGCCTTGTCGGCGAGCATCGCCAGCTCGATCGCGCCCTTCGTCGTCTGGAGCGTCACGTGATGCGCGCCGAGCTCGGCCGGCGTGTCGTGGACGAAGGGCTCCGGCGGCGTGTCGCGAATCGTCACCGACGTGATGGCCACGCGCGCCTTCGGCGCGCCGTTGGCGTCGGCCTCGACGGCGGAGATTTGCTGCACGACCTCGAGGCCGTCGACGACGCGGCCGAAGACGGTGTACTGGCCGGTGAGCGCCGGCTGATCCGTCGCGCAGACGAAGAACTGCGCGCCGGCGCTGTCCGGGCGTCCCGGCACGAGCACGGCAGCGACGGCGCCCGCGGTCATCTTCTCGGCGTTCGGTTCCGGCTTGAGTTCGTTGAGGCCGCCCGTCCCATACAGCGCCGCCTTCGCGGGGTCCTTCGACAGCGGGTCGCCCCCCTGGATGATGCCGTAGCGGATCACGCGATGAAAAATCGTCCCCGCGTATCCCCCGTCGCGCGCCGTCTTGACGAAGTGCCCGACGTGATTCGGCGCGGCGCCCGGTAACAGCTGCACGACGAACGTCCCCATCGTCGTCTCGACGACGGCCTGCTTGTTGGCCATGTCGGCGGCGACATAGGGCGACGTGAACGGCGCCGGACGCGGCGTTTGCACCAGCGAGAGCGCGCCGACGAGCGCAAGGATCGGAATGCGCATCGTCGTATTCTCCGCGATCGGCGCATCGCGGGTTGATAGAATCCTTGTCATGTCCGACATCGCCGACCGCGGCTACAAAACT
>Ga0134128_10006447_pt1 | contig 14216 bp, 12 predicted proteins | sample KB31754_FD_96462 | JGI IMG/M metagenome (GOLD analysis project Ga0134128, IMG submission 96462) | Terrestrial soil microbial communities with excess Nitrogen fertilizer from Kellogg Biological Station, Michigan, USA - KB3-175-4 | ecosystem: Environmental > Terrestrial > Soil > Unclassified ... | reverse complement strand
CCCGGCGCGTTGAGCGGCACGGTGATCATGGTGCACGTTGCCAACGTGCCGTCGTTCGTGCATCGAACCATTTACCGCGGGCCGTGGGATCAGAAAAATCTCAACCGCGTCTATCCGGGCGACCCGACGGGCACGACGTCGGAGCGGATCGCGTACGCCATCACGACCGAGGTGATCGACCGCTGCGATTACCTGGTCGATCTCCATTCGGGCGACGGCAACGAGGCGTTGCGGCCGTACGCGTACTGGAACAAGCTCGGCATCGATGAGCGAGTCGATCTGGCCGCGCGCGATCTGGCACTTGCATTCGGCCTCGAGCACATCGTCGTCGACACGGGCCGGCCGCGCGACCCGCGCGCGACGCAATTCACGTCGAACACCGCGCAGGTCCGCGGCAAGCCGGCGTTGACGACGGAAGCGGGCGCGATCGGCGTGCCGACCGAAGAGGCGGTCGCGCTCAACGTGCGTGGAGCGTTTCGCGTCATGCGTCATCTCGGCATGCTGCCCGGACCGCGCGAGCGGATCGAGCACGCGAAATGGATCAACGCATCAGAAGTGCTGACCAGTCCCGCGACGGGCCTCTGGTATCCCGACGTCGTGCCCGATCAGACGGTGCGTGCCGGCGAGCGCGTTGGTCGGGTAACGGATTACTTCGGTCAGGCAATCGCCGACATTGCGGCGCCGCTCGACGGCGTAGTGTTGTACGTCGTCGCGTCACCGGCGATGAGCGCGGGCGAACCGCTCGCGATGATCGGTCGGATCGAAGCCGATGTCGACGCACACGTATACAAATAACAACTGAAAAAGTTCGCGACACGTTCTTCCGCGCGCGCGGTTCACGACGTATAACACGAGTCCTGCCCGCGACGAGCTTCGCTGCAGTTCCCGCCATCGAAGCGCACGCCGTCGTCCACGTCACCAATCCGAGGAAGGATCGATGCGTGTTGCCCTCATCGCCTCAGTCGCGATCGTGTTCGTCGCGTGCGCCGACGCGAAAACCACCACCGTACCGCAGCATGGGACTCCGGCGACGCCGCCCGATGCGCACGCCGAATCGCTCGCTGACGCACACGTCGACCCTCGCTCGCTCGGTGACCGGGTCGATGCGCTGATCGGGCCGACGATCACGCGCGTCGCCATTCCTCCGGACAGCTTCTCGCACTCGCCGGATGCCGTGCACCCCGACATTGTCTGCCCGCCAAGCGGCTGGAACGGCCGGCGCTGCTGGTTCATCTACACGCCATATAAGAACTCTGATCCGTCGTACGAGAACCCGGCGATGCTGATGGCGTCCGACGACACGATTCTCGACACGCCGCCCGACGTCGTGAATCCCGTCATTCACTATCCGGGATTCGGCAGCTACAACTCCGACCCCGATCACGCCTTCGATCCGGAAACGCACCGCCTGATCCAGATGTACCGCGTGGTGACGGACAGCTTCAACAAGATCATGCTCATGTCGACCGGCGACGCGCGGCACTGGACGACGCCCGTGGTCGCGTTCCAGGCGCCGAATCACGACGCGATCTCCCCGTCGCTCGTCATCGCTCCCGATCGCTCGGCCCGCGTCTGGTACGTGCGCGCCGGCACGGCGGGCTGTACGGCCAGCACGAGTGCGGTCGAGATGCGGAGTGCGACGCCCGAGCCGCTCACCCAGTTCGAAGACGCGCAGTGGTCCGCGGCCACGCCGGTAGACCTCGTCATTCCCGGCGCCGTCGCCTGGCATCTCGACGTCCTCGCCCTGCCGAACGACCGCGGGTATCTCGCGCTGGTCGTCGCTTTTCCCCACGGATGGGCGTGCGGCAACAGCGATCTCTATCTCGCGTCGAGTCAGGACGGCGTCCACTGGCAGACCTACCCCGCGCCGGTTCTCTGGCGCGACATGCATTCGGCGCAGCGACGCGGCGTGACGAGCTGGTATCGGGGTACCCTTCGCTACGAGCCGGCCACGGACGAGCTCCACCTCTGGCCGTCGGCGCTGCTCGACGGGCGAACCTGGTCGGTGTACCATGCCTCGGTCAAGCTGGGCGACCTGGTCCCGCTGCTGAGCGGCGCCAAATCGGCTGACATTCGCGCGCTCGGGCTTCGACGGAACGTGCCCCGGAGGGTGATCGAAATGCCTTGACGCCTCCGGCGGTCTGGCTCGCGGCCACACTCCGGGAACCATTCAGGCCCCCACTGGATAGGAATCTCGCAACCCCCCATGTGACGAGCCAGACCACCCGCGCACCGCCTCGATCGGGAAACAGGCAGCGCGACCCGGAGGAATCATGAAACTGTCGAAATTGATCGCGTTGTCGGCGGCCACTGCGCTGTTCGCAGCCTGCGGCGGAAGCAGCGGAGCAAACCTCAGCACCGGTCCTGGCACCCCGCCCCCCCCGCCTCCGCCGGCGAACAGCGTGACGCTCGCCAACCAGTTGTTCTCGCCGTCAACACTTACCGTGACCGCGGGAACTACGGTCACTTGGGTCTGGAACGACTGTGGTGGCGGAGGCGGCTACGGTACGGGCACCTGCGTCCAGCACAGTGTCGTGTTCGACGACGGCACGAGCGGTTCGCCGCTCCAGGATACCGGGACGTTCACCCGCACCTTCAGCACCGCTGGCACATTCTCGTACCATTGCGGCGTGCACGGCAGTGCAATGACTGGCAAGATCGTGGTGAACTGAGCGCGGACGCCGGCGTAAGCGTTTGGTAAAGCCGGCGCCGCCACGACTCGGCGCCTCCGACACCGGCCCGCGTGAACACCACGCGGGCCGGTTCGTGTCTGTCCCAACGTTCGCCGGCATGCCGCGCGTTACCTTTCAACCGCACGCATCGCGTGCCGCCGCGCTCAACGGCGCCGCTGCCGGCGCCGAACCCACCTCGAGCCGTCTTTCTGATGCCGTTCCGTCCGGTCTCGAAGCACGTTGATGCGATAGCAGCCGTCGTTCACACCCTGTTCGTCACTCTCGGCGTCGCCACCCTCCCAGCGACGGCCCGTGCCCAGCAGCAGCGATTCACGACCCAGGTCATGATCGTCCCTGCGTTTAGCGGGGCCGATCGCGGTATCGCCTCAAAGGCGAGCGACATCGTGCGCAGCCGGGTCGCCGACGCATTTCCCAAGAGCGAGCTGAAAGTCATCTCGGCCGGAGACATCGACGAATGGCTCCGGCGCTCCGGATTCGATGAGAATCCAGTCCTGTTCGAGGGCGAGCTCAAGGAATTGGCCAAGAAGTTTCGCGCCGACGAACGCATCACGGGCTCGGTGACGAAGAGCGCCGGAAAGGTGCACATCGACGCGGTGTTGGCGCTGATCCGCGACCTGCGCCTGGCGCAGCCCCTTACGGCCGAAGGCGCGACGGTCGACGCGGCGGCGAACACGATTGCGCAGGAGGCGATCGCAGCGCGGCGGCAGCTCGTGCCGCTGCGGTTGTGCGAGAACGCGAATCGCGCCGGCAACGGAGCACAGGCGGCCGCGTACGCGTCGACCGCTATCGCGGCGTACCCGGCGGCGGTTCCGGCGCGCGTCTGTCTGCTCAATGCGCTGAGCAAACTGGGTGTGAGCCCCGACAGCGTGATCGACGTCTCCCGTGCCGCGCTCGCCGGCGCACCGAAAAACGCAGTGGCGCTCGAGGATCTGGCGCAGGCGCTCGACGTGAAAGGTGCGACGAGCGACGCCGCCCCGGTGTGGGTCCGCCTACTGTCGACCGACTCCAGCAACGCCGACCTGGTGGAAAAGGTGGTGAACGCGTTGTCGCGCGAAGGAAATGCGAAGCTGGCCGCTCCGCTGATCGATCGCGGCAGCAGCGAGCACGCGGACAACCTGCCGCTGCTCAAGCTCCGGTGGCTCGTGCATCTGGCCGAGGGCGATTGGGCGGGTGCCGTGAGCGCAGGAGAAAAGCTGCTCGCCAACGACCAGGCCGCGCAGGTCGATCCGGACTTCTACACGCGTTTGGCCAAGGCTTATCGCGCCGACACGCAGCCGGTGCGTGCCCTCGGCACCGCGGCACTCGGGATCGCCAAGTTCCCGCATGACGCGCCGCTCAACATCGAGTACATCCAGCTCCTGCACGCCGAGAGCGATTCCGCGCTCCCCCGGGCACTCGCGCAATTTCCCGACAACGGCGAGCTGCACGCGCTCGCCGCACAGCAGCTCAAGACTTCGGGCAACGCCGCTGGCGCGCTCGACGAAACGAAGCGGGCGCTCGCCGTCAACCCGCGGCTGCCGCACGGCTTCCTCCAGCTCGCGCAGCTCGAGATCGACGTGGGCCAGGTCGACAGCGCCTACGACGCGACGGTTCGCGCCACCAAGAATGGCGAGGACTCGGCGACGGTCGGCGCCTTCGCGCTGGCCCGCGGCAACGCGCTGTACAAGGCGGCGACGGCGACGCAGAAGCGCGACGACTATCAGCGCGCGATGCGGTTTCTCACGCTCGCCACGCGAATCACGCCTACGCCGCAAGCGAAGTTTCTGCTTGGCGCCACCGCGCTGTCGGTGAGCCAGTCGGCTGCGACCGACGCGCCGGCGTCGAAGAGCTGCGACCTGTCGCGGCTCGCCGACTCCACGCTCACCGAAGCCGAGATCAACTTGGTGAGCGGCGGATCGGCGGCGCCCGACGCCGCCAAGCAGTATCTCGACTACGTCGCCAAGCTGCGGCCGTACGTGGCGGACCAGCTCAAGACCTTCTGTCCGCCGACGCCGAAGTAGATTCGCCGAATTCTAAATACCAGAACCCTGCTGAGTGGCCGGTGATGCGAGCTCGACGATCGCCGGTCGCGCGCCGCCTATGCCGGCTGGGTCTCGGCCGAGGTTGCCTCGCCCGCGATGTTCCGCTCGCGCCGCGCCGCGGCGAGCAGGCTCAGCGCCGTGTACGTGGCGACGAGGACGACGAGCCACTGCACCCAATACAGGGGCAGCGACTTGACGACGAACGCCGCGATCAGGACGCCCGGCACGCCCGCGATGAGCATGCCGATGATCGCCTTGGGATCGAAGCTTCCCGTGCGCGCGAACCGCGCGCTGGCGAAGGGCATGAGGAAGGCGCACGATCCCATCATGATCGGGAAGGCCGCCGTCGGGTTCATGCCGAGGAGGCTGATCAGGATCAGGCACGGCGCGTAGAGGCCGATGCCGAGCGTCATCAACGCGCCGAGCATGAAGTTGGCAACGACGCCAATCGCGAGGCGTGTTCCCGAGAGCTGCAACAGCGTGCCGCCCGGCGTGAGATTGAGCTGGCGGACGAGCAGAATCACGGCGAACCCGAGCAGAGCGAGGCCCATACCCGTCTGCACGCGCCGGCGCGGCCAGGCGCAGACGACGCTCGCGCCAAGCCAGGCGCCGAGAATCGCCGACGCGATCATCAATACCAGCGTGATCGTGTCGACCGGTACGATCTTCGTGAAGATGAATGCCTCGGCGATCGTCGGCAGCGTGTAGCCGATGTTGAGCGTGCCTGGGATTCGCTCGTCGACGACCATGCGCCATTGCCGGAACACCGCCGTGGTAGGCGCGAACGACCCGACGCCAAGCGTATCGAAGAAGTTGGCGATGAAACTGGTCGCTGAAACGGAGACCGGTGTCCGAATCGACTCGCCCTTGCTGGCTCGGCTGCGCAGCGCGCGGACCACGACGACGATGAAATAGACCGTGACGGCGCCGAGCGCGACGAACAGGGCGAGGCGCGCGGTGTCCGATCCGGTGGCGGGAGCTTGCAGCATGAGCGTCGGCCTCGTGGGGTGCGGTCGGCGGGCGGCGTGGAAGGGCGAAGATGGGTTAAGTCGTAACAGGATGCTACAGGAAGCACAGAATCGGAAGAGCGGCGTCGGCTGCGGCGCGGGTGAGGCGGACCCGCCTTGCCGCCGTCTCATCCCAGGGATAGTGTATTCGATCCTGAATCGTTTCACTGCAGCGGAGCTCCTCATGACCCATCACATGGTCGACGCCGCATCCCCGCAGACCGGTGCGCAACCGACGTATTCTCCGCCGGCCCGTCGGACGTCGATGCCGATTCAGCGGCAGACGATCTCCGGCATGGCGGTGGAAGCACTGCGCGAACGCATTCTCCGCGGAGATTTTCCGGAGGGCGAACCGCTGCGGCAGGACGCGCTCGCCGACGAGCTGGGCGTCAGTCGCATTCCGGTGCGCGAGGCGCTCCGCCAGCTCGAGGCGGAAGGTCTCGTGACATTCAGCCCGCATCGGGGCGCCGTGGTCGCCAGCCTCTCGCTCGATGACATCGACGAGCTGTTCGAGCTCCGGGCGGAGATCGAATGCGATCTCGTCCGCCGCGCAGTCCCGCTCGCCACCCAGGAGCACCTCGATCGCGCGAACGAGGTGCTCGACGAGTTTCTCGAGGCGCTGAACGCCGGCGAATCGTCGCGTTGGGGACAGCTCAACTGGCACTTCCACGCCGCGTTGTACGCGCCGGCGAATCGCAACTTCACGATGGGCGTGCTCCAGAAGCTCCACCAGCACAGCGACCGTTATTTCCGGATGCAGGTGCTGCTGGCTCGCGGCGGCGCGAAAGCCGACGAGGAACATCGAGCGATCGCCGAGGCGGCGTGCCGCCGCGATGTCGAGACCGTCGCGCGCTTGATGCGGGCACACATTCTCGGCGCCGGACAGTCGGTGCGCGCACTACTGCGGGAACAGCGCGGCCAACAGGCCGCGACGCGTCCAGCGGCGCGGCGGTAGTCGGAGCGAGGCGCGGCGACCAACACCGCACGTGGCGCGAGAGACCAGACCGAACGCCGGGACGCACGAGCGCATCTACGCAGCGGTGCGCACGATCCCGCGCGGCCGGGTGTCGACGTACGGCAGCGTCGCGCGCCTCGCGGGCCTGAGCGGACAGGCACGCCTCGTCGGCTATGCCCTCGCCGCGTTGCGCGACGGAACCTCCGTCCCCTGGCACCGCGTGATCAACGCGCAGGGGAAGTTGAGCCTCGAGCGCGCCGGCGCGAGCTCGGGCACGACGCAGCGCCTTCGATTGGCGCGCGAAGGGGTGACGGTCGACGCCGCGGGGCGCGTGTCACTCGCGCGATTCGGCTGGAAGCTCGCTACCGCGCGCCAACCGCGGAAATCGACGCATCGCGAGGACAGCAATTCGTCTCATTCCGCGGACGAAAAGCAGCGCCCGCGGGCGAAGGCATTGCGTTCCAAACGTAGATCGGACAACGCGTTGGACGCGCCATAGCATGGATCGGCGGGCGGGTATCCGCCATGCCTATGAGAGCGGCGAACGATGTGGTCGTCTTCTCTCACTCGACATCTTCATGCGCAACCTTCGATCATTGTCCGCGGCCTCGGCAACGCTCGCGCTGGGATTCGTCCTCGCGGCGCCGGTGCTGGCCGTGGCGCAGACCGCGGCGCCGGGCACTGTACTGCGCCTCTCGCCGTACGCAGGCTACATGGTGTTCGGCAATTATCTCGACGGCCCACTCGGCACGAGCGTGAGCAACGCACCGGGGGTGCTGTACGGCACGCAGGTCGGGCTCTCGCTGTCCCAGAATCTTTCATTGATCGGCAACATCGGCTACACGCAAGCGGACATCCGCGTAGGCGTTCCGATTTTCGGCGGCGTCTCAGTGGGGCATAGCCAGATCCTCATGTACGATGCGGGCCTCGAGTACGACCTCGGCAGCTCCAAGGCGGGCGCGCTGCCATTCTCGCCGTTCATCCAGGCCGGCGCGGGAGCCATGCGGTACAACATCGACGCATCGGTCCTGACGACGCAGGCGACGAACTTCGCGGGCAACGTCGGGCTCGGCGCCGATTTCTCGCTCGGGCGCGGAGTGGCGCTGCGTCTACTCGCCAAAGACTACATTGGCAAGTTCGATTTCCAGGACGCAACGGGGTTCGGCGTGAACGGTTCGACGGCGAACAACATCGCACTGACCGCGGGTTTGCGACTCGACTTCTGATCTCCTAGTCGGGATGGGGAGGGTGGGGGTGGGTGGACCGAAACGGGAGCGTCGCCGGCGACGCTCCCGTTTTCGCGTTGGCCGTTCGAGTTCGGCTAGTTTTCGCGGACGCCGAACGCCTTCACTTTCACTCATTGCCGCATCATTCGCCCATGGCCGCACGCACGAACCGCCGCACGACCGTCCGCCCCAAGAAAAAGTCCGCCACGCGTACGCCGGCACACCGCCGCTCGCCGGCCGGTCGGCCCGGTCCGATTAACGAATGGCTCGAGGCGCGCGGATCGGCGATTCATGGCCTCGGCGTATTCGCGCGCCGCGACATCCCGAAGGGCACGCGGATGATCGAGTACACCGGCGAGAAGGTGAGCAACGCCGAGGCGGACCGCCGCTACGACGATGAGTCGATGGCGCGACATCATACTTTTCTCTTCATTCTGAACAGCCGCACGTGCGTCGACGCGGCGTGGAACGGGAACGAGGCACGATTCATCAACCACTCGTGCGATCCCAATGCCGAGGCGGTGATCGAGCGCGGACACATCTGGATCGACGCATTGCGGAAGATCTCGGCGGGCGAAGAGATCACGTACGATTACCAGTACGAGGAAGAGGACGATTACACCGAGGACGACCTCCGTTTCTACGTCTGCCATTGCGGTGCGCCGAACTGTCGAGGGACGATCGTGAAAACTCGAAAGAAGCTTCGCCGGTGACCGCCCTCCGGGCGCTGCTGGCCGGCATCGTCGACTACGCGGGATTGTTTCCGCCGGCGGGCCTCGATCTGCCGGCGGCGGTGAGCAATTACGCCGCATATCGAGCGAGCGACGATGCGTGGATGCTCGGCCGGTTCGTGGTGCCCATGGCGCGACTCGACGAGCTGACGGCGCTGCTCGCTGCAAGCCATCGGCGTGAAAGCTCGCCGTGGCGACTCGCGGCTCTGGCCGGCGACGATGTTGCTCGCGACCTGACGCGCGCGCGGGAGTTCAACGGCTCGAACGAACACCTCGCACTCGTCGACTGCGTGGAAGGCAAGCTTGCCGATCGCAATGCGATCGAACGCGCGGCCGACGCGTCGGGAGAACTCGAGCTCTTCGCCGAGCTTCCAGCCGGCGTCGATCCGGCGCCGCTCGTCGAGATCCTCGCGCGTCGCGGGGTGCACGCGAAGCTTCGCACGGGTGGCGTGACGGCCAACGCGTTCCCGCCCACGCCGGGCGTGGTCCGCTTCCTGCGCGCCTGCATCGACACGGGCGTCGCGTTCAAAGCGACGGCGGGACTGCATCATCCGATCACGGCGATCTACCCGCTCACCTATGCGTCGGGGGCGGCCGCGCACCGCATGTTCGGGTTCATGAATCTGTTTGTCGCCGCGGCCGCTCTGGCGGAGGGCATCGCCAACCAAGATGCCGCTTTGCTCCTCGACGAAGCCGAAGCCGCGGCGTTTACCGTAACCCGGCACGCGATCCGCTGGCGAGACTGCGAGCTCACCGCCGCCGCTCTGGAGGGGGCGCGCCGGCGCGTCGTGCGTTCGTTCGGTTCATGTTCATTCCGCGAGCCGGTCGATGGCGTGGCGCAATTGTGGGCCGCAGCGTGACGGGGCTCGACGAGACGGTCGCGCCGGAGCGGCGCTCGTGGGTCGAGGCGGCGAACGCGCCGACATGCGAGTTCCCGATACAGAACTTGCCATTTTGTGTATTCCAACGCGCGGGCGCGAGCGAGTCGGCGCGCGTCGGCATCGGCATCGGCGATCAGGTGCTCGACGTGGCCGAGTCCGCGGCGCGCGGGCTGCTCGGCGGCGGTGCGGAGGGCCCACTCGCCGCGGCCATCGATTGCTGCCGATCAGATAAGTTGAACGACCTGATGGCGCTGGGCCGCGCTGCGACGCGGGCGCTGCGCCGGGCGGCGAGCGAGTTGTTGCGCGCCGGATCGCCGGCCGTCGAGCGCGATCGCTCCGCGGCCGCCGCCTGTCTCGCGCCGATTCGCGACGTCGTGTTGCAGCTGCCATGCGCGATCGGCGACTACACCGATTTCTACGCGTCAATCGATCACGCAACCAACGTTGGTTCGATGTTTCGCCCCGACCAGCCGCTGCTCCCGAATTACAAGTGGGTGCCGATCGGGTATCACGGGCGGGCGTCGTCCGTGATTGCGAGCGGTGCCGGCGTTCAGCGCCCGCGCGGCCAGGCGCGGCTCGGGACCGACGCTGCCCCGGAATTCACGGAGAGTCGCCGCCTCGACTATGAGCTCGAGCTCGGATTTTTCGTGGCGGGCGGGAATGCGCTCGGCCACCCCGTAGCCATTGGCGACGCGGAAGAGCAGTTGTTCGGTGTCTGCCTGCTCAACGACTGGTCTGCGCGCGACATGCAGACATGGGAGTATCAGCCGCTCGGTCCATTCCTCGCTAAGAATTTCGCGACGACAATCTCTCCCTGGATCGTCACGCTCGACGCGTTGGCGCCATTTCGCGCTCGCGCCAAGCCGCGGCCGGCGAGCGACCCCGCGCCGCTACCGTACTTATTCTCCGAGGCCGACACGAACGCCGGCGGATTCGACATCATGGTCGAGGTGTGGCTGTCGAGTGCGCGCATGCGCGACTCCGGCGTGCCGCCCGTGCGCGTGAGCGCAGGCAATGCGGCGGATCTCTACTGGACGGCCGCCCAGCTGCTCACCCACCACACGAGCAATGGCTGCAATCTCCGACCCGGCGATCTCCTTGGCACGGGCACGATCTCCGGTTCGGCAGCCGAATCGCGCGGTTGTCTGCTCGAACGCACCTGGCGCGGGACGCAGCCGTTCGCATTGCCGAATGGTGAGACGCGCACGTTCCTCGAGGACGGCGACGAGGTGACGATGCGCGCCTACTGCGAGCGGAGCCGCCACCCTCGCATCGGATTCGGCGAATGCCGCGGCCTCGTGCTGCCGGCGAGTTCGCCGAGCTGACGGGCCGAGCATCGCCGCTCAGAGGGCCGGGCGCACGACGAGGGAGTCGCCAATTCGAATTCTGTTATTGGGAAGGTGATTCCACGTCCGGAGCTGATCGGGCGTCGTGTTCCAGATCGTCGCGATGCTCCCGAGTGCGTCCCCGCGCCGGACGACATAGTATTTTGGCTTGTGCCGGGCCGCCTCGACCGCGCGGCGTTCGGCGTCGACGCGCGCCAGAAACGCGTGCTGCTCCGCGCTCGAGGCCACCGCCCGCTGGTGGCGCACGCCCATCGTGGAGATGAGGCCCATCGCGCTCGGCCAAGCTTCCGATGGCACACCGAGCCGGAGCGTCGCAGTCGGCGTGTGCACGACGACCGCCTTCGCGATTCCGAACCACGTTCGCCCGGCAGACAGCTGCACGAGTGTGTCGATCGGAAAATCTCGTTCCTCGAACGTCGGCGGTAGATCGGGGGCGGCGAGCAGCTCGCGCGGCTCGAGACCGAGGTAGAGGAGCCGCCGGTTGGTCAACACGAGCAGTCCCCGCGTCGCGCGGAAATAGTTGATTGCCGGCCGCTTGAACACCGACACCATTCGCAACACGCGCTCGCCAGGCTGCAACGTGTTGAGCTGCAACTCGCGTTCGGCGATCGCGCGGCTATCGCGCGGATCGGTGCGCACGGCGTGCACGGCGAGCTCGACGACGATCGTGAGCACGACGAGTGCGGCGAAGATCGAGGCATACACTTTCGCCGCCGAGTAGCGGCGACGATATCCGCGAATACGTCGTGGCATTTCTGGAGAGTGCGCGTTGGTACCGCGTCGTGCGTGAATGAATCGGCACCGGCCATCAGATTCCATGGGATGCCGGATTGGATTGATCGGTAATCCTGCCCGCATGCGCCACGGGCCGACTCCGTGTGCGAGCGCTCACAAAAACAGTGCCGCGGTTGTCCAAAAAAGCGTACGGTTCAGGTTGCGTGCCTCGATTCAGCGTGCTAGCGTGACAGCACTGGAGTCGTTGGCGTCTACAATTGAACGCTCGAATCTCAGGGGCGCGCGCGGCGGGGAACTCCCGTCAGCCGTGCCCGGTACGACGTTGGTGAGGAATTGTCGGGGCCGATCGGGCCGCGCTTCCTCCCGTCCTTCCCCCGCAGTGCCCGCTTGGAGGGCCGCAATCTGTCCATGCGCTCGGTCTGGTCGCAGATCGGTTTGGCTGTCGGTGCCGCAGCGACGATCGTCGTCGCGGCGCGCGTCAGCCGGCCGTACTATGTGAGCCGTGGCCCCGTCGCCGCGCAACTCATCGCACACGCCTACGTGGATTCGGCGGTCGATGAGCGCGCGCCATGGATGAGTGCGTCGGTCGAAGAGGCGCTCAAGTCGCCGCGGTTTCTGCTCGACCGCGAGTTGTTCACGATGGATCTGCTGCGGACCGGAAAGGTCTCAGTCGAGCGGGCCCGTGCGTTGGCCGACGTCGCGGTCCGCGAGGCGTACACGCGGCGTCTCCCGCCGGCGCTCGTGCTCGGCGTGATGTTGACCGAGAACGACGAGCTCAAGTCGTCGGCGCGTTCGCACATCGGCGCCATCGGGCTGATGCAGGTCTATCCCAAGCCGTGGCGCAACGCGCTCGCCCACAAGTTCGGCACGAACATCCACGCCGATTCTACAAACTTGAAGTACGGAATTTTCATTCTGAGCTGGGTGGTCGAGAAAGCCTCGTCGCTCGTCGACGACCGCGACGCCGCGTGGCGGAGCGCCCTGCTCGGATACAATGGCTGCGTGCACGGCCGCAATACGCGGAACTGCCACAGCTACCCGGACGTCGTCCGCCGGCAGGTCGTTCACTCCGCCAAGTCGAGCTGCCGCGGCGCGAACTTCGACGAGTGCGTCGTGATGCCGATGTGGCTCGCCCGGCGCGACGCCGAGCACGACGACACGGCGAACGCGCAGGTCCGCTGACGGCCGCCAGCGGCCGTCAGGGCGTGACCCGCTCGCCGGCGGCGTAGCGCTGCCGAATCTTCACCGTCCGCTCGAGCTCGTCCCGCGTCTGCAGAATCTTCTGTCGCAGATCGAGCGGCAGCGACGCGCGCTTGGCGAGGAAGTCGTCGATCGCGGTGAGCGCCTCAGGCGAATGCTGGCCTCCGATGAAGCCGCCGAGCCACGATCCGAGGAAGAAAATGCGCCGATTGCGCTGAATCCACGGAAGGCTGTCGAGCGCGGGCACCAGGTACGGAAGCGATAGCGCCGCTTGGTTCGCGGCGTTGAACGCTCGCAGGCTCGCCGTCGCCCAATCTTCATTGAGCGTCGTGTCGCGAAAGTAGCGGTCGAAATAGTGCTGCTTCACCGCCGGGTTCGGTTCAGCGGCGCCGGCGACGAACGCGCTTCGGCGCCCGCTCGTCGTCGTGTCTCGCCGCTCCTCGGTCGCGATCAAGACGCTCGCGTTCGGCGCGCCTCGCTCGACGAGGTGCGTGATGATCGACCAGCGGGTCGGTTGACGCAGCGGGATGCCCACGGTCGACGTGCTGTCGAGCCACGCCGCCAAGTGGGACAGGGCTTCTTGTGTGGACGCGACGCTGATGTAGGCGTCGAGCTGACTCTTCCGCATGCCATACGGGTGATGCGCGTCGGATGCGCCGGCGAGCAGCACGCGCTCGACCGAGCCGACGATCGAGTCGTGCTGTGCCGCGGAGAGATAGCCCGACGTCGCGCGCGTCAGGCGCCCGACAATGCCGGCCGCGACCTGTTCGTCGCGCTCGGCGGGGAGCTCGCGGGTGGCCGCGGCGATGAACCGCTCTGGAGACAATCGCGCATCGCGCACGAGATCCCACAGCGCGCCCCAGAGCATGGCGCGGAGAAAGGTGTCGTGGACCTCGCCGATGTGCGCCTCGAGCCAGCCGGCGCTCCGGTCGTCGAGCATCACGAGGCCGTACGCGTAGTCGTTCGCGTTCGCGAATATGAAGTCGGGCGCGGGTGCACCAGCCGCCGCGGCGACGACCGTCGTCTCGGCGCGGATCTCGACCGGCAGAAAGCGCGGGGCCTGGCCGTGTGACCAGAGAACGAGCTGTGTACGCATCGGCCAGACGCCGGGGCCGGAGAGCGACTGCGCCGGGTGCTGCGCGAGTGCGAGGCGCGCGATGGTGCCGTTCGAGACGTCGAGCCGCTGCTCGACGACGGGCATTCCGGGGCGAAGAATGTATTGCGCGCCCCATTGAGCGAGAGAACGGTGAGCGGCCGTTCCGATCGATGCGAGCAAGTCGCGCCAGGTCGCGTTGCCATAGGCGTGCGCGAGCAGAAACGAGTGGAGGCCGGCTCGAAACGCGCTGTCGCCGACGAGATAGTTGAGCTGCTTCAAGATGCCCGGCGCCTTGTTGTAGACGATCGCGCCGTAGTTGCTCTTG
>Ga0134128_10006443_pt1 | contig 14220 bp, 11 predicted proteins | sample KB31754_FD_96462 | JGI IMG/M metagenome (GOLD analysis project Ga0134128, IMG submission 96462) | Terrestrial soil microbial communities with excess Nitrogen fertilizer from Kellogg Biological Station, Michigan, USA - KB3-175-4 | ecosystem: Environmental > Terrestrial > Soil > Unclassified ... | reverse complement strand
TGACCATTGGGGCCGCGATCGTCGCGATTTATGCGGCGCTGACCGCCGGCGAATTGTGGTTGGAGCGTCGCAAATCGCTGCAGCGGCGCTGGCCCGCCATCGCAGTGCCCGTGCTGCATGGCTTTGTGCTGATGCTGCCGATCCTGCTCGGCGACCTCTTTACTCCCAACGGCGAAAAATTCGGCTCCAGCATCTGGGTCACGGTGTTCTCGATCGAGCTCGTGCTCTATGCGGTCGGTACTGTGTTCGTGATCTTCATGCTGGTCTCGGAGCGCACGGTCACCGTGCACAAGACTGCGGCCTCGATGGATCCGCTGACCGGCCTGCTCAACCGCCGCGGCTTCTCCGAGGCCTGTGCGCGCGTAATCGAGCGCGAGGCCAATGCCGGACGCCCGGTGACCGTGATGATCTTCGATATCGATCATTTCAAGAGCATCAACGACCGCTTCGGCCATCCCGCCGGCGACGAGCTGCTGAAATTGTTCTCGTCTCTCGTGGTCAACAACTTGCGCATCAGTGATCTCTCGGGCCGGATCGGCGGCGAAGAGTTCGCCGCCCTGTTGCCGTGCCCGTTGGAGGAGGGCGTGCTCGTGGCCGAGCGCGTGCGCGAGGCGTTCGAGGGCTCCGGCATCGTGTGCGAGCAAGGCCCGGTCGATACCACCGTCAGCATCGGCGTGGCCGGCGGCCCGGCCGGCACCGAGCTCGAAGTGCTGCTCGCTTCCGCCGATACTGCGCTCTACCAGGCCAAGCGCGGTGGCCGCAACCGCGTCGAGGCCGCGGTAGAGCTGCCGCTGTCGCTGGAGAATTGGCGGCGGAAGAGTGCGGGTCTCAAGTCCTCGCCACGCCCCGATCCCGTCGTCGTGTGAACTGAAGGAAAGGACTGGTAACGTCTCGTTTACCATTCCGCACCATCATCGGTTCGATGAATACACGCCGGAATCGCGGCGTCCGAGCCGCGCTGCTCTCGCTCGAAGCCGATGCCGCCTTCGCCCGCGGCGGCTTTGCCTGCCTGTTCTCGACCTCAGACGAATATGAGCGCGCGCTGATCTCCGAGCGGCGCGCCCAAGGGCGTTACGGCCACCCCTTGCATCGCGCGCTCTATCCCTGGCCGATCGTATTGTTCGTCGCCTGCGCAATGTTGATCATCGCCTCGGTGCTGCTGTTCGGCTAGCGCACGATGGGATTAGGATGAATCGCCGTCGCGCTCTAGATTTTTGTTTGCGCATGATCTCCGCGCAAACGCTACGCGTTTGTCGCGAGGGAAAACCGCTTCACACTTTTCCGGATCATGCGCTAGCCAAGCGCGGGCGATCACTGGCCGCTCTTTCCAACCGCTCTTTCCAAGACTGCGTTCCGCACGGTAGAAGCGCGGGTTCTCAAGAGAGAGGGTCTCATCATGGTCACCGAAATCGCGCAGATCGACGTTAAGCCCGGCAGCGAAAAGGATTTTGAAGCGGCTGTGGCGAAGGCGCGCGCAGCCTTCGGCCGTTCAAAGGGCTTTCACGGTTTTGAGCTGCACCGCTCGATCGAAAAGCCGCAGCGCTATCGGCTGATGGTCAAGTGGGCGACGCTCGAAAATCACACCGTCGATTTCCGCGGCTCGGAGAATTTTGCCGAATGGCGTGGCCTGGTCGGCCAGTATTTTGCCGCGCCGCCGGAGGTCGAGCACACCGAGACGGTGGTGACCTCGGCGGGCTAGCGCCTGATCCGGAAAAGTGGGTCGCGGTTTTCCCTCGCGACAAACGCGCAGCGTTTGCACGGAGATCATGCGCCTAGAAATATTGCTGATGCGCGATGATCCAATCATCGCGCATCAGCAAGCGCGCCGTCCGCCTTGCAATAATCGATGATGACCTTGGCGGTGGCCATCAGCGGCAAGGCGAGCGCCAGCCCCCAGATACCGAACACCACGCCGAGCAGGATCTGCAACGCAAACATCGTCGCCGGCGGGATGTCGAGCGCCTGACGCTGGATGAGCGGCGTCAGCACGTAGCTCTCGAGCGCGTGGACGCCCAGGAACAGGATAGCTGCGCTGAGCGCCGCGACCCAGCCCGTTGCAAGGCTTGCCAGCACCACGATCAGGCCGCCGATCAGCGCGCCGACGGTCGGGATGAAGGCAAGCAGGCCCGCCTGGATGCCCAGGATGAAGGACGAGGGGATGCCGATCAGCGCAAGCCCGATCCACGTCACGGCAAATACCGCGAGCATGGTCAGCATCTGCGCCAGGAGCCAGCGCTCCAGCGTCTCGCCAACGCGGTCGATGATAGCGATGGCCTGGTGGCGGTATTTGGCGGGCGCCATGAAGATCAGCCCGGCGCGATAGACCGATGGCTGCGCAGCGAAGGCAAGGCCAAGAAACAGCACGATAAAGAAGTTGCCGATCACACTGACGGTGCCGAGCAGGACCTTCAGGGTCTGGCCGATGATCGCGCCGCCGCTTGATGCAAGCGTGCTGGCGCTTGGCAGGTTGCGCGTGGTCGCCGACGTGCCTTGGCCAGCGCTGCCGGCCTGTTCCGTCGGAGCCTCGGCCTGCCCGAGCTCGAAATAGCTGGTGTCGACGCCCTTCTTCTCGAGGAAGGATTTGACGTTGGTGAGCTGCGATTTGATCGTGTCGCTCAGCACGGTGGCCTGCTTTGCGATCGTCGTGCCGCCGAGCACGAGAACACCCGAGAGCACGATGGCAAGCGTCAGGCAGACGATCACGAGGCGCAACGGGTGCGGCAGGGCGATCGGACGGCCGAGCAGTTGGGTCATGGCGTTGAGCGCGACACCAAGCAGCATGCCTGCGAAGATCAGGAACAGGGTCGCGGCAAAGTGCCAGGCAAAGGCGAGCAGCGCTGCAAACAGCGCAACGCCGATCCCTCCGACCGCGATTGCCCAAGCCAGATCACCGCGCGCCAACAGCCGCTGATCGCTCGCTTCCGCCATGACGTTTTTCCGCCTGCCCCCGATTTTGCCAGTGACACTCAATCGTCAAATCCCTTCGGGATCAAGCTTGGGCGCCGCGCCGGTTTGACGCTGGCCGTACCGTCGTGCGAAGCGTTGAAGGAATCAGGGGAGGGCTGGCGCGTGATATCAAGGAGGGTTGGAGCGTTGATATCAAAATGGCTCGGGCCGCTCGCGCTGTTGGCGGTGCTCGTGATCGGCGACCAGATCAGGATCAACCGGCCCGGTCATAAATACCGCCTGACGGTCCAGATCGAGACACCAGTTGGCATCAAGTCGGCTTCCGGCGTCCTGGCTGTCACCCCTGACCGCGGCTATAGCCACAAGGGGCGTACGCAAACCAGCGGAGATGCGCTGTTCATCGATCTCGGCGGCGGCAAGAATCTGCTGGCGCTGCTCGCCCATCTCGACAAGACGCTCGATCTCGGCGGGATCAACTATGTGGCGCTGCGTGCCTATGGCGCGGCCCTTGGCCATCACGTGGAGTTCAGCGGGATGAGCCGGATGCGCGGGGCCGTGCCGGTGACCGGGGAGCTGATCCCGGTGCTGGCTACTTTCTCGGACCCCGCCGATCCCAAAACGATGCGAATCGTGCCGCCCGATCATCTCGACGCTACCTTCGGCGCCGGATACCGCCTCCATAGTGTGAGCGCCGAAGTGGTGCCGAACGGTTTCTGGCCGCTCGATTTCGGCGGCGCGCTGGGCGAACCTGTGACGCGCGGCATCCAGGCCAGATTACCCTGGGTGAGTCGGGCCGACGATGCCGCGGCGGCGCTCAAGGCGGCCGGTCTGAACAGCAGCGAGCCGATCGACGCCCGCGAGGTCTTTACCCGGAAATGACGACCCGGAGCACTTCGGCCCCGCTCCGGCCCCTGGCGTCGAGGTGAGCCTGGATGACAAACCCTTCACCCGTCCCCTGAGATAATTGCAGGGCAGCGAGGTGTGAGAAGCGGTGGCAAATGGTTGATCCGGCGCCGCGACGCAGGCATGATTTGGTGTTTGCGAGACAGGAGATTTGAGCAAGGCAATGCGGAGGAAGCCGGTCGTCGGTGTGATCGGGAACGCCAATCGCGTCGAAAACAGATTTCAGGTGCAGATGTGCGGCGAGCGCAATCTTCGCGCCGTGGCAGAAGTCGCCGGCGCGCTGCCGCTGATGTTTGCGAGCTGTCCCGAGATTACGGATATTTCGACCTTGCTCGAAACCGTCGACGGCATCGTGCTGACCGGGGCGCGCGCCAACGTGCATCCGACCCGCTTCAACACCGAGCCGGACGAGAAGCACGAGCCCTATGATGTCTCCCGCGACGAGGTGGCACTTACGCTCGCCCAAGCTTGCGTCGAGCGTGGCATTCCGCTGTTCGGCATCTGCCGCGGTTTCCAGGAGATGAACGTCGCCTTCGGCGGCTCGCTGCATCCGGAGATCCGGGAAATCCCGGGCCGCATGAACCATCGCATGCCGCGGCTCGAGAATGGCGAGATCCATCCCGACCCCAAGGTCATCTTCGCGGACCGGCATGAGGTCAGCCTCGTGCCCGGCGGCGCCTTTGCAACGATCCTGGGCTGCGACAAGATCCGGGTCAATTCGTTGCATGGCCAGGGCATCCTGGAGCCCGGCCAGCGGGTCGTGATCGAGGGTGTGGCGGAGGATGGCACGATCGAAGCGATCCGCATCGCCAACGCGGTCAGCTTTGCGCTCGGGGTGCAATGGCATGCCGAATATGACCCGCAGCGCAATCCCATCAACCACGCGCTGTTTGAAGCCTTCGGCGAGGCGCTGGCGGCACGAAGGCGCGCGGCCTGAACGGGCGCACCGGCAAGTTTTTTTCTCGCTTACACCAGGAGATGGAAAAGGTGCGTGAGGGATTCCGCCTGATGTTGCAGCCCATCGGCCGTGGGGCCATCGAAGCTCTGCGCCGACAGATGGCCTCCCGAAAGCTCGTTGGCCACCTCGCCCAAGGCCATCACGGCCGCAAGAGCCGGATTGGCCTGAGTCATGGTCACCGCATCGACCAGCGGCGCGTTGCCGGCGAGATCGGTGATGCCGGTGAGTTCCTGGCCGGCCGGCTGCGGGAAGACGAAGCCGGACGGGCCGAAGTCGAAGACCACCTTGGTGTGGTCGTGCAGCGCCGCCGTTGCCGCCGCATCGTAGTCGCCCTGCTGGTTGCCGGCGACGAATGTCGGTGTGCCGCTGGGCATCACGGGCTCGTCGAAGCTGAGCACAAATGATTGCGAGCCGGTGGCCGTGGCGCCGGTCAGGTGCGGCGCCGTGGTGTCGATCTGCAATGTGCCTTGCAGATTGCCGACCGCGCCGGAGAGGTCGGCGTCATGACCATTGACGTCCTGCACGGTGGCGCCGTTCAGGTTGACGGCGGTGATGGCGAGAGCCGGCGTGTTGTCGCCGCTCGCCACGGTGTAGGTGAAGGACAGCTGATTGGTACCGGTGCCGCCGGCATAGGTGGCGGCCTCGCCATCGTTCAGCGACAGCGTCGGCGTGCCGTTGGTCGTATCGACGATGATGTTCGTATTCATGTTGAGGGTGAAGGTCACAACATGACCGGCATCGAGGTCGCCCGAGCCGTTGCTGATGCCATCGCCGGATACCATCACAAAGGCGTTGCCGGGATTCGGAGTCGGGCCGGGATTGGGATTCGGGCTGGGACTGCTGACCGGTGTCAGGCTTGCCTCGATGTAAATCTGCGTGCGGCCGAAGCCGTCGTCGCTGACATGGAAGTTTTGGCCGGCAAAATTCTGATTGGGATCGAAATGGAAGTCGTAGGTGTGTCCGAGCTCGGCGATTTGCAGCACGTTGCCCGGCAGCAACTTGACGGAGGGATGGTGTCCGATGGTTGCGCCGTAGAAATCGATGGTGTCGCCGGCGACGAATCCGTCGATGAGGTTTGTCGGCGCAGTCGGGCTATCGATCGTGAGCAAGCCGCCTTCGCCGTGGAACGTGACGGTGCCGTTCAGCGCACCGCCATTGGCAACCTCGACCGTGCCGCCGTGCTCGATCACGAGATTATTCGCCGATTGCTGGCCGACATCGACGAAATACATCTCGCCGTTGATCACGAAGTTCTGCGGTTGCGCTGCCTCCCAGCCGAGCACATGCATCAGGGTGAGGTCGGTGTTGGTAAGCTGATTGAGGGCGTCAGCGTCGCTGAGGTTGTTGAAGGCGTCCCAGCCGTATGGTCCGGGGCCGCCGCCGCTTCCCGTTCCCTGGTCCCAGTCGGCAAGATCGCCGCGGAACAGATGGTTATTCCATGTGCCGAGGCTGGTCTGGCCGTCGTCGATCGAGAAATAGCCAGTCGAGTGCGCCGGCCCGGGCGCAAGCTCGCGAAAGCCCGGCGCTGAAAAACGAAACAGGTCCGGCACGCCCCAGGCGGCAGGGTAGTGGTCGCCTGCCGTACCGAGGGAGCCGTCGCGCCCCATCACCTCGGTGATTTCGTGCAGGATTGTGCCAACCAGATAGTATTTGCTGCCGGTCGGCGTCTTGGTCGTGCTGAAGGACCAGTCGCTGGCATTGCCGTCAAATCCGACCCAGCCGTCGAACTCCGTGGGGTTATTGGGAGAAAGACCGAGCGCCTGCGCCTGCGCGAGGCCGATGTCGAAGATGCCGCCATTGGTCGGGTCGGAGAGACCGGAAAGAGTGTGAACCGCGGCGACCAGGTCAGGGGAGGCGTTGGGTTGCGTGGCCTGCGCCTCAAGCGCGCCAACGATCTGGCTGTAGGTATAAGTGGGCGCTTCTGCCGTTTGGCTCTCGCCGAGGTCGGTCGATTTCAGCGCCATGCCGCCGACCTCGCCCCATCCGACGTGGATGTTCAGCGTCACATCGTTGCTGAAGGCGGCATCGAGTACGGTGACCGCATATTGGACGTCGACCTTGAACGCTGCCGGAGCAGCGTCGACGGTGGAATCGTAGCTGACGTTGATGTGCATGGCTGATCTGTCGCATCACCATTCAAGTCGTGATCGTATGACGCTGCGGCCGCGCCGACTAGGACCCACGGGCGCTGCACTTGGATCAATCGGCGTCGATCGCGGGAACTGTCCGGAAGAATCGCCACTCCGCGTGGCCGCTCCGATTCAGAGGAACATCTGGTCAATGTCGACCGACGACTCGACGCCCAGCTTGGCGTAGTTTTTCGCGAGCCAGCCGTCGGCACATTTTCGTCCCTGGTCGCGAAGATGGACGAGAAAGTCCCAATCGGCGTTGTACTTGCTGGCCGAACTGAGGGCGCTCATGAACTCGTCGTCCGCAATGCTGTGGATCAGCATGCGCTTCAGGCTCCCCTCGGGGACGCGCTTTTGCGTGATGAGCTTGGTGACGAAACTGACGGCCCGCATCTCCCGCATCAGCGATGAATTGAAGCTGATTTCGTTGATGCGGTTCAAGATGTCGTCCGCACTGCGCGGCGCCTCGTTGCGGAATAGCGGATTGATATGGACAATGACGATATCGGTGCTGTCGCAGTTGTAGATCAGCGGGAAAAGTGCCGGATTTCCCATGTAGCCGCCGTCCCAGTAGACGTCGTCCCCGATCTCAACCGCCTGAAACATCGTTGGCACGCTTGCCGAAGCCATCACGGCGGATGCCGAAAGTTCCGTTCCGGTAAAGATTTTCACCTTTCCGGAGCGCACGTTCGTCGCGCAGAGGAAGAGCTTCACCGGACAATCCGGGCGCCTCAACACGTCAAAATCGATCGATTGCTCGAGCACATCGCGCAGCGGATTGTAGTTCGCGGGGTTGAATAGATAGGGCGACAACACGTGCGTCATGAGGCCTGCGAGGGAGAAAATCGGCGACCAGGCCAGCTTGTAACCGCCGAGCATTCGGTCGATCAGATTTGGCTGAAACGGCCCGAGCCGGGCCACATCGCTGACACGCTTCCAAAACCCGGCGAGCGCCCTGCGCGCTCCCTCGCGACCATTGATTGCAAGCCCATAGGCAAAGACCGACGCGTTCATCGCTCCGGCGCTCGTTGCACTCAGCCCCTCGAACGCGAGGCCCTTCTCATCAAGCAGTCGGTCGAGCACGCCCCAGGTGAAAGCGCCATGCGCTCCGCCTCCCTGCAGCGCGAGGTTGACGGTCCTGATTTGGGTGCCGGCCTCGCCGGAGAATGCCGCTTCGTGGCGAACTGAGCCGGAGGCCTGCGGACTTTCTGCCGAGTTCTTCTTCCCGGTATCTTGCATGGCCGATCCAGCCCATTGCCTGCGCGTCTAACGATGTCGCGCCTGTCGATTATTCCAGCATCATCCAATCACAACCGAGAGCGGGATGGCTACCTCCGCCTGGGGCACGAACCGGCCAATTCGGCATGATCGCGATCCCTGGGGGAGACATGCGAGGGCAAACGAAAAGGCGCCCCGGAGGGCGCCTTCTTGTCGGCGATGCCTTCCGCGGTTACGCCGAATAGTACATGTCGAACTCGACCGGGTGCGGCGTCATCTCGAAGCGCTCGACCTCCGTCATCTTCAACTCGATATAGGAGTCGATGAAGTCGTCATCGAACACGCCGCCGTTCTTGAGGAACGCGCGGTCCTTGTCGAGATTCTCCAGCGCCTCGCGCAGGCTGCCGCACACGGTGGGGATCGACTTCAGCTCCTCCTTCGGCAGATCATAGAGGTCCTTGTCCATCGCCGGCCCCGGATCGAGCTTGTTCTTGACGCCGTCCAGACCCGCCATCAGCATCGCGGCAAAACCGAGATAGGGGTTGGCGAGCGGATCGGGGAAACGAACCTCGACGCGCTTGGCCTTGGGGTTCGCGGTGTAGGGGATGCGGCAGGACGCCGAGCGGTTGCGCGCCGAGTAGGCGAGCAGCACCGGCGCTTCATAACCCGGCACCAGACGCTTGTAGGAGTTGGTGGTGGGGTTGGTGAAAGCGTTGATCGCCTTGGCGTGCTTGATGATGCCGGCGATGTAGGACAGGCAGATCTCCGACAGGTCGGAATATTTGTTGCCGGCGAACACCGGCTTGCCGTCCTTCCAGATCGACTGGTGGCAGTGCATGCCCGAGCCGTTGTCGCCAAAGACCGGCTTGGGCATGAAGGTCGCGGTCTTGCCGTAGATGTGAGCGACCTGCTGGATGCAGTATTTGTAGATCTGCATCTGATCGGCCATCAGCGTCATCTTGTCGAACTTCATGCCGAGCTCGTGCTGGGCGGAAGCCACCTCATGGTGATGCTTCTCGACCTTGACGCCCATCTTGGCCATGGCGCCGAGCATTTCCGAGCGCATGTCCTGTACCGAGTCCTGCGGCGGCACCGGGAAGTAGCCGGCCTTGGTGCGGATGCGGTGACCGAGATTGCCGCCTTCATATTCGGTGTCGGAGTTGGTCGGAAACTCCGAGGAGTCGAGCTTGAAGCCGGTGTTATAGGGCAGCGCGGAATAGCGGACGTCGTCGAACACGAAGAATTCCGCTTCCGGACCGAAGAACACGGAGTCGCCGACGCCCATCGACTTCACCATCGCTTCCGCCTTCTTGGCGATGCCGCGGGGGTCGCGGTTGTAGGGCTCGCCGGTGGTCGGTTCCAGCACGTCGCACACCAGGACCATGGTGGTTTCCGCATAGAACGGATCGATCGTCGCGGTGACCGGATCGGGCATCAGGCACATGTCGGACTCGTTGATGGCTTTCCAGCCGGCGATCGAGGAACCGTCGAACATCAAGCCCTCGGAAAACGTGTCCTCTTCGATCATGCCGACGTCGAAGGTTACGTGCTGCCACTTGCCGCGCGGATCGGTGAAACGCAGATCGACGTATTTGACGTCGTTGTCCTTGATTGACTTCAGGACGTCTTTGGCGGTCTTCATGAATACCCCTCTTGGCTACAAGGTCATGGTGATCCGACCGCGGCCGTGCCGCGGGGTAATGCTCAATAGCGTCGGGGGCGGCCCAAGACAATAAGCCGCGCCGACGAAACCAGCATCTGCACGCTCTTTCAGCAATCGACGGGCCGCCTCATGACCCGGAGCGCTGAACGCCTGAATCAGATCGCGTCGAGCCCGGACTCGCCGGTGCGAATGCGGATCGCTTCCTCGATCTTCGACACGAAGATCTTGCCGTCGCCGATCCGCCCGGTCTGCGCCGCGCGGCGGATGGCATCGATCGCTCGCTCGACCAGATCGTCACCGATCACGATCTCGATCTTCACCTTGGGCAGGAAGTCGACGATATATTCGGCGCCGCGATAGAGCTCGGCATGACCCTTTTGCCGTCCAAAGCCCTTGGCCTCCGTGACCGTGATGCCTTGAAGTCCAACTTCCTGGAGTGCTTCCTTCACCTCGTCGAGCTTGAACGGCTTGATGATGGCTTCGATCTTCTTCACTGAGCGGCCTCCCGGGCATTCCCAAAATTCAAAATTGCGGCCTCGCCGTCAGGCACGCGCAGGTGAAGCGCCAGACCATCCGGTCGCCTGTTTTCGGACATTGCCCGACTGTCCGGGCGATGGCCAGCCATGCGTATGACCGGCCGGCGAGCGCGGCGAACCGAAGCGGCATCCTCAAAAGCAGGCTCTGTGCCAAGTCGTTAATGAGCCTGATTCTAAAGTCTCATCAGGTATTTAACGCGCATTTTGCGCAGCTATTTGAGGAATGGCTAGAATACCGAAGCCTGCGAAATAGGCAAACAGATGAAACGATGTGCAGCGAAGTGAGTTCGAAGCGGCACCTGGCCTGGAAACTGCCTTCGGATGAGGCGCAGACGGTTGGTGCAGGCCATTTTTCCGAAGGCTTAAGGAAAATCCGGCGCGGCAGGGAAATTGACGGAAATTGAGAGTGGCCCATGCCGTTTGTTTCCGAAGTTCGTGCTAGGGGAGCCGGCATGAGCTTCATCTCGGGCCGCGGGGATTGCGCATGGAAGTCTTGACCACCGCGGAGATGGAACGTGCGGACCGCCTCAGCATTGCCGCGGGTACGCCGGGGTTTGCCTTGATGCTCAGCGCCGGTCAGGCCGTCGCGGAGGCCGCCGCCGAGTTCGTGGAGGAGGGGCCGATCCTGGTGGTCGCCGGTCCCGGCAATAACGGGGGCGACGGCTTTGTGGCCGCGGCGGAACTCGCGGCTCAGGGGCGGGACGTCTCCGTCATTCTGATGTGCGAGCGCGACGCGCTCAAGGGCGATGCGGCATCGGCGGCGAAGGGATGGAAATCTCCGGTGCTGCCCTTCAATGCCCAGGCGATTGGCCGGCCGGCTCTCATCATCGATGCGCTGTTCGGCGCCGGCCTGAGCCGCCCCGTGACCGGCGAGGCCTTCGACATGATCGAGGCGATCAACGCCACCGGCGCGCCGGTGCTCGCTGTCGATCTGCCGAGTGGGGTCAACGGAACATCGGCGGCCGTGATGAGCACGGCGGTACGGGCTACCGAGACAGTGACTTTCTTCCGCAAGAAGCCGGCACACCTCTTGCTGCCGGGCCGGCTGCAATGCGGCCGGGTGCGGGTGGCGGATATTGGCATCGACGCGCACGTGCTCGAGGAAATCCGCCCGCAGGCGTTCGAGAACACCCCGCAGGTCTGGCGTAGATACTTTCCGGTGCCTCGCATCGACGACCACAAATATGCCCGCGGCCATGCACTCGTGCTCTCCGGCGAGATGGCGGCCACGGGCGCGGCACGGATGGCCGCGCGGGCGAGCTTGCGGGCCGGCGCGGGACTGGTGACGCTTGCATCCCCTCGCGACGCCTTGGCTATCAACGCGACCGCGCTGACGGCGGTGATGGTGAAGGCGGTCGACAACCCGATCCAGTTTGCAGAACTCTTCAACGACAAACGCTTCAACGCCTGCGTCATCGGTCCAGGCGCCGGCGTCGGCCAGCGCACGACGCAGTTCGTTCATGCCGCCCTGTCGGCGAAAAGACGTGTCGTGCTCGATGCGGATGCGCTGACGAGCTTTGCCGATGCGCCCGACCACCTGTTCGAATCGATCAAGACGTCGTCCGATCCGCAAGTCGTGCTGACGCCGCATGAAGGCGAGTTTCCGCGTCTGTTCAGCGACCTCAGCAACAAGCATCCGGGACGCTCCAAACTGGAGCGCGTCCGCGCCGCAGCCGAGCGTTCGGGCGCGGTCGTGCTGCTCAAGGGACCCGACACGACGGTGGCCTCGCCCGACGGCCGCGCGACGATCGCGTCCAATGCGCCGCCATGGCTTGCAACCGCCGGCGCCGGCGACGTGCTGGCCGGGATCATCACCGGTTTGATGGCGCAGGACGTGCCGGCATTCGAAGCTGCCAGCATTGCGGTATGGATGCATGGCGAAGCCGCGCGCGAGGCAGGTCCCGGGCTGATCGCGGAGGATCTGCCGGAGACGATGCCTGCCGTATTCCGCCGCCTCTACGACGAGTTCGGCATCGATTACTAGATTCTTGTTTGCGCATGATCTCCGAGCAAACGCTCCGCGTTTGTCGCGACGGAAAACCGCTGCACACTTTTCCGGATCATGCGCTGCTGACCGACGGCAGCGCCGGTTCACACCTGATATTTCGCGACTGCCGTCTCGTTCCAGTCGAGCCCCAATCCCGGCCCGCGCGCAGTCAGCGTGCCGTCTGCGATCTTGATCGGATCGGCCAGGATCGCGCCGGCGAAGTCCAGCACTTCAAGCCAATGCGCCGTGGGCGTGACCGCAAGCACGTGCGCGCTCGCCTCCGGCAGGATGTGGCTCGACATCGGGATCGAAGCTGCGTCCGCTTGACCAGCGACATGGAGCCAACCGGTGATGCCGCCGACCTTCATCAGGTCGGGCATGATGAAGTCGCTGGCGCCGGCGGCGATCGCCTCGGCGAAGCCGCGCGGGAACCACCAGTTCTCGCCGGCCTGGATCGGGATCTCCGAGGTCTCGCGCACCGCGGCGTGCCCCGACAGGTTTTCCTGCGGCACCGGTTCCTCGATCCAGGTGAGATCGTAGGGCGCAAGCCGCGCGATGCGGCGCCTGGCTTCGGCTGGATCGAGCGACTGGTTGAAATCGAGCATCAGCGCGATGTCGGGACCAAGCAGCTTGCGCAGGCCCTTGACTCTCCGCTCGTCGTTGGCGGCATCGCCATCGCCGCCCTTGACCTTGATGCCGCGAAATCCCTGGTCGAGCGAGCGGCGTAGCGCCTTCTCATCGGCATCGGCTTCGACCGCGCCATAGCTGTCATAGCAGCTGATCGGTCGCGGCGATCCACCGAGCAGTTCAACCACGGGCTTGCCCGCGGCTTGACCCAGGATGTCCCAGAATGCCATGTCGAGGCCCGAGACCGCCATACCGACGAGACCCTGCCAGCCGAGCAAGCGGAATTTGGCATCCATGAATTTCATCAGTTCGAACGGCGCGACCGGCCTGCCGATCAACTCGCGCCCGATTTCTTCGAGCAGATGCACGAAAGGCTTTAGCGTCACTTTGCTGTAGGCGAACAGATAGGAATGCCCCGTGATGCCCTGATCGGTCGCGATATCGATCAACACAAGCGGCGCCGCGTCGATCACCCCGAAGGCATTCTTCACCGGCCGCGCCATCGGCGTGACGAGAGCGCGGGCCTTGACGGCGCTGACGGCAGGCGTGGTTTTGCTCATTTGCGTTTCCTCTTGTTCTTATTCGACACTGTACCATCGCAGCAGTTTCGGCGCGGCCCAGTCGGTGGGTGTGGATTCGATGAGCCAGCGTCCAGCATAGTCCGCCGCAAAGGCGATGCGTTGAGTCTGGCCCGGCTCGACCGCAAGCGTATCCAGCCAATAAGGCTTCCAGCCGTCGTCGAGGCGATCGAGCAGGCGGAAATGATGGCCGTGCAGATGGAAGACGGTGGCGATCAGAGCGCGGTTGGTCAGCGCCAGCACGACGATGCGGCCCGCCTTGACGCGGAACGCGGGAGCCGCAGATGTCGCGAACCGGGTTGGCGTCACCCAGCCATTTCCGGTGAGTGCGATCTCGAAGCGCCGGGCGCCCTTGAGCTCAAGCTGCGCGGGCAGGCCGTTTTGGGGGAGTGCCGGTGCGGGCGTAAGCGGGGCTCGCCGCGGCGCCTCATCCGTCACGATCAACCTTCCGATCGCGCGCGCCTGTTTGCCGTCGTGAAGCAGGATTTGCGCAGCCGAGCCGGGCGGCAAAGGCACGTCCACGAAGGCATCGCCGCGCCCGCCTGGCGCCAGCACGATGGCACTGTTGCGCGCGAAGAAAGGTTCGGCCGGCTCGCCGTCCAGGGCCATCAGGCGGACCTCAAGTCCTTCGATCTTGACCGCAACGACATGGCGTTGGCCCGCGTTGATAAAGCGGAGTCTTAGTCTCTGGTTTGAGTGCACTGCAATATCAGG
>Ga0134128_10006441_pt1 | contig 14223 bp, 16 predicted proteins | sample KB31754_FD_96462 | JGI IMG/M metagenome (GOLD analysis project Ga0134128, IMG submission 96462) | Terrestrial soil microbial communities with excess Nitrogen fertilizer from Kellogg Biological Station, Michigan, USA - KB3-175-4 | ecosystem: Environmental > Terrestrial > Soil > Unclassified ... | reverse complement strand
TACAAACAGGATCCTGCGGATGTCCGCGGCCGCCGTGGTGATAGCGGGCAGCGCGTGGGCGGCAGATTTGCCGATCCAGCGAAACGTGTATGTCGAGACGCCGGCCGCAATCGGCATGATGAACTGGACCGGCATCTATGCGGGCGCCAATCTCGGGTATAGCCGAGCCAAGGGCAGCATCGACCTGTTCGACCAAAATCTCGGCATGTCGGATGTGAGCCTGTCACAACGGCTGAGCGGGTTTATTGGCGGCATTCAGGTCGGGGGCAATTGGCAGACGGGAAACGCGGTGTTTGGCTTCGAGGCCGACTTTCAAGGCTCCGGACAATCCGTGAGCGATTCCGCTACATTCGCGGTTGTAACCACGAATCCCGACGGGACCCTCGCCGCTACCAGCATGACGGCGAACCACAGCGATAAGATCAGTTCTTTCGCAACCCTGCGCGGGCGGCTTGGGCTCGCAACGGGGCGGTGGCTTCCTTATTTGACCGGCGGAGCCGCCTACGGCACCTGGAGGTCCGATTTCACCGTTTCCGGGATTGGCACGGCAAGCGTCTCAAACAAATGGTATGGGGGCGTCATCGGCGGCGGCGTTGAGGCCGCCATCATCGACAATTGGACTATTAAGGCCGAGTACCTCTACATCGAATCGGCGATGATCTCGAACCGGCCGTTTGCGGCGGCTCCGAACTTCCAGATCAACACGCGTATTCACGACAACATCTTTCGCGTGGGCGCGAACTATCTGTTTGCAACCGGATCGGTCGGGTGCAGACCTCATCTTTGTTGATGAGCGGACAGCGTATGCAGCAGACTTAGGATTCACAGCGGGGGGTTACCATGAGGTGGCGTAGGATTTTTGGATTAAGTGCGGCAGCGAGCATGATTTCCGGCTCGGCGTATGCCGCAGATCTGCCGGTTGACAGGAACGTCTATGTGCCGGTTGTGCCGGTTGTGCCGGTGGTGCGCCTGTTCAACTGGACCGGCTTCTATGTGGGCGGAAACGTGGGCTACGGACTTGCCCACGACAGTCTGGACATATCTCCGAATGGCCGGTTGGTGAGCATTCCCGAGTCGCTCACGGGCGCCATCGGAGGGGTTCAGGTCGGCGCCAACTGGCAGATCGTCAACACGGTTTTTGGCATCGAAGCCGACGTGCAGGGGTCGGGGCAGTCCCATTCGACCGCGCTGACCCAGACAATAGCCGCGACGAGCCTCACCCCGACCATCACGGCGATCTCCAACACCGACAAGGTGACATCTTTCGGCACGTTGCGCGCGCGCGCCGGCATCGCCTCGAACCACGCCCTGGCCTATCTCACCGCCGGGCTCGGTTATTTGAGCTTTTCTTCCAACGTGACTCTCGCGGGGCTGGGCAGCGCGAGCTTTTCGGGCACTGAGCTGGCCGGAGTCTTCGGCGCGGGCATGGAGTTCGCATTCCTCGAGCATTGGACCGTGAAAGCAGAGTATCTCTTTCTGCAGACCCGCAATATTTCGAGCAGCCCGTTTGCCGCGGCACCTTCGGTCGTCCTCAACGCACGCATTTTCGAAAACATTTTTCGTGCTGGCGTGAACTATCTGTTCTGACAGTTTGGTGCGTGCAAGCGCGTTAAGGGTGAGATCGATGTGGCGAAAACTGATACTGCCAGCTGTGCTCGCCTCGAGCCTTTGCAGCCCGGCCGCAATGGCGGGCGGCGAGCTTAATTACACAATCATCGATTGGGCGGGGGCTTTTTTCGCCGGTCGCGACCCTGCAGATTTGCCGCCGCAATATCGCAATCATTGCGGGTTTGCGTACGGCAAGTTTTATTGCTCCCACCACTGCGGGCCGGAATATCAGTTCTATTACTGCTCGCGTGCCTCTTTCGGCTGCTGCCATCCCGGAGACGGCTATTGCGACTACCGCGGTTATCTGAGCTGCCGGCCGTAGAGTCCGTACCGTCAGGACCGGGCTCGTCCTGGCAATCGAGCTCACCCGGACATGGCGGGTTGCGGCGCCTTGGGCTCGGTCACGCGCACCGCGAGCAGCCACGCAACCCACAGGAAAAGAAAGTAGAGGGCGAGGAAAACGACGAAACTCGCGCGGCTGCCAAATTCGGCTTCGACCACATAGCCGATGCCGTAGGCCAGGAAATCGCCCGCAATCATGAACACCACATAAAACGCGATGAGCTGCAAGGAGCTCTCCCATAGAAATCCCGAGCCTAATCAGCGCGCGGGCGACGATTTTTACACTGCCAGGCGCACGCCGGTCAAAATGGCAGGGCCGGCCGCGCCTGTCGAGCGCCCCAGTGCCGCCCCAATCCGTCCCTCCCCTTCCAGGATGCCGGCGCGCCGAGCCGCCCTTTTAATGCTTGCTTACGCCTTTGCGGCCTTTGCCTGCATGGTGCCGGAAGCGGTCTACGCGCAGGTCAAGCAGCGCTCCGCGGCTGCGTGTACGTTGCACGGCGTCGGCACAGGCAGGGTCGCCGAGGTGCGCGACGGCCGCAGCTTTATCCTCGAGGACGGACGCGAGGTGCGCCTGCCCAATATAGAAGTGCCGCTCCCTGTTCAGGCTGCGGCAGGAGGAGGGCAGATGCCGCTGGCAAGTGCCGCGCGTACGGCGCTTGAACAGCTCGTCGCAGGCCAAATGGTCGAGTTGCGCCAAATGCGATCCGCATCGGACCGCTATGGCCGCATGCTTGCCGACGCGTACATCGTTGTGAACGGCATGGAGCGGTCGGCGTCGCGGGAAATGCTGACGCTTGGTTTCGCGCGCGTGTCTATCCAGGGGGTGCACGCGCCATGTGCCACAGAGTTTTTCGCTGCAGAAGATATGGCGCGCCGGGGCAAGCTTGGCGTCTGGGCCGAACCGTACTATGCCGTTGTGAGTGCCGGAAGCTTGAACGACCTTCTTGCCCATCGCGGCCGTTTCACCGTGGTCGAGGGACAGGTTCTCTCGGTACGCGAGAGCGGAGGCATCATCTACGTGAATTTTGGTCGAAGGTGGTCGGAGGCGCTTACGGTCACAATTGCCAAACGTAGTGAGCGGAACCTCGTTGCAACCGGGCTGAACCCGCGGAACCTTGCGAATATGCGCGTGCGCGTGCGTGGATGGCTCGAAGAGCGCAACGGACCACGCATCGAGGTGATCCGGCCGGAGCAGATCGAGATTGCGGAGCGCTGAACAGCCGTGATCCCAGGCATACAGTCGTCGGTGTTCGCCACCGCTCGGGCCACAGCGCGTGCGTGCTGCACGGCAGGGGTTGCCGCGCTCCTGGTACTGCCGCTTGCTGCATGCAGCTCGACATTGCTGATGACGAGTGCGCCCCCTGCATCGCTGCCGCAAGCTGCAAAGCTGTCGGAACCGGCCCCGGGCCGAAGCGGCGACCGTGAGCACCAGCGCATCCTTGCGGCGTATAACGGCTCTTACGATGACGCAAAGCTGGAAGGGCTGCTCATCGAAACAGTGTCAAAGCTTGTTGCCGCTTCCGAGCATCCGGATCTGCGCTACCGCATCACGATCCTGAATTCTGCGTCCATCAACGCCTTCGCGCTGCCGAATGGGCGCCTTTACGTGACGCGCGGCCTGATCGCGCTTGCCAACGACACCTCGGAGCTTGCCTCCGTGCTCGCCCACGAGATGTCCCATGTGATCGCCCGCCACGCCGCAATGCGCGAGGATGAAGTCCGGCAGGCAGCTCTGGTGACCCGCGTGTTCACCGATCTCGGAAGTGATCCGGAAACGAGCGCACTTGCACTGGCCAAATCGAAGATCAAGCTTGCGAGCTTCTCCCGCGCACAGGAGCTGGAGGCAGATGCAATCGGCGTCGGCATTGCCGCGCGCGCCGGCTACGATCCCTTCGGTGCGGTGCGCTTTCTCACGGCGATGGGGCGTAATGCAGAGCTCAAAGCCGGCCACGCCTCCCGCATCGATCCACGTGCGCCGGATTTCCTTTCCTCGCATCCTGCAACGCCGGAGCGCATCAGGAATGCACAGACCAATGCGCGCCAGGCCAGCACGCCGGCGACGCCCGAGCGTGAACGATCAGCTTACCTCGCGTCCATCGACGGCATGGTCTACGGCGAGGATCCAAGTGAGGGCTTCGTACGGGGTCGCCGTTTTCTGCATCCTCGCCTGAGCTTCACATTCCTTGCTCCCGAGGGCTTCACGCTCGACAACACCGCACAGGCAGTGCTGGGAGTACGCGAGGGTGGCGGTCAGGCGCTGCGCCTCGACGTGGTTCGCGTACCTGCCGAGCAGACGCTTGCGGCTTATCTCACGTCAGGCTGGATCGACAACATCGATCAACGCAGCGTGGAGGAGCTGACGATCAACGGCTTTCCTGCTGCGAGCGCCACGGCACACGGCGAGCAGTGGATATTTCGTCTTTACGCAGTGCGCTTCGGGAGCGATGTCTACCGTTTCATTTTTGCTACCAAGCGCGTGACCCCGGACACGGATCGGGCGTTCCGCGAGGCAGTAGGGTCCTTCCGGCGCATGACCGTTGCGGAAAGCCAGGCGGCCAAACCGCTGCACATACGGGTCGTCTCGGTCGAGGGTGCCGATACGATCGAGGCGCTCGCCGGCCGCATGGCCATGCCCGACCATGCACTGGAGCGGTTCCGCATCCTCAACGGGTTCGAGCCGAACGAGCGACCCACTCCCGGACAATCCGTGAAGCTCGTAGTGGAGTAAGCAGAGATCAGGTCAGATGACAGAGGTCAGAAATCAAAAGATTCAACATTGACCATCTGACTTCCGGCATCTGGTATCTGGCATCTATGCTAGCGGCGTTGTTTGCGCTGCTCGCTCCGGCGTTGGCAAACGCTTTCCCCTTCGTGTTTGCGGATACGGGCGGATATCTGGCCCGCGCATTCGAGCGCGCGCTCGCGTTGGGGCGCTCGGCGCTTTACGGCGTGTTCCTCGCTTCCAGCATCCGTTGGAATTTTTGGCCGGTCGTCATCGTGCAGGGGTTGATAGTTCTTTGGCTGCTGCGGCTCGCGCTACGCACTCACCGCATTGAGCACTTTGGCGCCTTTGCATTCGTGACTGCCATGCTGGTCATGTGCAGCAGCCTGCCGTGGTACTCCGGCATGCTCATGCCTGATATCCTTGTGCCTGCCGCTGTGCTCGGTTTGCTTCTTCTCGCCTTCTCACACCAGCGATTAACGCGCGGCGAGGAGCTGGCCCTGTTCGCACTGGTGGCGTTCGGAATGGCAAGCCATCTGACTATTCTCGCGCTCGCGTCTGCACTGCTCGTCGCGCTGCTTGCGCTGAAGCTCCTCGCGGCTTGGCTCGGTGTCCCCTCCCCGCACGTGCTGCGTGCGCTGCTTGCGGCGGCAGGAGGCGTGGCGCTTGCGCTCGTTTCGAACGCGCTCATCACCGGGCAGTTGCGTTTGACCCCGGGCGGCAGCACGTTCTTTTTCGCACGCCTGCTACAGGACGGGATCGTGGCGCGTTACCTCGATGACCATTGCCCGGATGCAAGCATCCGGCTGTGCGCGTTCCGCTCCGAGCTCCCGCACGATTCGGACGAATGGTTGTGGGGCAACAGTGCCCTTACAAAGCTCGGCGGGTGGGAAGCTTTCGAGCCCGAAGCGCGGCGTATCATTATCGGCAGTATCCTGAGCTATCCCGGACTGCACGCTCGAACGGCAATCACTGCAACAATCGAACAGTTCTTCACGGTTGCGACCGGAGAGGGTTTTCATGCCAAGGACAACTGGCACGCAGAAAGCATGCTGAGGCGCTACGCGCCGCAAACTTTGGAAAGCTTTGTCGCGTCGGGGCAACAGCACGACGCTTTCGAGTTCCGCATCATTAACATGATTCACGTGCCGGTGGCACTTGCCAGCGCGATGCTGCTCCCGGTGTTCTCTGTCCAACTGCGCCGCAGGAACTCGCAGCTTGCGGTGCTCGCAGGCACGGTTTTCTTGGCGCTGCTTGCCAACGCGGCGATCTGCGGAATCTTCTCCAACCCGAATGCGCGCTATCAGAGCCGCATCGCCCCGCTCGCGTTGTTTACGACATCTATCATTCTCATCGACCGGACATGTGCGCGCAGACAGTTTTGCGCGAAATCCGATGCACGCCGCGCAGCAGGATAGCTTCGCCGAATGTTTCTCAGAACTCGACAGCGACGAGGCTGTGCAAATCTCCGAGCACTTTGTCCGGAGCCGGCTCATATTCCTGCGGCGCGTGCGACCGATTGACCCATGCAGTGCGAAAGCCGCATGCCGCAGCGCCCATGATGTCCCACCGATTTGAGGAAACGAAAACGATATCCCGGGGGGCGGCCTGGAAATGCTCGGTTACAAGCGCATAGACCTCGGGTCTCGGCTTGTACATGCGAATGGTATCCACCGAGAGCACCGCGTCGAGCAAGCTGCCCATGTCAGCGCTCTTGACCGCGGCCACAAGCATTTGCGGCGACCCGTTGGACAGGATGCCGGTCCGGTACCCCCGGGCCTTGAGATCGCGCAGCGCCGGATGCGCATCGGGAAACGCATCAAGTTTGAAATAGGCGTCCAGAAGCTTTTGCTTGAGCGCACGATCAATCTGCGGCACGCGCGCAAAAGCAAAATCGAGCGCTCGCTCGGTAAGCGTCCAGAAGTCGGCATAGCGGCCGGCCAGAGTCAGCGTCCAGGTATATTCGAGCTGCTTCGCTCGCCATATTTCCGAGAAGCGCTCGGCCTGCGGCCCAGCCTCTGCCTTGTAGCGCCCAATCGCGGCATGCACGTCGAACAAGGTGCCATAGGCGTCGAATACAAAAACGCGTGACATCAGGCTAATCTCCGGAACAATGCATCGGGGCGCCGAAATCAGGCTGATGTGGCGGTTCAGAAGTCCGCATCATTCTTGCGGCGAGTTCAATTGCGGACTTCTGAACCAAAGCCACACCTAGATTCAATAAGTTGCTAGTCTCCTTCGATCCGAAGTTCGTAAAGGCGGTGCTGCACGACGAGACGAACTTCGGAATCGGGACACTAGCTAGACTGAACTGCATCACAGCCCAGGGCGAGTAAGCAGGGTATCAAAGCTGCGGCCGCGGATGTCATAAACACGCGCGTATACGACCCCTTCGCGCTCTACTTCGGTCAGCACGGGTGCGTCCAGCTCGCGACAATAAAATTCGCCGAGCACCATCGCAAAATCCGCGCCCTCCGGGTCCCAGGTGGGCTCCGCGAAATCGGCGCCGAGCTCCACTTCGGGAGAGCGGTGCGGTCCACATACTGCAATATTCCATTTGCGCTCCGCGGGTTTCGTTTCCCCGCGCGCGCGCAACGCATGCAGGAGGCCTTGCGAAGCCTGCTTCAGCGACAGCCCCCAGTAATCGAGCATATATCGGTTGCGCGCATGCGCGACGCCACCTGAAGCCGAGTTGAAATAGGTGTACTCGTAGGGGTGCAGCCTGATCATATTAGCGACAGGCAGCGCGAGCCCAATTGCGAGAATGACGCCGCTCAGGAGGATGATCAACGGCTTGCCAGCCGCAATCTCGTAAATCCAGGCTGCTGCGAGGCCGCCGAGTGCCGCGAGGGGAGGAAGTACGAACAAAAAATGGCGCAGGCCATTGTACATCGCCGGTCGTAACGCAACGACCAGGAGAACCGGCAGCGCTGCAGCAAGCACGATGAGCAGGTACACGGCCCGGCGTTGCGGGACGATGTGCCTTCTCCAGGTTGCGGCAAACGCGCCGGCAAGGCCCAGAGCCGCCAGCGCCGTGAAGATTTCCGGCAGCTTCAGTGCGAGCAACGTGGGCGCATAGAGCCGCGGCATTTCGGTGACCGGGATGACCATACCGGCAAACAGCTCCGTCCAGGGCTTCTCGAAAAAGCGCGAAAAATAGAACAGCGCGTGAAATGGATTGAGCGGATCAATGACCGACCATGGCCAGAGCAGGCCCATGACGAAATAGGCGAGCAAGGCTCCAGGCAGCAGGCGCAAGCCAAACGTGCCAAGCCGCGCACGTGCAAAAGCGGCTCCTTTTTGCCTGAGTTCGGCAATGAACAGCAAAGCCAGCGCGCCAAGTGATGCGAGCACCGCAAATCCGGCCAAGATGCGGGAACCTAAGGAAAGTCCAAGGCCAAGGCCTGCAAATGCAGCTTCTCTAATCGTAACGCTGGGGTAGTGCTGCAACAAAACCACCACTGCCCAGAGAAGCACCGCAGTTGCAGCCGAAAAGGGGCTGTCCTTCGGGTTCATGAACATGTGACCGTAATAGAGGGGGCACGTTGCGAGCAGTGCGAGCGCAACGAGTCCCGCAACGGGCCCGCCAATGCGCCGCGCCAACCGCCACGTCGCCCACAAGCCCACAAGGCCCACTGCGGCTCCCACGAGCCGGCGCGTTTCGAACAAGCTGAAGGGCAAAACTTTGGCAGCAACCGCCGCCAGCAGGTCGAACCCTCCCCCGTAATAATAGAGATTGACCCAGCTCAGCGCGCGCCGGTCGGAAAACCCAGACCGATAAAAATCGAGCAGCAGCTCGCCGTACTGGGCATGTGTGTAGTCGTCCCAGCTCAGTCCGTAGTCCCGAAACGTCAGCAGCGCGAGCAGACCCGCACCCGCGAGCAGGCCGTAGGCCGTTCCATCAATCAGGCGGTTTGCGCGGGAGGGTGAAGGCGAGGAGCTTTCCTTCACTTGCCTTCACAAGCTGAAGACGAGCTCACTTCATCGCCGCATCCAGCATCTTGGCCACGTATTCCCAGTTCACCAGGTGATCCATGAATGCCTTCAAGTAATCGGGCCGCCTATTGCGGTAATCGATGTAGTAGGAGTGCTCCCAAACATCGCAGCCGAGAATGGGCTTGCCGCCGTGCACGAGGGGGTTCTCCCCATTCGCAGTCTTGGCTACGACAATCTTGCCGTCCTTCACCGCAAGCCAGCACCAGCCGGATCCGAATTGGGTGGTCCCGGCCTGGATGAAGTCCTCCTTCATCTTCGCCACCGAGCCCAGATCGGAAACGATCTTCTTCTCCAGGTTCGAGGGCATCTTGTCTCCGCCCCCGTTGGGCTTCATCCAATGCCAGAAATGGATGTGATTGTAATGCTGGCCGGCATTATTGAAGAGCCCCGCATTCTTCTGAAACGACCCTTTGACCACCTCTTCCAGCGACTTTCCTTCCCACTCAGTACCCTTGAGGAGATTATTGCCATTGTTCACGTACGCGAGGTGATGCTTGTCGTGATGATACTCGAGCGTCTCACGTGACATGTAAGGGGCAAGCGCATCATAGGCGTAGGGAAGGTCAGGCAAGGTGAAAGCCATCGGCGTCCTCCTGGTCGGGGCGGAAGGGACAAAAGAGTCTCGGTTCCGCCGGCGTTAACCATTTAGGGTGCTCTGAGTGAAGGGGCAACGACCACATCTGCCCATTTTGACAATGGGGCGCGCAGGCACCCGGCAAAGCCCGGAAGAGAAGAAAAGGCCTCCAGTATAGTTGCCGGATCAATCCTTCGTTCCCTCAGTTTAGGTTGTGTGTCATTTGCAACCTTCCTAGACTAGCGTTAAGCAAGATGAGAGGTCCTCCTCGCTGTGCCATATTAGTTATTGCAGGCGCGGTAGAACGCGGCCAAGATTATTTGGTAACCATAGCAGCTGGGTGCGCTGCTAGTGCCGCCATTTGGGGCTTGCGCGTATGTCGTTGGCGTTATTTGTGCTCGGCTTGGTGGTTGCCGCCTGTGGCGTAGCCACGATCGGATTCGGCATACCCATCAACGAGTTCACTCTCGGCACCACGTTCATCGTCGCCGGTACGACAGCTCTCACGGGAGGTCTTCTTCTCGTGGGCATTTCAGCGTTACTGGCTGAACTGGCACGGCTGCGAACCGGGGGAGCTGCCTCGATGGGCGCGCTTCCGCCAGTTCTGGGGGAGAGCAAGGATGCTATTCCTGTTGCTCCATCTATCCCTGGACCACTGACGGTCTCGGTACCAAGCGCACGTGTGTCACCAGCTGCGACGTCCTCGCCGCGGTCGAAGCCGGAGCCTCAGGTGCGCGGTGCGCGCCCGGTCCCGACGCCTCCGACACCCGGCGCCTCGTCGGTGGAAGTTTCGGCAGCGGCCATCGAGCGCCTGCGATCCACCATACCGCGCAACGAATCCCCACGTCCGCCGGCATCTTCCGACGTGGAGCAGGTCCCGCTCTCGCCCGAGGAGACCGCGCAACAGCAGGAACCCACGGTCGTGGCTCCGGAAAGCCCGCTGCCGGAGCCAAAGGTTACCGCCGAAGACAGGCCGGCACCTGAGTCGGCCGCCGAAGCTTTGAAGGCCTCTCGTCTCGACTTTCTGTTCCGATCGAAACCCGCTCGGCCCGCGCGGCCGCCGGAAAATTTCGATGCAATCTGGCCTGCAGAGACGCGGGGCAACAAAGCTCGAGCGCCCGGGCCGCAGAACAGACACGAGCAGGTGGAAAGACAGGCGGCGCCAACCCCTGCGCCTCCGGCAATGGCCGGAGCCGCCGAGGCTGCTCCGGAGCGGCCGGAAGTCGTCAAGTCCGGCGTCGTCGACGGGATGGCTTACACACTGTACGCGGACGGATCCATCGAGGCGAACCTCCCCGAAGGGACGGTCCGTTTCAGCTCCATTGCGGAGTTGCGCGCGCATATCGAGAGCAGCGCCTAATGCGGTGAATTCGAAGTTCCTGTCATTCTGGATGCAAGCTCAATTAGGAACTTCGAATTCAAAACCGCACTAGAATCAAAAAGTTGCTAGTGTCCCTTTGATTCCAAAGTTCGCATCAGAGACGCGGCAAGTGCTTGCGGAACAGCTAGTCTCGCTGCGGCTCCTCCTTTTGCAGCGTAGAGCTGTTTTGACGAAGCTGTTGGCGCTAACCTTTTGAGCACTGCCGAGTATTGCTCGCTTTTCCGATTTACAAGAATAGGGTAGGTATAGGCGGTGCGTTATACTCAATGAATATCAAACAATGCTGAGAGCAGGTTCCCGATGAGCGACAATGCGCCTCCGGTCAATTTCATCGAGCTCACGGCGTCCATTGTCTCGGCGTATGTCAGCAATAATCCGGTCCCTTCCGCCGAGCTGCCGACCCTCATCGGTCAAGTGCACAGTGCATTGAGCCGCGTTTCAACCGGGCAGATGGAAGGCCTGAGCGACTCCCTCAAGCCGAGCATTGCTGTGAAGAAATCGATCAGCTCGGATTTCATCGTCTGCCTCGAGGACGGAAAAAAATTCAAGTCGCTTAAGCGCCACCTGCGCACGCAATACAACCTCACGCCGGAACAATATCGCAGCAAATGGGGGTTGCCGAAGGACTATCCGATGGTCGCCCCGAACTATGCTGCAGCACGTTCGCGGCTTGCCAAGCAGATGGGCCTGGGCCAACAGCGCCGGCGCGGAAAATAACCTGACTGCCGCGATTTAGGCCTGTTGCGGAACCGCGAGTGCAGCATGCGCGTCCGAACGGATCCGCTCAACCATGGACCGAAAGCCGTTCGAGCGTTGCGGCGTGAGATGCTCGCGCAATCCAAGCCGCTCGAATGTGGCGGCGGCATCCGTCGCGAGGATTTCGCGCGCTTTCTTGCCTGAAAAAATGGCAAACAGAATGGCAATCAGGCCGCGCACGATATGCGCGTCGCTGTCACCGGCAAAATCGAGAACAGGCTTGCCCCCTTGGTCCGGGCGGATGTGCGTCGAGAGCCATACCTGACTTGCGCATCCCTGAACCTTGTTGCGCTCGGAACGCTCGCACTCCGGCAGGGGAGGAAGCATACGGCCAAGCTCAATGAGATAGCGGTAGCGGTCGTCCCATTCCTCGAGGAGCGAAAAATTGTCGATGATATCGTCGATAGACACGGTATTCCTCTCGACTCCAGATATAAGCTGTCGGGCGCGAAGAGGAAACCCGCGGCTGCCAGTCCGCGGAAAAGGGGCGCTACGCCGCGGTGCCCGGAAGGCAGGCACGCAGCTGCAACTCACCGTAACTCAATCCCTTGCACGGTGAGCGAGATGAGCCTCCCTGCGCGGAGAGGGACCGCGCCACGCCGGCAGCCGGTCCGGTGGCAAAAGTGTATCCTGGCCGAAAGCCGCCGCGCGCATTCGTTCCGCACCGGCAGGCAGCTTCCCCGCCGCACCAGTCTTTTCGAAATGTTCGTTGAGATAATCGTAAAGAAACTTGGCGCCCTCCTGGGCACGCTGGCCAAGCGCAATCGCCGTCTGCGTTCCGACCGCGCAAGCGACCGGTTGCCGCTCGCAAAAGCCGCGCATATCCGAGACAGTAGACTTCGCCGCCGAAACGGCTTCTATCACGCCTATGTCGGACGCGCTGTGCGAGCCGGCGCGCGGCAGCAGCAGCAGCACCAGGCCGAGCCAGAATGTCAATCGAAACAGAAAGCGCATCTGCGTGCCCCGCCACCCTTTCGTCCTGTCGCAGAAGCTAGCAGCAAGCCTTCAAAGGCTGGTTCGAATGCATGTGTGTTTTTTGTCCAGATTCGGCGCGAATGCGCACCGAGTTTTAGAAAACTTGGAACATGCGCTGGAACCGATTGTTCACCATACCCGCTCGCTTAGCGTTCGCTTAAACTGAAGCTGACAAGCTGGCGCCGTTCATCTGAGGCGCGCACGCCCTCGGGGCAAACATGGGGGCAATACCGCGGCCATGGGACGAAACGCGCGGAACGCGATTGGCGCGATAGCGGCCGTCTGTGCAGGATTGGCTGTGTTGATCAACGTTCTGTTCATGCAGCGCGGGTCTCACCCCGCTCCGCTGTTCGGCGCATCTATACCCCCGACCGGGCTGCCCCTTGTCGGAAAAATTCCGATGCCCGCTGCGCGGCCCAGCCCTGCGGAGACAAGCCGTAGTGGCGCGGTTATTATCCCGCGCACCCCCGGCGAAATCATTACGGATATCCAGCGCGAGCTCTTGCGGCGCGGCTATTATGAAGGTCCCGTGGACGGTTTTTACGGGCCAAAGACCGATGCGGCGATACGAGAGTTCGAGCACTTAGCGGCACTGAAAGCGAGCGCAGAACCCAGCGAAACACTGCTGCAGAGCATGCGGCAAGCGTCACCCACCTTGAGCAGGCTCAGCACGGCCCAGGGCTCCTCAGCCCGGACCAGCGAGCCCGCGCAGGAGCAGACTGCTCCTGCGGCGCGGGTAGTCGCTATGCAGCGCGCTCTGTCCGAGTACGGCTATGGTCAGATCAGGGCCACCGGAGTGGTCGATGCGGACACCCAACGGGCGATTGAAAAATTCGAGCTTGATCGCAATCTTCCAGTGACGCGCCAGTACTCGGAACGCCTTGCACGCGAATTGGCGGCCCTGACCGGACGGGCACTGGATTAAGGCTTGCGTCACGACACCGGCCCATGCGCCTGAAATCCGCAATTTGGGTCGCGGCTTACATCCGCCGCTGCAGTGTCGAAGGAGCCTTCGCGGCCGTGCGCAGACGCGGTGCCGACGAGGCGGGCGCGATCTTCGTGAAGGTGGCCCGGCTGGATGGGACGGCCGCACTGTTCGGCCCTGCTCCGCAGAGTGCGTTCGACACCGCGCGGCCGGCTGATCGATTGTTCAGCTCGCTTTTCGCCGGTCAGGCGGCGCCGGAAGCCAAGGTGGAGGAACGGCTCGCGCGGGAAGTGCGCTTCGACCCCGACGTTTGGATTGTAGAAATCGAGGATCGCGGCGGCCGCCATTTCCTGGGCCAGGAGCTGACTTCATAGAACAGCGCACGATTCACGCCTTCAGGGTACGCGACGCCCGGCTCTTCGCAGGCCGTGACCGGCGCGACACTTCCGATAAGGCGCGCCGCGCACTCTCGGCTGCTGCCCGCCACGGAACCGCCTCGCGGGGCGCCCTCGTATGAGCGCGGACATCGCAAGCGCGCCAGATGGTCAGCATGCGTCTTGCCGATGCGACGCTCAGCTGTGTGAACAAGTCGGAGAGCTCATAGACCCGGTCAACAGAATGCCCTGCACCGCTATTGAGGAACAAGAGCATGCGCTGGAGCACATCGGCAGGCAGGTCCGCAGCTCTCGCAGCAACCACAATCGGCTCGCCGCCATCATCCGTGAGAATGCGAATGATCTGCTCGCGCGATAATCCCAGCGCTCGTCCGAGCTCGCGCACGACGGTCTCGGTCTGGTGTTGCAACGCGGCCGTCTCGAGATGCCAGATATCGGCGCGCCGAAGTACGAGTGCTGGCTCGCCAGGGGAGATGGCTGCGTAGTCCAGGTTGAGCAGAATCCATCGTCGTTCCAGCGCGCCGGCAGCGTAAAACAGCTCGCAGAGCT
>Ga0134128_10006439_pt1 | contig 14225 bp, 8 predicted proteins | sample KB31754_FD_96462 | JGI IMG/M metagenome (GOLD analysis project Ga0134128, IMG submission 96462) | Terrestrial soil microbial communities with excess Nitrogen fertilizer from Kellogg Biological Station, Michigan, USA - KB3-175-4 | ecosystem: Environmental > Terrestrial > Soil > Unclassified ... | reverse complement strand
GGGACATAGGTTTGGGGCGCGGTAATCGAAATCCTGCCCGTTCCCGCATCAGGCGGCACATGACATTCAGCGCAAGCTTCAGGCTCCTCCTGTGGCGCTCCGGTGTAACCGGCAGGTGGCCCCGCAGAGAAAGCGTGAACAGTCCGAGTGCCAGTGTTGTGAGTCAGAAGGAATCCGGCGAGTCCTGCGAGGACAGACGTCACAAGGATGAGCCGGATACATTTGTAGGGGCGGCCCTCCGTGGCCGCCGGTCGGTGGCAGACAAATTCCTTCGATGCGGCTCTCATGCGAAAGCGACAAACCTACCCAAGGAATCCGAGGTTCGGAGTAGCGAAGTGATCGATTAACGGAAACACTGCCGGGAGATCGGCGGTAGACAAGCCATACCACAGCGCCAACGTTGCGGCGTATTGTTCAACCGAAGTTGTTGGTATCCAGCGACCACGCGGGTTTGAACCACCATCCGCGTCGTCTGGACCACCCAAAACCAAAGTCGGATAAGCCCCGTAAAGCGTGTGACCCAACACCGATCCGCCGACGATTAGTTGATGATTTCCCCATGCGTGGTCCGTGCCGACTGTAGCGACACCGGTGCCCGCCGGCTGCAACGTGCGTCCGAAGTCGGACATGGTAAAGGTCGTCACTCTGTCTTGAACACCAAGCTCGACGGTTGCCGCATAAAACGCATTGATCGCCTGACTCACCTGCGTCAATAAACTTCCTTGTCCGCCGATCTCGGCGGAATGTGTATCGAAGCCTCCGATCTGCGTGAAGAAGATCTGGCGCTTCATGTTTATTCCCGCCAGCGGATCGATGCAGGCCTTGATCAGCAGTGCTACTTGTTTTAGCTGGCGGCCGAGTGACGTATTCGGAAAAACAGTTGTCAGCGTTGGGTTAACACTGCTCAGTGCATTGTCTGTTTGGATCGAGCTCGAGCGTATGTCGCTCGCAGCCTTCACGAGTTTGAACTCGTTATCCAGTGTGCGCAGTTCGTTGAAAGAAGCCAGCCGCGACGTTCGCTCGGCAGTGGTGCCGGCGATGCTAAGGTCCAACACGTTCGCCAGCGGAGTACCTGAATCAGCCACGGCAAGCTGTCTTGTGTCAACCCCGCTCAGCAGCAGGTTGACACCGGCAATCGAAACGTTACTCGGGAAAGTCGCTGCACCATTCAGACCTGTAGTCCTGTCGGCCAACCGGCCTCCCCAACCCGTTTGGCTCAACGCATTGGCTATCGCCGTTTGAAACAACTGAACCTGATCCGAGTGCGAGAACAGTTGGAGCGGCTTCTTGCCGGTGCCGTTCTGATAAGTGGTCCTCGTGAGTGGTTCAACTAACGGACCGTTATTGCAGAGCACTGCGAGCTTGCCCTGGTTGAAGAGGTCCCTCAACTCCGGCATGTTGGGATGAAAACCGTATGACCCACCACTCACCGGCGAAACCGGCAGCAGACTCGCTTGAGCTATCGCGAGACCTGCGGTACTGCGCGCATTAGAATAGTCGTTGTACTGATCGAGCGAGACCAGCATGTTGTTGCCGTCGTTTCCGCCGTTCATAAAAATGCAAACCAGCGCTTTGTAATCACTGGCTGCCTGCGGTGTCAGCGCGTGCACGACGCCGAAAGTATCGATACTGGAAGCCAGCGCTACGCCACCGGCCGCGCATGCACTTGAACGAAGGAAATCTCTGCGTGTTATCGCCATGGTCTTTATCTCTGAACGTCGTACTGCGAAGAAGTTGCCACCAGATAAACGGCCGTTCGCGCGCGTTTCAAGTTGCGCGCGGTCACGTCGGCATCGTTGATGGCGTTCATCGCAGTGATGATCGAGCTGCGCATTTGCGGGTTCATAGTTCCGTGTAACAACAACGCATCGAGCGCGTTGACTACGTCGATCGGATTTCCTGCCAGAGACTGCAAGCCGGCCAGATCGACTGAAGTGCCGCGCGGTCGATCCGGACTCGCCGCTGTCGGCGTGCTGTTACTGGAAACTCCGTTGAATACCAGTGTGTTGATGTCGTTTGCGCGGCGCAGTGTCGTTGTTGTGGAAAGGATGCCGAATGCCGGCCCGAGTATCTTCGTGCCGGGAACTTCATAACCCGGTTGGTAGTAACTGAAGACTGTCGGAGGTTGAAAAATCGGCTGATCCAACGTGCCGGTAAAGTCGGTGCCTGCTCTGCCGTCCAAAACACCGTCGCTCGTCGAAAGCTTGTCGAACGATTTGACGTTGAAAGCGCGCAGGAACCCGTTGATGTACTGCGCCGGTTCCCGCAACTTGCCGTAGTTCGGATCGGTCTTCACGTCACCACGCGCTTCCGGATCCAGCAGGATAGCCTGCACGACGAGCTTGAGGTTGCCTCGAACGTTAGTGCAACCCTGCGGATAAAGTCCGCTGCAATCGTTGTTGAAGACTCGCGCTACACGTTCCACGTAAGCAGGACTGGGATTGCTTGTTACCAGGTGTTGAATCAGCTGCTTGCTCAGAAATGGACCAACATTCGGATGGTTTGCCAGATGAGTCATGACGGCGGCCATGTCTGACTGAGCACAAGCGACGTTTTGCGCTGAGGTGGTGCTCGTACACGCGGGAATGCTGAATCCGTTCAGGAGCGTCTTGGCGCCCGCGTCATGATTCTGACCGCCACGCGGCACCATCGGATCGCGATAGTTAGTAATGCCTGCGCCGAGAGCCGTGGTGAAATTCCAACCGGTAAAGACGCGCGTAAACTCAACCACGTCTGCCTGGGTGTAGGTGGGAATAATGCTGCCTTGCGCATCGCGCACTGGTGTTCCATCAAGGTTGAGCGCGTTCGTGCCAATCGAAAAGAGTTGGAGGACCTCCCGCGCAAAGTTCTCGTTCGGGCTTGTCCTCGTACTCAATCGCATATCGAGATACTCACCCATCGCCGGTGTGAGCGCGATCTCGTTTAGCAGAGTTTGGTAATTGCCAAAAGCGTTTCGGTCGAGAGCTTGCAGGTAAGGAGTCATCCAACTCGGACGGTTGACTTCGCTGTTGGCGGACACTACCAGAATCTGATGGAGTGCAAAAGCCACACGCTGCCGCAATTGATCGTCTCCATAGAGTGCGGTGCTGAAGAACGTCCGATGGACCGGATACATCGAGAAGAAATCACGGATGCAAACTGTTTGGTTGTAGTTTGGATCTGAAGGATTGCTTGTCGGGCACTGCTGAGTGGAGTCGTCGAGAGGAAATACAAGGTCTGGATAGTTCGAACCCTTCGCAGTGTTAGCCGGTGCGAGGTTGAACTGCTCGTTGAGATAGGCCATGAAACCCATGGCTTTCACGCGCGTGACTTCGGAAGCTGTCGGTCCCCAACTCGCCTGCTCGAGAAACCTCACCGTGTCAGCGTCGGTGGCCGGCCCTGTATACGGATCCGGAACCAACACCGCATCCGCAGCCGGCGGAGTGGCGGGAGCTGGAGTTGGTATCGCGCCCGGATCATCGGCTGGTCCACCACCAGCGTGCCCGATCCCAACTCGGACTCGATTACTCGACATGCCGTGCAGATTCAAACGCAGTAAGACGTCACCTACATCTCCGAGGTCATCCGCTAGTCTGACGACTATCATGGTGATGCCGGGGAAGTCGGGCACTTGGCCGGCATACTCAACCTTCAACGGATATATCTTTCCGTTTCCATCCTGAGCATCGGAGGAGAAGGCATTCGATCCTTCACCCGCCAGGAGCTCGAGATCCATCGCGAAGATGCAGACGCGTGTGCGTGTGTCGCTGCTGTAAGCAATGGTTGCTGTCGGCGAAAAGGGCTCGGCTTTCATCGTCACAGATTCGAAAGCGACGGCCCGAGTCGTTGTCGCCTGGCTGATCAAAATCGGTTTCTTGTTGGTGGCTGCCTTCGATGTGCTTAAGCCGCAGGCGAGCAATAGAACAAACGGAAGGATAAAGCCTTTTGCAGCACAGCAGGGAAAGCTGGTGTTCATACAGGACGGGCTCCGTCGTGATTTCCGAATGACTCTTCAGTCTCAGGTGAGGTCCTGTGCTCTTGAGGGGCCACCTTTGGGCATCAACCAAGGTTCGATCAATATACCACTTCAGGGCCAACAACGACTCGGTCTTTTAGACGCTTGGGAGGGAGAAAAGGCCGATCAAAAAAGATGAAGTCAGGTCGGCGACAGGTTCCTCCTGACTCTCGCACTGGAATCCGAGCACACGCGTATAGAACTCAATCGTTCCCGCCTGCGTTCATCCGCGTTCATCTGCGGCTTAATTGATCTACCCAATCGGCAACCGCACTTGGAAACACGTGTCGCCGGGCCTGGATTCGAAACGAACGTTGCCACGGTGTTTGCGCACGATGCGGGCGACGGTGTCGAGGCCGAGGCCAGTTCCTTCACCGACTTGCTTGGTGGTGAAGAACGGTTCGAAGATGCGCGAGCGAACTGGCGCCGGTATGCCTCCTCCGTTGTCACGAATCTCAATCATGATGTCGGTTGGCTCGCGCTTGGTGCGAACCTTCAACTTTCCACCTTCGCTCATCGCATCGACTGCGTTGACAATCAAGTTGGTCCAAACCTGGTTGAGCTCGCTACCGTACGCCTTGATCAGCGGTAACGACTCAGCATACTCCCGCGTAACGCTGATGTTCTTCTTCTTCAACTTGTACTTCAGGATGAGCAGCGTGTTGTCCAGACCTTTATGGACATCGAGCTCCTGGACCTTCGCCTGGTCCATGTAGCTGTATTCCTTGATCGCTCCCACCAACTCCGTGATGCGCGCGGTGGCAGTCTTGATCTCACTGGCCAGCTTCGCCGCTGCGAGTTGGCAGTTCACTCGGGCCAGCACATCCGCAGTGGCGGTGGAAGGAATCTCGCCCAGCAGTTGTTCGAGTGCGGCTGAGTCCATTCCCGCTTCGACGAGATTGCCCGAGAGTTTCCATGGCTCGCCGATTCCATGTGCCTCGAGCCACTCGGAGACTTCATCTTCCCGATCGCTCTGATCGAGCGAGTTCAACTGCTTCGCCGTCGCGGTGTGATCGATTGCCTTACTCTCGAATGCGTCAATCGACTCCTGCTGCTCCTCGTTAAGATCGTGAGAGCAGAGCCTCATGTCGGCAGCGCGCAACTCTTTCAACGTTTCGATCAGATCGTTGGCTGCGCGCGTCGCGCCCGCCGCGGGATTGTTGAGTTCGTGAGCGAGTCCCGCTGACAGTTTGCCGAGCGCTATCAACTTGTCCTGCTGCTGATCGAGCGTAGTCGCTTCACGCACGCGATCGCTCATGATCCCGACGAGCCGTTCCACGAGCAACGGCATGCGTTGCATCATCTCCGGAAAAAACCGAACCGGAAACCATAACAACCGCACGTCAGTAACGGCGTAACCAGTCACCTGAAACTCCGTCATACGCGAAAACGGAAGCATTCCGCTGACTTCAGTTTTCTGGTCGCCGGCGTGCGAGATGTAAACGATGTCGTGGTCGCTGGCGTCCCAGTAAGCGTGGGATTCGCCTTCGAGATAAACGATCATCGCTTCGGGCTTGTCGCCCTTGCGAAACATCACGTCGCCCGCCGCGTAGTGGCGGTCTTCGGAGTTACCGGCGAACCACTGCAACTGCTCGTCAGGCAGATCCGCAAACACGTGGACGCGACGAAGTGCCTCGACTTTATCCGGCGGCGAAGTGCTCGCTGGAACGATTGCTTCAATGCCACCCGAAACTGTTTCTTCCATTTCTCACACGACCTTGCTCAGATATTGATGCACGAACGAGATCGCAACCGATCCCTCGCCGACGCCCGACGCCACACGCTTCACCGAGCCGTGACGAACATCACCGACGACAAAGATGCCTGGAACGTTTGTTTCCAAAAGTCCCGGCTCGCGGTCAAGCTTCCAACCGTTTGGCCGCTTGCCGTCGCGTGTCAGGTGCGGACCTGAATAAATGAAACCCCGCTCGTCGCGTTCGACGATGTTTGCAAGCCAGTCTGTATTTGGCGCGGCTCCGATCATGATGAACAGTGAGTTGGCGGGAACTTTGTTCACCTCGTTCGTTGTCGAACAGCGAATCGAGATCGCTTCGAGATGATTGTCGCCGTGAGCCTCCACGATGGACGTGTTGTATTCGATTTGAATATTCGGAGTCGCCTTGAGTTGATTGATCAGGTATTGCGACATCGAAGTCGCGAGCGACGAACCACGCACGAGCATGACCACTCGTTGCGCGTACCTCGAAAAGTGCATCGCGGCTTGTCCGGCACTGTTAGCGCCGCCGACAACGTAAACATCCTCGCCCGTTGTTGACATTGCTTCGGTCATCGCCGCGCCGTAGTAAATACCGGCTCCGGTCAGGCGCTCCACTCCCGGCGCGTCCAGCTTGCGCCACTGCACACCAGTCGCCACCAGCAAGGCATGGCAACTTAGCTCTTCTCCGCTAGCGAGTTTCAAAAAGCGATATGGACCATCAACTCTTAGTTCAGTAGCTTCCGCAGAAATGATCTCAACGCCGAATCGTCTGGCCTGGACCACTGCTCGCCGGGCGAGGTCGGCGCCGGTGAGTCCACTCGGAAATCCGAGATAGTTTTCAATGCGACTCGACATGCCGGCCTGCCCACCCGGAGCTTCGCGTTCGATCATGACTGTTCGCAGTCCCTCGCTTGCGCCATAGACAGCCGCCGCCAATCCCGCTGGACCACCGCCGACAATGGCGAGATCGTAGAACGCTTCGGTAGCGCGAGTTCTGAGTCCGGCGTGCTCGGCAAGATCCGCTTGTGACGGTTGTCGCAGGCGCACACCGTTGGGAAGAATCACGATCGGCAAGCTTCGAATGTCTTCTTCGTCGAGCAACTCGATCAGACTGCGGACTTCTGAATCAGACGCGGCAGTTTCGATATCGAGCCATTGATATGGAACGTGATTGCGTGCCAGAAAATCCTTGATGCTGTGTGACGCAGGTGACCAGCGATTCCCTAGCACGCGTATGCCTTCGAACTGCGGCGGGAATGCGGCTCCCCAATCCTCGAGCAGTTCGTCCAGCACGGGATAAAGATTTTCTTCGGGCGGGTCCCAGGGCTTCAGCAGGTAATGATTGATGCCGGCTTCATTGATTGCGGCAATCGCTGCGTCAGTGTCAGCGTAAGCTGTCAACAACACGCGCTTCGCATCGGGGTAGAGATCGATTGCCTGGGCCAGAAAATCGACGCCGGACATGCCAGGCATCCGTTGATCGATCAGGAAGAGTGCGATCGAGTTGTTCCTGATTTTCAGTTCGCGAACGATCTCGAGTGCTTCGGGTCCTGATCCGGCCCGCAGCACACGATAATCACTCCCATATTTCCTTCGCAAATCGCGTTCGATCGCGCGCAACACCTCGCGATCGTCGTCTACAGTTAGTAATGCCGGTTTCGCCATGATGTAACTCATTCTGCCACGTAGCCACAAAAAGGCACAAAAGGCACATAAAAGAAACCAGCCAAGGGAAGTATTCAAGTCTGAGCCGGTTTTCTTTTTTGGTTCTTCTTTGTGGGCCTTTTGTGCCTTTTTGTGGCGAAACCTGGTTTAAGTCTCGGCGACTAATTCCAATCTTTCGTAGGCCACTCTTAAAACAAAACTGTGTATTCACCCTTCCATTTTGTAAATAAAAATTTGCCTTCTTGAAAACGTATCCGAATTCGCCAACACCCACTCATCACGCTTTGAAACCCACTCACCAATTTTCTCAGTCTTCAGAATTGGCACATTCCTTGCGCCAGAGAACACGCGCTCTCCCCGCGCTTCGCGTAAGCCAGTCGGGAAAGTAAACACGGTGGTCCATAAATCCACTTAATCGGATATTCGTTGGTACAACCAAGGAGACCCACATGCTTCACAGATTTCTGATTGCATTCGGCATAACTCTGATTAGCGCATCTGTGCTCTGCGCACAAAACACGGTAGGAAAAATTGTCGGCACAGTTTCCGCCGCGGACGGCGCAGTCGCAGGCGCGACGATTACTGTGACTGACGATCAGACAGGTAAAGAAAGAACAGTCACTTCAAACAGTGAAGGAGCCTTCGAAGTTCCACAACTCGAATTCGGCAGCTACTCGGTAAAGATAGCCGCCACGGGTTTCAAAACCTTTCTCGCAACTAAAGTAAAGATCGATGCCGGACGCGAATACCAATTGAACGCGCAGCTCGAGGTCGGTCAGATCGTCGAACAAGTCGTAGTCACTGCCGGCGGTGAACCGATCAACGCTTCCAACGCCGAGCTCAGCATGACGATCAGCCGCGAGCAGATTCGCGAGCTGCCTTTGAATGGACGCAATCCGCTGGCACTCGTTTCGCTGACGCCGGGCGCTGGTCCAACTACAGACGCGATCAACGGACAACGTTCATCGTCCCAGGCGATCACTCGCGACGGTCTCAACGTGCAGGACAACTTCATTCGCACCGGCGCGTTTGTCGATGATCGTCCCACTGTCGACGACATCGCTGAGTTTACGATCACAACTCAAAACGCCGGCGCGGAACTCGGCGGCGGCGCATCGCTCGTGCAGTTAGTGACGCCGCGCGGCGGCACGGAGTTTCACGGAAATCTTTATGAGTTCAACCGCAATTCAAAGTTCGCCGCCAACAACTTTTTCAACAACGCCACGCCTGACGCGCGCGGCAATGCGATTCCAAAACCATTTTTGAACCGAAACGAATTTGGCGGCAGCATCAGTGGACCATCGCCGATCTTCAGGTTTGGTGAAGGCGGCCCGTCGCTAATCAGAAACAAGGCATTCTTCTTTTTCAACTATGAAGGCTTTCGTCTCGCACAGCAGGTGAGCGCCACTGCAACAACTCTACTGCCGCAGGCGCGCAACGGAAGTTTCACGTTCATCGACACTGTTACCGGCCAAACTCGAACGATCAACGTCCTAACCGGCGCCGGGTTTGCTAATCCGTTGACAGCAGCTCAAGGCGGAGTGCTGACCGTGGATCCGGTCATTCAATCGCGAATCCTGGACCAGCTACCGACCAGCGGTAACGGACTGACAACCGGAATCAACTTAACTCAGGTAATTAATTTCAACCGTTCAAATCCGGTTACGCGAAACCAGTGGGTGGCGCGCTATGACATCGTCCCCAACGATCGGCATTCGATCAATATCGTCTACAAGCAAAAGAGCGAAACCAATTCAAGAACCGATATCGCCTCGGGATTTTCTGTCGTCCCGTTTGTCAATCAGACCGATCCCACACACTTTCTGAGCGCTGCTTACAATTGGATCGCCGCGGCTCGGTTTTCGAACGAAGTGCGCGGCGGATTTCAGTTAACGAATCCTTTCTTCAACCAGAGTCACATTCCGCCGGACTTCTTCATCGGTGGATTGCCGTTGTCGATCACACATCCGGAAGGTTCGTTTACCGATCAGGGGCGCGATACCAGGTATTACAACCTTCAGGACAATGCGGTTTACTCGTTCGGCAACCACTCGTTTCGTTTTGGCGGCCAGATCGAGTGGCAAAAACTGCAATCCGTTGTTAACTTCGGCGTGCTTCCGACGTACAACATTTCAACCACGGGCAATCAATTCACGCCGGGCCTGACGGCTACTCAAATCGGCGGTATCAACACCACTGATCTCGCGCGCGCGAATTCGTTGAGGTACTTGCTGGGTGGCATCATCGGCACCGCGAATCAGACGTTCAACCTGATCGATCCGCAGAGAGGGTATGCATCAACGTCTGACATTCAGCCGTTGGACTACCAGATCTACTCCGGATACTTTTCGGATCAATGGAGACTGAGGTCAAACCTGACTCTCAATCTCGGACTTAGATACGATTATTACACTCCGCTCCACAGCCCCGTTGGCAACTACCTGGAACCGGTGATCCAGAATGGCGATCTGGTCGGGAGCATTCTCAATCCGAATGGCGAACTAAATATCATCGGCGGCAACTCGGGCCGGGCAAGTACGTTCACCAAACCCGACCGCAACAATTTTGGACCAAACGTGAGCTTTGCTTACTCGCCTCTCGTTCGCACGGGATTCCTATCGCGCATACTGAGTCAGAGCTTTGTCGTGCGTGGCGGCTTTCGCACCAACTACGTCAACGACGAATACGTGAAATCAACCAGCACGCTGCTCGGCGGTAATCCGGGATTGCGCTCGTTTACATCGACGACCGTTAACGGTCTGAACAATTTCCGAGCGGCTTTAACACCGCGCGGAATCTTTGGTCCAATTCCGACATTTGCGGTGCCGCCGTTCACACCGCCACCGCTTTCGTTCGAGCAGAACAATATCAACCAGGGTGGTGCGCAGATGTTCGGAGTCGATCCGAACCTACAAGTGCAAAGAGAAATGGAATACAACTTCGGTATTCAACGGAATCTCGGATTCAATACTGTGCTCGAAGTGAGGTATGTCGGAGGTTACAGCAACGATCTGATTCAGACGACGACGTTCAACCAGCTCGACATTAACTCAACCGGCTTCCTCTCGGATTTCCGGAAAGCACAGCAGAATTGCAGACTGCAAGGTGCAACGCGTCCGGGCGCTTCTTCGGCGTTCGATACGCTGTTCATCTGCACCGACGCGCGATTCAATCCTGCGATTCCGGGAAGCCAGCCGTTGAACGTATTTAGTGGTTTAGTCGGCGGCGGTTTCCTGAACGACACGGGAACGATTCTTCCGCTGATTCAAGCCGGACGCGTCGGCTCGCTCGCCCAGTTCTATTTTCTCAATGGGCTGAACGGCGCTGTGCCGATCGTGAAGAATCCCAACGTCTTCGTTGACGAGATACTCACGAACTCCGGACGCTTCCGTTACAACGGGCTACAGGCTGAGGTTCGCCGGCGCTTCAACAACGGAATTTCGGTGCAGGCGAATTACACGTTCCAGAAAACCCTGACCGACATCCCGGTCGAAGATCAAAACCGGCAGGGCGAGTTACAGGACAACAACAATCCCAACCTGAACTACTCGCGGCCCGACTACGATCGAACGCATACGTTCAACTTCAACGCGATTTATGAGTTGCCGTTCGGACGAGGCAAGCGGTTCTTGAATAGTGGCGGCTGGACTCAGCATGTTTTCGGCGGGTTGCAATTCACCTCGGTTCTCAACTGGGTGTCTGGTCCACCGATTGGTGTCATCGATCCACGTTCGACGTCGACGATCACTTTCCAATCGGGAAGACAATCGGCGACTACTTCGTTGACTATCCCCGAGCTGAGAAAGTTAACGGGTATTTTCAACACGCCGAACGGGATCTATTACTTCAATCCGAAGATTTTGTGTGCGACTGCAACTGCGCCGGGACGACCGACGTTGAGTTGCTTCGATTTGAACCAACAGCTTCCGGCGGGTTACACACTCGCGAGCGTAAGAGCGGCGAGTCCGCTGGGCCAGGCGCCCTTCCCCGGACAGGTGTTCTTCTTTAACCAGGCCGGGTCGACCGGCAACATGCCGCGCAATGCTCTGAACGGCATGCCGTATTTCAACTGGGACGCGGGGTTAAGTAAGAACATTCGGGTTGGTGAGAACCGGCGGCTTCAGGTTCGCGTGGAAGCGTTTGACTTGCTGAACAATCAAGTGCCGTTCTTCGGCACGACCAGCGCGTACACATCCGCGCGACTGGACGTGAACAGCAACAGTTTCGGGCGGGTCACGCAAATCTACAACACGCCGCGCATTATCCAGTTCGGCGCTCGATTTGATTTCTAAACGCCCGTTTTTAGCCGCAGATATTCGTCACTTCCGGCTTGCAGCGGCTACGCTGCTGGTCGGATCTGCTCCTTCCCAACGCACGTCGGCGGTTGGGCCATAGATTGAAGGCACGCTTTTATCGAGCATGCGGAGGTACACGCCGAGTTGTGCTCGATGATGCGCGGTGTGCAGGACGCGTCGCCAGAAGATCCATATTCTCTCGCGCTCGACGTCGAAGAAGGGCACAACTTCGAGCCACCAGTCCTCACTGTGCGCAGCGAGAAAATGCAAACGTGCGCGCGAGAGCTCAACCATTCGAGTGGCGTACGCGTGCGGCGTGCGGTCCTGCGGCAGGACTTCATTCGCCGGTACTTCCGGCAAGCCGAGAAACTCGCCGAAGAACCGTCGTTCGGATAGAAGTTCGTGCTCGATGATTTCTTTCACGCTACTCGAACGCGGATGTGGCTTGAAAGCGAGGTCGTCTTCCGTGAACTCGTGCCAGACGGAATTGAGTTTATTCACCTCACTCGCATACGTCCGCACGAGGTGTTGAAAAACACGCGACGAAGCAGCAGGCACCTCATCATCCTTGATAGCAGTGTCTTCGTAGTTCATAGCTTCACCCAAAGTTCAGAGGCTTTTGCACAAGCGCCGAAAAATGCATCAGCGCCAAGGGCGCGAAATATAATAGCCAGGGGCAAGCGCCGAACAACGTGAGGCGCGTCGCCCCTGGTACCAGCGCCAATTAGCATCAAGCTCTGAAAGAGCGAAATAATTGAGGTTGATATTTCGCACTTTCAGTGCTCTTTTCAAATTACTCTTTGGATCCAGGGGCGACGCGTTCCGCTGCGCTTCACGCTTGCCCTTTGCAATCATATTTCGCGCCTTCGGCGCTGGCGTTAAGGTTCCAAATCTTAGAACGTAAAGATCGCCGCAAACTCCGACCTTATGTTGTGAGTCGTGAAGCTCGGGATGCCGCGAAACAGCGGCAACGCTCCGGTGCGAACATCCGCGCGCGTGCGGTAATAACCCTGCTCGTATCCAAACGTCACCCACTGGTTCCACTTGTACTGAATGTTACCCGAGAAGAGATCGCTACGATCGCCACGCGCACCAAACCGTCGCGCGTCACGCGCAGCTACTTCATCATCACCATAGTAGAGATAAGCACTCCAACCAGCGTTACGCCCTTTCGGATTCGCGTCGAATATTCGCGATAACGGAAATCCGAGTTGAATGAATCCGCCCTGAGCTCGCACCGGTCGCTGCGGCGCAACAACCGGAATACCGTCGCGCAATCCGAACACAACTGCCGACGCACCATCGATCGAAGTCGCGGTTGCAGTGCTTATCAGTCCCGCGGTGTCGTTGAAGTTTGAGAGTAATTGTCCGGCGAGATAGAAACGCAGATCTGAACCCGCATAATACTTCCCAACGAGAGTCACAAAATGCGTCGGCAACTGAAACTCAGCCGAATAACCATTGCTGTTGCTGCTAACCTCAGCGCCATGCGGAAACGCCGGCCTGAATGTGACGGGCACAGCTAGTGCCGTGACGATCGCAGTACGCCGCGCGTGTTCGAAACTGAAGATTAATTGCGCAGGAACGACACCCGGAGCCCTATCGAGTTGCCACTGAAGTACGGCACGACCTTGAACGCCCGGCTGCTGTGAATCCGCTCCTTGCCTCTCGCCGAATGCCAGTTGATTCGCGACATCCGTCGGCAGATCTCCGAACGCCGGCAGCACGATCGCGATTTCCGGTTCAAACTGTACATTGCGCGAGCCACCAAACTTGTGATTGAAACCAAACTTCGCCTGCGGAATTCGTGTGTAAGGCGCGCCGTAACCAATGCCGCCGAAGTTTGTGTTCTCGATCGTGTTGGGCAACGTCGATGAGACGAAGGGTGACCAGTCCTGCCCAAAGAGAACGAAAGCGCTGTTGTGATCACTGAAGCGACGATCGATCCTCACCCACGCTAAACGCAAAGACGGTTGGCTCGATCGAATCGACGTGATGTTGCGATTGTTGACGCGCGTGAAGTCGCCCTCGAAATCAAACTCGATTTTTCCGGTGATGGTCGTCTTCGGCGCCACATCCAGCCATTCGAAATTCGCGCCGAGTCGCAGCCCGCGGGCGCGCACGTGAAACTCCGGCGAGTTGTTTGGGCCAGTGTCCGCAGCGAGCAGCGGCAATGGAAAATCGTTTCCCTGCGGCGATGATGAATCGTGAATGACGCTGGTTTTGAAGATGCCGTAGAACTTCAGCCGCGCGCCTGTGCCTAGTTTGATATCGGGGATCAGTCCTTCGCGTTTCGGTGCGTCGATTCCCTGTAATCGCACCGGTGCGACTGCGGCAATTACAGCAGGCGTTGCTTGAGGTTCGGGTGTAACCGGCGGCGGTGTGCTGGTTTTGTACACGGCCGTTGTCGTTTTCATCTCGGGTAAAGGCGAAGACGACGGCGCGCGTACCGCTTCGAATTCCGTCGCGGAGATCACGCCTTTGTCGCGCAACAACGCCGCCAATCGATCTCGTTGTTCCGCAGGTGAGGCATTCGCCGTGATCGCGCGCGCTT
>Ga0134128_10006438_pt1 | contig 14225 bp, 11 predicted proteins | sample KB31754_FD_96462 | JGI IMG/M metagenome (GOLD analysis project Ga0134128, IMG submission 96462) | Terrestrial soil microbial communities with excess Nitrogen fertilizer from Kellogg Biological Station, Michigan, USA - KB3-175-4 | ecosystem: Environmental > Terrestrial > Soil > Unclassified ... | reverse complement strand
TCCGTACTAACGTAGCCAACTCCCAATGACGTTACGCAGCTGAACAGTAATGCGGAAGACTCCGACCCGCATCCCGCGAAACCCGGCTCGGCTGCTCGTCCTTGCTCACGGCTACCCCTGGCCGGACGGTTCAAAGACCGACGACGAACTGATCGCCTGCGCCTGGACGGCGATCGGCCGCGCGCGGCCCAGCAAATCCTGGCCAGAAGCTGGCCCACCAGCTAGCCGCGCCTCCGCCGCCCGGCTAAAGACCTGCGCAAATTTTTCTCCCTCCTGATTTTAGGTTCTTCGGCCGACCGAGTCGGTGACGCGGAAACCTGCTACCTCCTGGTCCGCCGCTGGGCGCAACTGGAACCGCCCGCCGACGGCCGCAGGATCCCAGCCCTGTTCCAGCGCGTAGTCGATGATCGCGCGAACGTCCTTGGGCGTCGGGTAGGCCACGTCGGTCACGCCGCTCCCCCAGGGCCCAGGCTCACTGGTGGAGACGAGGTCGGCGCTCAGCACCTGGCTGTTCTTGCCGCCTCCCCACACCCGAACCCGCACGAACCGCTGGAGGTTCAAGTCGGCGTCTCGGTGGTAGCGCAGCTGTGCAGACCACCGGTATCGCACGTCATCTACCCGCAGCGTGCGCAGTCTCTGCTTCAACGGATCGACGGGGTCAGCGGCTCGGTGCCGGTGAGTGCCCGCTCGGCCGCCTCCGGGCGATCTCGTCGCCCTGCCGCCTGACGCTCGGTAGCCAGCAGCACTCGCACGTCTTTCGCTCCCTCCAGGGCGGTCTGGCTGCCCGACAGCAGGCGCGCCCGCACGACGGTAACACCGGCGCGAATTTCGCTCGGCCTGCGCGCCCGACCGGCTTACAGTGACGGTGTGCTGACCAAGCCGACCGACCTCGCCGATGCCGAGGTCAGTGCCGCCCTGCGGACCGGATGGGGATTCAGGGCCAATTCGCTGGAATACCTCGCGGTGGGCGGCGGCAATCATCACTGGCTGGCCACCGACGGCTGCGGCCAGCAACGGTTCCTGGCCGTCACCGACCTGCCGGCCTTCGTCAGGAACCGGGCCGACACCGCCGACGCTTTGTTCGGCCGGATCAGGGCCGCGCTCTTGACCGCACTGGCGCTGCGCGAGCAGGCCAGGCTCGAGTTCGTCGTCGCACCGATCCGGCGCGACGACGACGAGCCGCTGAGCCGGTTCACCAGGCGCTACGCCCTGATCGTCTACCGCTACCTCGACGGCACCCACGCCGGCGAGGACGGGGAGTACCGGAGTGCCCGCCATCGGCGGGCGGTGCTCGACCTGCTGGTCCAGGTTCACCGGGTCAAGACCGACACGGCCCGCGCCGACGATTTCGTGCTGCCGCATCTGGAGAGTCTCCAGCTGGCCCTGGACGACTTGGGCCGAACCTGGGATGGCGGGCCTTACGGCGAACGGGCCAGGCAACTGCTCCTTACTCACGCCGCCGGCCTGGAGAAGCTGACGGCCGCCCACGACGTCCTGGCCGGGCGGCTCTCCGCCCGGCCAGAACGGATGGTCGTCACCCACGGCGAACCGCATGCGGGCAACGTCATGATCACCCGAGGCGGCCCGATGCTGATCGACTGGGACACCGCGCTGCTGGCCCCGCCCGAACGCGATCTGTGGACGCTCGCCGACGCCGACGCCTCCCTGCTCGACCGGTACGTGGCCGCCACCGGAGTCGAACTCGACCTGGACGCGCTGTCGTTCTACCGGCTCTGGTTCGACCTGGCCGAGGTCGGCCAGTATCTCGGCCTGTTCCACGGCCAGCACGACGAGACCGATGACTCGGCTGAGGGCTGGACCAACCTGCACAACCACCTGCGGCCGGCCGAGCGCTGGCCGGAGCTGATGTAGGCGCCGGCATCCTCGCCGGGCGCAGCAGCCGGAAAATGAACTCATGCCGAATGACAGAGAACAGCTCAGAGTGACATTCGACTCAATAGCCGGCAACTACCATCAGGCCCGTCCGGAATACCCGTCCGCGCTCTATGACGAGCTCATCGAATTGGCCGGACTACGGGCCGGCGACCGGCTCCTGGAGATCGGCTGCGCCACCGGCAAGGCCACGATCCCGCTCGCCGACCGAGGGTTCTCGATTACCTGCGTCGAACTAGGGACTGAGCTCGCGGCGGCGGCCCGCCGGAACCTGGCCCGCTATCCCGGCGTCGAGGTTCTCCAGGGTGCCTTCGAAGACTGCGCGCCGGCCGCTGAGGGTGGCTACAGCCTGGTCTTCGCCGCCACCGCCTGGCACTGGATCGATCCTGCGGTCCGGTACCAGAAGGCCTGGGAGCTGCTCCGTCCGGGCGGGCATCTGGCCTTGTGGGCAACAGACCACGTGTTCCCGGTCGACGGCGACTCTTTCTTTCACGAGATCCAGCCGGTCTACGAGGAGATCTGCGAAGGCAGGCCGGACGACTGGTTCACGCCCCGGCCCGATCAGATGCGCGACTTCGCCGCCGAGATCTCGGGCAGCGGCCTGTTCACCGACGTGCAAGTCCGGCGATTCGACTGGGAGATCAGGTACACCGCCGATCGGTACATCGCGCTGCTCGACACGTTCTCCAATCACATCGCGATGGGCCAGGCCAAGCGTGACCGGCTCTACGGCGAGATCAGGCGACGGCTGGCCGAACGGCCCGACGGCCAGCTCCGGCGGCATTGGGGTGCCGTGCTGCACGTCGCCCGTCGCTCCGCGGGGGTTCAAGGGGGTCGTCCCCCTCTGGCTAGCACAGACCCCGCGAATAACTGAAGGCGTGACCTGTGCGATAGCTAATATCATCAATCCGCATGACCCCCGATCAGCTGGCGGGCGCGGTCCTGACCGCGGCGAAAGCAGCGCTCGCCGACTATGGCCTCGATCCCTCCTTGCTGCCGGAAGCGAAGGTGGAGCGACCTAAGAATCCTGAGCACGGGGACTACGCGTCGACGATCGCACTCCAGGCGTCGAAGCGATCCGGATTGCCGGCCAGGGAACTGGCGACCGCGATCGCGGGCAAGCTCTCCGGCGACAGTGAAATCGGGAACGTCGAGGTAGCCGGGCCGGGTTTCCTGAACATCAGGCTGGCCGCCGGCGCGGCCGGATCGACCGCCGGCGTCATCGTGCGGCAAGGCAGCCAGTACGGGCACAGCGCCGTGCTCGACGGCTCGCGCATCAACGTCGAGTTCGTGTCGGCCAATCCGACGGGGCCGATCCACCTGGGCGGAACGCGGTGGGCGGCGGTCGGTGACGCGCTGGCCAGGATGTTCCGCGCGCAGGGCGCCGCCGTGACGACCGAGTACTACTTCAACGACGCCGGGGCGCAGATCGACCGGTTCGCTCGGTCGCTGCTAGCGGCGGCACGGCGCGAACCCCCGCCCGACGACGGCTACGCCGGAGAGTACATCGGCGAGATCGCCCAGACCCTGGTCGACCGGCATCCGCAGATCCTGACCGAGTCCGCCGACGATGTTCTGGGCCTGGTGCGGACGGCCGGCGTCGAGCTGATGTTCGCCGAGATCAAGGCGTCCCTGTCGGACTTCGGGGCGGTATTCGACGTTTACTTCAGCGAACGGGATCTGCACGAACGAGGCGAGCTGGATCGAGCACTGGCCCGGCTGCGGGACCTGGGCACGGTCTACCAGGCCGACGGTGCGACCTGGGTCAGGACGTCGGACTACGGCGACGACAAGGACCGGGTGATCCGGCGCGGCAACGGCCAGTTCACCTACTTCGCCGCCGACTGCGCCTACTACCTGGACAAGCGCGAGCGCGGCTTCGACAAGGTCATGATCGTGCTGGGCGCCGACCATCACGGTTACGTTGGCCGGATGCGCGCGGTCGCCGCCTGTCTCGGTGACGACCCCGACCGAACGCTCGAGATCCTGATCGGGCAATTGGTCAGCCTGATCTCCGGCGGCCGCCCGGTCCGCATGTCCAAGCGCGCGGGCACCGTCATCACGATCGATGACCTCATTGGCGCCGTCGGCGTGGACGCGGCCAGGTACGCGCTGGCCCGGTATTCGCTGGATTCGCCGATCGACCTCGATCTGGACCTGTGGACCCGCCGCAGCACCGATAACCCGGTCTACTACGTGCAGTACGCGCACGCACGGATCGCGTCGCTGATGCGGAACGCGGCCGAGTTCGGATTCACGCTCGGCGAGGACTACGACACCAGCCTGCTCGGCGACGACCGCGAAGTGACCCTGCTGAAGGCGCTGGCCGACTTCCCCGGCACGCTGGCGAGCGCGGCGGAACTGCGGCAGCCACACCGGATCGCCCGGTACCTCGAAGCCCTGTCCGGCTCGTACCACCGGTTTCACGATGGCTGCCGGGTGCTGCCAAGGGCGGGCGAGGACTTCGACGAGACCGGCCGAGCCCGGCTCTGGCTGGCCCGCGCCAGCCAGATCGTGCTGGCGAACGGCCTGGGCCTGCTCGGCGTCAGAGCCCCCGACCGCCTCTAGCGGCCGTCCCGAGAACAGGTGAGGTATCGACCATATTTTCCTGCAATCGTTTGCTGTAGATGTGTTGCTGCACGTGTATCTGCACAGTTGCCGGTGTGAGATGCTTGTCAGCGTCAGCAGCGCAGCCGTCTGATCAACGGCACGGCAAGGAGGCGGTCATGGTTGCCATCCCGCGCCCGGCAGTGCGAGCCGCTACGGTCAGCGACGCCAAGCAGGTGGCTGACATACATGTCCGGTCCTGGCAAGCCGCCCATGCTGGCCTGCTCCCCCAGGAGTACCTCGACAGCCTCAGGGCGACCCGCCCGACCGAGTGGCAAGAAATTCTCGTCGCCAGCGACTGGCCTAAGTCCGGCGTCCTGCTCGTCGCACCAGAAAAAGAGGTAATCGGGTACGCCGAGTTCGGCCCGACCCGCGACGACGGAGAAGACCGGGCGCAGGTCGCTGAGATCAGGGACATCTACCTCGTGCCAGAAGCCTGGGGTAAAGGCATCGGCAAAAGGCTGATGAGCACCGCGATAGCCCGCCTCGCCTCGGCCGGCTACTCCCAGGTGACGTTGTGGGTGCTGGCCAGCAACACCCGAGCCCGAGGCTTCTATACCAGATGCGGCTGGATCGAAGACGGAGCCAGAAGCGACGTAACCCAGGGCTTCCCCATAGAAGAAGTCCGCTACCGCAAGCAAATCGCCTGACCGCTAGGCGGCAACGCTGCGAGCGCGGCCGGTTTGCGCGGTTAGAGGTGGACGGCGAATTTGGTGGTGCTTAGGCCTACGCCGCCGCGCCAGATCTCGAAGCCAGCCTCGACGCTCGTCAGCCACCAGGTGCTCTTCATCAGCCCGTGCCGTTCGGCGGCCGCGATGAACGCCTTGACGTCCAGGTTCGTCACCTTGCTAGTCGACTTGACCCGGCGGAACTGAATGTAGTTCCACCGCTTGCCGTGACCGTGGGTCACCCAGTGCTCCAGATGCCACTTCTGGTGGTCGACCGTCACCACCGGCCAGGTGTTAGCGCCGAACCCGCGCGAGTCCAGCCAGATCATGAGCTCGGCTGCGCTGCTCTGCCCCGAGGTGACCGGCCGGCGGTTGAACCAGATGTCGTAGCCGGCGCCCCAGGTGCCCTTGGCCTTCGTCTTCGTATGCCAGGTGGTGACCAGCGACTTGACCTTGCTGACCCGCAGCGGCATCCGGGTGTGCGGGGTGCAGATCCCCCAGCTGCAGCCGACGAAGATGTTGGGGTACGCGACCGGCTCGATCAGGCCGCCGCGCGCCCCCGAGGAAACCACGGCGAAATTCGGCGAGCCGTTCCGATTCGCAAGGCACTCACTAAAATGACCGAAGTTGTCGTTCCTGACGACGTAATGCTCTTTGCCGCGCTGGACCACTATGTGCTGATAAGACTTGCAGAGCTTAATCGTGTGTACCTCAGGCGCCTTTGCCTGAGCCGCGCCGGTTGACATTACCGCCGCCGCAAATACGGCGGTAACCGTCAACCCCGTCGTCCAGAACTTACCCATTCCCCCACCATTCAGCTCGCGAACCGACCGGATTTAACCTCGTCTAAGTATGGGTGGCGGAGCAATAGTAAGGCCTGGCCGACACGCAGCATGGACTCATGAGCAAAATCGGACGCCGTAGAAAATCCGATTCCTGGCAGTATTTTGCGGCCGGTCGTCCCTTTAATTCAGGCCGAACAATGGCAGGCAAGGTTCAAGGCCGCTAATGCTGACATCTATCCGCCGATTACCGAGCCAGGCCGCCCGGTCCAGCCGGAACCGCCGGTTCTGTACCGGCTCACCCCTGATCAGGTACCGATTCATCCCGTCAGCGGCGTAGCCAAGCTTGCGCGACACCGCGATCGAGGCCGGATTGCCCACGAACGCCGCCGAGATCGCGAACTCGGCACCGAGTCCGTCGAAAGCCAGCGCGAGCACCGCCGCGCGCATCGCGGTGCCGATCCCCTGGCCCTGGTAGTCCAGGCCAAGCCAGGACCCGGTCCCGACCTCCCTGAGCTTGGCAAAGTTGGCGCCGCTCATGCCCTGCATGCCGACGACCGTGCCGTCACGTACCGCGACCAGATTCAGCGTCCAATCGGTCGGCTGCCACGACCCCCAGCAGGACCAGTGATAACGCAGGGTCGCCAGCGCTCGCTCGGGCGGGGAGACATCGGTCCACTCCGCCTCGAACGGCTGGGTGGCCGGATCGTGCACGCCGGCCTCGGCCAGGGCCGCCAGGGCCAGGAGATCGTCAGCGTCCGGCAGCCTGAGCTCGAGTCCTTCGGTGTGCAGTCGCAGGCCGGTCAACGGCCAGTAGCCCGATGAAGTCATGGCGGCGATTGTGGCAGTACGGCCTGACCGCCATCCAGCCAATTAACCGCCGCCTGACTCCGGGTCAGTCGTCCGCGCGCCAGTAGTACGCGAACTCCTGGTTGTTCCAGGCCTGTCCGTTGTTTCCAGAAGGCAACAGGTTCTGCGGCGCCAGGAAGAGCTGGTTGCCAGGCGCCGCCGAGGCTCCGTTCATCGTGAGCACCTGGGGATCGCGGAAGTTGTTATCGCTGGCGTTCATCCACGGGCAGAAGTTCTTTGGCCCGCGACAGTGCCCGTTGGTGCCGTTGGCTTGATTGGCGATCCACAACGTCCGGTCGTTCACGCCACACGAGCGCAGCGTAATGCTTTCTCCGGTCGAGTCAGGCGATGCCAGCCCGGCACAGAGCCCTGAACTGTTGCCGTAGGGTGCCCACTCGGCCTCAAAGATCCAGAAGTCCGAATCGTGGTTGCACACATAGGATTCCAGCGAAAAGAAATCGTGTGCGTCAGAGCCGCAGAACTGCGACACCCGCCCGATGAACGACATCGTGAAGTCGCCGTCGGGCCCGTGGTCCGCCGCCGACTGAAGGTTGATCGGCCGGCCGACCCGGCCGCCGGTCCCGTTGTTAGCCCCCATGGCCACGTTCATCGTGAACGCCTGCCCTGGCCGACGCGCGTACAGCCTGAAGCAGTGCTTGCCGCACCCCTTGGCCGCCGCGTTGGCCACCCCCGCCGGCAGCCCGACGAGCCCAGCGACGGCAACTACCGCCGTCAATACACAACCGGCCACGCTCATCCGCATGCGCATGCCCGCCCCCTCTCGAACTTCCCCGGTAAACCACGGTGAGTGCGCGGCAGCCCGCTCCCCGGCCTGAGCCAGGGAACGGGCTGCCAATTTTCTTGGTCAAACTTCTTGGGTCCAGGTCAGGTGACTGGGCCAAAGTAGAAAGCCCACTGCTGGTTCGAGCGCGCCACGCTACCGACGAGCAGCTCGCGGAACAGCTGGAGCTGGTTGCTCGGACGGTTGGTGCCCGTGTTGAGCGTGAGCACCAGCGGCTGGCTGAAGTTGGTGTCGCCACCATTGATCAGCGGGCAGAAGTTGACCGACGGGTCCCCAGGCGAGACTGGCTGGCCGGTCGGGATCAGGCAGTTGGTGCCCTGCGTGCTGTGGATCCGGTCAGCGATCCACACGGTCTTGGCGGACACGCCACACGGCTGCAGGGTGACCTTCTGGCCGGAGATCGCCCTGGAGACGCCGGCGCACCAGCCGGACTGGTTGCCGAACGGCGACCAGTTCAGCTCGATGACCGCGAACAGCGGGTAGTGCGTGCAGATGAACGACGTTGGCGAGAAGAAGTCGTTCGCCAGGAAGCCGCAGAACTGGAACACGAAACCGCTGATCGACGGCGTGAAGTCGCCGTTCGGCCGGAAGTTGCCGGCCAGGTGCAGGTTGACCGGCGTGCCGGTGTGGCCGCCGACGCCCGTGTCACCAGGCACGAATGCGTTCATCGTGACGCTCGAACCCAGCTGGTCGCTGAAGATGCTCACGCAGTTCGAGCCGCACGCGACGGTGTCCTTCGGGTGGTGCGTGGCCGCGGACGCAACCCCGGCGCTGGCGCCGAAGCTGGCCGTGATCACAGCCGCCGCCGACATCGCGTAGAACGCCTTGGTAAAGCGCTTGCGCATGTGTAGTTCCTTCCTTCTGGTCTGCCGCTATCGCATTCCGGACACTTGGGCGGTCAAGACCGACCGGTCTGCGGCGAAAGAAACGGTCTGGCAACGGTTGCTCTCAGTAATCCCCGCCCTGCCAGTTCACTACGAGACGTTATCAACAAAGCGCAGACAGTAATCAGAGACGCGGTCGTTTTCGATTGCGTTTTGGTAACAGGCTGGTATTTGAACTGTCCTATACTTGGCCGTTATCCTGCGACAATGCAGACGGTGAGGGCCGCTGAAAATGGTTCGGCACCGACCTTAGGGCGCCGAGTCCGCGCCCAACGTCGCACCTCGGACAGAGCCACTAGAAAGTTACGGACAGTAGCTGACGGGCCGGCTACGTGCTAGTCGATCAAGCCTTGAATAACCTAGGAACGTGACTGAAGCCCTGCCACAGCAGATACGCGCGCAACTAGATGATCCGTTCGCAGAACTGACCGGCTCGCTGGCCAGTACGCGACGGCTGAACTTCGAGGTCATCGAGTCGAGTCAGCGGTCACCGAACATGCAGCAGATCGTTCTCACCGCGCCGGAGCTGGCCGACTTCAGCTACGCACCCGGCCAGGACGTGATGTTGCTCGTGGCAGCCGAAGGCAAGCGCCCGATCCGGCGCCGGTACACGATCAGGTCGCTCGATCCCGACAAACTGCTGCTGACCCTGAACATCGTCCTGCACGGCCAGGGCCCCGGTGAGCGCTGGCTGCGCGCTGCCCAGCCCGGCGACACGATCGAGGGCATCGGGCCGCGCGGCAAGATCACCACCTCGCCCACGGCCGACTGGCACCTGTTCATGGGTGACGATTCGGCGATGCCAGCCATCCTCGCGATGACGGAGTCGCTGCCCGAGACCGCCGAGGCGACGCTGGTCATCGAGATTGGCGATCCCGACGATGAGGAAGAAATATTTGCCGTGGCCGCTACCCGGGTGACCTGGTTGCACCGGCTCGGGGGAACTGCCGGGGATCCGGCGTTGCTGGGCGCGGAAGCAGCCGAGGTCGAACTGCCGCGCGGGGCCGGGCACGTCTACCTATTCGGCGAGGCGTCGGTGGTACTGGCGTTGCGGGAGATACTCGGCAAGCGCGGTGTTGTAGCTGATCAGATGTCCCCCAAGGCTTACTGGGGCCGCGGCCGCGCCAACGCTGGCCACGGCGAGCCGCCCAAGGACGGCTGATCCTGGCACCGCGGAATTTGCCCCAGCCCGCTGAGCCATGCCCGGACCAGCCGCCATTCCGGCAGACAGGGGTGTTGATTCCGCTTTCATTCTCATTTGACGAGGCTTTATTCCATAGACTGATCGGTGAAGCTCGCAAGTGGCCTTGGAGGGAGCTGACTCAGTGGCGTCGGCTGTAGCGACGGAGGTATCGGCGGTAATCGCCAGTGCCTCAGCGCAGACGCTGACGCTCGGGATCGACGGCTGCGGCCTGATCCGCCAGCACGACCGGGCCGCCGGCGACATCCTCGCCGACCAGTCCGGCTCGCTGCTCGGCACCGATCTCGCCGCGCTGATCACCGGTCCGAACGATCCGGCCGCCATGCTCAGCGGCATGATCGAGGCCACCCGCTCCGACCGGCAGAGCACCGCCGTGCTGACGCTGCGGACGGCGAACCGATCGCTGGTGGACGCCGTAGTGACCGTCGAGCCGATCAGGTCCGCGGACCCCGAGCTGTTCGCTCAGGTGACCATGCGGATCCCGGCTCCGGCCGCCGAGCGTTTCATCGACCCGGCGCTGATGCGGAACGCGCTGCTCGACGGAGCGGTCCGGCGGATCGGCGGCGCGCTCGACATCGACCAGCTCGCTCCCGAGCTCGTGAACATCCTGGTGCCGCACTTCTGCAACTCGGCCGGCATGCTGATGCTGGAGAGCCTGCTCGGTGACGGGGATGACGAGGACACCACCCGGGGCGGCAACCAGTTCGTGCGCCGCCTCGCGATCGCCTTCGACGACGGCGACCAGGGCTGGTCAGCGACGTTCCCGATCGGCGAGATCCTGCGCTATCCGCCCAACAGCATCTACACCAAATGCCTGGACACCAGCACACCGGTCAGCATGGTCATGACCGATGAGGCGGCGACCGAGCTGGCCACGGCCTGGCTGCGCACGCCGGTCGCCGACCTGATCTCAGGGACCTCGATGCTGGCCCTGCCGATCAAGGTCGGCGATGCCATGCTCGGGTTCTTCATCTGCATCAGGCGGCAGGGATTCCACCGGTTCGACGCGTACGACACCGAGATCGGCATGGAGTTCGCCAGCCGGGCCGCGTTGTTCGTGGACGGCGCCCGTCGATACAGCCGGGAGCGCGCCACCGCGCTGACCCTCCAGCGCAGCATGCTGCCGACCGGGCTGTCTCACCCGGCGTCGGTCGATGTCCGGCACCGCTACCTGCCCGGCAGCAAGCTGATCGAGGTCGGCGGTGACTGGTACGAGTCGATCGGGCTGCCCGGCGGACGGGTGGCGCTTGTAGTCGGCGATGTAGCGGGGCATGGAGTCCGTGCCGCCGTCACGATGGGCCGCCTCCGCACCGCGATCAAGACACTCACGATGCTCGAGCTCCCGCCGGCCGAGACCCTGCAGCGGCTCGATGACCTGATGCACGAGATCGGCGTGTTCGAGCCGCACTTCGCCACCTGCGTCTACGCGGTCTACGACTCGGTCGACGGCACTTGCGAGGTCGCCTCGGCCGGTCACCTGCCGCCGCTGCTCGTGCGTCCCGACGGCACCAACGAGTTCCTCGACGTCTCCCCGGCGCCGCCGCTCGGCATCGGCGCGAGCCCGATCGTGAGCCGCACCCTGCCGATCGAGGACGGCACCCTGCTCGTCATGTACACCGACGGGCTGGTCGAGCGCCGCACCGAGGACATCGACCTCGGCCTGGAACGCCTGCGGAACGTCTTCGGCCCCCGCGCCACCGAGCAGAGCTTGGACGAACTCTGCCGGGAGGCCCTCGCCGACGTCTACGGCGACCACCAGCGCGACGACATAGCGATCCTGGTCGCCAAGCTGTCGCGGATCAGCCAGGACCGGCATACCTCATGGCGGCTCGCCTCCAAGCTGACCGCCGCCAAGCGGGCTCGCTCGCTGATTCGCACTCCATTGCGCCGCTGGGGCCTGGCCGATCTGATCCCGCTCGCCGAACTGGCCGTTTCCGAACTGGTGACGAACGCCGTTCGGTACGCCCAGGGCACCATTGGACTGCGCCTGGTCTTCGAGAGCGGATTGTTCATCGAGGTGCTGGACGATTCCGCCGCCGTACCACGGCTGCGGCACGCCGATGAGGACGACGAGCGCGGACGCGGCCTGCAGGTCGTCAGCCAGCTCGCGCATCGCTGGGGCACCCGCCGCGCCGGGGCCGGCAAGGTCGTCTGGTGCGAGCTCGCCGTTCCGGCGAAAGACCAGCCCGCGCCGGCCGTTCCGGTCGATCCAGCCGCTCCTCTGCCTGCTGGTTGACCCAGTTCCCATCTTGACCCAGGTGTTTTGACCCGATCTGACCGGGCAGCGGTGCCGACATGCCGCGCATTGCGGGCTACCCGCGCCACAGCCGTTCAGAACCTACAAAACGTCCTAGTCATAATGTCTTCTCAACTCGTCTGGTTTATGCTTCAATAAGCAGGATTATGATCGTTCACGGACCTTGCCTAGTCCGTGTCGATCAAGGGGAGGAATCGACATATGAGCACTAGCAGACAGTCACCAGAGTTCACCAGGCTGCTTACGCCAGCAGAGGTTGCAGCCATGTTCCGGGTCGACCCGAAGACAGTTACGAGATGGGCCAAAGACGGAAAGCTCACCTCTGTACGAACTCTCGGTGGCCATCGCAGATACCCGGAAGCCGAAGTTCGTGCGCTGCTTGATCAGATAAGCGGCTCGGCTAGGTAGTAACGCAGTCTCGTCCAGCGCCGAGGCTGATCGGATATCCGTCTCGGCGCTGGCGGACTAGACAAAACGCCGCCTTGCGATGCTCGCAGGCCTACCTGGCAACGCAGCGTTAATGGATCGAATACGGTGAGCAACAATGCCGACCGGCATCTAACGGACGGTAGCCCCTCAACCGCGATCTGCGACAGCCGCTAGGCCAGCGCCGCCCACTTATCATCGATCGCGCCGACTTACCACGTACTATGACGACTTACCACGGATTCTGGACAAATTTTGCCCGGATACGCGGCTTTTGCGAGTGAGAAATCCGTGGGAAGACGTCGCGGTCCGTGGTAAGTGCTCGTAATCCGTGGCAAGTGGGCCCGGGAGCGGGCGGACGGGCCGGAGCGGGCCGGGTACCTTAGGGCGGGCCGGGCACCTTGGAGCAGGCCGGGCACCTTGGAGCAGGCCGGGCACCTTGGAGCGGGCCGGGCACCTTGGAGCAGGCCGGGGGCTCCGGGCGGCGTCGGACCTCCGGAAGCGCGGCAGGGTCTAGGCGCTGTGGCCTAGGCGCTGTGGCCTAGGCGCTGTTGCAGGCTGTGGTGGTGGCCTGGTCGCCGTGACCGTGCTTGTACAGGAACAGCCAGTCGCCGCGCTCGTGCCAGATCTTCACGAACTGCAGGGGCACGCCGGACAGGACCGCCCCCTGCTGGACGCCGCCCAGGCTGAGCAACTGCGGCTCAGAGACGCAGTGGTTGATCTCCACCACCCAGACCCGGGTCGCGTGGGCGAGCCGCTTCTTCAGCGTGGCGACGCTCACTGACGTGCCGGCGAGCGTGCCGGACGGATTCGCGGCCTGCCTGGTCGCGATGTTCGGCAGCTTGCCCAGGCCGGTGGGATAGGCGGCGGCGAAGCTCTCGGCGTTCGGGTTGGTGTAGAGAACCACGTCGCCTGGCTTGGCGTTCGCCGCGACGATCTGGTCCAGCGCCCGAACGTTGTCATAGTGGCCGTACGGCTGGCGCTGGGTGATCTGCGTGTTCAGGCCCGCGAGCAGGACTATCGCCAGCGCGACCGGCCCGGCAACGCGGCCGAGCGCGACGATCGCCATGCCGCCGAGCAGCGCCAGCGCGGGGATGCACATCAGCACGTAGCGCGAGGTGTAGATCGGCGAGACGACCGAGGCGCCGAGCAGCAGCGCGGGCGGCACCAGCATCCAGGGCAGGCTCAGCTCGGTCATCTGCCACCGCCAGGCCGCGCGCCCGGCCGTTCCCCCGGCTGCCTCGGAACTGAGGATCAATGCGATCGCGACGATTCCGATGATGGCCAGGGTGATCAGCGAGGATCCGGCGAGCGTCACCAGCGTGATCAGGCCGGAGGACGACTGGTTGTTCGCGATCCACGCGACCTGGCCGCGCTGGCTGTAGCCGAGCGCGAGCAGCGGACTGGCGCAGACGACGGCGACCACCGCCGCGATCAGCCAGCCGACGGCGAGCTTGCGGGAATCGGCGTTCAGGCCGCGACGGCGGATCTCGAACGCGACGGTGATCGCGTGGGCCGGGATCAGCAGCAATCCGAAGATGTTCGCGATGCCAAGAGCGGCGAGTCCGGCGGCGTAACCGATGAGCCAGTTGCGCCTGGTCGCCGGATCAGCCATCAGGACCCTGAGCAGCAGGTAACTGGCCAGCGCGGCGAAGCCGACCACGAACGCGTAGGGCCGGGCCTCCTGCCCGTACCTGGTGGCCACCGGCAGCACGGCGAACAGCAGCCCCGCCGCCAGCCCCACCCACGGCGAGATCATGCGCCTGCCGATCGCCGCGACCGCGGCGGCGGTTAGGGCGGCGACGATCACCGTCGGGAACCGCATGACGAACGCGCCGGTACCGAACAGGTGAACC
>Ga0134128_10006436_pt1 | contig 14227 bp, 13 predicted proteins | sample KB31754_FD_96462 | JGI IMG/M metagenome (GOLD analysis project Ga0134128, IMG submission 96462) | Terrestrial soil microbial communities with excess Nitrogen fertilizer from Kellogg Biological Station, Michigan, USA - KB3-175-4 | ecosystem: Environmental > Terrestrial > Soil > Unclassified ... | reverse complement strand
TTAACGACCGCGGCCAGCGCCTGCGCCAAACCGAGCGCGCCGACAGCGAGCGCGAGGTCCGGGACCGTATTCTGGCCCAGGGCCTGCTGGTGCAGACGGTGCGGCAGCAGCGCGGATGGGGCGAGCGGCGGCGCAAGGTGGCGCTCGACAAGTTCCTGGTCTTCAACCAGCAGTTTCTGACCCTGATCAAGGCCGGGCTGCCTATCCTGCGGGCGCTCGAACTGCTGCGCACCCGGGCGCGGGACGAAAAGCTGGAGGCCATGCTGACCCGCGTGCATCAGCGGGTGCAGGCGGGCGATATCCTGTCGCGGGCGTGGGCGCAGGAGCCGACCATCCCCGAGATCTACACCACCACGCTGATGGCGGGGGAGAAGAGCGGCAATCTGGAAGAAGTGCTGCAACGCTACCTGCAGTACCAGCGGATGGCGCTGGGGTTGCGCCGCAAGTTGACCAGCTCGCTCATCTACCCGGCGGTGCTGATGACCCTCGTGGTGGTGGTGCTGACCTTTCTGGTCACCTACGTGGTGCCGCAGTTCGCGGCGCTCTATGCCTCGCTCGACGCCACCCTGCCGGCCATCACCGTGTTCGTGATGGACATCGGCATCGCGGTGCGGCACTACTTCTTCTTCCTGGCGCTGGGCATTATCGCCGCGGTGGTGCTGGTGGTGTGGGCGTCGCGGCGGACGCGGGTGGCGCTGCTCCTCGACCGCCTGGCGCTGAAGGTGCCGCTGCTCGGCGACTTGTACTGGAAGTATCAGGTGGCCATGCTCTGCCGCACACTTTCGACCCTCTTGCAGGGCGGCCTGCCGGTGGTCAACGGCCTGGAGACGGCGGCCAGCGCGCTGCGCAGCCCTTCGCTGCGGCGCGGGCTGGCCTCCACGGTGCAGGCGGTGAAGGAAGGCGAGGCGGTATCGGCCGGGCTGGGACGTCACCATGTGGTGCCGCGTCTGGCGGTGGAGATGGTGGAGGTGGGCGAGGGCACCGGCGCGCTGCCGCAGATGTTGGCCTCGGTGGCCGAGTTTTTCGATGAGGATCTGGCCAACGCCATGACCGCGCTGCTGGCTCTGATCGAGCCGGCGATTTTGATCGTCGTGGGGACGGTGGTGGCGCTGATCCTGATCTCCCTGTATCTGCCCATCTTTTCTCTCGGCGCGAGGATGCAGTCATGAGCACCGTCAACCCCACTCCGCCCGCCGCGCCCGGCGCCGCCCCGGCCGCCTCGGAACGCCAGCACGCCGCCGAGTGGGAACAAGCCGAACGCCTCGCCCGCCGCTACCACTGCCCTCTGGTGGACCTGCGCACCGCCCCCATCTCGCCCGAGCTGTTCCGCTCGGTGCCGGTGGAGCTGATGTTCCGCTACCACTTCGTGCCGCTGGAGACGGATGAGCGCACCCTGACCATCGCCATCGCCGACCCCAGCCAGCTGATGCTGGTGGATGAGGTCGGGCTGCTGCTCGGCCGCCGGGTGGCGATGCGCGTGGCCACGCCGGCGCAGATTGACGACATCCTCAAGAAAAACGAACAGTCGCAGCGGGTGCTGGAGCAGGCGACCGAGGGCTTCACCCTGGATGTCATGCGCGCCGACGAGGGCAGCGACGAGACCATCTCCATCGAGCGGCTGACCACCTCCGGCGACATCAACCCCATCATCAAGCTGGTGGACACCACCATCTTCACCGCCCTGGAGCGGCGCGCGAGCGACATCCACATCGAAACCGGCGACGCCGAGGTGAACGTCAAGTACCGCATTGACGGGGTGCTGCAGCCGGCGCTGGCGCCCATCGCCAAGGAGTTCCACAGCCCCATCCTGAGCCGCATCAAGGTGATGAGCGAGCTCGACATCTCCGAGCGCCGCGTCCCCCAGGACGGCCGTTTCCGGGTGCGCTACAACGGGCGCGCGATTGATTTCCGCGTCTCCATCATGCCCAGCATCCACGGCGAGGACGCCGTGCTGCGCGTGCTCGACAAGGAGGCGATGAGCGAGAAGTTCCAGAACCTGACCCTCGACGTGGTCGGCTTCGACGCCGGCGACCTGCGCAAGTTCCGCCGTTACATCCGCGAGCCCTACGGCATGGTGCTGGTCACCGGGCCCACCGGCAGCGGCAAAACGACCACCCTCTACGCGGCGCTGAACGAGATCCGCAGCATCGAGGACAAGATCATCACCATCGAGGATCCGGTCGAGTACCAGCTCAAGGGCATCACCCAGATCCCGGTCAACGAGAAGAAGGGGCTGACCTTCGCCCGCGGGCTGCGCTCCATCCTGCGCCACGACCCCGACAAGATCATGGTGGGCGAAATCCGCGACGCCGAGACGGCGCAGATCGCCATCAACAGCGCCCTCACCGGCCATCTGGTGTTCACCACCGTGCACGCCAACAACGTGGTGGACGTGATCGGGCGCTTTCTCAACATCGGGGTCGAGCCCTACAATTTCATCTCCTCGCTGAACTGCATCCTGGCGCAGAGACTGGTGCGGCTGATCTGCCCCTCCTGCCGCCACGCGGTGCGCTATCCGGCGGAGGTGCTGGAGGCCTCGGGGCTCAACGGGGAGTGGCGCGAGCGCGACTTCTTCGAGGGGCGCGGCTGCCTCGAGTGCGGCGGGACGGGCTTCCGCGGGCGCACCGCCATCCACGAGTTGCTGGAGATGACCGACACCGTGCGCGAGACGATCCTGGCCAAGCGGCCGTCGTCGGAGATCCGGCGGGTGGCGCGGCAGGAGGGGATGAAATTCCTGCGCGAGAGCGCCCTCGAGCGGGTGGCCGAGGGACTGACCACGCTCAAAGAAATCAATAAGGTAACCTTCATCGAGTTGGCCCGCTGACCATGCCATTTCCCCTGCTGCACAATCTCCGGGCCAGGTTTGAGGCGTTCACCGCCGCGCCGCCGCCGCCGGTGGCGGTGGAGATCGCCGCCGGTCGCGTGGCCGCCGGTCGCGTCACGCTGGCCGGCACCGGTCGGCTGGAAGGTTTGCGCACGGCGGTGCGCCCGCTGGCGGCCGGGGTGGTGACCGCCTCGGCGGTGCATCCCAATGTGGCCGATGGCGCGGCGTTGACCGCGGCCCTGCGCGGCCTGCTGGAGACGCTGGGCGTGGCGGCGGATACCGAAGTCACGCTGCTGCTGCCCGACCTGACGGCGCGCCTTGCGGTGCTCGACTTCGACACACTCCCGGCCCGGCGCGATGAACTGGAGCCCTTGGCCCGCTTCCGCCTGCGCAAGAGCCTGCCCTTCGCCGAGGAGCAGGCGGTGATCAGTTGCCAGGCGCTGGGCGGCAACCGCATGCTGGCGGTGTTCGCCGACCGGGCGCGGGTCGATGAGTACGAAAACGCCCTGGAGGCCGCCGGGGCGCACGCCGCCACCGTGCTGCCGTCCGGGCTGGCGGCGCTCGGCGCGCACGCGGCGCTCGATGACGGGGCGCTGCTGCTCCGCGCCGACTCGGGCTGCCTGACCAGCGCCTTCTGCCGCGCCGGACGGGTCGAGTTTTTCCGCGCGCTGGAGACGGGTGCGGCGGCCGGCTTTGACGATATCTTCCCCTCCGTGGCCTTCTACCGCGACCGCGCCGAAGCCGATGGCGGCAGCGTCGAGGGAGCGGTGCTGTTCACTTCCGGCCTCGACGCCTCCGCCGGCGCGCGGCTGCGCGAGGAAGCGCCCTGGGCGACGCAGCGGCCCGCTCCGGCCGAAGAAGCGGCGACGCTGGCGGTGACCGGCGCGCTGCGGGGGAAGCTGGCATGAACCGCATTACCGTCAACCTGGCCCGCCGTCCGGCGGAGAACCTGCGCCGCACGCGCATAGTCTGGGGAGGTGCCCTGGCGGTGCTGACGGCCCTGCTCGTGGTGCTCGCCTCGACCGCGCTGCTGGGCTGGCTGGGCACGCGCCACATTCAAGCCGAGACCAGCGGCCTGCGGGCGCAGATCGCCCCGTTGGAGCAGGCGGCGGTGCGCGAGCGCGCCCCGCTGCGCGATCCCCAGGTGCGCCAGGTGCTGGACCGGGCGCAGATGTTCAACCAGTTGATTGACCGCAAGAGCGTTTCCTGGACACGGCTGTTCGAGCGGCTGGAGGAGATACTGCCGCCCGGAGTCGAGTTGGTCTCGCTGCGGCCCATGCAGCGCAACGGCGACAACGCCGTGGATCTGCGGCTGGCGGGCGAGACATTGGGACCGGCGATTGACTTTGTGCGCAGCCTCGAAGCCGCCCCCGATTTCGCCCAGGCGCGCATCGTGGGCGAGAACGAGATCAGCCGCACCGCAACGGCGGGCGCGCAGGCGAACGCGGCCCAGCCGCGCTTTCAACTCGAGGTGACGGCTCTCTACCGCCCGCAGAACACGCCGGCGCCGGCCAAGGCGGTGAAGAGATGACCCACCTGCGGCGCAACCTGAAGTGGGCGGCGGCGGTGGTGCTGGTGGCTGACCTGGGGCTGGCGGCGTGGCTGCTCTCACCGCGCGCGCCCTCGCAGGCGGCGACGCAGCAGCAGTTGACCGCCGCGCGCGCGGAATGGATCGCCCTCAAGGCGGAGGTGGCCCAACTGGGCCGGCTCCGCGGGCGCATCAACACCTCCGAAGACCAGATGCGGCAGTTGATGGACGCCGGCATGCCGCCGCAGTCCTCGGCCAGCTCCGACCTGCTGGCCGAGTTCAGCCGCCTGGCCGGGGCCAGCGGGGTCGAGGTGTCGGGGGCGCAGTTTGATCCCGACAAGGACGCGCGGCTGGGGCTGCGGCGGGTGGTGATCAGCCTCAACGTCTCCGGCGGCTACCGCGGCGTGGTGACTTTTCTCAATCAGATCGAGCGCTCGCCCATGTTTTTCCTCATCAACCAGGTGAGCGTCAGCGGCGGACGCGCCGCCGGCCCGCAGGCGGGCGACCAGGTCAAGCTCGAAGTCCGTATCGAGGCCTATGAGAGGACGGCGGCGGCATGAAGATGGGCGCCGAGAAGAAGGGGGAAGTCATCGCCCTGGTGCTGCTATTGCTGGTGGCGGCTGTATTGCTGTGGGAGAATTTCGGACCCAGCGGCGCGCCCGCGCCCGCCGCGGCCACCGCTCCCCAGACCAGCGCCGCCGCCCCGGCGGCTTCGCCCGCCCAGTTGGCGCACCTCGACCCCCGCCTGCACATGGAGGCGCTGACGGCGCTGCGCGACCACACCTACAGCGGCAACGGACGGGATCTGTTCCACCTGGGTCCCGCGCCTCCCCCGCCCCCCTCGCCCGCCGCCATCGCCGCCCAGCACCGTGCCGAAGCCCAACAGCAGATGGCGAAGCGCGACCTTGGACCGCCGCCCCCGCCCCCCATCCCGCTGACCTTCTATGGCTTCGCCCAACCCCAGGGCCAGAGCGAGAAAATCTTCCTGCAGTTCGGCGATGACACCTACGTGGTCGTCACCGGCGACGTGGTCGCCCATCGCTACCAAATCGAAGCCATCGGCAAGCAATCAGTCCGCGTCAAAGACCTGATGACCCAGTCCGTCCAGGAAGTCCCCCTCCAGCGCCCCGGCGCCTCCTAACCCCCAACCCCTAACCCCTGACCCCTGACCCCTGACCCCCGACCCCCGACCCCTGCCCTCTGACCCCTAACCCCTGAATCCTGACCCCTGAGCCTCGCGCTAAACTGGCAAGTGCGTATGCACGAGCACCCGGTCACCACCCGCGCGCCGCTGGCCTATCAAAACGAGCGCTTTCTCGACACCCCCGATGCGCGCCCGCTGCGCATCCTGGCCGAATACTTCGAGCCCTTGCAGCGCCTGCGGCGGGAGAACGTCCAGGACACCATCGTCTTCTTCGGCTCGGCGCGCATTCTGAGCCGCGACGCGGCCGTGGCGCGGGCGGCGCAGGCGGGGCCGGAGGGCAAGCTCATCGCCGACCGGGCGGTGGCGATGTCGCGCTACTACGAAGAGGCGCGCGAGCTGGCGCGCCGGCTGACCGTCTGGGCGGAGGCGCTGCCCAGCCGGCGGCGGCGCTTCGTGGTGACCAGCGGCGGCGGCCCGGGCATCATGCAGGCGGCCAACATGGGCGCCCACGAGGGCGGAGGCAAGACGGTGGGCTTCAACATCCGTCTGCCCTTTGAGCAGACCCCCAACCCCTACATCTCCCAGGGGCTGAACTTCGAGTTCCATTACTTCTTCATGCGCAAGTTCTGGTTCGCCTACCTGGCCAAGGCGCTGGTGGCCTTTCCGGGCGGCTTCGGCACCCTGGACGAGATCATGGAGGTGCTCACCCTGGCCCAGACCCAGAAGCTGAAGAAGAAGCTGGTGGCGCTGATGTACGGACGCGAGTACTGGAACCGGGTGATCAACTTCCGCGCCCTGGTGGAAGCCGGCACCATCTCGGAAGAGGACCTCGATCTCTTTCACTTCGCCGACACGCCCGAGGAGGCCTTCGAAATTCTGACCCGCGAGCTGGATCACCTCTATCTGCGGCCCGCCCCAGGTGAGGAAGAAGCGCCGCAGATCGCCCGCACCAACGTGTAGCAATAGTGGCCCGCGCCCCCGCCCCACTCGCTGGAAAGCCCACCGACTGCAGGGCCCTGTCCGGTCGTCCAGTCCGGCTTTTCCTAACAGCCAACAGCCAAGAGCTACGGCGCCCCGCCCCTCTCCATGCCCGGCGTAGACTGAAAGGGTGGTAATCCGTACGCAGGCGGCGGAGGCGGTCAGCGAGCGCGTGCGCGCCGAGTTTGATCTGCTGGCGGCGCGGGTCGAGGCGCAGCGTCCGCTCGATGACCTGGCGCTGCTGCATCGGGCCTTCGATTTTGCCGCGCGCTTGCACGCCAAACAGCGCCGGCGCTCGGGCGAGGCCTTCATTCTGCATCCCCTGGCGGTGGCCGCGGTGCTGGCCGAGATGCAGATGGACACCGTCTGCATCGCCGCCGGGCTGCTGCACGACGCGGTCGAAGACACCCCGGCCACCAGCGAGCAGATCGCGCGCGAGTTCGGCCCCACCGTCGCCCATCTGGTGGAGGGCGTCACCAAGATTGACCGCCTGGATCTGCAGGGCAGCTTCAGCGGCCTCAGCCTGACCGATGCGCGCCAGGCGGAGAACATGCGCAAGATGCTGCTGGCCATGGTGGACGACATCCGCGTCATCCTCATCAAACTGGCCGACCGTCTGCACAACATGCGCACCCTGCAGCACCTCGCGCCGGATCGTCAGCAGGCGATCGCGCGCGAGACGATGGAGATCTACGCTCCGCTGGCCCACCGGCTGGGGATGGGCAAGATGCGCGGCGAGCTCGAGGACCTGGCCTTCAGCTATCTGGAGCCGGGCGTCTACACCCAGATTCAGACGGCGGTCGAGAGCCGGCGCGCCGGCGGCGAGGAGTTTCTGCGCGGGGTCGAGAAGCGCGTGCTGGCGGCACTCGCCGAACACGAGATCCCGGTGCGCGTCGAGGGGCGGATCAAGCGCATCTACAGCATCTATCAGAAGCTGGAGCGGCAGCGCATTGACGTGGATCAGGTCTACGACCTGCTGGCGCTGCGCATCATCACCGACTCGGTGCGCGACTGCTACGCCATTCTGGGCGTCATCCACAGCCTCTGGCACCCGGTGCCGGGGCGCATCAAGGACTTCATCGCCACCCCGCGGCCGAACATGTACCGCAGCCTGCATACCTCGGTGATTGACGCCAGCGGCCAGCCCTTCGAGGTGCAGATCCGCACCGAAGAGATGCACAGCATGGCGGAGGAGGGCATCGCCGCCCACTGGAAGTACAAGGACGGCGCCACGCCCGCCGCGCCCACCGCCGACGACGAGCGCATCCGCTGGCTGCGGCGGCTGATCGAGTGGCAGCGCGACATCGCCGACCCGGGCGAGTTCCTGGCCATGCTCAAGGTGGACCTGGCGCCGGAGGAGGTCTACGCCTTCACCCCCAAGGGGCAGATTCTGACCCTGGGGCGGGAGGCGTGTCCGGTGGACTTCGCCTACGCGGTGCATACCGAGATCGGCCACCGCTGCGTGGGGGCAAGGGTTAACGGCCGCATCGTGCCGCTGCGCTACCGCATTCAGACCGGCGACATCGTCGAGATCCTCACCCAGCCCGGGCACCAGCCCAGCCGGCATTGGCTGTCGTTCGTCCGCACATCGCGCGCGCGCCAAAAGATTCGCCACTGGTTCAACATCCACGAGCGGCAGCGCGCCACCGAGATCGGACGCAAGGCGCTGGAACGCGAGGCGCGGCGCCTGGAGGTCACCGCGCGGCAGATGAGCGACGCCGAATTGGAGCGCGCCGGCGCCGGGCTGGGGTTGGGCAAGGTGGAGGAGATCTATGCCGCGCTGGGGTACGGGAAGATCTCCGCGCGCCAGTTGCTTACCCGCCTGCTGCCCGCCGCCGAACGCACCCCGGAGCAGGCCAGGCGGCTCGCCGGGCCGCAGCGGCGTGCGCCGCAGACGCGGGCGGCGGGGCCGATTCTGGTGCGCGGGTTCAGCGACCTGCTGGTCTACCGGGCGGCGTGCTGCTCACCCATCCCCGGGGAGCCGATCGTCGGCTATATCACCCGCGGTCGCGGCGTGGGCGTGCACGCCGTCACCTGCACCAATGTGCGCAACCTGCTCTACGACGCCGACCGGCGGATCGAGGTCGCCTGGGCGCCGGAGGCGTGCGAGCTGTGCGAGGTGAAGCTGGTGATCCACTCCGATGACCGCGAGGGGATGCTCAACGCCATCACCACCGTGATCTCGGAGCAGGGCAACAACATCAAGAACATCGGCGCGCGGACGCGCGACGGCAAGGCGGTGATTGACCTCTCGGTCGAGGTGCGCGACGCCGCCGGGCTGGAGAACATCACCCAGGGACTCAAGCGCATCCCCGGCATCCACGCCGTGGATCGCCACGCCGGCGCCGCGCCCTCGGCCCCGTGAAATGGTAAAGTAACGCAATGTCCAGGGACACCATCGCCACCCAGAGCGCTCCCGCCGCCATCGGTCCGTATGTACAGGCGGTGCGCGCCAACGGTTTGGTCTTTTGTTCGGGCCAGATTGCACTTGACCCCGCCACCGGCGCTTTCTCCACCGGCGATGTTTCGGTGCAGACCGAACGCGCCATGGAGAACCTGAAGGCCGTGCTGGAGGCCGCCGGCACCAGTCTGGCCAAGGCGGTGAAGACCACCGTCTACCTGGCTGACATGAATGACTTTGCGGCGATGAATGCGGTCTACGGGAAGTACTTTCCCGCCAATCCGCCGGCACGCTCAACGGTGGCGGTCAAGACGCTGCCCAAGGGCGCCCAGGTGGAGATTGACGTCATCGCACTGGCCTAATGCCGGCGCGAACCACGGACTAGGCCGATTTTTTGGCGAGCGTGGGGCGGCGGAGGGGCTTTTGGACGCTGCCGCTCTTCAGGCAGGCGGTGCAGACGCGCAGGCGGACATTGCCGCCCCCGGGGCGTTGCACGCGCGCCGGTTGCAGGTTCACGTTCCAACGCCGCTTGGTGACGTTGTGGGCGTGGCTGATACGATTGCCGAACTGCGGCCCTTTGCCGCACAGATCACAGACGCGTGCCATAGAAATCCTCTCCAGCCTAAGTTTAAGATTATACAGGACCGGAGGGCTTTGCGGCAATGAACCCACGGATTGGCGATACCACTGACGATTACTGCACCCGCTGCCATCGCCTGATGGACCACAGCGTGGCCGCCATGGTCGGGGAGACGATCGCCAGCACCACCTGCCGCACCTGCGGCTTCCAGCACGACTACCGCGGGGCGAAGATCCCGGCGCGGCCCCGGTCGAAGTCAAGCGCCTTTGATCAGGTGCTGGCCGGTATCCTGGGCGACGCCGCGCCCGCGCCGCAAACGCCGGGAGCGAAGTCGCGCGGCAAAAAGAAATGATGACGGAGCCTTCCGACCTCGCCCTGGCGCCGGGCGTCGCGCCGCCGGATGCGGAGGCGGTGCTGGCGCTGGTCGCGGCGCACCTGTCGTCGCCGCTGGGGCGCGCGGAGCTGGCGCGGCTGCGTTTTCAGCGCGAGCCGGCGGAGTGCGATCGGCGGCAGCAACGCTGGCAGCAGGCGCAGGTATGGCAACAGCGGCGGGGCGGGTTCAGCTTCGCGGCGTTCAGTGACCCGACGCCCTGGGTGCAGCAGGCGCAGGCCTCGAGCGGCGGCCTCGACGGACGCGAGCTGCTGGAGATCGCCTCTTTCCTCGAAGCCATGGCCGGGCTGCGCGAAAACCTGCTCGATGAAGGCGAAAAATCCGGCGGCCAGCCCGGTGACTGGGGGCTGCTGACCGAGTGGGCCTCCGAGCTGCCTGAGTTGGGAGAGTTGGCGCGCGGGCTGCGGCGCGCGCTGTTGCCCTCGGGCGAGGTGGCGGACGAGGCCAGCCCCGAACTGTCACGGCTGCGGCGGCAGCGGGCGCGGCAGCGGCAGGCGATCGAAGCGGCGCTGGCGGGCGAGATGCAGCGCCTGGGGACGGGAACCTCCGGCGCCTTGCAGGAAGAGCTGGTGACGGTGCGCAACGACCGCTACGTGCTGCCGGTGCGCACCGAGGCGCGCCGGCGCGCGCCGGGGGTGGTGCACGGGGCCAGCGGCAGCGGGCAGACGGTGTTTGTCGAACCGCTGGCGACCATCGAACTCAACAACGAAAACATCCGTCTCGGCGAGCAGGAGCGGGAAGAGGTGATCCGCATTCTGCGCGAGTTGAGCCGCCAGGTGGCGGTGGCCGCCCCGCAACTGGAGGCGGCGGCCGGCATCTGCGGCCGGCTGGAACTGGAGGCGGGCAAGGCCGGCTTCGCCGCCGCCTATGGCGGCTGCGGGGCGGAGTTCGGTGACGAGGTGTTGCAGCTCGACGCCGCGCGCCATCCGCTGCTGGTGGCCACGCTGCGCGGGCGCGCCGGGCGCGAGGTGGTGCCGCTGTCGCTGCAGATGGCGCCGGAGCGGATGCTCATCCTCAGCGGTCCCAACACCGGCGGCAAAACGGTGGCCCTGAAAACGGTTGCGGTCGCCGTCTGGATGGCGCAGTGCGGGCTGCCGGTGTGCGCGCGGCGCGCCCGGCTGCCGCTCTGCGACGCGGTCTGGGCCGATGTGGGCGATGTCCAGTCCATCCAGCAGGATCTGAGCACGTTTTCCAGCCACCTGCTGCACATCCGCGGCATCCTGGCCGCCGCCACCCGCCGCAGTCTCGTGCTGCTCGACGAGTTGGGGACGGCGACCAACCCGGCCGAGGGTGCGGCTCTGGCCATCGAGATCGCCGCGTTTCTGCGCCAACGCGGCTGCTGGACGCTGATCTCGACCCATCATGACGAGATGAAAGCCTGGGCCGGACAGCATCCCGGGAGCGTGGCCAACGGCTCGGTGGCGGTGGACCCGGTGACCCTGGCCCCCACCTACCGCTTCCGCATGGGGGTGCCGGGCATCTCCGCCGGCCTCGACATTGCCGCGCGCCTGGGAATGCCGCCGGCCATCGTCGACGGGGCGCGGGCGCGGCTGGGCAGCGGGCAGCGCCAGGCGGCGGAGTACCTGCGCCGGTTGCAGGAGAACCTGGCCGTGGCGGAGGAGAAGCTGCGCGGGGCGGAGGCGCGGGAACGGGAGGTCGGAGAGAGGGAGCGGGCCATCGCCGCCCACGACCGCACCTGGCAGCAGAAGCAGATGGCGCAACTGCGCGCGGAGATGGAGCGCCGCTTCACCGCCTTCTCCGAAGCCGGCGATCGGCGCTGGCAAAAGGAGTTGGACGAGCTGAAGGCCTCGCTCACCGCCGCCCAGCAGCGCAAGTTGAGCGCCGCGCGCGCCCGCCAGCGGCGCGAAGCCGCCGGGGAATGGAAGGCGGAATCGGCCGCCGGCCTGGGTGAAGCCCGGCCCGCCTCCGCCGCCGGAAGCCCGGCTGTGGCCCGTGCCGGCGACCAGGTGCGCCTGCGCACGCTGCGCGCCCCCGCCCGGGTGCTGCGCCGGCTCGACGATGGCAGCTACGAAGTGGCGGCCGGCATGGTGCGGATGCAGGTGGCCGCGGACGACATCGAAGCGGTAATTCCCGCCGCCGCCCCCGCCCCGCCCGCCACCACCGGCAAAAGCGCCGACCGGCTGACGCCGGCGATGCTCGAGGTCAACCTGATCGGCCTGCGCGCCGACGAAGCCGAAGACAAACTGGAACGCTTTCTCGATGACGCGCTCATGTCCGGCGCCGAACAGATACGCATTGTTCACGGCGCCGGCTTCGGCGTGCTGCGCAAGCTCGTCGCCGAGCGCCTCCGCGCCCATCCCCAGATCGGCGCCTTCGCCCATCCCCCGCAAAACCAGGGCGGCGCCGGCGTCACCGTGGCGGAGCTAAAATAGACCCATCCCGCCGCGGAGGGATGGGTGAGTGGTTGAAACCGGCGGTCTTGAAAACCGTTGCGCCCGCAAGGGTGCCGGGGGTTCGAATCCCTCTCCCTCCGCCACCTTCCTGCTATTCGCGCGCCACACCGAGGGCATTCCGCGGTGTGGGCACAAATTGGCTAAAGTAGTGGCATGGGCGAGGCGGCGGCCAAATCGGTCCGACGGGTGGGCATTCGCGAGTTGAAGACCCAGCTGAGCCGCTGGGTGCAGGAGGTCAAACAGAGCTCCACAGTGGTGGCCACTCATCACGGGCGACCGGTGGCGCGACACGCGGGGGCCGCGCCGTTGGCACCGTCGGCCAAGTCGGCGCGGAAGGCTGCCAAATTCACGCAGTGGCGGCCCGCCCCCGGCAAACAACGAGGCGCGGACCCGACCGGGCTGGGGCTCACGGGGTCCCCTCTATAACGACCCCCTCTGGTGTCAAGGGTGTTTTTAAAGACACGTCGCCGTAGTCGTCGAGGTGTGGAAATGTGGGGCCGCAGTGTGGCTCCACATTTCCATGCCCGCGGGCGTTTCGGTTCGGTTGAGTGCCGCGTGCGTAAAAACCAGTCACCGGAGTTTTGTTGTTGCGGTGGGCAAGCCACCATCCATCTATTCGACCATCTGCTTCAGGCCATGATCAGGAGTTCGAACTCCCCGCTCCTCTCCGCGGGGAGGCAGGCTGCTCACTCAAGCGCACGGCCATGGTTAGGCCAGGGGACCCCTCGAGCTAGCCTGCATGTTGCCACCCGTCCGCAAACCGGAGTAGCCCATGCTCCGTACCGACATCCAATACAACCGTCCGGCGAGCTTCCGGGCCACCGCCACCTTGGCCCGGGGTCGCCCTTTGGCCGCCGCCAAGCGGCGATACCAGCGACCCAGTTCCGCGTCGCCGCGCACCGCCGTCTGCGCCGCCTCCACCAGCAGAAAGCGCACGAACGTGTTGCCCTGTTTGCTGATCGCTCCCAGGCGTTGCCGCCCGCCGCTACTGGCCTCCGACGGGATCAGCCCGACGTAGCTGCACAGTTGCGCGCTGGTCGGAAACCGCTTTGCTTCCCCGATGAACGCCACCCAGGCCAGCGCCGTCACCAGCCCCACCCCGGGATGACTCATCAGCCGCTCCGCCTCCGGCCAGGCCGGCAACTGCTTCTCCAGTTCCTGGTCCGCTTCCCGCACCTTGTCGCTCAACCGGTCGAGCGAGTCGAGCAACTCCGCGCGCCGCCATCCCTCGAACCGCGCCATGGCTATCCCCTCCAGCCGTTGCCGCCCGGCCGCCGCGAACAGCGCGCTCTTGCGGCACAGCCCGTGGTTCATGGCCAGGGCGTGCAGGTGGTTTTTGACCCGCGTCCGGGTGCGCACCAGGCTGTGCCGATGCAGCAGCAGGTGGCGCAAGTCCCGCCGTGCCTCGTCCGGCATCCAGATCACCGGATACCGGCCCGAGGCGTAAACAGTGGCCAACAGCAGCGCGTCGCGGCGGTCGGTCTTCTGCTTCCGCGGCTCCATCGCCCGCAGCCGGGCGGCATCGCCCGCCACCAGCCGATGGCCCGACTCCTGCAGCAGCCGTGCGAACCACAAGGTGTAACCGGTGGCTTCGATCGCCACCGTCACCGGCTCGCCCCAACTCTGGTAGAAGTTCCGCACCTCGTCGCCTTCGTGCTCCAACCGTTGTTCCTTCAACAACTCTCCCGTCTCCAGGTCCATTACCGCGACCTGTTGAAAGCAGGAATGCAAATCACAACCGATTACAATAGCCATCTCGGCCTCCTTTGGTTCCGAGCGGCTGGTGTTTACGCAGACTCCACTCTACTCGGGACCGGAGGGGGTCGTTATGAGATCAGGCGCAGCGTCCCCGGCGATGCATGGTAAGCGGGATGTCGGCGCAGCCGACAGGGGCCCGTGCCAATCAATGAGGGCATCACCGCCGCGCGGGCGGGCATCTGGCAGGAGATGGCGAAGAAGCCGGGTGC
>Ga0134128_10006433_pt1 | contig 14233 bp, 11 predicted proteins | sample KB31754_FD_96462 | JGI IMG/M metagenome (GOLD analysis project Ga0134128, IMG submission 96462) | Terrestrial soil microbial communities with excess Nitrogen fertilizer from Kellogg Biological Station, Michigan, USA - KB3-175-4 | ecosystem: Environmental > Terrestrial > Soil > Unclassified ... | reverse complement strand
GTAACCTCTCCCAAAATCGTTCGAGCGCCTAATGCGCGCAGCCGCCCTGCGCGAACCCGCCGCTCCACACTTCGCCGCGGCAGCACACCCACAAAGGCCACGCCTGCTGCCTGGGCCGCAATCGCGTCATCCACATTGTCGCCCAGATAAATCGCTTTCGACGCCGAAAGGCCATCCAGAATTTGCAGCAAGCCTTCGGGATCAGGCTTCGGTTTCGAAATGCTTTCGACTGTAACAATGGTCGAAAAATATCGCCGCAGGCCAAATCGTTCGAGCGTGTGGCTCAACTCGGCACGCGTGCGGCCGGTGAAAATGGCAAGCTTCGCGCGACGGGACAGTCTCTCCAATTGCTTCGCTGGCAGCAACCATCGCTCGCCAGTCACGTTCCCGTGCTTGCCATCGGCCCAATAAAAACTTTCGAACTGTTTCTTCACGTCGGCGTAAGAAAAATGCGCGCCGAGCTTATTCACCCACGCGTGCGTCAGCGTCCAATCGTCATTGAACCCCGAGCGGTTTTTCCATTCATGCAGCTCCTTGCGCCCAACGCGCTTTCCCGTGAAGTGCTGCACTGTCTCCAGAACTGTCCGCTGATACGATTCGCGCACATCAACCAGCACGCCGTCCACGTCAAAGATGATCACTTCCCACGGCGCCCTTGCGCCGCTAGCCATTCTCGTCGGGTTCACAGAATGGTTTCCACAACGCTGAGAAATCTTCGCATCTGTTTCGCGGTGCCGATGGTAATTCTGACGAATCCAGGTCTCTTAAAACTGCTTGCCTGGTCGCGAACCAGAATACCGCGCCGCTCAAGCGCGGCTGTGATGGCAAGACGTCGCACTCCAAAATCGACAAGCACGAAATTCGCGGCGCTCGGGAACACTCGCACACCCAGCCGCGACAGCCCTCGGTCCAAAATCACGCGGCCTTGCCGAATTTCCCGGACGGCTCGGCGCACAAACGCGGGATCCTTCAAAGCCGCTTCCGCCGCCACCAGCGCCACTGTGCCAACTGGAAAAGGCGCCTGCGCACGTTTCAGGATCGCCGCCACGTCTCGATGTGCGAAAATGCATCCCACCCGTAATCCCGCGAGACCTGCGGCCTTCGAAAAGGTCCGCGTCACGGCCAGATTGCGCCTCCGGCGAATAAGCGGCAGCACCGTAACGCCTGAAAATTCGAAATACGCTTCGTCAACGACTACTAGGGTATGCGTTGCCGCGTTCAAGATTTTCTCCAGCCCGCGCGCGTCCAGCAGATTCCCGGTGGGATTATTAGGATTCGCCAAAAAGAAAACTGCCGGCTGCCTTTTCAACGCTCGTAACACCTCACCCAGTGGGAATCCCATTTCTTCGTCATAGCGTAGAGTGTGGATTCTGGCATCTCGTTGTTCCGCGTAGAACCGGTACATCGGAAAAGTTGGCTCAACCAGCAGGACGGACCGACCGCGCTCGATATACGCATCCGAAATCAGCCGCAGCGCTTCGTCGATTCCACCCACCACCAACATTTCACCGGCTTGAACTCCAAACTGTGGCGCCAGCCGCGCAGCCGCTGTCTCCTTTTCCGGGTACATTGACAAAGCTTCTGCGCTGAGCCGCCGCAAAGCTGCCCGCACTTTCGGCGAACAGCCCGGCAAATTCTCATTCATGTCCAGGCGCAGTTTGCCCGCACGATTCTCGAGCATCGACGGACGGTCGTACCCTTCCATCAATGCGCGCCGCGGCATCACTGTATGTCTTACGACGCGTCTCATCGCTTCATCCAAGACGCAAATTCAGCAAGGATGTTTTTGCAATGATTGGAACGCAGATACACGCTCGAAGTTCTCATATCGCAAACAAAAACCGCAGGGGTAAAAGAGGGGTTCACTCTCCAGAAGCTGATGTTGCTTGTTCCGGGGAGTCGGTTGCCGCCGAATCATCGGTCGCTGGCAATTCGCCGGCGGGCGGCTCGGCGGGTCCTGCTGCGGCCGCGGGCGTTGCCGTAGTATCAACTGCGAGTGACTCTAGCCGCGCGCCCAGCGCCGCGGCAATCAAATCCACGACGATTCGCGCACCGCGCCCGTCGCTGTCGCGTTCAGGATTGTACGCCGCAACCTCGAAAGCCACGAGCCGTCCCTGCGTCACGAAAACTTCCAGCGCCTGCCGGACTTCCTCCAGTCGTAACCCGCCGGTTCCCGGCAAATCCGTCGCTTGAAAATCTTCGCTCGCAATCACGTCGACGTCCAGGTGCACAACCAGCTCGTTCTTGCCCCCGTGAATGCGCTCAACGGCCATCTCCGCGGCGGCCACGGCGCCCATTCGCTGAATGCCGTTCGCGCGAAAAATCCGGATAGGAAAGCGCGAAAGCATTTCCTCCTCTGGCGGATCCAGCCGGTTCACACCAAAAAGCGCCACGTCCGGGTCGCGCACCAGCGGCGGCTCGCCCCAGAAGCGAACCATCTCCGCCGCTCCGCGCCCCGTCAGGTGCGACACCACCATTCCATCGACGCACCCCGAAGGCGACGTCGCAGGAATATTCAAGTCCGCATCGCGGTCCATATACACGATGCTTGCGCCGCGATAATAGCGTCGCACGCCGGCGATTGTCGCCAGCGCCGACGAACAGTCGCCGCTGATGATCAACGGCAACCCGCCCGTCTTCACAGCCACTTCCACGCGCGGCTTCAGCGCTTCGAGCGCTGCAACAACCCGACGCAAATTTCGCGCGCGCGGGCTTTCTTCGTCTGGCTGGTACATCGCCACCCGATCATCACCCATATCGGTGACGCTGTATCCCAACGATTGCAATCGCTCGACGAGGCCCGCCTCCCGCAGCGCCCGCGGGGCCTTTTCGTGCCCCGCCGCAAGCGCCGCCGCACTCGTCGGCGCGCCCAACAGGACAATCTGCTTCGGCTGGCGCACAATCCGCACCGCCATGCTTACTCCTCTGACTTGATTAATTGGGATCGGGTCAACTTGCTACGGGCTTCCGCCGCGCGGCAAGCTCCGGCGGCAGTGTGAACCGCACGTCTTCGCGGATCAAATCGAGATCTCGCTGGTCCGTGAATCCAAAATTCGCCAGCCGCTGGCTCACCTGTTCAACCAAAATCTCGGGCGCCGAGGCCCCCGCCGTCAGCCCTAATCGCGCGACGCCTTCGAACCACGCCGCTTGCAAATCGTTACCGTCTTCAATCAACCGCGCCGCCACACCAGCCCGCTGCGCTACTTCCACCAAACGATTTGAATTCGAGCTGTTCGCCGACCCAACCACCAGAATCATATCCACTTCGCGCGTCAGCGACTCGACCGCTTCCTGCCGGTTCTGCGTCGCGTAGCAAATATCGTCCGACGCCGGCCCGACAATTTTCGGAAATCGCTGCCGCAAGCGCGCAACAATTTCCTGCGTGTCGTAAAGGCTCAGCGTGGTCTGCGTCAAATAAGCCAGTCGCTCCGGATCGTCCACCTGCAATTCGTCGACTTCCTCAACGCTGCCCACCACCACCGTCTGCTGCGGCGCTTCCCCCGAAGTGCCGACAATTTCCTGGTGGTCGCGATGGCCAATCAAAATCAGCGTGCGCTCTTCACGCGCGAACTTCCGCGCCTCCAGATGCACTTTCGTCACCAACGGGCACGTGGCGTCAATCACACGCAAACTGCGCTCCGTGGCTTCTTCGCGAACTCGAGGCGGAACGCCGTGCGCGCTAAAAACCAGTACTGCTTCCGTGGGCACTTCGCCGATCGTCTCAACAAATATCGCTCCGCGCTGCCGCAACTGCTCCACCACGTAGCGGTTATGGACGATCTCGTGATGCACATACACGGGTGCGCCATAGGCCTCGAGCGCCAGCTCAACGATATCTACAGCGCGCACAACTCCTGCGCAGAATCCCCGTGGACGCACCCGCACCAGCACCTTTCGGCCGTTCGCGGTACCGCCATTGCCGCTACCCTGAATGTGCGTGAGGTTCCCCTGCATAGAAACTATGTTACCCCATCCCGCCTCGCCCCGTCACCCGCTTTCGCTTGCGGGCGCTGAACTAGTTCGTGCCAACGAAAGACGCGTTGCCTCTGTAGCTCATGTCCCGCCAGCGCCTTTCGCTGGCTGACATGAGGCCAAACATCTGCTGCTCCTCCCACGCTTCGGCCACTCCGCAGCTGCTTGGTGGTATTCTCTGTGGCTCAAACCAGCCCGCAGGAGGGTTCGCATGTTGCTGAGGGATAAAATCGCGATCATCACCGGGGGTGGCCGAGGCATTGGCCGCGCCATTGCCAAGCGCTTCGCCGCCGAAGGCGCATCCGTCATCGTCGCGGCCCGCACGGCCAAAGAAGTCACCGCCGTAGCCGCTGAAATTCAGGCCGCGGGCCACAAGGCCTCTGCCATTTCCGCCGATGTATCGCAGGAAACCGGATGCCAGAAAATCGTTGAAGAAGCGCACAAGCTCTTCGGTCAAATCGACATTCTCGTGAACAACGCCGGCCTACTCGGCCCTGTAAAAGCAGTCGAAGAGATCTCGCCCGCCGAATGGGACGAAGTCCTCGCTGTAAACTTGCGCGCTCCCTTTCTGCTGTCGCGGCTGGTTTTACCGGAAATGTATCGCCGCAGCGCGGGCGCCATCATCAACATCTCGAGCGTCGCGGCCAAAGCCGCATTTCAGTGGAACGGTCCGTACGCAGCTTCAAAAGCGGGGTTGGCCGGCCTAACAAGAACGCTCGCGGCAGAATCAGCGCGCAAAGGTACGCGCGTCAATGCGATCTGCCCCGGGCCGGTTCCCGAGACAGAAATGTCTCAGGCGCTAGGCAAAGCTCTTGCCGAACGTCTGAACGTGGACGCGGACACACTCTTTCAGGGATTCCTGCAGGGAATACTTCAGGGACGGCCTCAAACAGCCGATGAAGTTGCCGCCGCAGCGCTTTTTCTCGCCTCATCCGAGGCGAGCGCCATTACCGGGCAGACTCTGAATGTGGACGGTGGAATGTCCTTTTACTGATGGCCTCGACGCGGACCCATTGCTGGCGCGCCACTCTCACTAACACGCGGCTGTTTGCCTCTACCCAGCCAAGCCCGCGATCCCCGATTTCGCTCACCAGGTAAACAGCTAGCAGCAGTATCAAGAAGCTGCCAAACAGGATGCCGAAAATCAGATACGCGGCTACCAGCTCCTGGAAGAAATACATCTGCAGGGCAATCAGTGCGGCAGCAACCCACCAAACCCACTTTGGCACACGCTTAATGCTCATTCGGATACTTACCCCCGCTTTGTTAGATGCAAGTAGGTGACCGAAGAGACCACGCTGGAAGTGTTTACGAATCTTTTACTTAACAAAACTGGCGAGGAACAGCTTCCGAGATTAGACCAAGCAGATTCCCAGAATGTGACACAGTTTGCGGAGTGTAGCCTTGCAACCGAGGCGCCTCTGAAGCTCCAATTAGCTTCTTTCTTTGAGCTTCGCCACCAGACCGCTCCGAACTAGCCATGCCAGGGTCTCGATAAAGAAATTCTGCGATAAGTGCCGGTGCTTTTCTTGCGGCCATACGCGCATCGACCCGTGACGTGCCATGGCTGGAAGTTCCCTCTCATGAAAGACAAATCGTGGAGGCCGATGGGTGAGCCAGCGAATGTACTCGAAAGTCTTCCGGACGAGACTGCCGGGCTGCGCTACGAGCCGATGGTGAAGCGCGCCCCCAACAGGACTGATCCACGCAAAAACGAGGCATTCGGGCGGCTCGGGCGAGAAAAACGAATAACCATCACCACTAGTGAGGTACCCCACGAAAAATCCACCTGCTTGGCTGCCGACCGGAAACTTCGCTGGCGGCAAATTCTCCTGACGAACCTGTGCTTTGGGCGCCGCGAGGAACCAATAGCCTCGCAAGCCCCCGCGATTCGCCGCCACAGGCTTGTAGCCCTTCAAGTAGGGTGCGGCAAGGGAGCGAATCCACGCGACAGATTCGCTGGAAGATTTCCGCGGCTGTCCGGCGCGGCGGGCAGGCTTACTCTGTTGCCGAACTGCGCTCTTCGGTTTCTTCCGCGTGGCCTTTTTTTTCAACGGCCCTCGAACGGATACCGGTCGGCCGCGAGCACCGCCGCAGCGACGCGCCGTCGCAGCGCGATTGTATCCACGGCATCGCGCTTGGCGAAGCGCCGCAGCACGGCGATCTGCGTGCGCAAGTTGTCGCCTTCGAGCGTCGCCGCCAGCGCTGTGCGCGCCTCGCGCTCAACGCGATCGGCAGCATCGGAAATGAACGCGCGCGCCGCATCGGCCATGATCGAAGCTGTATCGCCCGCTTTTCCGCCGGCCGCTTTCTGCGCACGCCGCAGGCACGACTCCATCGCGTAAATTTCCATCACCACGTTGGCGAGCGACGCAACAATCTCCTGCTGCTCGGCGAGCTGCTCGCGGAATTTCTGCACCGCCGCGCCCGCAGCCAGCAAGAAAATCTTCTTCCCGTTCGCCACCAGCCGCTCCTCTTGCGCCAACGGCCCGGTTGGTCCTTCTTCCATCGAGGGTCCCGCGAGAACTTCCTCTGCCAATTTCATCGTCGCGGGGATCAACGGCAGTCCGCCGCCCATCGCGCGCTTCATCAGCATCTGAATAATCAGCATGCGATTGATTTCGTTCGTGCCTTCAAAAATGCGGTTGATGCGGCTGTCGCGATACGCGCGCGCAACCGGATAATCTTCGTGATATCCGTAGCCGCCGAAAATCTGCACTGCTTCATCAACGCAATAATCAACTACTTCGCTGCCATATATTTTGCTGATGGAACTTTCGATCGCGTATTCCTCGAGCATTTTCATGCCCTGCTCGGTTTTCGTCAGCCCTTCGGGCAGATTCGCCATGGCGAAGTCAATCTGCCCCGCCGAGCGGTAAATCATCGACTCGACGGCGTAAATTCGAATCGTCATCTCCGCCAGTTTTGCGTCAATCAGCCCGAACTTCGCAAGCTGTTTGCCGAACGCCACGCGTTCTTTCGAATATTTCGAAGCCGCTTCCAGTACTTTTTTCGAGCCGCCCAGGCAATAGGCTCCCAGACTGAATCTGCCTGTGTTCAGCGTATTGAACGCGACAATATGCCCGCGCCCGATTTCATGCAACAAATTCTCCTTCGGTACCGGCGTGTTTTCAAAAAACAGTGCTGTGGTCGAACTGCCTTTGATGCCCATCTTTTTTTCTTCCGCGCCCGCGGAAAATCCCGGTGCGCCGCGCTCCACAAGAAAACACGAAAATTTCTCACCATCGACTTTCGCGAACACCACGAACAAATCCGCGAACCCGCCATTCGTGATCCACATTTTCTGCCCGTTGAGGATCCAATTCTTTCCGTCAGGCGAAAGCACCGCGCGCGTCCGAGCGGCCAGCGCGTCCGAACCAGCCTGCGGCTCGGACAGGCAGTAGCAGGAAATGATTTCTCCAGTCGCAATTCGCGGCAGATACTTTTTCTTCTGCTCTTCCGTCCCGAAATAAACGATCGGCACCGTACCGATTCCCGAATGCCCGCCGTGCGTCACGGCGAACGACGCATACGCGGAAAGTTTTTCAGCGAGTAATGTGGCGGAAACCTTGTCCAGCCCCGCGCCGCCATATTCTTCCGGAATTCCGCCGCCAAGCAATCCCACGTCGCCCGCTTTTTTCAACACTTGCGGCATCAGCCCTTCTTTATGCTGTTCGAGCTCCGCCGCCAGCGGCAACACTTCCTTCGCCACAAACTCTTCCGCCGTCTGGCCGATCAGCCGCTGGTCGCCCGTTAAGTCCGCCGGAGTAAACACATCTTCCGGTCGGCACGCGGAAATTAAAAATCCGCCGCCGCGCATCAGATTCTGCGTGATTGTCGTCGTGGCCATATGACCTCCTCGCTGCACGAAAAACATCGCCGCCGGTCGCGACGGCGCAACCAACAATTCTTATCCACCCTGCGCTGCTTCCTTAATTTTCTCCACGTACTCCGCAGGAAATTTGTGCTGCGCGGCTCCGTCCAAAATTGTTTGCAGATAATGTGGCGCGGGGCGAAGTCCCTTGTCGACCTTCGTCGCAATGTAAACTTGCGCGGCGGCCTTCTTTCCTTCGCCGTAGGTCACCGTCACCTCGATGCGGCGGTACTGTTGCGGCGCGCCTTCGTAACGGTCGAGATTGCGAAACGAACTCTCGGGAATCCTGTAAAGGATGCCCTCAACAACTTTTCCCGGCGCTTGACGGATATTCGCCGTGGCCACGCCTCCGCGCGCTTTGCGGTTGAACACGAGCTCGTAATTCTCGAGCGTGCCACGATGCTCTTCGAGAATTTCAGCGCGCGTGCGCATCTGCGCCGAGTTCATGTTGGTCGCGTACGCAAAATACCAAGTAACAGGTGCCGGCATTTTTCCCTGTTGAAGCTGGATTTAAACTTGGGCCAACGACTTCACTATCTTAGCGGGATTCCCTACTACGGGTAAACGCCTGAATATCTTGAGGTGCGAAAATCACCGGGGCGATGGCCGCATCAGACGGCGCGCTCGAAAATTCCCGCCGCGCCCATCCCCCCGCCGACGCACATTGTCACCAGGCCGTAGCGCCCTCTGTCGCCGCGCCGCGCGAGTTCGCGCAGAATCGTCGCCGTCAATTTCGCTCCGGTGCATCCCAGCGGATGGCCCAACGCGACCGCGCCGCCGTTTGGATTCACGCGCGTCGGGTCAAGTTTCGCCAGCTTAATGACTGTCAGAGCCTGCGCAGCGAATGCCTCATTCAATTCGATCACGTCGATTTTATCGAGCGTGAGGCCCGCAAGTTTCAGCGCCTTCGGAATTGCAAACACGGGACCGACGCCCATTTCTTCCGGCGGGCAGCCTGCTGTCGCAAATGACACGAATCGCGCCAGCGGTTTCACGCCTAGCGAACGCGCGCGTTCTGCCGACGTCACTACCGCCGCGGCTGCGCCGTCGCTCATCTGCGAACTGTTTCCTGCCGTCACCACGCCCTTCACGTGAAACGCGGGCTTCAATTTCGCAAGCGCCTCCGGCGACGTGTCCGCGCGCGGACCTTCATCCGTGTCGAAAATCACCTTTGTAGTTTTTGGCCGGCCGCCATTCGAGCCGTCGAGCGACGTGAAATCCACCTCGACCGGTACGACCTCATCCTTGAATTTTCCCGCCGCGATCGCCGCAAGCGCCTTCTGGTGACTCTGAAAAGAGAATTCGTCCGCCGCCTCGCGGCTGATGCCGTATTTCTTCGCGAGATTTTCGGCCGTCAATCCCATTCCCAAATAAGTGTCGGGATAGTGGTCCATCAGCCACGGATTCGGCGAGATTTTGTTTCCGCCCATGGGAATCAGACTCATGGATTCGACGCCGCCCGCGAGAATCACTTCGCCCTGCCCCGCCATAATACGCTGCGCAGCGATAGCGATGGATTGCAATCCCGAGGAGCAGAAACGATTGATGGTCATTGCGGACGCTTCCACCGGCAGGCCCGCGCGAATCGACGCGATGCGTGCCACGTTCATTCCCTGCTCCGCTTCCGGCATCGCGCAGCCCAGAATCACGTCTTCGATTTCTTTCGGGTCAAGCCCCGGCACGCGCGCAATCGCTTCGCGCATCACCGTCGCCGCCAAATCATCCGGGCGCGCCGCCCGCAAGGTTCCCTTGAACGCTTTCCCTACCGCCGTCCGCACCGAGCTGACAATCACCGCTTCCCTCATGCCTCACCTCAAAAACTATTCACGTCAAAACTTACTGCCGTCGCCGCTATTTGTTGCGCTTGTGTTCATTGGATGCCACACGGGTAAAAAAAGCAACTCCGCGGCCGGACTCTGCGGTCTTGTGAAGGGAATTGTTGGAGGCTGCAATAGACCTCGCGCCCATTCGCGCGCGGAATCCGCGAATGGATGCCTGAGCTTGATAAACAAAACGCGACTAGTGCGTTTCCAGCTTTGGGCGTTTGCTGTAGCGTTCGTACAGTTCGAGTTGTTTGTTATCGAGACTCGTTTGCTGCCCCTTGATGAACAGATATTTCACCTGCGTGCGCAATTCGAGCAAATCGCCATCGGTGACGACCAGGTTCGCGATTTTGCCCGGCTCGATTGTGCCAAGTTGGTCGCCGAGGCCGAGCATTTGCGCGGCGTTGAGCGTGACGGCCTTGAGGGCTTCGCCATGCGGCAAACCGTAACCGACGGAAGTGCCCGCGTACTGCGGCAGTCGCCGCGAAAACGAAGTATTGAAGCTGCCGAAAGCGATCTTGATTCCGGCGGCGTAAAGCTGGCCCGGCATGGCGTATTCGGAATCGTACGGATCATCCTCCGATTGCGGCATGGTGAGAACGGGGCCGATGATTACGGGAATATTGTCCTTCTTCAGCAGATCGATGGTCTTCCAAGCTTCAGAGGCGCCGGCGAGAATCATGCGGACTTTTTGCTTTTCGCAGAATTCGACGGCTTCGCGAATGTCACGCGCCTTGAACGCGATAACCAGCAACGGCTCCTTGCCTTCGACAACAGGCGCGAGCGCGTCGAGTTTCAAATCGCGCTGGAAATTATCGGGATTGCCCTTTCCCTTCGCTTCGGCGTAATGGCGGGCCGCGTCGAATAAATCGTCGAGCTGGTAGATTTTTTTCTCATAGTCCTTTTTGGCTTCGGCGTATGGACGCTGCGTGAACGTGAACGTCGAGAAGTCGAAAGAGCCGGTTTGAATCGAAGGCCAGGTGAGTTCCATGCTGGCGTGACGGCTGATCACCATATCATTGATGTTCCAGCCGCCGAGATTCACGGCCGAGGCTTCCCCACCAATGACGCTGCCTCCACCGCCTCCGAAGCCGCCGAGCCTGCCCGGCACAGTGAGCACTTCGGTGATGCCCGCGGCGCGCGTGACGGGGACGTGCGCGCTATCGGCGTTGAACGCCGTCGCGGCGGTGACGTCAGGATTGAATTCGCCGGTTTCCGTGGTGTCGATCGTCGCGTTCACCGCACCTACTTCTTCCAAGCCAACTTGTGTGACTGGATCGAACATTCCGGGGTAGATCTGCAAACCCGTGGCGTCGATGACTTTCGCGCCTTCAGGAATCGCGACGTCCGCGCCGACGGCGGCAATTTTGCCGTCACGAATCACGACGACGCCATTGTCGATGGGGGCTCCCGCGAGCGTGAAGATTTTCGCGCCCTTGATGGCGTAAACGCTCGGAGAATCCTGCGGCGAAGTTTGCGCCGGCGCCTGCGCGAAAACGGGAAGGGCGAAGGCGAGCGCGAGAAGCGCGAAGCTACATTTCATTGACTTGAGCTTTCTTACTTTGGCCTTCGTGGTGAGGGAAATCACAGAGCACCTCCCGCCATCATGGAGCCAGCCTCGGGAGGAGTCTTTTCCTTGCGCGGCTTTTTCTCGTTCTTGCTTTTTTCCTTCTTGTTTCCCTCGGCAGCGGGCTTCTGCGGAGGCTTGCCGGTGGCCTTTTCCTTCTCGAGCAAATCCTTGCGTTCATTTTCAAGCGCGGCGCGCCCCGCGATATCCTGCTGGCGGTCGAAATAAACTTTGCCGTCGATAATCGTTTTCTGCACCACGGCGTAAACGCTCAGCGGGTCGTGATTGTAAATCGCGAAGTCCGCGTCTTTTCCCACTTCAATCGAGCCAACGTGATTGTCAATACCAAGTTGAATCGCTGGATTCAGCGTAACCAACCGCAGCGCTTCATTTTCATTCAGGCCGCCGTATTTCATGCTCTTGGCCGCTTCCTGATTCAGGTGACGCGCTTCGTCGGCGTCATCGGAATTGATCGACACGATCACGCCACGGCGCGTCATCAGCGCCGCGTTGTACGGGATCGCCTCGTACGCTTCCATTTTGTAAGCCCACCAGTCGGAGAACGTCGATCCGCCAATGTCGTCCGCGGCCATTTCGTCGGCCACTTTATAGCCTTCGAGGACGTGCTGGAACGTGCGCACCTTGAAGCCGAATTCCTTGGCGACGCGCATCAGCATCAAAATTTCGTCGGAGACGTAAGAGTGACAGTGAATGTAGCGCTTGCCTTCGAGCACTTCGACCAGCGGCTCGAGTTGCAAATCGCGGCGCGGCGGAATCAGGTTCTGTTCGCCCGCGGCCTTGCGGCGATTGTACTCCGCCCACTTCTGCTGATACGCCTTCGCGCGCGTGAATGCATCGCGAATTGTTTCCTCCACGCCCATGCGCGTTTCGGGATAACGCGGCGCAACTCCCGGCGCACTGAAGTTCGAGTGCTTCACGTTTTCGCCGAGCGCGAATTTAATTCCGGGCAACGCGTCTGGGAAAGGCAGCTCGTCGGGCGGCGCGCCGTATTTCAGCTTGATGACGATGGTCTGTCCGCCGATGGGATTCGCGCTGCCGTGCAACACATTGCCAACCACCACGCCGCCGGCAAGCTCGTGGTAAATGTCGACATCATAGGGATTCAGGACGTCCTTGATATTCACCATGGACGAGACGGAAATACTGCCTTCGTTAACGTCGCCGTCGACAGCGATGTGCGTGTGGCAGTCGATGATACCGGGCATGACGTAGAGTCCCGTGCCGTCGATCACCTTCGCACCATCTGGCGCTTGTACGTCTGTGCCCACGGCGGCGATTTTGCCGTCGCGAATCACAATCGAGCCGTGCTCGATGCGTCCGTGCGTGACGGTAATGATCGTCGCGTTCTTAATCACCGTAACATTCGCATCATCTTGCGTTTGCGCGCGCGCAACACATGGCACAAGCGCGAGAGCCGCCAGCATCACCGTGATTTTTTTGACGCTCAGTTTTTCGAATGTCATTGCTGCACCCCCTCCGCGCCCGTTTGCTCACCTATCATCGGCTTGCCGGAATGATCCGGCGGTCCCGGAGGAGGCGTCTCTTCATGAATCTGGTACCGCATGCCGTCAACAAACACGTCCTTGATCTTCGTTTTCTCGCCAAAGAGGTCGCCATCGGTCACTACAAGATTCGCGATTTTTCCCGGCTCGATTGAGCCCAGGCGGTCATTCACGCCAAGAATCTGTGCGGGATTCGTCGTCATGGCTTTCAGTGCATCATCCGGTGAAAGTCCTTTGTCAATGGCCTTCTTCACATCCTTTAGAATTTCCTCCGGCTTGGTAATTCCGCCGGAGTAAAACGCGTAGAGCACGCCAGCTTTTGACAGCGCAGCGGGCGTCGACGGCGCGCGGTCCCACAAACGCAATTCGCGCAGCGTGATGTTGTCCGTGTCCGCGTCTTTCGGCATCGTGGGCCAGTTGACATTGACGAACACCGGCAATTTGCTTTGCGCAATTTCGTTCGACATTTCGTAGCCTTCTTGCGCGCCATACATCGCCGCATGAATTCGCCATTCGTTTGCCAGCCGAATCGCGCGGTAGATGCGCAACTTCTCATTTGCGGGGAGCAGAACGAGTTCATTGTCCTTCAGCGCCTGCCCCATGACGACTTCCGTGCGGTCATACGGAGGCCGCTCGACGCCTTCGTGATGCGCGTTGTAAGCCGCTTTCGCATCTTCGTACCATCGCGTATCAATAAAAACCTGCCGCACATAGGCGATCACGCCCATCAGCGAGCCGGGGAAGCTGAAGAATCCGCCCGTAGGCTCGAATGAAAGGTCGAGCGTCGCATGCGGCTTGACCACCATGTTGCCGGCGCGCTCGTCGCCAAAATCGATAATCGAGCCTTGCCCGGGGAACATTCCACCTTCGGGCTCGACGAGCGCCGTGGTAAATCCAGCGCTGCGCCAATTCTCGATGCGTGGATCGTCAGGATTTAAATTATTCGCCGCGACCTCCCACGGCGTGGTGCCTGGGCGGTCTTGCGGTCCCGTGGAAAGCTTCGAAGGCATGGGACGCGCCGCGCGACGTCCGCGCGCAGGACCCATCTGCGGCGCCTCGGGAGCAGGCAGCCCGACGCTCGTGCCCGCGTCGATCAAGCCGGGATAAACCGTCAGGCCTTTGCCGTCGATCACCGCAGCTTCGGGCGGAATCGTGGCGTCCGCGCCCACGGCTTTGATGATTCCGTCGGCGACAACGACGGTGCCGTTCTCGATTGGCGCGCCGGAAACGGGCACAATGCGCGCGCCCTTGATGGCGAAATAGCGAGGCTCGCCCGGCGTGATCAGAGAGCTTTGTGCCAGACTCGCTGGCGAAAAGTTCAGCGCGGCAATCGCGCACAGACCGATGGTGACGAGCGAGACCACGAGCATACGGATGTAGCTTCGTTGTTTCATTTCACACCCCGAAATTTACGCTTTGCTGAGGACACCACCCCGATGCCCTGAAGCATGGCTTAAGAGACGCTGGATGCTAT
>Ga0134128_10006432_pt1 | contig 14233 bp, 14 predicted proteins | sample KB31754_FD_96462 | JGI IMG/M metagenome (GOLD analysis project Ga0134128, IMG submission 96462) | Terrestrial soil microbial communities with excess Nitrogen fertilizer from Kellogg Biological Station, Michigan, USA - KB3-175-4 | ecosystem: Environmental > Terrestrial > Soil > Unclassified ... | reverse complement strand
TGGAGGCAGCTCGGATGAGGGCTGCAAGTGCGGCCGACAGCTCGGCCGATCCGTTCAGCTGACTGGATTGCTCTCGGTCGGCAAACGCTCGAGAGACTTGGAAGAAGGTTCGACCTTCGGAGCAATCAGCGTCCTCGCGGCGCGAATTGCAACCGCGACGGCGAACATCGGCAGGATCAGCTGCCAGAGCTCCGACCAGAGCCTCGGCAGAAGTTCGGTTGCGAGATGCGCCCATTGGAGTTGGGGAGCGTGGATCGGGCGCCAGTCGGCGGCTACTCGAAGCGAGGTCACCGGCCACAGATAAGCCACTGGGAGCCCCCGGTCCGTCATCATGTCGAGAATTCCGTGGCTCGCCATCGACGCGCCGACCACGACCCCGGCGGTGAGCGAACGGACGCCGAGGCGTCGATGGAAGACCGACGCAAGGCAGCCAGCGGCAATGGCGGCAAAGAGCGAGTGGGCGGCGCCGCGATGCGAATAAACGGACGTGAATGGAATGTGGAACAAGCGGTGGGACACTGCGTCGATGTCGGGCGCCGCGGCGGCGGCGGCAGCCGCGATAAGCAAAGGCCAGGGTACCGGTTTCCTGGCGAAGGCCAGCGCGGCAGCGAGCGGCACCAGTGCATGGGTCGTACTTAGCGGCATCCGCTTACCGGCCGCGCGCTGGCTTGAGGCCGGGCTGCCGTACTTCCGCCATGACTGCTTCGCTGAACTGCGCCTGTGCTTCGGTGAGGCTTTCGCCGCGCCAGATTCCGAGACTTCCGTCGATGACCGCATAGGAGAGGCCCAATGAGGGATTCGCGCTCTCGATGAGGCTGATCCGCCCCCGCTTCATCAATATCCTTTGATTGCTCGAAGCCATTGGATCCCTCCGCAATCGACTGCTCGAATCCGCGTCATTGGCGATGCGGTTCGAGCATTCTCGATGGTAACGGCCATTGCCATGGCTGAGAAGCCGCTGCGCGGATTGCAGCTTGTCGCCGATACGGTCCGACGCCGGGGGGCAATCCCGGCGCCGGACCCGAGTCACGCGCCATTTTGGGGCGACGCGCGAGGCTCTGCGCATATTAACGTTAGATAAGGTTACAGGGAAGCTACCAAGACGCGATAAATCTCGTCTTCTCGCGCCTGAGCGACCAAGCGGGCAGCCCTATGCCGGACTCCGAACCGCTGTTCCGCGCAGCTCACCGTCTTCATCGGCAAAGCCGGCTCGGCGGGCCGCCGACTTCACACCCACCGTTTGTGTTATACCGCGGGCCGCTCGAGCGGGCGATGCTTGCTCCCGAACCGGGGAGAAAAGCAGATGCCCATCATTGTCGAGCAGGGCCGTTCCGGGGCCTGCACCGATGCAACCTTGCGGGCGATGTTCGAGGATCGCAAGAAGGTCTTCGTCGACCTGCTCAAATGGGATGTGCCCGTGCTCGACGGGCGTTTCGAGATCGATGGATTCGACAACAGCCACGCGACCTATATCATCATCGCCGACGATCAGGGTGATCATCTCGGCTCGGCGCGACTGCTTCCAACCACCCGCCCGCATATCCTGAACATGTTGTTCGCGGAGCTCTGCGCCGGCGTACCTCCGACCGGCCCGGCGATCGCCGAGATCACGCGTTTCTGCCTGTCACCGAGGCGGAGCGCCGAATCGAGGCGGCGCACTCGCAACCAGTTGATCACCGCGCTCACCTGGCACGCGCTCGAACATGGCATTCATACCTACACCGGCGTCGCCGAACTCACCTGGCTTCAGCAGATTCTCGCCTTTGGCTGGGACTGTCGGCCGCTCGGCGTGCCGCTTCGTTTCGAATGCGGCATCATTGCCGCTCTTGCGATCGAGATCAGGCCCAACACGCCTGAGCTCCTTGCCGCCAATCGAATTTGGGACCTGCCGGGCAGGGATTCCGGCCTGATCCCGCAGGCCGCCTGAGGGGGATGTATCGCCATGAGCGCTCTTGAAGCGACAGTCACCGACAATGCGGATCATTGGTCCAGGCTGCTGCTGGGGCGAGGCTGGTGTGTCATTCCGAATGCGGTCTCGCGCCAGTTGATCGGTGAGCTCGACTCTGACCTCTCGGACGATTTCGCACAGACTCCATTTTGCAACGGCGGCTTTTATGGCCCGCGCACCAAGAGGTTTGGCCGGCTGCTCATACGCTCGCCGCTTGCCAAAGACATCGTGCAGCATCCGCTGATCCTCGAAATCTCGCGGCGAGTGCTCGAACCGTGGTGCGACACGATCCAGCTCAATCTCACTCAGGGACTCGCGCTCTATCCCGGAGCGCCGCCGCAGCTTCCGCACCGGGACCAGGACATGTGGCGAGGGGCGATCGGCGACATCGAATATCTGGTGAACGTGATGTGGCCCTTCACACGCTACACGAGCTCGAACGGTGCGACGTTGGTTTGGCCGGAGAGCCATGGACGCCGGGCGCTCGATGCCGAGCAAGCTCAAGAAGGGTTTCCGGTGGAACTCGAACCCGGCTCGGCACTCATGTTCCTCGGTTCAACGCTTCATGGCGCGGGCGGCAATTCGAGCGACGAAGTCCGCCGCGGAGCCATCGTCAGCTACTGCCTCGGCTGGCTGAAACCTTATGAGAATCAATGGCTCGCCTATCCGCCGCAGATCGCGCGCGAATTCAGCCCCGAGCTGGCGGCGCTCGTCGGCTACCGCCAGCACCGACCCAATCTCGGCAATTATGAAGGCCAATGCCCATCGGTGCTGCTGCAGCCGGATCCGCCTGAGCGCTTCGCCGCGACGGACTCGCTCCGGCCAGACCAGGAAGCGCTACTTGCCGATTTCCTTCGCGGGCAGAAATGGCCAAAGCGCGCCGCGCTCGCGTGACGGACGATCGGGCATGACGCCGCCCGGAACGTTCGAGCGTGTCTATGCGGCGATCCGCGAGCGGCTGCGCGACGGGCTCTATCGGCCGGGCGAGCGACTCGAGCCGGCGCTTTTGTCGGACGAGCTCAACGCCAGCGTTACGCCGGTCCGCGACGCGCTCCACCGGTTGACCGGCGAGCGGCTGGTCGAAGCGCCCCGCCATGAAGGATTCCGTGCGCCGATGATGACGGAAACGCTGCTGCGCCACCTGTACGCGTGGCATCGCGATCTCGTCCTGCTTGCGGTCATGAAGCATCAGTCGGTTGCGACCGAAAACAGGATCGCGGCGAACGGAACGAACGATGTGCCGGTGCACGAGCGTCAGAACCGATTGTTTCTGGAGCTGGTGCGCGGAGCGGGCAATCCCGAGCATGTCGCTGCGCTCGAGGCGCTGAGCGACCGGCTGCAGGCCGTCCGGCGGCTCGAACGATTGTTCGTCGAAGAGACCGACGCCGAGACCTGCGAGATCGTGCGGGCGCTCCGCGCGAACGACCGTAAGGCTCTCCGGAGCAGCCTCATCCGCTATCATCGGCGGCGAATGCGGGTTGTCCCGCAATTGCTCGCGCAGCTGCTCGAGGCATAGCTGGAGCCGCGAGGCTTCGCCGTTGGGACATCCGGATATCGGTCCGCCGCGGCACGAAGGAACAATCGGAAAGCATCCAAGCAATAAAGTGGATATTTGCGCTGCAACGTCCAGATTGCATTCGTCATGGCCATGACATCTGAAGCAGGAGAAAGAGCCATGAACCGTGAGCATGAGCATGAAGATCTGATCGACCTTGGCGCCGCAACCGCGGAGACGAAAGGCGGTCCTTTCGGCGTCGATGATCATCGGGCCTCGCTGATGAACCCGGACTCCGGCCTGACGGCGGACTGAAATAAGCTGTGCGCGAGCGCCTGTCTCGTGGCGGGCGCTCGCGCAGACCGGACACCGATTTGCCAATTTGCGTCCCTGCGCCGATCGAACCAAGCGCCAAGGGGGATGCGTTCATGTCGCCGCGCGAACCGTGCGGCGATACTTATCCTTCAGGCAGCGGAGCCTTTCGCCGAAGCGCGATCGCGGCGTGCGCCGCGCGGCGCTGGACCGGCGGCCTGGACGACCACTCGGTCGAAATGCGCGATGGGCCCCGGCCGGCTGATCAGATAGCCTTGAACCTGCGTGCAGCCGTCAGCCTTGAGCGCATCAAGTTGCTCTTCCGTTTCGACGCCCTCGGCGATGACGGGCATTTCAAGTCCCTGGCCGAGACCGATCACCGACCGGATGATCGCCCGCGCATGCGGGTTGTCCAGCATTTCGTTGATGAAGCTGCGGTCGATCTTCACCTTGTCGAACGGGAACATCCGAAAATAGCTCAGGGACGAGTAGCCCGTACAGAAATCGTCCATCGAGATCTGAATGCCGAGCGTCTTCAGCTCCTGCAGTGCGGCCACCGCCTTTTCCGGTTCCTTGATGAGCAAGCCTTCGGTGATTTCCAGGTCGAGCCGAACGGGATCCATTCCCGTTTCGGCCAGGATTCGCCTGACGATGTCGACGAAATTGCCCGGGATGAACTGAAGCGGCGACAGATTGACCGAGAGCCGAAGCGGCGGCTGCCATGAAGCGGCTTCCTTGCACGCCTGCCTCAGGACCCATTCGCCGAGCGTGTCGATATAATTGCATTCCTCGGCGAGCGGAATGAAAACGTCCGGACTGATGGCGCCCTTCGCCGGATGGGTCCAGCGCAGAAGCGCTTCGAACCCCGTGATCGTCCCTGTGACGAGATCGGCGAGCGGCTGATAATCGATGGAGAATTCGTCACGGCCGAGCGCGAGCTTCAACTCGGCCTCCATCCGGCGCCGTTCGCGCATCGCCTCGTCCATCGCGGGCTCGTAGAAGCGGGCGAGGCGGCCTCCTTCGCTCTTGGCGCGATACAGCGCCAGGTCGGCGTTCTTGATCAGATTCGACGCATTCGATGCATCGGTCGGATAGATCGCAATCCCGACGCTGCACCCGATACGGACCGATTGGTCCTGGAGCTCGAACGGACGATTGAGCGCCGCGATGACCGAATCGGCGGTTTGTCCGGCCTTGGCCGGCTGCCTGGCGCCGACCTGGACCACCGCGAACTCGTCTCCGCCGAGCCGCGCGACGAGGGTCTCCTCGCCCACCGCAGAACGCAGCCGATGGCTCACCTCGATGAGCAGCTCATCGCCGAGAGGATGGCCGTACAGATCATTGACTGCTTTGAAGCCGTCGAGATCGAGACACAGCAAGGCGACCTTGCGCTGGCCGGTCTGCTCAAGCGTGGCGGCGAGATGGTCGAGGAAGACGGCGCGATTGGGCAAACCGGTCAGTACGTCATGATAGGCGAGGTGGGCGATGCGCGCCGCCGCGTCCTTGCGCTCGCGAATATCGCGGACCGCGAGGATGAACATCCCGCTTCCCTCCTCGAAGGGGCGCGCGACCAGCTCGACCGGGCAGCGGTCACCGCTTGATGTGACCAGTTCCGACTCGGTTGGCGTACCGCGCGCGAGAAGCTGCGCGATGTCGAGGTCGGGGAAAAGTTCGGCAAGCGTAGACGGACAAGCGCCAAGCTCGGTGTGGCCGGCCGCGCTGAGCAGACTGCGGTTCGCGTCGGCGACGACGGCTCCGTCGGTCAGGATCAAACCTTCGACCGCAGCGTCCGCGAGCCTTCTCAGGCGATGCGCCTGAGATGCCGCCTGTCTCTGGATCTTCCGTTCTTCGACAACCGTCACGAGACCGATTGCGAGGATCGCGAAGGCGATCAAGAAGACGGCAGCGATCAGACCCTCGCCGCCGATCGACGTCCCGTGAATCGCGTCGGGCCGACCCGGCACCATCATTGCCGACGACATTCCGGTAAAATGCATCCCGCAGATCGCCAGCGCGAAGAGCGCCGACGCAGGCCATGGAAGGATGTGGCTGTCGCGTTCGACCCGCCGCTCCCGGACGACCAGCGCGGCGAAGCTGAAGATGACGCTGACGAGCACCGAGGCGATCACGAACCGCCGGTCGAGGATCATGCGGTGCGGCATGATCATCGCGGCCATCCCGACATAATGCATCGTCGAGATACCGGCGCCGAGGACGGCCGCGGCCAGCAGCTTCGAGAAGCGCCGGTCGCTCAAGGAAAACCAGAAGCCCACGCCGCTCAAGACGATCGCCACGGCGATCGACAATATGGTGCGCTCGACATTGTACGCCGTCACCGGCGCTGCCCTGTACGCCAGCATGGCGATGAAATGAGTCGCCCAAATCCCCATTCCCGCGACGATGCCGGCTGCAGACAGCCAGAGCATCCGGCGCTGCCCGGACTCGCGACGCGTCTGTTCGACAATCAGGAATGTGGTGAAGCAGGCAAAGGCGCAGACCGCCGCGGCGATCGCGACGATCCGCAGATCGTGTCCGAAAATTATGCACTCGATGACTCTTTCCATGCTCGTCTCTTGAGGCGGGAAGCGTCAACAAATTTCGATGGGTTCGTCCGTTTTGGATGGATCGACCCGATGTCCCTGCCCACCCAGGGGCCCCGAGGCTTCGCCGGCCGCGGCGCGGGCGAACCATCGGCGCGACAGGCCCGAATGGGGCCTTTACGCGCCGGACCTCGATCGCCGCAGCTCTACACGAATCCAAACAGGCGGCGCTGCTGCTCCCAGTCAAGCGGCATGGCTCCCTTCAGGAGATGCCAGCAGGTCAGATGATCGGGCTGGGTACCGTCCACGATCGCCGCCTGGATATCGGGCGCCAGATAGTTGATTCGCAGCATCCTCGCGAACGTGCTCGGCCCAATTCGCTTTTCGCGCGCGAGTTGCGACAGAGTCTGGCTGCGATTGGACAGCATGAACGCGCGCAGCTCGGCGGCCTTGTTGAGCAAGTCGACCAGCCATGGCTTCGGCGCTGCTCCCTGGCTCGGACAAGGGTCCACCGGCAGCGCGAAACGCGGATGTCCGCAGATCAGGAAGGCCGGTGCGTGGATGACGTGCACTTTGTCGGCGGACCGCGATGGCTTCACACTGCTCTTTTCGAACAGACCCACCCCGTCCCAACCCAAAAAGCGAGTCAGTTCGTGGCAGGAGACATAGAGCCTGAGCTCGGCTGTATTGACCTCGGCGCGCGGGACGAGCGCTGACAACAGCGCCCTGAGCGCCGGTTGGTCCATCCTGCGGAGGCGCTTGGCGGCCCTGTGGCCCATTCGGAGGAGGCGACCAATCTCTTCCGAATAGAGGCCGAGCGAGAGGACCGCATCCTTCAGTTCCACCCGATCCACGAGAAACGCTCCAAGGGCACTGACCGCAAGTTGCTCGGTCCGATCGGCGCCCACCATGACCCTTCTCGTAATGCCGTCCCGCGACCAGCTCGTATATTCCGATTTATAGCAGCGCTCGGCTCGCGACCGGCCCGTCCCTCCATGAATTCGCATCCGTCGCCCCTGCTCGTCGTGGAGGATCCCGAGCAGAAAATTGCGAACCGGGTCGCGTCGCGCCGGGAACCGAGTTTGCCGCACCTGCTGGACAAGGTCCCATTGTTCTCTCGATGTAAGCGGCTCGATCTCGGCCCGGATCCACTCTCCGCGATGCACGATGTAGCCGGCATAAATGGGGTTCCTGAGCATGGTCAGGATTCGGCTCGTATAGATTGGCCAGCCGCCCCGCTCGCGACCGGATTTGGTGGTGAATTTCCGGGTCGTGCAGCCGCGCTCGCGAAACTCCCTTGCCAGTTGATTGGCGGGCGTGGTCGGAAACCTGTCGAACATTTCTCTACGAGGGGCGCGCGTTCGGGATCGGCAAGCAGGCGGCCGCCCTTGGAAAGCGTGAAGCCAAAGGGCGGAGTGCCGCCGACATAAAGACCGCGGCGCATCAGCGCGGCCTTTTTGTCTCGGGTCCTGTCGCTGGCGAGTTCGCGCTCGAACTGAGCGAAAGTCAGAAGGATGTTGAGGACGAGACGCCCCATGCTGTCCGATGTATCGAAAGTCTGGGTGACGCTGACGAAGCTGGCGCCATATTTGTCGAGCGTGTCGATCAACCGGATGAAATCGCTCAGGGAGCGGCTCAGCCGGTCGATCTTGTACACGATAACCATGTCGATTCGGCCCGCCTCGATGTCGCCGATCAACCGTTTCAGCGCCGGACGCTCGAGGCTGCCGCCGGAAAATCCGCCATCGTCGTATCGCTGGGGAAGTTCGACCCAGTTGCGATGCGACTGGCACATTAGATAAGCGCTGCAGACCTCCCGCTGAGTTTCGAGCGAATTGATCTGCAGGTCCAGGCCAGCCGAAGTGCTCTTTCGCGTGTAGATCGCACAGCGCATTTGAGGGTTGAGTGTTTCGCGTGGCTCGAACGTCATCGGGCATCTCCTGGAGCCCCGCCCGGTTCACAGTTTTGCATTGCCGATGGAAAAGACGCCCCGTCAAGAATGTGACGAGGCGCCGCAGTTCTGCAGCTGCTTTGCCACAACATCGAACGCAACGCCATCCGCCTTCGAGCATTACTTTAGATAACTTGGCAGAGGCCGAATTGCGTCGGAGACTCTCTTTGCCTCATCGCCGAGGTCCCGTGCCCTCCCCAATCGCCGGGCTCCCTCGCGGTGGAGCACGTCAGCGGCTCGATTGACAGGGGCGACCAATCGGGCCGCTTTCGATTCTGCTTTGGGAAGTCCGCGGCTCGACGCAGACCCGCTCAGCCGGATTTCCAGCAATCGTCGGAGCGTCCCTGAAACCGGCCACTTGGCCGGGCGGATCGAATTGGGTCGGCTGCTCCGGGCTGCAGATTGAGACGACGTTGCCGCCATGCCGTCTTTCCAGATTCGGAGCGCACGCTTACGGGGGGTCGAGTTCTGTTAAGTCACAGAACTAGACTCACAACTTAAGTGGAAGTAAATCAATATCTGCTCGGGAGGACAGCGCGAGCAAATTTGGCTTGGCCGATCAGACGAGCGGCCAGACCAGCCCGGCGGCTCGGCGCGGGCCTGACCCTGTTGTCTTGCGTCGAGTCGCCTCGCTTCGAGCCCGGCGAGCGTGCCGGAAGGCAGGGACGGCGCCATGACCGGTATTCTGGACAGATTTTACGTCGAACACACAATTTACGGCGCGAGAGTGATGGCCCGCTCGTTCCAATTGACTGCGAGCTGCAGGTCGGATGAAGAGATCGACGCCCGCGTTCAGCAGCTCAAGGATGATCTCGACGCATGCGCGAGAGACATGAAGCGCCTGGTCAGGCTCAATCAACGGGGAGCGATGTTCGCCGGCTGGCCCAAGATCGAGGATGAATCGGCGGACGAGTGAAGTGCCGCGGGGGTCTATTTATCGCCGCCCGGAGCTGCCGACGAGAGATAGTGCGGAATCGACGCCGGGGCGGTCTTCGGCGGCGCAGGCGCGACCTGGTGGAGAAGCTTGAGATTGAACGGCTGTTTGAACTGGCATCCGAACTGGGTGCCTTTGACCCAGCGCACCTCAGCGTCGATCAGCCCGCCGGCGGCGAAATCGAGCCGGATTTGAGCGCCGACATCGATCTCCTCCCGGCATTCGACAAGCGCGCCGCCGCTGGAAATATTTCGCAGCCGTGCGCCCAGCACTCGGCCGTCCTGGTGGAGCAGCGCCGCGCGGATGATCCGGATTCGGGGCTCGCGCGGGGGCAGTTTCTCGGGGAGGGTCGCCGCGCCCTTCTTGGCGAGCGCAAGCGCTTCGTCCGGGGGCATCGGCTTGCCGAAGATATAGCCCTGGACGAGGGAGCAGCCGAGGTTCCGGACGAGCTGCAGCTCCTCGTCGGTCTCGACACCTTCAGCAGTGGTCTGCATCCTCAGGTCCGAAGCGAGGCCGACCATCGCGCGGATTAGCGCGGCATTGCGCCCTTCCAGATCGGATGCGCCAGTCACGAATGACCGGTCGATCTTGATCTTGTCAAAAGGCACGCGCTGCAAATAGCTGAGCGACGAATAGCCCGTGCCGAAATCGTCAAGTGCTAGCTTCACGCCTATGGCCTTGAGGCTGCTGATCATCTCGTGGACGTGCTCGTCATTGCTGAGGAACACGCCTTCGGTGATTTCCAGCTCAAGTCGTTTCGCGGCGAGGGCCGTCTCGCTCAGGATCGATCGCACCCTCGAGGGAAGCGACGGCAGCTTGAACTGGATCGGAGAAAGATTGACCGCGACGGTGACGTGCTGCGGCCATTTCGAAGCCTCCTCGCACGCGGTTCGAAGGACCCATTCGCCAATCTCGTTGATGAAACCGATTTCCTCGGCGAGGGGGATGAAGATGGCGGGGCTGACCAGGCCGTGCTCCGGATGGTGCCACCGGACCAGCGCTTCGAAGCCGGTTACGGCTTCACTCGACGCATCGACACAGGGTTGAAACACCAGTTTGAGCTCGCCCTTTTCAAGAGCGAGACGAAGGTCCGATTCCATGATCTGACGTTCGCGCGCAGCCTCGTGCATCTCGGACGCGAAGAAGCGGTAACAACCTTTGCCGGCAGCCTTTGCCGCATAGAGGGCAAGGTCGGCGTCGCGCATCAAATCGTCGGAAGTTCGGTCGTCATAGTCGGATGTGACGATTCCGACCGATGCACCGATCGATACCACCGTACCGTTGATCGTGTAAGGTCGGGAGAGGCTGTCGATGATGCCCTGTGCGAGCACCGAGAGATCGGCTTGCGAAGAGGTCGAGGGCAGCACGACCTCGAATTCGTCTCCGCCGAGGCGGCCGACCTGTCCGAGCTCGCCGATGACGTCGCGCAGCCTCAGGGACACGAGGCGCAACAACGTGTCGCCGGCAGGATGGCCAAGCGTGTCGTTCACCACCTTGAAGCGGTCCAGATCGAGCAGAAAGACCGAGCATCGGTGCTTCCGCCGCGCCGCCCCGACCAGCGCATCGTCAAGCGCTCGCCGCAATGCTTCGCGATTGGCGAGTCCGGTCAGCGAATCCTGACGCGCGAGCCGATCCAGCTCGACCTCGGACTGGCGCATCTTGGTGAGGTCGGAAGCGAAGCCACGAAAACCGAAAAAGCGACCCACGTCATCGTGGACCGGCCTTCCGCTGATCGACCACCAGGTCTCGTTCTTTGTCTTGGCGCGGACGATCAGGTCCTGGAACGCGACGTGGGACGATAGATAGAAGCCGAGGGTCCGCTCGGAGGTCGCGCTTCCATCGGTCACATCCGTCGAGGTCAGGTCGGTGAACGCCCGACCGATGAGATCGTCGGCTTCACGGCCGACGGTACGGGCAACGCTCTCGCTGACGTATGAAAGGGTTCCGTCGCGGCCGGTTTCCCAGAACCAGCCCTTGCCGCTGCTCTCGAACTCGCCAAGCAAAGCCTCCGCACGCGTGCGCTCTGGACGCGGCTCGTCCTGAGCCGGCGTCGCGCCACTCCGGAGCATGCGCCTGATGCTTTCCACGAGAAGGTCTTAACCGGACATGGTTGATATAGTCTTAGCCGATCGTCCCGGCCCCTTCGGCTCAGAGGCCTTTTCGTCGGTCAGGCTCGCCTTCCCAACCATTGCTGAATTTCGCTCGAAGCCGAACCTTATCCCCTGCACTGCGTTGAATCTCGAATGCCGAGCCGGATCCTATACTTCCGGGGGGCTGTCCTTGAAGCGTTGGAGGACTTCGCGCCGGAGGACCTTCTGGAAGCAGCTCGCGCCGCCTCTTCCAAATATCCGGACCTTACCGCGGAAATCTGGCAACGCGGACGCAAGTCCGCGGTAATCCGGCCCTGCTGGCACAGCCGGGTGCGCCATATGCCGCTTGATGATCGCGAGCCGGTAGCGAAAGCGCTCGATGTTCGGGGAAAAACCGACGAGCGGCTGCGATCAGCATTGCCCCGGTAACTACCGGGGATGATCATTCGACCTTGATGACGGACATTGCTGGGGCGGTCGGTCCTCAGATTCGGCAAGCTGGCCGCGCAGGGGAGGCTGGAAGCGGGGGGTTCTCTTACCGAGTGGAAAAACCGCCGCCATCCGGCCTCTCCTGTCACATCGATTGTATCGCGGGCTGTCGCGGTTACGATCCTTCGGTTGCCCTATCCCGTCAGGAAGAGATCACCGCAAGGCGGTTCGTGGGCATTCGGGTTCAACGGCTCAATCTGTCGCGGCGGCGACGGGCCAGTTTCCCGCGAGGGCCGAAAGGAATGATTGCAAGCCACCGCGCGCCCTGTCGCTGAGTTCGATTCTGTCGGCACCCCGATCGTCTCCGCAAGGCATGCGCTTTACGAGTTCATGGTCTTCCAGAAAATCGATCCAACGACCTGTCGTGCTCAGCGGAGTATCCGACGATCTTGCAAGATCCGCCACGGAGAGATTTCCGTCGCGATAGAGCAAGAGGAGGACGTCCCAGGCCGGCTCGCCGAACATGAACCGCGGGAACAGCCGGGATCGAGCAGTCCTTGCCGCCATGACCATGTCTGCGATCGGCCCATATTCGTCGGAATTCGCTCTCGCCTGCCCATTCCGAGCACGGCCGACAGGTCGGAGATCCTCGCGCATGGCTCCTCCTGTGCGCAACAGCGCCTTTACCTTCGATAGCATAACACGCGGCGGATGCTTTTGCACACGCAAACGCGCCAGGCGCGGATCGGGATGAGCCATGCATCCAGCCAATCCGCTACTCGCCCAACCCGCGCTTTGGCGAGGCCGGGCGCTGCCGCCATCGCCGCCAGGAATGCATGAAGTGACGGCGATCGGGCGCAAGTCGTTGCTTTCACGCAAGGAGTCGGTAGTAAACGGAGGATTAACGACTCAGGGCGCGAGTAATCGGGGTATGGCGACGGACGAGAGCGAGAAACCGGGCGCTTTCTGGGACGCCGTCCCGCAACTGACCGAGCGCGACCTCATCATCGAACTGGTCGCCGGCGCCGGCGCCTTCAGGCGTCCGGACCTGCTGCAATGTCAGTTTTTCGAGCATGCCATTGAACGATCCTATCGCGCACTCGCCGGCGGCGCGGAGCCCGAAATCGAACGCGTAGCCGTACTGGACGAGCTTTCAAAACAAACCCTGTCGGTATGGCTAAGGGCCCAGGTGCGCGCCAGCGACGCGGAAGCGGAAGATCCCGCGCTGCTCAAATTCCTTGCGCGCGGAACTCTCGCACTCATTGCCTGGATGGACGGATCTCGAAGGCCGCTGCTGCAGAATCTCCAGCAAGCCATACGAGTTCTGGCCTGGGGGACGTCGGTCACGACAACCGCCCATCCGCCCCTGCCATCCTCTGCCAAACTCGTTCGCGCAATCGAATCATGGCAACAGGCCAAGGACGCGGCGGCGGCCAATCACTCGGTGCGCATCATAAGCGCGAGCGGCTCGGTGGAGCTCGACCTGTTCAAGAGGATCGTCGATCCGGGCGCCCTTCTGGTGGCGAAGAAACTGGTCAATCATTCGGTCGAGATCATCTTTGTCGTCGATCGGCCCGATTATCTGGGAAGCCACCGGTGGAGGTTGAGGCACGGCGAAGCGGCAACCGAAGTCCTCGTCCAGTCAGGCACGCTGCTCGACAAATTTCCTCGACGCGAGATCGACGTAAGGCCCGGCGACGCCTTGCGCTGCCGGGCGGATGTGGAGACTTCCTACGGACCCGATAACGAGGTCCTCGCGAAGAACTATCAGATCGTTCAAGTGCTTGAGATCATGCCTGCGCGCTGGGCGGAGAGGGAAGCGCTACGGACGGCAGCGACGACCGCTGTCCCGGGCCATTCAGCCGAGTTCGAAACGGCTTCCTGATCATCGAAGTCGAATTGAGAAGCAAATTCCCAGTCTGTCTTCGCGCAAGCGAAGCCCCGGAAGATTGGGCGTCGAACGTCAGCTGTCGACGGGTTTGTTGAAGCCGTTCCAGAGAGCGACAGGACCGCCCGCTATGGTCACGATGTCAACGCGCTGCTGACCGAGGAGCACTGCTCCTGCAACGCCGGCCAGGAGCCACATGATGATCGCACCAACGATATATGGCCTCACTTCTCGCCTCCTTCGATCGACCCGCAACCGGCCCGTCGAGTCGCCAGGAGGGTGCGTTGTACAAAGGGAAGAGTTTACATTCCCTCTCCCTGATCGCTCGAAACAGGGCTTTCGAACGTCTCGTGCCTTGGCTGGAAGCGGCCGGCGACTACCGCTCCCGGGGCAGCAGCCCGATTCCGAGAATCCAGGCGCACCACTCGGCGCTGCGCTGCTCCGCCGGAGAAGTATTGCTCGTGCGCAACGCTGGCCTGCGGCAGGATGAAGGGTGCGCGGCGCGCGCCGCGCCGATGCGACTGATCATTCGACCAATGTCGACCGGCCGCTCGAAGCGAACTCCGGCCCTTGTCGAAGCAACCCAGGCCAGTCGGCTATGCACCGTCAACCCGCGCCTGCGCAACGTCACGCCAGACCGAAGCCC
>Ga0134128_10006431_pt1 | contig 14234 bp, 10 predicted proteins | sample KB31754_FD_96462 | JGI IMG/M metagenome (GOLD analysis project Ga0134128, IMG submission 96462) | Terrestrial soil microbial communities with excess Nitrogen fertilizer from Kellogg Biological Station, Michigan, USA - KB3-175-4 | ecosystem: Environmental > Terrestrial > Soil > Unclassified ... | reverse complement strand
CGTCATCCACAGTAATGATGCCGAGTATATCTCCTGACTCGTCGATCACGGGAAGCGCCAGCAGGTTATATTCAGCAATCCGCTGTGCGACTTCCTTCGCAGGCTCCTCCGGCTCCGCCCGTTGAAACTCCGTTCGCATTACGCTTTCGAGCGGCATTGACGGATCCGCGAGGATCAAGCTTCGCAATGCGATCACGCCGACGAGTTTCCACGAGCCTTCTTCCTCCACGACGTAGAGGTAGTAGATCATGTTTGGCGTCTCGGCCATTTCGCGTAGTCGCGCGAGTGCTTCACCGACTGTAAGCGCGCGTGGGAGCGTGACAAACTCCGTCGTCATCAATCCGCCCGCGGTGTCGTCTTCGTAAGGAAGCAGCTCAACGACGTCAGCCTGCTCGTCGTGCTCCATCAGACCGAGCAGCTCTTCCGCCTTCTCTTCGGGAAGATCGCCAAGCACGTCGGCGGCTTCGTCAGGCGACATCCACTCGAGAATGTCGGCGGCGCGCTCCTGGTCCATGTCGCCGAGTATGCGTGCCTGGCTCTCGGCAGGCATCTCTTCGAGTGTCTCGGCTGCGGTCTCGTCGTCGAGCGCTTCCACGACTTCCGAACCGTGGTGGTAAGAGAGTGCTTCGGCGAGACGGGCGATCTCGACTGGATGGAGGCGCGCGAGTTTATCGCTCGATGACTTCAACTGCACGGTCGCAGCGTCAGTCGCGAGATATCCGACGTCGGCCCAGTCAAGAACTTCAACGGGTTTTCGCGAGCCTGCAAAACCGGCGGGCGCGAGTCGTCGCCACAAGCCCTGGAGACTCACGTCCGCGCCAGTCACGCGCCATTCACCGGCGGCTTCGATGATCTGAACATCGTTGACACGCACGACTCGTTTCCCGTCGACGTCGATCAGTTGTTTGTCGAGCACATCACGCGCGAGCAGGACTTCACTTTCACGACGCACAAATGGACGGAGGTCAAGAATGTCTGAATTGAGGCGCACGCCGTGTTCGTTCAACTGCGTGATGCGCCAGCGGGGAAGGAAAAAGTCGCGGCGGCGATAACGCGCGACGAGACCGGTCACTGGAGGATGATCATCAGCGCCGAGACGCACAATCACGTCTTTGATGGTGGCCACACGTAAGCCTTCGAGGTCGCGTATCGGCCGGCCCAAAACCTGGGACAAGTAGAGCATGACGGCATAATACAGGAGCCACGGATAAACACGGAAAAGACGGATTTAATCCAGGAGATTTATGGCGCGGTCGAGGGCGCGGTCGTGACGGGAATAAATATCGGTCCTGGTGAGTGGAGTTACTTTGTCAGGTTTGACACCGGCGCCTTCGAGTCGCACACCGCCCGCAGTCTTATAGTCAAACTCACTGACATCCAGTACACCGCCATCGGGCAACGCGTGCCGGTTTCGAATCGCAAGCACACAGCCGCACGTGCCGCTGCCAAGCACCTGCGCGCGACGTTTCGCCTGCAACGTCGCCGCCAGGATCTCCGCGGCGCTCGAAGTGTTTTCACTCGTCAATACAACTAACGGAAGTTTGGTCGGCGCGAGCGCTGAGCTACGCCACAAGCGTTTCGGAAAAGTTTGCAACTCAAACGACGCCCCGGAACGATCTGCAAACCGGCCGAGATTCGTTCCTTCATCGAGAAACAGCGACGCCACATCAGCCATCGCTTCAGCATCACCACCGCCGTTGGCACGCAGATCTAAAACTATTCCTTCCGCTCCTTCGAGAACTTCCGGCAGGTTCTTCGCAAACTCGATCGCCACACTCTGCGTGAAAGCATCGAGCCGGAGAATCGCGATCTTTCCTTTGCGCTGATTGTTGAATCCGAGATTGCGCTGGCTCCAGTAACGCTGAAGCACGGTCGACTTGCGCTTGCCGTTGCGAGTGATCCATCCGATCTTGACGTTCGTGCCTGCTGATCCATCGAAGATGTTTGCGATCACTCGATGTCGAATGTTGCCTTCCTCGCCCAGACCGAGATAGCGCATGCGTTGCGCGACAAACTGCGCGACCGGAATATCGTCGATACTAGCGATCACATCGCCTGGTCGAATATCAGTCTTCGACGCTGCTGAATCAGCCTCGATCTGTATGACTGTCGGCGCATGTTCGACTTCGCGAATCGTCAGACCAACGGTTACAAACCGCGGCGTCCACCAGTCAAACTTTTCGTCAGGTGAATAAACGCGCGTGTGCGCGTCCCGCAATGACGCAATCATCTGGCGCAGCACATCGTAAAACTCCTGCGTGTTGCCGGCGCGTGCTGCAACCGGACGGAACGTGGTCCGCTTTGCCTGCCAGTCGATTCCGTGAAACGTCGGATCGTAGTAACGATCCTGAATCGTTTCCCAAACGTCGTCGAACACTGCGAGTCGTCCTTCGACAGTCGCCGTCGATACCAGTTTGGAATCATCGCGAACTGCACGTGCAACACGCGTGACTGCGAGTTGAGAAATTAAGAGGGCTATGAGGAGAGCGGCAAACGAATTTCTGATAGCGCGGTTTCGTCCCATCTCTACCTCGGTGGCTTGCGAAAGTTATAGCGCAGCATCACGCGCATCGGTATCGGTGTTCCGTTCTTCATTGCCGGGAAGAAGTGCAATTGACGAACTGTTGCGATAGTCGATTCGTCGAGACCGAATCCGGCCCAACGAACGATTTGGATCTCACCAACCTTTCCATCCGCGCCAACGTCGACCACGACGTCGACCGTCGCTTCAGCATCGGCGCGAGCTGCGGACTGCGGATATTCAGGTCGCAGCCTTCGATAAGGCCGGGGCGTGCGAATGCCCTGAACCTCGGCAGCTTTCTCGTCTTCAGGTGCTTCCTCGATTACTGCTTCTGCGGGAGCGGTCAAAACGGTGCGTTGAATTCGCTCGTCTTCGTGACTCTTCTTTATTATGCCGATTAGACGCCCTGACAGAGCGTCGTCCGCGAGATACTGTGACAGCCGTGCTTCTGCTTTGGTTGCTTCGGCGTTTTCAAAGCTTGGGCGCTCCCATAATAGTAAACGACCTGTGCGCGCGTTCACCAAAAAAATAGAGCAGTACGACTCGAAATAAACGGGCGACCCGAAAGACGAGCGTCGCAGGGTTTGCGCGTCTCCGAGAATATAGAACTCGCCGGCCAGCGCCGAACCGAGATCTCGCGCCTCGCTCACTGTCAGGTTCAATGATCCCGTGTAACCGATGCCTTTTGCCGCAGCGCGACTCAGATCAGCATCGGCGATAGTTACTTCGCCAGTTGAACGAAGTCGAGCCCGAATTGTTTCCGATGCTTGTTTAGCGATCGCCGTCGATCCAAAATCCAGCACACTCAGAACGGGACGCTGATTAGCGTGGGCATGGGCGCTCGCGATGATCAGGACAAGAAAAGCAACGGCGGATTTCACGCAAAGGCGCAAAGAAACGCAAAGACGCAAAGGCGGGTCAAATGTTTCGAGCCTGCCTTTGCGTCTTTGCGTCTTCTTTGCGTCTTTGCGTGAAATTCGCACCTTATGAACCGTGAGCCGACCTTTCAGGTAAACCGCCACGATGATAAAGCTCGTAAACTTCGTTCTTCACGTCTGCGGGGAAACAAACTCGATGTAGTTCATACGCGTGTTGTAATCCCTTCACTACATCACTCACTTCACTGATCTCGCGAATCTGTGGCGAAGCATAACCGCTCTCCACGTAGATGTGTGTCTTCGGTTCCGATTTTTCAGTTTCGTAGTAACCGTAATAAGGCACGTCGCTGGCGTGGTCCTCGATGAAGTAATAATCAGGATCGAACCCGGATCGCGCGACTGTCTCCCTTGCGGTCATCAGAAATGCGGCCTTGTGATCAGGTGGCATATCGAGATCGATCGCTTTGAACATACGTCGTGAGACAAAACGACGACTCAGATCGCTCAGGATCGCATCGCCAGACCTTTGCCACTGCTTGATATGAAACACGAAATCCGAATCATCGACTTGCATGTGATCGCTAACCGTCAGTGTTTCGCGACGCAGAATTTTCTCAAAAGCAGTTCCCGGCGCATGCCAAACTTCTTTCCCCTGGTCCAGTAACACCAACGCGCGGCGAATGATCGAGCGCAACACCGCTTCCGCTGATCGCAGCGTGCGATGAAAGTAAACCTGGCGAAACATGTAGTAACGCGCTTGCAGGTATTCCTCGACCGCGTAGATTCCACGCGCCTGCACGTAAACACGATCCGCAGCCTCGTCGATGGCGAGCGCGTTGATGATCCACTCGAGATCGTAGATGCCATACTTCGCGCCGGTCATGAGCGAGTCGCGCAGGAGGTAATCCATTCGATCGACGTCGAGCTGCGACGAGACGAGTTGGGCCAACGCTGCCGGTTGAAACTTGCCTTCAATAATCGATGCGACTTTACCCGGCAAGTCACTCGAATGTGATCGCAACAGCTCGCCGATCTCGGAATGCTCATCGAGGATCACTTGCACGGTCCAACGCTCGTGATGGAAGTTGAGCACCTTCTCCATCACGTGTGAAAAGGAACCATGGCCCACATCGTGAAGCAGAGCGGCGGCACGTGCAGCGACGCGATCTTCACGATCGATCGTATAAGTTTCACTCAATCGATCGAGCACGCGCGTCATGAGATGAAATGCGCCGAGTGAATGAGTGAAGCGTGAATGCTCTGCGCCCTGATAAGTGAAGAGACCGAGACCGAGTTGCTTGATGCGGCGCAGACGCTGAAACTCCGCAGCGTCGATCAATCGCATCATCAACTCGCCTTCATCGGAATCAGTTTGGAGACGGATGATGTTGTGAACTGGATCGCGATAGATGCGTTCAGGCATTGCGCGAATATTAACAGACAGTCGCCCTCTTGGGAGGCAAACCGTTTACAAGATTCACCTGATTTTTCGGGACTAATGTGCAAATTCTCCAACAGCCTTCCGGTCCAGCCGCACCGCTGCCTCCGGTTGATATTTCTGGATTTTCCCATTTTTTTGGATTTGAACGGCTGCCTGCCAATTGTTAAGTCTCCGAATACTTAGAGAATCGTCCACATACCGCGCGGGCATGGCATTTGCCAAAAACCGGCCCGACGAGGCCTCTTTTTAGCCGCTCGTTTGGAATTCTTCGGTGCTGCCAATAAAAAAGGGAGATTTTTTCACAGGAGGGGGCGGCACCTTTTGTCTAGTTTAAGAAAGGAAAGCAGAAAATGAAGAATGTCTTTAAGTTTATTGCTCTGTCGGCACTGCTGATGTCATTCGCGCTATTTGCTGGTAGCGTGTTTGCGCAGACGTCGACGACAGGGTCAATTGAAGGATCGGTCTCCGACACCACCGGTGCAGCCGTTCCCGGAATCGCTGTTAAAGTGTCGAGTAGTAACCTGATTTCGGCACAAACGGCGATGACCGACGATAGTGGTCGTTACAGGATCCTGAACCTTCCGCCAGGAAAATATACAGTTACCATTGAAGCGGAAAAGGGATTTGCCAAGTTTGAAAGAACTGATGTTGAAGTAAATCTTTCCCGAAATACGTCCGTTGAAATTCAGCTTCAACCAGCAGGTGCACAGGCGTCCGTGACGATTACGGACACTGCCGGCGCTGCTGTTGACGTAAGCGGCAACACCACCGGATCGAACGTTTCGTCCGATCAGTTTTCAAACTTCCCGACACAGCGCACTGTGCAGGGCCTCTACACGATCGCTCCCACAGTTACCCGTTCAGGTTTGCGCGACGCGACTGGCCGCGACCGAGATCCTTCGGTAGCTGGTTCATCGGGTCCCGAGAACAACTACATTCTCGACGGTGTGAACACCACTGACCCCGCGTTCGGTGGTTCGGGTGCGAACCTTCCGTTCGAGTTTGTGCAGGAAGTCGAAATCAAGACCGGTGCGTATGGTCCGGAATACGGAAAATCGACCGGCGGTATTTTTAACGTTATCACCAAGAGCGGTGGCAACGAATTTCACGGCGACGTCTTTGGCTATGGCACAAGCAAAGGCCTGGTGCGCGAAGTGAAGAACTTCCCATTCACCGGTTCGGCGTTCAACGGCTTCTCAGAAGTTGACGTCGGCGGCGACATCGGCGGTCCAATCGTGAAAGACAAGCTCTGGTTCTTTGGAGCTTTCAATCCACAGAAGAGAAAGAATTACTACCTGACGCAAACGTTCCACGCGCCCGTGGACAACGACGTAACGATTCCGTTCTACGCCGGCAAGATCACATGGGCTATCAATCCGCGGAACACCTTCACGGCCTCGACCTTCGGCGATTTCACAAAGATCGACGGATTCCTGGCCACCGCAGCCTTGAACAACATCAACGGTTTCGGCGACGATCTCACGTCTTTCCAAGGACGCCAGGAGACTGGTGGACACAACTACGCATTCCGTCTCAACTCAACGATCACGAACACGTTCATCGCTGAGGTTTCCGGCGGTCTGCACTTCCAGAGAGCAAACACGATCCCGCGCGCGATCGATGCTTCACTCATCGTCGACAACTTTGCGGTGTTAAGAGGCGGCAACGTGCTCACTCCGACGTCGACCGGTGTTAACTTCGGCGGCGGCACTGGCTTCCTCGATTTCGTTGACGGTCGCGGTGGCTCATTGCAGCGCAACTTCTCACGTGGTCCCGGCTTTGGTCTGTTCTCAGATCAAACTCGTAACCGCTATGAGTTGAACGCTCACATGCAGAACATCGTTGGCGGCAGCCACACGATCAAGTGGGGTTTTGAGTTCAACCAGAACAAATACGATATCGACACCCGCTCCAGCGGTCCGGCTGTCACCTATGCGTTTACGCCGGGTGCAGTCAATGCTGACGGAACGCCATTGAGAAATACTAATGGCGACTCGAACGTGACCAACGGCTCACGTATCGCTAACAACTGGCTGGTCTGCACGGTGCGTGGCACTGCCATCACCTGCCCGACCGATCCAGGCGTGAATCGTGCGCTCGCTATTCCGGGTGCAACCCTGGCGGCGTTGGGTCTGACTGTTAATCCAGTCGCGACCACCATCACCACTGCGGAAGCGTTTGGTAATCCGTTCATTCTCAGGAATACCACCCGCGTTCGTGACTTCCAGCTCGTTGGCGGAACCTACACCAACGTGGAAAGCTTCTACGCCGGCGACGATTGGAAATTCGCCAAGAACTTCCAACTCAGCTTCGGTATCCGTTGGGATTACCAGCAGTCGTACGGTAACGACGCTTCTTACCTGACATTCAACAACTTTGACGACAACGCTGCGCCGCGCTTCGGCTTCATCTGGGACTTCACCGGAAAAGGCCGCGGCAAGATTTTTGCTAACTACGCGCAGTTCATCGAAGCTCCTGTACCGCTAGACGTCAATGTCCGCGCAGGCGGCGGCGACGTGCAGACGGACAAGAACTTCAACGTCAACAGACTGAATGCACCGGCAGGCTCATTGATCGTTCCGGGCGTCAGCACCGGAGCCACCAACCTGGGCTCTGATGCAACACCGGCCGATAGGGGCCTGAAGCCGCAGAGCATCCGTGAGTTCACGTTCGGAGCCGAGTATGAAGTCGGCCACGACATCACTCTCGGAACCCGCGGCACCTACCGTGCAATGGTCAACGTCATTGAAGACGGTTCATTCGATGACGGCGACACCTACTTCATCTTCAACCCGGGCCGCATTGGAGCAGGCACCACTGAAGAGAACGCCTGCGCTGGTGATGAAGCCACGCACCGCGCTCCGCAGTGCTTTGGACGCGCTCAGCGTTTCTACCGCGCAATCGAGTTCACCGCCACGAAGCGATTTACGAATAACTTCCAGTTCATCGCGTCATACGTGTTCTCGAGCTTGATCGGTAACTACGAAGGCCTGTTCCGTAACGATAACGGGCAGTCTGACCCGAACATCACTTCGTTGTTCGACCTCCAGAGCTTGCTCGCTAACACCTACGGCCGCTTGCCGAATGATCGGCCGCACCAGTTCAAGTTCAACGGCAGCTATCGCACCCCGTGGAAACTTCTGCTCAGCGGAAACTTCTACGCACAGTCCGGTACGCCGTTCAACCAACTGATTCCGCATCCGATCTATGGCAACAATGAAGGTTTCGCCGTACAGCGTGGAACTGCAATCGTTCCGACTGTTTCGGCTTCCGAGCCAGGATTCCCCAACACTGTTGAGAGCATCGGTTCCAGCCGAACGCCGACGACAATGAATCTTGACCTGGGAGTTTACTATCCGATTAGAGTTGGTGAAGGTAAAGAGTTGCGACTGACTGGAGACTGGTTCAACGTCTTCAATAGCCAGCGCGCTGTGACTCTGGACCAGACCTTCTCGATCAATAGCGGTGTGACAGGAGTTCCCGCAGTGTTGAATCCGTTCTACGGTTCGGCGCTGCTGGTCCAGGCTCCTTCGGCGTTCAGGTTCGGCGCCAAGTTCACCTTCTAAACACTAACTTCCGCCATTTGGCGAAAGCCATTGCGGGTGACGGGGAGAGGCGCCATACGGCCCTCTCCCCGATTGTTTTATGGGGTGTAGGTTTTTGGACTTGATCTTCGCGCAGTACGGGAGTTAAATCTAAATCATCCAGGACAGTTCAGGGAGGTTTCCATGCCAGGTTCTTCATTCCTCCGCATTTGCTCTACTCGTTTACTATTCATACTTCTTGGCATGCTTCTCTTGTCCTCCAGCGTGAACGCGCAGGGAAGCGGCAGATCATCAACCGGTACCGGTGGCATTCATGTCATTCAGGGGTATATCTTCTTTCCTTCAGGACGTAAAGCAGACGGCACGATCATCGTCAAACTCACGTCTCTGCAATACGCTGAATTGCAGGTGATACCGGATTCGAGCGGCGCCTTCACTTTTTCTCAGCTTGCGCCCGGAAGCTACACAGTCATTATTAATGCCGGAAATGACTATGAGCTCTATAGCGAAAGTATACTTCTCGAGAGTCAGGTCGACCTGTCGCGAATGGGTGTGCGGCTTCCGCCGAATCCACAACGGCAGACTGTGATGGCTCACCTCCAGTTGAAGATAAAGGCCGGCGCCAAACCGGGGGTGTTGAATGCGGCGCTTGCGGCAGTTCCAGACAAACCGCGCAAGCTCTACGAGCGAGGCCTGGAAGAAGCTCGCAGCGAAAATCCAGCCAAAGCAGCGAACACTCTGAAAGAAGCGGTTACGCTTTATCCCAACTTCCCACTCGCTCTCAACGAGCTGGGCGTCCAATATCTAAAGCTGCGACAAGTCACTAAGGCGGTTGAGGTTCTCAAAGAAGCCTGCAAACTGAGTCCCGACGCTGCGCCCGTGAGACTGAATCTCGGCATCGCTTTACTCGAGACAAGGCAGTTCACGCCGGCCGAGGAGCATTTGCGTGAATCGTTGAAGCTAAACAACAGCTCCGCGACGGCGCACATGTATCTGGGTATCGCCTTGTTGCGGCAGGCTAAATACGATGAGGCAGAGAAGGAGTTGTTAGTAGCCACACAAGCCAATTCGTCGCAGCTCAGCATGGCCAATTATTATCTCGGCGGGCTCTACTGGCGAAAGAAGGACTATAATCGCGCGGTCGAGCAATTGGAGAAGTACCTTGCGTCCACGCCGAACGCTCCCGACGCCGAACGCGTGCGGGCCACGATTCAAGAGTTTCGCAGTCTCATCACTCCCAATAATTAATAAAGAAAGGACAGCAATTCATTCATGAATGCAAACAGGTTACCCCATCTGATTTTGACGGCAGCGCTGATCGTGTCGTCCGCACTGGTTGCAAGAGCGCAGGCGCCGGGTAGTTCGCGCAACGGCGGACTGCCGAGCGGTGAAGGCAACATCATGCTCCAGGGCCGGATTTATTTTCCGTCTGGGCAGAGTGCCAGCGGCCGCACTATCAGAGTGAGTCTTCAAAGCGCGAGTGCATTTGGCGGCGGGAATACAGCAGTTCCGGATCAGGACGGTGTTTTTGTTATCAATGGTCTGGTGCCTGGTGACTACACCGTTGTGGTTGATGCCGGGAAGGAGTTTGAAACGGCGCGCGAACCCGTCGGTATCTATTCGGGAACGAGTAAGGTCGTCCAGGTTACCATTCAACTAAAGCCGAAGATTAGCTCCGCGAATCCGCTCTTTGCAGGAGTGCCTTCGAACGCGCTCAATCTCTATCAAAAGGGCATGGATGCGGTAAAGAAGGGTGATTCGAAGGCTGCGGTCGAGTCGCTCAGTGCGGCCGTAGCAGCGCATCCTACTTTCGCCCTCGCGCTAAGCGACCTCGCTACTCAGTACATGCACCTGAAACAGTGGGACAAAGCAGCTGAAACGTACGACGCCCTGATCAAGCTCAAGCCCACCGACCCTGTCGCACATCTCAATGCCGGCATCGTCGCTTTCAACCAGAAGAAAATGGAAGATGCGGAGTCGCACCTGCGCAAGGCCATTGAGCTGAAGAGTGCCGGTCCATCGGCGCACTATTATCTCGGATTGATCATGATCAGTACGAAACGCTATTCGGACGCGGTACCTGAGTTTGAGGCTGCCATCGCTAACGGCGGTGAGAACCTCGCGCTCGCGCACAAGTATCTCGGTGGCTTGTGGATGAATGCGAAGCCCCAGGAGGCCGCGGACGAGTTAGAGAAATATTTGAAACTCGATCCGAAAGCACCCGATGCGGAGAAGATCAAAGGAACGATTAAGGACTTGAGAAGTAAGAAGCAGTAATAATATTAAGCCGCGGATTTCCGCAGATGAACGCAGATCTGATCCGCGTTCATCTGCGGAAATCCGCGGCTTAATTTCTTTTGAGCTCGAGCAAATGCCCGAGCTTTTCTTTTTTGGTGCGCAGGTAATCCGCGGCGTCTTCAGTTGAATCGACCTCGATCGAGACTCGCTCCACGATCTTCAATCCCGCTTCTTCAAGTGCGCGAAGCTTCAGCGGATTATTCGAGATCACTTTGACGCGGCAAAGTCCTAGATCGAAGAGGATCTCCGCGCACTGCCGGTAATCTCTCAAATCAACCGCAAGACCGAGCTTCTCGTTCGCTTCAACAGTGTCCGCGCCCTGATCCTGGAGCGCGTAGGCCCGAATCTTGTTCACGATCCCGATGCCGCGACCTTCCTGTTGCTGGTACACGATCGCGCCCCGGCCTTCCTGCTGAATCATCTGCATCGTCCGGTGAAGCTGACGCCCGCAGTCGCATTTGGTCGAGCCAAAGACGTCGCCGGTCAGACATTGAGAATGGATGCGAACAAGCGTCGGGACATCGCGTCTCATCTCTCCTTTAAAGAGGACAACAAATTCCTCCTCGGTGGTGAGGGAGCGGTAAGCCGCGATTTGAAACTCGCCCCATTCAGTGGGCAAATGGGCAATTGCAACCCGCTCGACCGTTTTCGCCTCTGATTCGCGACAGGCCCCCACAGCGGGTTCTTGCGTTGAGTGTACTTCCATGACAAATACCGAGCGCCAACAGGGTTTAAATTTGGAGGGTAATTATAGGAGGTAGAGGTCCTGTTGGACAAATAGGGCCTACATTATTCGAAACCAACTGCATCCAAGCGCGTGTAGATTGTCCGGCGTTTGCGATTGGTTCCTCAGGCCGTGTATGCTTTCACGCAGTTTGGCCTGCCGGTAGGCTCGCAAAGAGGTTTTCTTCCAGTGAATAACAGTCTTAACCTGGCCTCAAAACCGTTTAGTAATCGCATTGTTCCGTGGGCTCTCACGGTCATCATTCTCTTTGTGTCTTTGATCGGCTTACTGATCGTCGTGCAGCTCACGACCACAACCAGAAAACAGGCCGATCTCGTCCAGGCGCAGATCACACAATTAAAACAACGAGAACAAGGGCTGCTCGAGGCCGCTAAGGCCGTGCAACAATCGTTCACGCCCGAGCAGCAGCAGGCACTTCCGGCCGCACACGAACTGGTCGACCGCAAATCGTTTTCATGGTCGCGATTGCTGGCTGATCTCGAGTCGTCGTTGCCACCGAACGTTAAAGTCGGGCGCATCGCAGTGCGCGACGTAACGCGAGCGGGTGGACAGACTGTCGCACAACTCGACCTCGCAGTATTCGCGACGGATCCATCCACGATTAGCCAGATGATGACTGACTGGCAGCAGGAAGGCGTTTTCCTGGCCGAGCTTCGCAATCAGAATCTGCAAAAGGGTCGTGGCGAAAAGGGAACTGAGTACGAGCTTGCCGTGGTTTATCGCGCACGTTCCAGTTATTCATCGGAGGCCGTCGCTGAAGTCGACACAACGAGGAAAGAAAGCGAGGTGCGGAGATGAGCGCAGAAGTGCAACCCGAACCTCGATCGGCTGGGTATAAATTGCGCGTGAGCGAGTTTCTCGAGTCACGTCGCGGCAAGATGTTCGGTGTGGCTGAAGTTGTCGCACTCGCCGGCAGTTGCTTCGTGTTCGCGCTCGTCCTCATGAGTTATATCTACTTTCTTATCCCCGCTCGTTCTCGTCTGGCTTCGTTGACCGTGGATCTGAAGCAGACGCAAACGAACCTGCAAACGCTCGGCACTGTTATCAACAAAGACACAACCACGAAAGAGACTGTCGACCGGGCTGCGGCGAGCTTGAACAAGTTTGAGACTGACTATCTCATGCGAGTGACGCAGGGGCGCATGGACTTGTACGAAGAGTTGAATCAACTGATCGTGAGGAATAACGTGCGCAATACGTCGGGTCCGACTTACACAACCCTCGATCCTGCCGGCACGAAGTCGACTTCCGGCAAGACGGTGATCACGAAGTGGCAGAGTTTTTATCCCGGCATCGCCGTGATGGTGACGGTTGAGGGCGAGTATCAAAACGTGCGTCGCTTCATTCGCGACGTCGAGCGAAGCAAGCAGTTTGTAGTCATCAATGAAGTCGAGCTTCAGCGTGCAAGTCAGAACAATGCACCGGCATCAGCGGAAGACGGCGGCGCGGGCTCGGGCACGCGCGGTTCGCTCGTGACGTTACAGCTAAACATGGCGACTTACTTTCAGCGCCCGGGCGCGGCGGATAGTGCGCCGGCAAGTCAGGAATAACGAGATGGCACTGGTCGATCTAAGCAAACCAGGTGAAAAGAAGAAATTGATCTTTGCCGCGGCCCTCGGGCTCGGAGCTATCCTCGTTTTGTACTGGGCATTGATCGGTTTCGACAGCCGGCCTGCTCCGACGACCAGGCCAACAGCGACCGCGTCGCCGCAACGACCAACAACAACGACTGCGCAGCGCCAGGCTCCTGCTGCGCAGGTTTCGGAGCAAGTATTGGACGCCGCAAAGTTTGCTCCTATCGATTACGAGCCGACGTCATACAACGCGCCTGAGGCCAGGCGAAATATTTTTGCTTACTACGATCCGCCAAAGGCGCCCGTCGTCGTTCCCGCAACGCCGACTCCGACTCCGACTCCGCCGCCACCGGTTCTGCTCGCGTCTGTTTCGCCGTCGAACGTTTACGCGCGGACTGCGGATTTCAAGCTCGAAGTTGCGGGTGACAAGTTCACAGCGGCGATGCGTATCTTTGTTGATGGTCGCGAGCTGCCCACGGCTTACAAGAGCCCGCAACAACTTTCGACCACGATGCCGGCGTCGATGATCACTGCTCCCGGCGCACGTCAGATTATGGTTCGTACTCCCGATAACAGCCTCTTCTCGAATCAACTGACGGTCAACGTTGCTGCGCCGCCGACGCCCAACTACACCTACATCGGAATCATCAGTCCGCAGAATCGCGTCACCGATACCGCGTTGGTTCAGGATCGAAGTAACCGGAACGTCGTGTCGGTTCTGCGCGGCGACGTTATCGGCGGCAGGTTTCGTGTGACCAGCATCTCTGAGAAAGAGCTCGTCGTAGTAGACACGAGTTTGAAGATCAAACACATACTTCCAATGACTGAAGGCGACAAGACTGCTGGTGGTCCTTTGGCGCGTCCAACACCACGAGTTGATTCTGAAGATGACGAACCTTAAGACGATCGACGACCACAAGATATGCGGGTCGAGCTCGATCGACTCAGCGTCGTCGTCTGTCGCTGTTTCGGTGTCGCGGAGGCGATCTGAGGGTGGTTACACGCTCGTCGCGCTGCTCGCGATGATGACTGTGCTTGCCCTCTTCGCGATGGCAGTAGCGCCCAGCATACAGCAACAGTCGCAGCGTGAACGCGAGCAGGAAGCGATTTTTCGTGGTGAACAAGTAGCCGATGCGATACGTGATTACTATCGTTATCGCTCCGGAACTATTCGCGCTGTCGGAGCCCAGGCACTACCGTCATCGATGGACCAACTGCTAGCGGGAATACCG
>Ga0134128_10006430_pt1 | contig 14236 bp, 14 predicted proteins | sample KB31754_FD_96462 | JGI IMG/M metagenome (GOLD analysis project Ga0134128, IMG submission 96462) | Terrestrial soil microbial communities with excess Nitrogen fertilizer from Kellogg Biological Station, Michigan, USA - KB3-175-4 | ecosystem: Environmental > Terrestrial > Soil > Unclassified ... | reverse complement strand
TCCCGCCGGACCGGCGGCGGTGAGACTGTCGAGGCGCGGGGCTTACGCTGTGCGGACGCGAGGTGTTTGAGCCGGAAACCGGCCTATTTCGTAAGAGCCAATTTTCGGCTCGCGGCGCTTAGCGCGCCGGGCGTGGCCGCTCCCGCCGGATCTCCGCAAGGCCCTTCTCAGCCGCGGCTTCCCGCCTGAGCATCCCGGCCGCGTGGAACCCGGCGACGGCGCGGCGATAGAAGTCCTCCGCCTCGCGAGGTTTCCCCGCGGCTTCCGAGAGGCCGGCCATCCCCATCTCCGCCTTCGCGGCCGCCGCGCTGAACGGGATCGATTCGTCGCGGGCGCGCGTGGAGCCCGCCGGCAAGGCGCCGCAGGCGGCGATGACCTTGCGGAACAGCGTCTCGGCGCGGCCTGCGTCGTCCGCCGCCGCCAGCACCGCGGCGAGCTGATCGAATTCCTCGAGGTGATCTATGACGGCGAGCCCTGCGAATCCCGAGTAGGATTCCTCCGCGGCTGCCTTGGCTTCGGCGAACCGACTTCGGCCGGCCTCAAAGCCGGCCAGAGCCAAGAGCGCGGAAGGCCGGTCTTGGCACGCCGCGCCGCCGTCGGCAGCCGCGCGGAACGCGGCCTCCGCCGCCTCAGTCTTGCCTTCGCCCGCCTCGACCGTCGCGAGCTCGCGCCGCAGCCGTCGGGCGGCGCATTCCGTGCCGGCGTCCCGCCTGTCCTTCAAGGCGCCCTTATAGAGGGACTCCGCGTCGGCCAGCCGGCCTTCCTCGACGAGGACGTCGCCGAGACTCAGAAGGAAGGGAAGCAGGTCGGATAAACTGCCTTTCGGAGCGGCTCTTGCGATTTCGAAGGCGCGGCGGAAGTAGTGCTCCGATCGGGGCATATCGGCCTGAGGCAGCCGGTCGAAGTAGCCTCCCATGTGATAGTAGCCCCAAGGGCTCGCGGTATCGACGGCGATGAGCTGCTGGAACTCCGCGCGCGACGCATCCGCTTCGCCCGCCATCAGACGCGAATACCCTTCCTGGATATAAGCCTCCGAAGCTTTGCCGTCGGTCTTCTTGGCGCGGGCGAACGCATCCTTCGCCTGCGTCAAGCGTCCGCGGCTGAGCTCGGCTTTCGCGAGCTGAATGTCGAGCGCGTAGCGGCCGGGCCGACGCGCCTGCGCCCGCTCGAGGAGATCGGCTTCCTCATCATATCGGCCGGAGCCGTGATACGCCAGCGCCAAATCCAAGATCGCCCGGGAGTCGTCGGGCTTCTCGCGCAGGAACGGCTCGAGTCTCGCCGCGGCCTCGGGATAGCGCTCCTGGGAGATATCGGACTCGGCCGAAACGACCGCACTCGAGACGCCGACCGCCGCGGCGCGCTGCGTCAGCGCGAAGGCGAGAACGAGAAACGAAAGTGAGGTCATCGTCGGCATCCTACCAATGTTTCGGGAGCGCTGCTCTTCGCATCAGTGACAGCGACCTGAGTCTCCTACTTCGCAGGTCGTTTGAGGTCGCCGATCGTGCGCCAGCCGCGGCGCTCCGCCTCGGCCGCGCGCACGCCGAGCGCGTACGAGTTGTTGAAGCCGAACGGCGCGAGCCAGCGCGACGCGAAGCGCTCGGGGTAGGCCTCGGCCACCGTCGAGAACGCGCGGGCGCGGTCGGGCGTGGAGGGCAGGCCGAGGATGGCCGTCAGCGCGGTGCCGGTGTACTCGGCGTAGGCGTCGATCTCGCCGGCCTTCAGCGCGTTGGAGACGATCATGGTGCCGCCCAGGTTGAAGCGGCGCTTGACCGGGATGCCGTCGGACTCCAGGAGCAGGGCCATCATGTGGCCGAGCAGGACGCCCTCGGTGAAGGCCTTGCTGGCGACGACGACGGGCCGGCCGTCGCGCGCCCGCGGCGCGCGGCCCAGCAGGCCGAGGCTCTCCAGGAATTCCCGCGCGACTTTCTCCGGCGCGCGCTTCTTCTCGTCGACCTCGTAGTTGAGGCGGCGCATCGTCGCGTCGTCGAGGCGGCCCGAGAGGCGCCCGAGCGCGGCCGGGGCCCCGGGCCAGCGTCGCAAGGCGTCCTCGCGGATCACGGCCGCGGCCTCGTACGGCGGGAAGTAGCCCTTGTCGTCGGCCAGCAGGCGCACGCCGAAGGCGTCGAGGCGGCCGTCCGTGCTGTACACGCTAATCACGTCGACCGCGTTCTGCGCCAGCGCGCGGTACATCAGCGACTCGTCCATGTCCCGCACGTCCGGGAAGCGAAGCCCGTAGGCGGCCTGCAGGCCGGCCAGGCCGTCGGGCCGCTCGATGAACTCTCCGGTGAACGCCGCGCGGACCGCGACGGGCGCCAGGGCGGCTTGCGCGGACTCCGCCGGCGCGAGCGCCAGCGCGGCGCCGCCCGCGAGCGCCGGCAGCAGCGCGAGCGCGAACGCGTTCCGCGCGCGCCGCCGCGCGGGCGAGGCCGCGGGCCCGGCCATGAGCGCCGCCTCGCCCCATGCGAGAGCCTGGTCGAGCAGGAGGGCGAGCCATGCGGCGGGCACGGCGCCGAGCAGGATCAGCCGGTTCTGCGAGAGGTAGAGGCCGCGGTTGATGAACTCGCCGAGGCCGCCCGCGCCGATGAAGGCGCTGAGCGTGGCGACGCCGACGCCGATCACGGCCGCGGTGCGCACGCCGGCCAGGATCACGGGCAGCGCCAGCGGCAGCTCGACGAGGCGCAGGCGCTGGCGCGGCGTCATGCCCAGGCCGTCGGCGGCCTCCAAGGAGGCTTCGGGGACGCCGCGCAGGCCGGCGACGACGTTGCGGATGATCGGGAGCATGGCGTACAGCGTCAGCGCGATCAGCGCGGGCGGCACGCCGATCGAGCGCACGCGGCCCACGAGGGGGAGCGCCGGCAGCGCCGCGAGCAGGACCATCAGGAAGGCGAGCATCGCCAGGCTCGGCACCGTCTGCAGGATGCCGGCGGCGCCGAGGACGAGGCCCTCCAGGCGCGGCCGCCGCCGTGCCAGCACGCCGAGCGGGACGCCGAGCGCCACGGCCAGGCCCACGGACAGCGCCGTGAGGCCGACGTGCTCACCCAGGCGGAGCCAGAGCTCCGCGCGGTGCTCGACGAGGAAGGAGATCATGCGCGCAGCAGCTCCGCGGGCTTTCGGAAGAGCTGCTCGACGAACGCGGTCGCGGGGCTGCGGATGAGCTCCGCGCCGGAGCCGAGCTGCAGCAGCGTCCCTTCATGCATGACGCCGATCTCGTCGCCGAGGTCCAGCGCCTCGAAGATGTCGTGGGTCACGAAGATGATGGTCTTGCCGAGGCGGGCGCGCAATCCCTTGATCGCCGAGCGCAGGGACGAGCGCGTGACTTCGTCGAGCGCGCCGAAGGGCTCGTCCATCAGCAGGTACTGCGGATCGGTCGCCAGCGCCCGCGCCACGCCGACGCGCTGGGCCTGTCCGCCCGAGAGCTCCTCGGGGTAGCGCCGCGCGTAGAGGTCCGGCGGCAGCTCGACGAGCGCGAGAAGCTCCCGCGCCCGCTCGAGCCGCTCGCCTTCGGGGCGATTCAGAAGGCGCAGGCCGACCGCGACGTTCTCCTCGACGGTCATGTGCGGGAAAAGCCCGACGCGCTGGAACACGTAGCCGATCGACCGCCGCAGCGCGACGATCTCTTGGCTCCGGACGTCGCGCCCATCGACGGCGATCGCGCCCGAGGTCGGCTCGATGAGGCGGTTGATCATCTTGAGGACGGTCGTCTTGCCGCTGCCCGAGGAGCCGAGCAGGACCAAGGTCTTGCCGTCCTTCACCGTCAGCGACACGTCCTTGACCGCGAACGCCGACCCGCCGTCGTAGGACTTCGACAGGCCGCGGAGCTCGATCACGGGCGGACTTCGACTCCCTTCCAGAAGGCGCCGTTCCAGATCGCTTTCATCCCGTCATTAAGGCAAATCGAGGCGACCGAAAGACGAAAAAATCGTCGCGGACCGTTCATGGCGTTCCCGCGTTCCCGGCCGCACACTATCGAGACAAGGGGGCGACCTATGGCTCACAAGAGCAGGGAGCCGGGACGGACCGTCCGCGGAAAGCTCTCGAGACCCCGAGACCGCGGCGAGAAGTACGTGGGGCCGCAGCTCCTGCCGGCGGAGCGCTCGGGACGAGCGTGGCCGCGGCGGGGGGACTCGGAGTCGGTGATCAGCCAGGCGGCGCGGCGCCGGCGCCTCGCGCGGCGCGGCTCGGCTCACGAGCTCATCCGCAAGCTCGACCTGGCGATCCTCAAGCAGTTGTCGGGTCCCCGGGTCCATTAGCGCCGGCCGCTGGGACCGAAGTCCCAGAGCGCCGCGGAAGCCGGGTGGTAGAATTCTCCCGTAGACCGTTCCTACGGGAGTCATCCATGCGCCGATTCATTTTCCTCTTCCTCGCCGCCGTCCTCTCCGCCTCCGCCGCCCGCGCCGGGAGCGTCGCGTACGAGCATCCCGCCCTCAAGACGCGCCTGACCGTGCACACCGCCGACGGCGCCTCGCTCCCCGACGCGGTGAGCTACGAGGGGCCGAAAGGCTTCTATTTGATCACCGACGGGGAGCTGCGCTCGCTCGAGCACGGCGACGGCTGGTCCGAGTTCCGCTACGACGTGCGCGCGCTGAAGGCGCAGGGCTTCCTGCGCCAAGAGGACCCCTACCGCGACGCGAAGCCCGTTTCCTTCGCGGACGACGCCTGCGTCGCCGCGATCGAGAAGACGATCGGCGAACTGCGCGGCAAGCAGGAGGCGCCGGACGAGTTCGCCGCGCGCGTCGCCGCCCTGCGCGGCCGCGCCGCGTCCGTCCAGGGGACTTGGCGCTCGTACGAGGCGGAGGCCGCTTCCGCTCCGGGCGCCTTCATCGACAAGTCCGCGCTCGACGCCACCGAGGGGCCGCTGGCCGAGGCGGTCGCCGCCGTCGAGTCCGCGCGCCGAGTGCGCGTGGCGGGGGAGTACCGCGCCTCCGTCGCCGCGCCGACCGGAGCCGATCCGTCCCCCAAGGCCGACTTCTATTGGCGGCAGGGCCGCGCGCTCGACGCCGCGGAGGCGGCTCTGTCCCGCGTGAGCGCGAAGCTCGAGTCCGAGCGGATCCCCAACTATTAGCGGGCCGCGACGCCGCGCCGGCGCAAGGCGTAGGTCCGCGTGAGCTCCCCGAGGAGGGGCTTCGGAACGTCCGCGGCGCGCAGACGGCGCAGGATCTCCGGCCAGTCCTCCTCCGGGAAATCGTAGACGGCTCCGTAGAAGAAGCCTTCGCGGTCCAGCCAGTCGGCGTCCGCCGCGAAATCCTTCTTCCGGACCGCCGCCGCCAGGGCGAGGCCCATCCGGGGATCGAAGGCGTCCGGATCGAGAGCGGCGGCGCGCCGGAAGCGGTCCTCCGCCATCCGCCAGCGATGGAGCGGATAGGCGTGATCGAAGCCCACGGAGAAAAGCCAGCGGCCGCTCTCGACCAGGGCGTTGACCTGGTCGTTCCTGGACAAGCCCAGCTCGTCGGGCAGACGGTCCGAGATCTTGAGCGGGGCGCGGACGCGCTCGCCGAAGGCGCCGGCGACGGCCTCCGCCAGCGCGTTCGACAAGAGCGCGTAGCCCTTGAGGTTCGGATGGTGGCCGTCGCTGAACAACCCGTCCCCCGGCAGTCCGTGCGGCGAGGCGCGCTCCGCGATCCGCTCGAAGTCGACGAGAGGGATCGCGTACTCCCGCGCGAGCCGCCGGACGAGCTCGTTCTGCTCGGTCCGCGCCCGGCCGAAATTATCCTGCGCCCGCGCCTCGATGCAGGCGCGCAGCAGAGCCGCCGCGGCCCGTTCGCGCCCGAGCCGGAGCTCGATGCGGCCCCGGCGGTAGCGGAGATATCCGTCGAGCTCCGGGTGCGCGTCCGAGGCCTTGCGGTCGTACGCGAGAGCCTCCTCCCAGCGTCCGCGCGACTCGAGAGCCGCCCCCTTCGAGACGATCGAGGCCGCGCGCGGCCCGGCCAAATCCGGGAGCAGGCCGGGATCCATGTCGGCCACGTTGGAGGCCGTCGTCGACAGGATCGGGACCAGACCCGCGCGCCGGCTCGCCTCGATGACGCGGCGCAGGTTGAACTCGAACGTCTGGATGCTCCGGACCCGGGGGATCCAGTCGTTCCTTTCGGCGATCACGAAAGCGTCCTTGATCAGCCGCGATCGGAACAGCACGTCTTCCTTGAACTGTTCGAAGAGCTCGGCCCGCTCCTCATCGAAGGAATCGCTGAAAAATGCATCGTTGTGCCCGGCGTAGACGAAGAGGGCCCCGGGAACGCCCGGGTTCCGGCAGCACAGGGCGAGTTCCGCGGCTTCGGCCTGCGGATAGATGGACTCGCCCTGCCGCGCCAAGTCGATCGTGACGATCGGCTTCCCGCGCACCGCGCCGCCGAGCGCGCGCTCGACGAGAGCGCCCACCGTGACGGCCGGCCAGTACGGCTCGCCGAGGGCGGTCGATTCGCCCACGGAGTAGAGCTCGAAACGGCCGTCCGGGCCGTGCGCCTGACAGCGCAGGCGGTGGTACGCGCGGCACGCTCCTTCCGCGGCCAGGGCGGTGGCCGAGACCGCCGCGGCGGCCGCCAGCGCCCGGAAGGCGATCCTACGTCGCATGTGCTCCCCCGTTGAGACGGACGTCCGCGGGATTTTACAACAGTCGGCGGGCTTGCCGGATCGGCGCTCCTCCGCTATCCTGCGGGGGTGACTCCGAACTCGGTCTTTCGCGCCCGGATCGACCGGCTTCCGTCTCTTCCGCGGCGCGCGGCGCGCGCGATCCTGGGGCCGTCGCTGGATCTGCCCGACGGCGCCCATGCCGAGGGGATCGTCGTCCGGATCGCGAGACAGCTACACCTGTTCGCTCCGGTTCACGCCGTCGCTTTCGCGGTTCTCGGCGGCGTCCTGCTCCGTCAGGTCCCCGTCTCTTCGGCCTGCGACCCGCAGGTCGCCCAGCTCGCCCGCGTCACGATCCTCGCGCTGTACGAGATCGCCGGCGTGCCGCTGCTGACGCTCGCGGCCGCCTTCGCGGTCCGCCGCCGCTTCCGCGATCCCTACACGCGGCACGCCGCGCGCGTCTCGCTCGCGCTCCTGCTCGGCGCGCAGGCGTGGATCCTCGGGTCGGCCGCGGCCTCGTACCGCCGGCAGAACGCGGAGCTGAGGACCTTCGGCGCCGAGGTCCTGCGCTGCGCCTACGACGGCACCCCGCCGCCGCAACTCTCCGGCTCGCGCTAGTCGTATATAATGGAAGCATGGCCGAGCCCCTGGGACGACTGCTGACCGATCTCGGGGAGCGCTCCACCGAGGACGCTGCGGCCCAGTGCTCGCGGTGCGGCTACTGCGAGCAGGCCTGCCCCACCTACGTCGCGACGGGCCGCGAGGCGAAGTCCCCGCGCGGGCGCAATCAGCTCGTGCGGATGATGCTCGAGGGCAAGCTCGACGACCCCGAGGCCGCGCGGGAGGCCCTCGACACCTGCCTGCTGTGCGGCGCGTGCACGACGGCGTGCTACGCGAAGGTGGCGGTGCCCGACATCGTGCTCGAAGGCCGGCGCGCGCTGCGGGGCCGCACGCCCTGGCCGGTCCGCTTCGCGAACCGCTTGTTGATCGAGAGCCCCGGGACGCTCGCGGCGCTGCTCAAGCTGGGCGCCCTCGCCAAACGGCTCGGCCTTTCGAGGCTGGCCCGGCCTTTCCTGCGCCTGGCCGGCTATCGGGCGCTGGCCGCGATGGACGAGCACGTCGAGGAGGTCCCGCTGCGCCATCTCGACGAGGAGCTCGCGCCGCTGCGCGCGTCCGGCGAGGGGGACGCGTGGAATTACTTCGCGCCCTGCGGCCCTCGCTATCTTTATCCGCGCGTCGGGATCGCGACCTGGAAGGCGCTGACGAAGCTGAGAGGTCCCGGGAGGTTCCTGGAGAACCCGTGCTGCGGACTGCTGGCGAACAACTACGGCGACGTCGAGGACGCGCGGACGCTCGCGCGCAAGAACATCGAGAACGCCGAGGCCAAGGGCGACGGCCCCGTCGTCGGCGACTGCTCGTCGTGCGTCGCTCATCTGAAAGCGTATCCGCAGCTGTTCCTGATGCCTTCCGACGCCGATTGGCGCGCGCGGGCGGAGCGCTTCTCCGCGCGAGTGCGCGACGCCGTCGAGGTCCTCGGCGAGGCCGCGCCGGGCCTGCCGCGCTCGCCGGAGGACGGGCCCGTCACTTATCACGACTCGTGCCGCGCGGTGAACGGCCAGGGACTGCGCGGCGAGCCGCGCCGCGCCCTCAAGGCCGCGGCGGGGGAGAGCTTCTGCGAGATGGCGGGCGCCGACGTCTGCTGCGGCGGCGCGGGCGCGTTCGCGTTCGTCAACGAGGAGCTGTCCGACGAAGTCTTGCGCCGCAAGGTCGGCAGCGCCGCCGCCTCGCACGCGCGCGTCGTCGTGACGAGCTCCACGTCCTGCCTGATCCAGCTTGCCCGCGGATTGAGGAAATACTATCCTGACGCTCGCGTGCTCCATCTGTCCGAATACGTCCTCGGGGCGCTCGAGAACCGAAATGGGACGTAGACAAGAGCTCGAAAAGCGCCAGTCCCTCCTCGCCCGATTCGGCCGCATGGTCGCGGCCGAGACGCACCTCGACAGCCTGCTGACGATCATCGCCGAGGAGGTCCGCAACATCCTCGGCGCCGACCGCTGCTCCGTCTTCCTCGTCGATCCGTACAAGGGCGAGCTGTGGACCAAGATCGCGCTCGGGATGGAGGAGAAGATCCTGCGCATCCCGCTCGGCCAGGGGATCGCGGGCTTCGTCGCCAAGACCGGCTCCGCGGTCAACATCCGCGACGCGTACAAGGACACGCGCTTCGCGCAGGACCTCGACCGCATCACCGGCTACCAGACGCGCTCGGTCCTCGCCGTGCCCCTGCGCGGCCGCGACGGCAAGTCGCTCGGCGTCTTCGAGGTCCTCAACAAGAGCAAGGGCTCCTTCAACGAGGAGGACGAGGGCCTGCTGCGCATCCTGGCCACCATGGCCGGCACCTTCATCGAGAACGCGACGCTCTATGAAGACCTTCGACGCTCTCACTTGGAGACCATCTACCGCATGGCCTTGGTCGCCGAGTACCGCGACCAGGAGGACACGGGCCGCCACCTGCGGCGCATGAGCCGCTTCTCGGGCATCCTCGCGCAGGGCATCGGGCTTTCCTTCCAAGAGGCCGAGGACATCCGCTACGCGGCGCCGCTGCACGACATCGGCAAGGTCGCGATCCCGGACTCGATCCTGCGCAAGCCGGCCAAGCTCACGACCGAGGAGTTCGAGGAGATGAAGAAGCACACGGTCTACGGCGCCAAGATGCTGGCCAACGCCGAGAGCCGCCTCCTGCGCCTGGCCGCCAAGGTCGCCGTCGGCCACCACGAGTGGTACGACGGCAGCGGCTACCCGTACGGCCTCAAGGGCGAGCAGATCTCCGTCGAGGCGCGCGTCGTCACCGTCGCCGACGTGTTCGACGCGCTGTCCTCCAAGCGCGTTTACAAGGGCGAGTGGACCGTCGAGGACGCGCTGACCTACATCGAGGAGCGCGCGGGCAAGCAGTTCGACCCAAAGGTCGTCGCCGCCCTGCGCGAGAAGTTCGCCGACATCCTGCAGGCGCGCGACGAGGAGAACCGCCGCCTCGTCGACGACGAGGCCGCCGACCTCCAGCAGCACTTCCCGCTGCGCCCGAAGGACGCCGACCACCTCCCCAAGCCGGCCTGATCGCCGCCCGGGCCCCGCTTCCCAAGCCCGCCCGGATTTTGCTAATATCGTCTCGAACCGCGGGCGTGGTTCAATGGTAGAACGGGTCCTTGCCAAGGATCAGACGGCGGTTCGATTCCGCTCGCCCGCTCCAGATCTCGAAGTCGTTCGCGCGAAGACGACGGCCGCCGCCCGGCCGTCGTCTTCGTTTTTTGTTCCCGGGCGTTCACGGCGCTTTCACCGCGTCGTGACGGCGCCTCGATAGGCTCGCGCGCGCGCGAACCGTTATGATGCGCGCGTGGAAAGCGCGATCCGTCTCGGCCCGGAGGAAGGAGCCGAGCCCGTCTTTTTCGTCTACCCGGGGCTCGACGCGCCGTTCTGCCACGAGCTGTCCGCGGCGCTGCCGGACCGGCCGCTCTTCCTGCTGCCGCGGCAGGAGATCGACGTCCGGGAACCGCTTCCGTCGTTCGAGGAGCTCGCCCTCCGCCACGTGGAGACGATCCGAGCCGCCCGGCCGCGCGGCCCATACGTCCTCGGGAGCTTTTCCGCGGGCGCCGCGCTCGTCCGCGAGATGGCCTGCCTTCTCGCGGGCCGGGGCGAGGAGACGTCCGCGCTCCTGCTCGTCGCCGACCCCCGGCTCTCGGCGCGGCTCTGGCGCGCGGCCCGCCGCGCCGCGGAGCTCCCTCGCGGTTTGGACACGGTCGAGCGGCTCCACCTGTTCAACCTGATCGGCCGGGCGGGGCAGCTGTGCCAGGATGCCTTCAAGCCCCGCGGCGTCCGGCGCGTGCGCGAGTCGCTCGCCCGCGCCCGGCATCGCGTCCAGAGGCAGGGCACTCTCTGGGCGCTGGGGCCCAACTCGCGCGCGTCGGATGACACGCTCAAGGCGATGCTCTGGGCCTGGGCGGGACATCGCGCCCGCAGCCCGGCGGCGTCCGTCGTACGGGCCGAGGCCGGGCGCAACGAAAATGGTATGATGGAGTTGGTCCTCAAGAGTCCACTCCTTCTCCCATCCCAATGCTCAACGTCTCCCGCCGGATCCTCGTCAGCGCGCCTCGCGACTCCGTCCAGAAGTATCTCAGCGACCTGAGCGAGATCGCGAAGTACGAGCCGAAGGTCCACTCGATCGAGGTCTCCCCGGCCGTCGAGGGCCAGGCCGCGCAGGACGCCGCGCTCGCCGGCCGCTTCTTCGGCCTGCCGTGGCACGGCGTGTTCCGCTTCGAGCGCACCTCCGACGGCGGCTACCGCGGCTCGATGGTCTCGGGGCCTCTGCGCCGCGCGGAGATCCGCATGGCCTTGCGCCCCGTCATCGGCGGCACCTCGCTCGAGCACCAGGAGACCTACGAGCTCCCGCTGTACCTGCGCCCTCTCTCGGCCTTGATCCGCCGCTGGCTGGACAAGACGCTCGAGAGCGAGCTCGACTCCGTCAAGGAGGGCGCCGAAGGCCTCAACCGGCGCCTCCAGCTCCAGCGCCTCGACGCCTAGCCGCCGACCAGCCGGAACGCGCGCTCGAAGATCAGCGCGCCGGCCGCCCAAGCGGGGAAGTAGTCCAGGCGCACGAGGCTGAAGACCGCCCAGCGCTTCCCGCGATAGTTCGTCTCCCACGGCGCTTCGCCGACGGCCGCGCGCAGGATCAGGCCGGTGAGGAGCTCGAAAATCATGATGGCCGCGGCGTAGAAAGACGCGCGCGCCGGCCAGGCCCAGCTCCCGACGTACGGCTTGAGCAGTTCCATCCCCGGGTAGAGCAGCGCGTAGATGGGGAACATCCAGACGTAGGAGTAGCCGATCAGGCGCTTGCCGCCCTGCGGCTCCATGAACGCGGTGAAGACGACTTCCGCGGCCACGCCCACGCAGCCCAGCAGGACCGCGCGCTCCAGGTGGAGGAGGATCATCGCCCGGCTACTTGCCGTGGCACTTCTTGAACTTCTTGCCGGAGCCGCAGTGGCACGGCTCGTTGCGGCCGACCTCGGGCTCGGTCTTAACGTAGGTCTCGCCCGGCTTGGCGGCGGCGTCCTCGTTGAACTCGCCTTTTTCCAGGCGGTCCTTGTTCTTTTCGATCCAAGCCTGGACGGCTTTCATATCCTTGATGTCGACGCCGTCGCGCTGCATGTGCGTCGCGAGCGTGCGCAGCTGCTTGAGGAACGCCGGGTCCTTCCACTTGCGGAAGAACGCCGCCATCATCCCCTTGGCCTTCGGGTCGTTGGCCAGCTCCGGCGGCAGGGACGGCATGCCGGGGATGTTGGGCATCCCCGGGATCGACGCGCCGCCTTCGGCGGTCTTCTCTTCCTTCGCGAACGGATTGAGCTTCTTGATCCAGGACATGGGGTCAGGCCTTCACTTATTCAACTTGTTCGGAAAATGGCGGAAGGGGAGGGATTCGAACCCTCGAGAGGCTTGCACCTCTGGCAGTTTTCGAGACTGCTACCTTCAACCGCTCGGTCACCCTTCCGTAAATTGAAAAATCTTTAAAAAGTCTATCGAATTATCGTTCTCCGACGTGCTTCGAAATCGGCTCAAAATTCGAGCGTAGTGCTTACGTAGTGGTCATCGTCCTGCATTTCGGCGGCGCTCACCGGCCATCGGTTGTGCCCGCCAACTCAGTTCCATGCGCCGGCGAACCGCTCGATCAAACGCGCGGTCTTTTACGCCGGCCATGACTATCTTAGCTAATTCGTTATGAACTGAGAACTCCGGAAGCGTCCGAAGCATCGCGGCCCAGGAGCTGGATCGTCGAGCGCCAGATTCCCTTGTTGACGTGGGCGTAGCGCTGGAGCATCCGCAGGGAGCTATGGCCCATGTACTCCTGGACCGTGCGCACATCGGCGCCCTTGGCGATCAGTTCCGAGGCGAAATTATGCCGGAGCATGTGGAAGGTCAGGTCGGGCATGCCGAGCTTGACCCGGAGCTTCACGAACCACTCCCGGATCATCCCGTACGGATGGTATTTCGTGCCGTACTTGTTGGCGAAGACGTAGGGCGTCGGCCGCGGCAACTTGGCCAGGAACTCCTTCAACTCGGGGTGAATCGGAATCTGGCGGAGCTTCTTGGCCTTAGTCTGCGTGATGCTGATCGTCTCGCTCTCCAGGTCTACGTTCTTCCACTGGAGGTTGAGGATCTCGCCTTGGCGCATGCCGGTCTTCAAGGCCATGAGCAGGATCGGCCTCAACAGCTCGTGGCTCGCGCTCAGCAGCTTGGTGCGCTCCTCGATAGTCAGTATCCGAATCGGCGTGACCTCCTCCTTGAAGAGGCTGACTTCCTTGACCGGGTTCCGGGAGGCGTAGCCCCACATGATCGCCTTGGTGAAGATGGTCTTCAAGACGGCCAGCTCGCGGTTGATCGTGGCATCTTTGACGAAGCTCTTGCGGTGAGCCTTGAAGCCCTCAAGAGTCTCCGGCTGGATGTTCATGAGCGCCACGTCGCCGAAATAGGCCTTGAGCTTCTTGATGATGATGAAGTCCTGCTTCCAGGACTTCTTGTTGACCTTGGCATGCTTCTCCAGGTACTGCTCGCACATCCAGAAGAAAGACGTGCTCTTGCCTCGCTGGTTGGGCAAGTGGTGCTCCGCGGTGAACTGGTGGTGCTTCTCCATGTAGATGCGATGGGCCAGCTTCTTGTCGTCGGTGTTCGTGCTGCCCGTGGCCACGCGGCCGTCGAGCTGAACTCGATACCACCAGAACGGCGAATCTCCACGCCTGAAAATACCCATGTGAACCTCCTATTAGTTTGATCTGAACGCGTCCAAGAAGCCGGTCAGGCCGCGCGCGTATTGAAGCCGCGGACCATGCGCTTCTCCGCCCACTTCTCGACGGCGAGCCGGTCGAACCGGACCAGTCGTCCGAACGGGATGAATGGGATATCCCGGTCCTTCACGAACTTGTAGACGAGCCACTTCGAAATCCCCAGATACGCCGACAACTCCTCGACGTTCATGAACCGCTTCTCGCCCAGCTTGAGCAAGCCTCCGGTCTGCGCCCCGACGCATTCGGTCGGCAGAGACTCGTTCGCCTCCAAGCTCGCCGTAACCGCCCCGCTGCCCGCCCCGACGTTCACGTAGGTTGTTTTCATGGTGCACCTCCGAACGCCCGGAGGGCCGAGGAGTCCCGAGGTGCGGCTTGGATCGAGGATTTAAATGGCGGGTCCCCCGGTAAAAAATCTGTTCAGCGGAGCGGGCAAGGCCCCGGAGCGAATTGTTTTTTACCGAGAGGGAGGGCCGTTTAAGCCGCAGAGCCGGGCCGCGCTCTCCTGGGACTACGAGCTGAGGTGCAACTTGAAAAAAACCTGCGGTGGGGCGGGCAGTGGGGCGGTGCCGCTTATAACCGCAGCGGAGCGAGGATTCAGTACTGGGTCGTCCGCGGCGACCGCCGCGGTTGGGGTTGGTGTGCGCCTTTCGCTGCCGTTTCACGAGACACCGCCCGAAGGGCGGTTTTTTGTCCTCATGGGCGCGGTGGCGGAACGCGCCCAACTGGTATCCTGTCCACCTGAGGTGCGACGTTTGTTGACGTGCTGATCTGTTGACACTTTCCCACCGGAATTGGCGTTAGACTACCGGAGGGTAAGATGAGGCAGAAAAGACGGACGTTTACGGTGG